>Ga0182016_10004220_pt1 | contig 16012 bp, 22 predicted proteins | sample 712S2MmetaG_FD_120491 | JGI IMG/M metagenome (GOLD analysis project Ga0182016, IMG submission 120491) | Permafrost microbial communities from Stordalen Mire, Sweden - 712S2M metaG | ecosystem: Environmental > Terrestrial > Soil > Wetlands > Permafrost | place: Sweden: Stordalen | collected...
ACATGTTGCACAAGTCGTACGAAGTTCCAAGGGCAAGCAACAATTGTATCCTCGACTGCCACTCTGACTTGATCCGCGCTGGAAAGCTGGTAGCAACCAGTCTTCCTCTCGAGGAAATGACGAGTGAGAACAGCTTGGAGAAACGAACGAAGATCGAGTCGAGGACGCATATTGAATGAGTATTACAGATCATTGTTTCCTAATTTTGATAAGTCATTTTATGAAAAGTAGCTCTCACCATTATTTTACATCTTATGACAATGTTGAGACGATACGCGGCTTCAAAAAGCCTAGCATCTATGTTTCACTTTGCTCCAGCCTCGAGTTCCCTCCAGAAGTTGTCTACTGTTGCCTCATTCGGAACTTCATCAGTATTCACATGTCGACAAATCGTTTCAACCAAATGAGCTATCACATCGCCATGACACTGTGGAGTTCCAATGACCTCATCATGTTTCGACCTTTGGATACACCAGCAGCCTAATCGTTTGCCTTCCAGTTCTACTAACTTGAGGATCCTCCATGACTTGCCTGTACAAATCCCGTTTGTAAGCAGCTATGGCAGCATTATGTTTGTTCGCCCATTAAGACTCTTTGAGATTCCATCCGCCCTGCGTTTGTTTTCTTCCGATGTAGATATCACAGTCTTGCACAATGACACCTCCCTTGACCCTCAGTCGAACCACGATCGGTCTCGACATTTGGGAGTTCTTCTCGTCTCAAAATGTTCAAACTCACGATATTCGATTTGATCTATCATTGAGTCTAATTTTTAGAATCAAATGTAGATCAAATCAAACTCAACATGTCATTGAGTGTGAGTCTAAATTTGTTTGCCCTATTCGATCAATACGCGGGTAAGAAGGTTGATCGCATCCTGATTTACGCAGATGATTTCAACAAGTGGACTCAGAAGGACGTCGGCACGATCTTAGCACTCTGTCGAGAGCATGAAACCACCGAGATTGAATTTCGTCCTGGCTTTGGGTATAGCTTGAAGCTTCCTTCTTGTCCTACTCTGCCAGCCAGCCAGCCTCTTCTCCTGAACTCCATCAGCGTAGTTGTTGCGGGGCATCTGGTCACTTCTCGAGTCCTCGATATGTTTATCGCAAGTTGTCCAATGCTTGCAACGATCTGTTTTGGCATTACAGATGCCAGGCGTTTCTACAATGAGACATATACTGATTATGCCAAGTGGCGATCGAATGTCTTCACCTTTTTGAGCATCTGGAACGAACCAACTGGTGTTAACATTCTAGTCACTAACCGACCCAATATGTGAAATATATAAGGAGCATTTCGCTCCCAGTATGAAATTCTATAAGGGATCAAAAGAGAGTCCAAATTTGGATCTACATGTTCACAAAATGGATTCTCATCCATGGATACAGTGGAACCATACTTGGGTCTTTCCACTTGTCTCAAAAGTCGATAGCCTGTCTGTCAGCTCTTGGTATGCCAAAGACAATCAAGAAGTTCTCTCTTTGTTGAGTATTTATGAAGTCAAGAAGTTATTCTTCTTTGCGAAAAGATTGCCACAAAGAATGGTCGTGCCAATTGTAGCTCAACCTTGTCTCCACCTTGAAACCATCATGGTAGAACATTCTGCCTTCGTGAAAGATCATATCGCACATGCTTTGTTTGATTCTTTGAGATGTCTTTGGGTCAACTCTCGAGTCAAAACTTTGGTTATCGTTCTGGCTACCGATGAAGCATCTACCTTCAATCCTGTGTATGAACAATTGTTGCAATCGGGAATCGACAAGAGTTTCAGCTTGTTGAAAGTCAGTTTTCAACGAGAAGGAACAAAGCTAAGATCAGGAAAGGCCGCAGCCAGCAGAGAAGTGAAAAACTATCTGTCTAGAAACAGGCTCTACTTGAAGAGATGCCAGACGGCTGCGACCATCTTCCTAACCAAGAGAATCATTGAGAGACAAATTGATCCCAACGTGTACAAAATTATTGCTCGCATGGTTTGGGAAACGAGAGGTACCAAAGAATGGAACAGGAAGAAGAAAAAGGCGGGAACAAAATAATTAACTAGTGAGGAGCATTTCGCTCCCAGCTAAAGAATCTCTTAGTCATCATAAAGCATGGACATTCATTTGAACGACTTATATCCCGAAGGATACGACGCGACGAATCATCAAAGAGTCGACACGCTTGAAATTTCGGGTACAGATGTGGCAAACTTGTGGGGTGAAAAACAGACTTACAATCTGATCTTGTTGTGTCAACGTCACAAGGTCGAATGCCTTCACCTTGGAAAATACAGAGGTAAAACGAGTTGGTTTGCACTGCATGTCGAATTTACAGACATTGTGTATCATTCAGTTGTTCCTACATTCTTCTACACCAATTTGCAAGCAATCATGATCAGCGATCCGATGTCTCTACCTATTAACTTTGGGATGTTCTTCGCTCGAACATCGGTTTGGTCAATCATCTTTATTCTTGACAAGAACGACTATCCTTCCGTTCAGAGATCTATCATGAAGAAATGCCTGAGATACATTTTGGGACAGGATTGGCTAACCAATGGTTCCAACATAATGGAAGTTCGATTCGAGACATCTGACGAATTCGCACTTGATCCTCCTGATTGTGACGAATTGATCAAAGTGAAGCGACTTCTGGTTCGCAATCTATTCCCACGAGAGAAATGCAAAATGGCGGCCGTCATTTTTCTCTCGGGAAAGATCAAAAAGAAGATCATCGGGAAGGACGTTGGAGGAATCATCGCTCGTATGATTTGGTCTACCAAAGGCTATCCGGCTTGGAAGTAGCAAAGTAATCACTTTGCACCGACCTTTGGAATTCAGCTGATGGGTAATCATGAAAAACAACAGGTTCAGAGATCTTTCTTCCTATCAGAATTTTCGACTGCCGTCTCAACTAAAGAATCGCTTAGTCATCATAAAGCATGGATATTCATTTTGACGATTTATACCCGGAAGGTATCAACGATGAGAGGAGAGATTGGAAGGTCGACACGCTCGAAATATCTGAATCTACCTTTTGGGGTGACAAACAGACGTTCAACTTGATCTTATTGTGTCAACGTCACAAGGTCGAATGCCTTCAGATTGGTGAACCTCGTGGTAATATGAGTTTGTTTCCTCTGTGTTTCATGATGGCTAACATAGAGGATGTACCTCCTGGTACATTCTTTTACACAAACTTACAAGCCATTGTGATTGGTCAACATGTGGCAACCTTGCCTAACTGCTTTGAGATGCTTTTTACTCGCACGTCGATTTGGTCAGTCATTTTCATAATTAGTGACTTGCCGCGCAGCAGTCGGCATAAACGCATGCGCAAGTGTCTGAAACACATCTTGGATCAAAAATGGCTCCGCAATGGTTCTAACGTAATGGAGGTTCGCTTTGAGACGCCTGATGAAATCGAGTATGAACCTCCCGACTGTCCAGAATGGACCAGGGCGAAACATCTCCTGACTTACAATCTGATCATGCGAGAGAAATGCAAGCTGGTCGCTTTCATATTCCTCGGATCGAAGAAAATCAAGAAGGCCATAGGAAAGGACGTTTGTGGAATCATCGCTCGTATGATTTGGTCAACCAGAGGCTATCCAGACTGGAGAAAACCGATCCTTCCACCGAGAAATCCAAGGGGAAGAAAATGAAGAAAACCGTCTTATTCGGCAAAACGATCCTCCAATTTCATCACCGAGAAGTATCAAACTGTGGAATCACCTGGAATAAACATGCGAGAGACTTTCTGATTCTCCAGCGTCTGAGCGGAATGGATCTCAACTTGAAAACCATTTATGTCTATGGTTATGGCGACTGGCCTCACTTTTCGGCAAACGATGTTCTGATCACTTGTAGGAATGATGATGTCGAATGTTTTTGCTTTCGGCTGGGCGGAAATCCAGACGATCCGACTCCCAACACGCCTTGTACAGTTGAGGCACCTTATTGTCCCACCAGATTGAAAGCCGTGGTGATTGAGTATTATGATGACTTCCTGCCTTCCGATTTTGTTGACTTTTTGACGAGCACGAGAATTCGATCTGTTACTTTCTTGTTTCCATACGAAAATCCTACCAGAGAACGCAAACGTGCTATTACCGCTTTGAAACACATGGTGAAAGAAAAGTGGCTCCAGAATAACTACAGTGTGAGAGAAATCGTGTTCAAAACACCCGATGGCCGAGAGTTATCAGGATATCTTCCTTATGCTTATGTTTTAGCCACCCAGTTGGAACGAAATCGCGCTTGCTTCAAGAAATGTCAGACTGCTTGTACGATTTTACTCTCTAAAAGAATCGCTCGGGAAAAGCAAATTAGTTTCGAAGTTTGTAAGATCATCGCTTCCATGATTTGGGAGACCAGAGGAACCAAACTGTGGTGTCCTTTGGAATAAACATGCGAGAGACTAATTGTCTTCAGCAATTTACCTTTATGTCTCTCGAAATGTTGACTGATTTGTTGTCAACAGATGACATTCTCGAGGGAAATCCTATTGAAACTCTTGAGGTTCACGGATGGGAAGTAACAGGTTGGAAAGATCGTTGCACTATTGGTCTAATTCATATTTGTGCCGCTCGCAAAGTCAAGAGTCTAATGTTTTCGTTTCATGATGAAGAAACTATTCTTCCATGGCTAGACGACGCCACGAATCTTCCCTTTCTATACGATTTGAGACACATTTCGTTCAATGGTTTGGCTTTCTATCATTCTAACTTAGAACTACTCTTTGAGCATACAAATGTAAGTACTATTAGTCTACAGCGTTGGAAAGACGATCCGACTAGCTTTCATGTCTTCTTGTGGTGTCTACGACAGTACAAAGTGTTAGATAATAATTATAGCATCTTGAGAATCGACTATTCTTATCCTAAAGATACAATAAGATCCAATAATGATCTTGCTGAAAGAAAGTATGTAGATGATATCTTTGCTCGTAATCAAGCTTGCTTCAAGAAATGTCAGACTGCTTGTACGATTTTACTCACTAAGAGACTTCGTAAGGAGATACGAATTGATCGGGACGTTTGTAAGATCATTGCTTCCATGATTTGGAAAACCAGAGGAATGAAACTGTGGCAGTCAAAATGACCAGCCAAATTTTGTTTCGAATGCCAAATAAAATGGAAGTCTTTTTGACTGGAGTTTGTCGCAACGTAGGAAAATACGCGGGAGCAAAGATTGACACTCTTTCTGAAGTCTTCTTGACTGGAGTTTGTCGCAACATAGAGAGATACGCTGGAGCAAAGATTGACACTCTTTCTGTCGACATTTGGCACAAAAACTGGAAAGAATCGGATGTTGGATATCTTGACTTGATGTGTCGCAAGTATGGAGTCAAAAGATTGCTCTTTGTTCCCAACAGGGGAAGAGTTCAGTGGAGCCAAATGGATCTTCTAGGTTATAGCGGTCGTCCCTTCCTTGTGAAAGAAATCGTGATTCATCATGACGGAGAGAACCTTCCCTTCCACATGAATCGACTTTTCGGAGCTGCAACTATCATAAAGATTGGTTGTTACATTCTATCAGATGATGAGTATGCAATTCGGAGTCGGGTTAGGTCCTTCTTTGATTTCATGTGGGAAGAAAAATGGCTCAAGGCGGAGTCCATTAGATGTTTCAATATGTCTGAACGAAGTGTTCTCCAACTTGATCTTACCATTCGGGAAATCAAGTTCGACACGCCAGGACACAACTTCAGACCCGACATGCTACCTCCAGATGATTTCATAGCAGGACGTCAAGCGATGACAATAGTGAAAAACAACTGGATATCTTGGAGAAACTGCGAATCGGTTACAATGATTTTACTCACGAGGAGGATCATCAAGACCCAACAACTTGATATCAATGTTGCCAAACTGATTGCCCGACTAATTTGGGCTACTAGGAAGTCATCAGCTTGGACACCGAAAACGCAACTTGTTCAAGCTATATTAGACAAGTTTAGGAAATAATGCTAGAGACAATTGTCTCTAGCAATTTTGATTCTTTTGATCTCAAATGACGGATACTCTTGCTTGCGCTCTTTTATTCTATTATGCTGGTCAAGGACATTTACACAAGAGTGTCAAATTTAAGTCCCTTATAGTCGACGGATGGGACAACGACTGGTGGAACAGCAATTATGTCAAAGTTCTTCTCGTTTTGTCAAACCATTATAAAATCGAGAGGCTAGACTTTTTGCCCAAACAGAGTTGGCTCCCTTGGAACTCTACTTTGCCTCAAGAGGTTTTGCCTACAGCCTTTTGCTTGAAAATCATCAGGATTAGATACGATGGGGTCAAGTTTCCCGAACATCTGAAGATTCTTTTTGATCGCACGAAGGTTCATACAATTGTTTGTTTGTTGCCAAAACTGACTTGGGTCTTGAGGTCAGAACGATTTATTTCATTCTTTCGGCACATAGATGACCACGGTTGGCTTGACAACAATTATAGTGTGAAGAGAATCAAATTTCAAAACGATGATGGGACTAATTGTGGACATAAGTGGCCAGATGATGAATACGACGAGATGAATAGAACGCTTGCCATTTTGGTTCGCAATCAGAATTCCTTCAGGAAATGTCGAAGGGCTTGTGTCATTTTTCTCTCCAAGAAATTCAAGAAGGAGATACGAATTGATCGAGACGTGCGCAAGCTGATCGCTGCTATGATTTGGGAAACAGTGGGAACCAAAGTGTGGTCGAAAGCGTGGTCAATAGGAGAATAACTATTTGAGACTAATCGTCTCTAGTAGCATATTCAAAGAGCCATACCACCGAACTCTCAATTTTCGATTCTCATGAACGTAAATCATGTATACCGATTTAGATGCAGTTTTGAATACTGCAAATCCTCTTACAGGAAATCAGATTGACTGCCTCGAGGTTACAGGATGGGATAGTATGTCGTGGATGCAATTTGACACAATCGGTTTGATTCATCTGTGTTCCGCTCGTAAAGTCAAACATCTTTACTTCCTGTCTGGACAACATGAGTTCATCAGAAAGTTACATATGTTATCAAAATTGAATGCAGGCTGTAATCTTCCTTTTCTTCACGACTTGGAACGCATCTCGTTTGTCGCCTCGGACCGCCATCATCACGACCTTGGACGTCTCTTTGAACAATCGAATGTCAAAAAAATTAGTCTCCATCCTCGTATTCGAAGAGAAGATTACATTGTACGCTTTTTGTATGACCTTGGGGACTCCAAAGCGTTCGATAGAAATTACAGCATCTTGAAAATCGATTATATCGATGAAGGAGGACCAGTTGATTTTCAAGATGCGATTCCTAAACTGAAACATCTTGAGGACATCTTTGAACGCAACCAGAATTGTCGAAAGAGATGTCAAACGGCGGTCATGATTTTTATCGGCAAAGTCTTCTTGAGGAAAGACATTAGTGTCCTGGTTGCCAAAATGGTATGGGGAACAAGAGGTATGCCAGTTTGGAAACCAGAAGAATGAATTGTGAGAGACTAATTGTTTCCAGCAAAATATGCGGACCGAGATCAAACGATCTTCCAAATTTAGAATCACATGACTTCAAATGAATCTCACCTTGAGACAACTTTTCGACAATCCAAAGCAAATCTTGCCGTGGTCCGATCCGCTCAACAAAGATGCTTACTTGAGGGTTTTCGGATGGAGTTCGAAGAGCTGGAACTTCAAGCATTGGCGTAGTTTGATCAAAGTTTGTTACGTGTTTAGAGTCAAAAGGTTGGAGTTTGCGAAAGGAGATGGAGAGGACGAGTTGAATGATCTGGCGAATTTCATTCAGTATCGAGGTTTGTATGATCTTCTGGAGTTTCCCGGCCAGAACGGATTGATTCGCCTACCTGACTATCCTCAGGCAATCTTTTTGCACGATTTGGAAATCGTAGGAACTTGCGCAGTGCATTACTCACTTCCACGCGGATTGAAATCTCTTTTGAATAGCTCAAGAGCTAGAAAGTTGATCATCTACCTTGAGTATCGAGAAGTCCAACCCGAATATCAATCTTATGGCATTCTGGATAACATCAGAAGAGACAAGTTGCTCGAAAGAAACTACAACTTGGTTGCATTTTCTATCTTCACATGGAATGGCAAGCCGATTTGGCCTGAGAAACTCACTGATCAAACCAAATTCGATTGCGTGAGAAACGTCTTGGGACGCAACAAGAAACGAGCCACCTGCCTTCAAACTGTAGTAGCCTTGCTAGGACTAAGGAGACTCGGATGGAAGAAAATTGAGCGCGATCCGATGACCATCATTGCTAGAATCTTATGGTCAACAAAAGAACAAGCAGAATGGTAAAACTTACGAGAAACAATTAATTTCTAGTAGCTTCTTTTCGTGATTCCGGGTTGAGAAACTTTATGATCCTTCGGATGATGATTCATTGAAATTTCTGATTGAATAACTCTGTGACAATCTATCACAAAGCGAGTTGATCTTCTAATTTTATGTCATCATTGTCTCAAATGGATTCTTCATTGCAGGATCTCTTGGTTTGCACAAAGAAGCATAGATGGCATTTCCTCAAGATCTCGAGGGGGGGAGACACGGGTTGGACAGGTAATCATACTTTGAGTTTGATACAAGTATGTCACGATTTCAACGTCACGAGATTATTCTATGAGGCCAACTTTGTCAATAACGAGATTGCCGATTTGTCGAAATATCCGATCGATCCCAAGGGCACACCATTCTTGTACAACTTGGAAACCATCGAGATTCGCATGGGAAGTGGTCCATTGCCTTGCGACATTGGCGTTCTCATTTCAGAATCAAGAGCCAAAACACTTATAATTCGACCGGAGTTTCGTCATGTTGGAAAAATTGAGAAGAAGATTGAGGCCGCTGTGTATGCTCTCGAGGCAACCTATGCTTTGGACAATAATTATAGCGTTTTGTACATTGAATGGAAGAACGAAGCTGGCGAATTCGTATATCCCTACTTGAGGAAAATAGAGGCATACGTGATTTACGAAAGATTCCTCAAGCGGAATCAAGGTTGCTACGATCGTTGCAAACAAGCAACCATCATTCTTCTTGGCTTGAAGAAACGCAGATGGAAACCAATCGATCACAATTTGCTCGATCTGATTGCCCAAATGGTAGGAGCAACGAGAGGAATGCCAGTATGGAAACCAAGATGACAAACTTTGTCTCGCAGTGTGAAAACACTTAGAGTTTTAATAGTGACCTCCTTTGAGAGGTACATTGTGTAGTGTAAAGTCGCTCATCCATGGGAGATACTTTGCGAGAACTTCAGAATGATAATTAATTGGTACCTCGCTGATCTCATCTCGATGCTTGTTGAGTTCATCTGCGAAGTCTTGTGGCGCTGCGAGATTTCTCTGCCAGAGCGTCCATGAGTTTTCCTGCTCCAAACAAATCGCTAGTCTCAGGATCGAATACGAAGGAATAGCTATGTGGATCCGAGTCATTAATCATGATAATCAACTGACCGAAATCAGAAGTGTTGGCCGGATTTGGTCTCGGTTTGGGCAGAAAAGGATCAGATGGTCCAGGCACAATGAATAAGTTGCGAGGATCAGCTTCCCTCACCAGGTTCGTACAATGTCCAGTTATTTTTGATGTAAGAAGTATACAATTCGTCTGCCAGATAGTTGATGTAGAAGAAGCCGGTATGCATCTGCTTGTAGAGTTCGCGAGGATTCTGAAAGCCATACAATCCGAGTCCATTTGTTGTTTCCCACTCGAATCCGAACTCTGTAAACAGAGCGCGACGAAAGATAGCATAATCGTCAGCGTTACATTTGCGATTCATCTCTCGATCCGTATTGCAGAGTCGAATGAGATCCTTGCCGTAAAGAGTTCCTCTCGTAATTCTGCTAAAGACGTCCTTCGAAACGTTCATGCCTTGCGCATTTCTGTGCGTTTCCGCAATGACTGCCAGTCGTTTGCGGAAGTGAGGTAGCACTGTGTCCACAAAGACGACAAAAACGCCGTCTTTGTGGACAATCTCAAGAGCACTACAGATGGAACCATCCGGAAGCTCAGATTCCCACAACACGTCGAAAAAGTTGGATTCCGGTCCTTTATCACTTTCTTCCACCTCATTGTTATCCACGATGCACAGCTCGTAGAGAGATTCAAGCTCGCCTTGCGAAAACTCAAAGTCTTCGAAACTCTTGACACCAAGATCGGCATAGAGTTGTGGTAGAATGGTGGCATCTGGTAACACAAAACGACTTATGTATCTCCTCCCTCTGAGCTTCGTCAGAATTCCGAATGGATTCATCGGCACGGTATTGGGTGTTCCTTTCGAGTTAAAAATGCGTAATCCTCGTTCGAGCATTGTGTTGAGATGCGGTTTGGACAACCATCCTTCCACACTTCTGAGTTTCAGCCATCCTTCCGAATTGGACATCGGTTTGCCAACAGCAAGTCTGATAACATTGCCATCTGGTTCGACAATCTCGATGTACTCCTTGTTTCTTGTAAGTTTCGACGTCACGATTTTCAATCCGTGCTCCTCCATTTGGCTCTCTGACCAAAAAGCAAGAAAAGCATTCTTCATGTACCAGGCGACATCACGAAAGTTTTCTACCTTCCCCAAAATGTTTGGCGATGCCTGGACAGAGAGAATCGTCTGGAATGAAAAACGTGCCTTCCTCATGCTCAAACCAGCTAGCAAACGCGTTCTCCGACTTTTTCATTTAACGGAATGGCAACTTTTTGAGCAAAAGATTCCGACACACGAGAGTTTTCTTGTAGATCATTCTGTTTTCTTGCACGGCGAATCAATCGCCTAGCAGTTTGTTGTTTACTTCATCCCTTGCAGTATGGCTCTCACCATGATTTCAGAAGGCGTGATCACTTCTCCCTCCAAGCGAGGCAATCCGTATGGAAGCTTGTCGAAGCGAACGAAGCACGTCAGGTTGATGCGACCTGTTTTGACTCCGGGTTGTTTCGCGATTCCATGTGTGTAGTGTTGATTGATGTAAGGATCAAAGACAATAATGTCGCCTTCCGCAAGTTCAAAGGATCGTGGAATCCCTTTGCTCTTTTCGTTTCCACTTGGAGTGACGCCTTTTTGAACACTGGGTTGAAAACTGAATGTCCTTGTGGCGCCAAAACTGAGGGAAACGACATGAAGATCATCGTATTGATCGCGGTGGTGAGGAAGGTAGTCATTCCCGTTGCGATAATAGTTGGCGAAAATGTCGGAGATCGTGACGTTCACGTCATATGAACACAGGAAGAACTCTCTGACCCAAGCATGTAAAAGCATTCCGATCTCTGACGTCAACCAAATAGAAGGAGCACAAAGTCGTGGCAACTTACGTCCTTGCCGCCACATAATTTCCTGCCACTGGACCCCTTCCTGGAGGCGAGTGAAGATCGAATTGGCTTCCGGAATGACCTTCGGGATGTACAAAACATGGCCAGACAAATCGTTCGTTCGTTTTGCATCCATGTTGAACGAACTTATAGATCATATGGATGAAAAATTGATCATTCATTTTGATGTTCCGATGGTTCACAAATGACAGAGTTTCATAAAATTCATGAAGGTTCTAAGTTTGATACCTTCATAGTACCAACGTTTGCCGGCGGATGGAATGAAACTAAGTACCGCGCTTTGCTCCATTTGTGTTTAATCTTTGGAGTCAAGAAGCTAATCTTTGGCAAGTCAACTAGGGATCAGGATGGTCAAATGTTTGAATCTTATGTCAAACCAGGGTTTGTCTTTCTGCCTCATTTGAGAGAAATACAGTTGTATACTCAGGCAATTCCGCATGCTTTTCCAGTTGTTATGAGCCATTCGCGTATCAAGAAGATTACTTGGCATTCTACAAACATGAATGACACGCATATCCTCAGATTACCGGTCACCATTCTCACCGAAATGTGGCATAAGATACATCAAATTGTTGATACGAACTGGAGCGTTCAAGAGTTCTACTTTACGCGTCCAGTGGATAATACGGTCGAAGTTACTGATCTACGTCATATCGGATTCGATAAGGGATCATATGTTCTTAAAGCTCGAAATCAATGTGAGATCTGGATGGACAGAAACAAGAAAGCCTTTCGGAAGTGCCAATCGGCAATCATGACAATGCTCGGATTGATCAGACAAAAGAAGGTCACTTTGTTTAAACTGGTAGGTCCGGATGTGATGAAAATGATAGCTCTCATGATTTGGGAAACTAGAGGAACTAAAGTCTGGACACAATGACTCTCCAATTTTCGACTCAGATGAGTCTTAAAATGATCGGACCTCGTCGCGCAACGACGGATAAGTTGATTTGCTTAAGATTGTACACAAAAGATAGTCTGAAGGATTTACGTTTGCCTCGCATACCTTGGGACGATGTTTGTATCAATGCTCTCTTCAATATTTGTTTCACATTGAAGGTCAAACATTTACATCTTGGTAATGGCAGCTGGTCTCCAAGTTTGTTAGATGGATTCAAGTCTTATGCGGGTAAAGAGAATCTCTTTTTGCCTCACTTGAGGTCAATCGGAGTATGGGTTACAGGTCAACCCACTCCGTTATCGCTGATTGTGAATCGCTCGAGAGTGCGAAAGATTATTTGGCAGACAGCTCACAGTGAGGAAGATTTTCTTATTCTTCCTGTTTTCACCTTTGGAAGCGTGATTTCCTCAATATATGAGAACAACTTTAGTGTCTTGAGGGTAGTATTCGGTGACAAGAGAACTTCCGCTCTGGAAGGATACGGAGCGGAAGATTTTGAGACTCCAGCTAGAATCAGTGAAGAATGCAAATCGGCTTGCGAGACGAGAGGCAAATGTTTGGCTTGGCTAGAACGCAATAGTCTCGCATGGGAGAAATATCGAAAAGCAATCATAACGTTGCTCGGATTGATCAAGCAAAAGAATGTCGATCGGTTCAATCTGGTGGGACCTCATGTGATGAAAATAATCGTTAACATGGTTTGGGAAACTAGAGGAACACAAGTTTGGTCACAATGAAAAACAAGTTTTCTCCATCTGATTCTACAATTTTCGACTCATATGAGTCTGAAAGATGACGACACTTAACGAAATCTGCTCAGGCAAATGGAAGAAATCACCGGTTCAAACAAGTATCCCTACTTTGCGGGTTCCGAGGTGGACTAGCATGTGGGAACTCGGTCATTCAATCGCTTTGCTACACATCTGTCTTCGCTACAAGGTCAAGCAGTTGATCTTCACTGGAGATCTGTTTGATATGAAATGGATCAACATTTTTATGTCATATTTTGTTACCGATGATCTACCCTTCTTGTCTCATCTGAAGTCAATCAGCTTCAGACGATATGGCATCCATCCCGCCCTCAAACATATCCTCAACCAGACTCGCATCACTAGTATCGAGTGGATATTCGTTGACTCATCATCTAGTAACCTCGTCAAACCACACATCAAGAACATTCTTGATGCTATAAACCTGAATGCATCCAATTTATTCGAGACGAACTTCAATATGAGAAGACTCGTGTTCAAGTCTTCTGACAGCGGAGAGTCATACATTCATGAACCTAATAGTAAAAGCTTGATGCACAAAGATTTATGTAACCTGACGGGGGACACAATAGATTCCTGGTTGAAGCGCAACCAAATGAACTTCGAGAAATGTCAGAAAGCGATCGCCACATTGCTCGGACTGAGGAAACTACGAAAATCATCATGTTTCCTCTTCAGTCAACGTGATGCGATGAGCATTGTGATAGACATGGTGTGGGATACGAGAGGAACACAAGTTTGGTCACAATAGATTCAAAAAGAATTGCGGATTTTCGACTCTTTATGAGTCTGAAAGATGATCGGCTTGAAGGAACTATGCATTAACAGACAGAAGCAAACCCTGGAAATTCCTAAATGGGATAAGATGTGGGAGCCAATTCATACAACGGCTTTGTTGGAGATTTGTCATCGCTACAATATCGAACAACTCATCTTTGTGGATGGCCACTTTGATGCGACATGGATGAAAATGTTTGTATCTTATGGAGACAACAAGAGGTATCACTTTTTGCCCCATCTGAGGTCAATCATTTTCAAGCTTGTGGATATTCATCCCGCGCTCAAACATATTATCAATTGTACGCGTGTTTGGGAAATCAAGTGGGAATTCCCTGAAACTTTGGATGGATTGAACCAGGAGGACGTCGGGAAAGTGCTCGAAAAGCTCAACGAAGACGGAATGCCGTTCCACACCAATTACTCTTTGAAATTTCTCTATTTCACGGCCGGCAAATACTCTCTGCCTCACATTGTTCCAGACTTCGTTGATATCAACTCGTGGCTAACTTGTTGTACGATCGATCCTTGGTTGGAACGCAATCGGTATGCCTTCGAGAAATGTAGAAAGGCAGTCTTTTTGCTTCTAGGATCGAGAAAACGGAAGACTGGCGGTTTGATCTCATTGTTAGTGAAAGATGTGGCGAACATTATAGCACAAATAGTATGGGAAACGAGAGGAACCAAAGTTTGGACGAATTAGTTTTCTTGCTGCAGATCTTTTTACCCACGATCTGACTCTCCAATTTTTGACTCATAAGAGTCTCAAAATGACTTCCATTCAGCTTCGGCAAGTTATTTTTCCTGGCGCCCGCTTAGCAGAATCTTATGATACCCTCTTCGTGCTGGAATGGGATGAATATCCTTGGAGAAAACAGGATTTCAACGGTTTGGTCTGCATTTGTCATCGTCTGAAGATTAGACGGGTCATCTTCACGAGACCGTCAAAGGGAGACATTTCGGCTTTCTGTTTGAATAACGTATTGAAATGGTATAATGAAGTAGGTTGTCCCTTTCTGCCTCACTTGAAGGTAATCCAAACGCAGGCAAACAGTCATCATCCTGCTTTGACAACTCTAGTTAAACATTCGAGAATCAAAGAACTCTCCTGGTATTTGGAAGGTTACGAAGCAAAGAGTCATAGTTTGTTGATTGACCAGATTTTCTATTACGCGGATCCCAGATTGTTGAGATGCAATCGTAGCATTCAGAGGATCAGATTTTTTAGCGATGCGGCTAATCCAGGAAAGCATCGATACGATCCCATTCAGGTGGACGAAGTTGCTGGCAACTTACAGCTCAGTGAGTGTGCATTGAGAGCTTTCAAAGATTGTACCCTCTGGATGCAAAACAATGCAGCTGGTTGGAAGAACTGCGTGAAGTCTATTCTGATTCTCCTCGGACTGAAAAAGAAGGAAACAAAAAGTGGACATTCTTTGTTTTCTTGTTTGAGTCGCGATACGTTAGGAATTGTGATTTCCATGGTGTGGGAAACGAGAGGAACCAAAGTTTGGACAGAATAGGATCAAAAGAGTTGCAAATTTTCGAGTCATAAGACTCTCAAATGAATATCACACTTGTTGATTTTGTTTGTAATCTCCAGGTATGTGAGGTGGAAACGCTTACGGTCACCGAGTGGAATTCCTCAAGATGGCAAAAATCGCATAGCTTTGCGTTAATGAAAGTTTGTCACGATCTTCAGGTCAAGAGGCTATCCTTTTCGCTTGGACCTCCGCATATCACTGCGTCGGATCACTTTTACTCAGTTTTGGAATCATATGGTTCTAGCAGACCGATTCCAAACTGGTTGCAGCTACGTGAAATTCGCATTGTTCTTAACACTACGGTTTATCCTCCGCTTTGGTATCATTTCTTACGCTGTTCTTGCGTCAGGAAGATGTCCTGGCAAGTAATCAGAGTTAGACATCCGAGAACAGTCTTTGACGACATTTTGCATAGCTTGGCTCTTGAAAACAATTTCCACCTTCAGAAACTCTACTTCTCGACCGAATGTCAAGAAAACATGCTTTTCAACCAACTTTCGAGTCTCGATTTCAATTTGACTAAGAGGGGAGCCGAAGTTGCCAATCTCCTTTCTCGCAATTGTCGCGCCTTCGAGAAATGTCAGAAAGCAATTATTCTGTTGCTCGGATCGTCGAAATTGAAGAGTAGCAGGTTATTTTCTTCGGTTGGTCGCGATGCGATGAGCATTGTGATTTTCATGGTGTGGGAAACGAGGGGAACCAAAGTCTGGACAGAATGATA
>Ga0182016_10004223_pt1 | contig 16008 bp, 15 predicted proteins | sample 712S2MmetaG_FD_120491 | JGI IMG/M metagenome (GOLD analysis project Ga0182016, IMG submission 120491) | Permafrost microbial communities from Stordalen Mire, Sweden - 712S2M metaG | ecosystem: Environmental > Terrestrial > Soil > Wetlands > Permafrost | place: Sweden: Stordalen | collected...
ATGGCTTCGATCTGGGGGTCGCGGCGCTCTTGCCGTTCGTCGCCCGTAACGACCGCGAGCGGCGCATGGTGATCAACACCATCGGCGCGACCTGGGAGGGCAACCAGGTCTGGTTCATCCTGGGCGGCGGCGCGATCTTCGCCGCCTGGCCCTTCGTCTATGCGGTCAGCTTCTCGGGCTTTTACCTGGCGATGTTCGCCGTTCTGGCGTCGCTGATCCTGCGGCCGGTGGGCTTCAAGTACCGCTCAAAGCGTCCCTCTAAGACTTGGCGGACGACTTGGGACTGGGCGCTGTTCGTCGGCGGCTTCGCTCCGGCGCTGGTGTTCGGGGTCGCGGTCGGCAACGTCCTGCAGGGCCTGCCCTTTCGCCTCGACAGTGATCTGCGCGCCACCTACGAGGGTACGTTCTTCGGCCTGTTCACGCCCTTCACCCTGGTCTGCGGGCTCCTGTCAGTGGCTATGCTGGTCACTCACGGCGCGGCTTGGCTGACGATCAAGGCGGAGCATGGCGTGGTGCGCGACCGGGCCCGGACCTTCGGCTCGATCGCGGCCCTCGCCGCGATCATCCTGTTCGGCGTCGGGTATGCCTTCGTCGCCTTTGGGGGGCTGGGCTTCCACGTCCAAGGCGCCATCGATCCCGCCGGACCGTCAAATCCGTTGCGCGCCACGACCTTGGCGGAACCTGGCGGTTGGCTGGACAACTTCCGCAGCTACCCCTGGATGTGGACGGCGCCGCTTCTCGGCTTCGCCGGCGCGGCCCTGGCGTTCGTCGGCATTCGTGCCGGCAAGGAGGTTCCGGCGTTCGCCGGATCGTCGCTTTCCGCGCTCGGCATCATCGCCACCGTGGGCCTGTCGATGTTCCCGTTCATCCTGCCCAGCCGCATCGACCCGAAATCGAGCCTGACGGTGTGGAACGCTTCGTCCAGCCACATGACCCTGTTCATTATGCTATTGGTCACCGTGGTCTTCCTACCGATCGTGCTCGGGTACACCGCCTGGGCCTACAAGGTGATGTTTGGCCGCTCGACGGTCGGCGCCTTGTCCACGAACCCCGACCTCTACTGAACCCGAGGAGATCCGATCATGTGGTATTTCACCTGGGTCCTGGGCGTGGGGTTGGCGGTCGCTTTCGGTGTCCTGAACGGCATGTGGCACGAGTTCTATCTGCTCGACGGGGGTGACGATGGGCAGGACGACGTCTGAGACGAACGGTGCTAGAGCCGGATGACTTCTCTCGAATTCTGAATCCGGATCTACATATTTGAATCGTGCTCTAAACGGTCAAAGCTGAGGTAGCTGGCCGGCGGCGACAAATCGTCTGCCTAGCGGCGCCTGAGCAAGCCGCTAATCGCGGGTCCGCACAGGGAAGCCCCCTGTTAGCGCTCGAGCTTCGCACGAATGGCGAGCAGTTCGCGTCGACGTTCGTCACTCGTTTCTGGGTAACGCATCTCAAGATCCTTGAGCGTATTCAGAACGATCTGCGACACGATCAAACGAGCATTTTCCTTGTCGTCGGCAGGAACCACATACCATGGCGCCGCCTTGGTGCTCGTAGCGCTGAGGCAGGCTTCATAGGCCTTCATGTAATCGCCCCAAAATTTCCGTTCCTCTATGTCGGCGGCGCTGAATTTCCAATTCTTCTCAGGTTCGTCGATCCGTTCGATGAACCGCTTGCGTTGCTCGTCCTTTGAGAGATGGAGAAAGAACTTGACGATGCGTGTGCCGTTTTCGTTGAGGTGGCGCTCCAGGTCCACGATCGAACGATAGCGATCGCGCCAGAATTCCTTGTCGCCGCGCGGTCGGTCCACCAATCCCTCGCCGCTGAGGATTTCCGGATGGACCCGGGCGATCAGTACCTCCTCGTAATAGGAACGATTGAAGATGCCGATTTTGCCACGCTCTGGGAGGTCGCGGGTCGTTCGCCAGAGGAAGTCGTGCTGCAGTTCCGTTGCGCTTGGGTGCTTGAAGCTGAACACCTGGCAACCCTGAGGGTTGACGCCTGACATCACATGCCGGATGGCCCCGTCCTTGCCCGCCGCATCCATCGCTTGAAAGATTAGCAAGATGGCGTGGCGGTTCGAGGCGTAGAGAAGCTGCTGTTGTGCGCTCAACTGCTCGACATGGGACTCTAGGAGCGACTTGTATTGATCCTTGGTTTTGTACACGGGCTCGACTTTCGTCGGCCATGTCTTGAGATCGACCTCGTCCCCCTCCTGAACGCTATAATCCTTCGGATGTATTTTCATCTTCGTCCTCTCGCGGCGATCTCGGTCACGGGGCGGATGCTGTCTCTCAGGTGATTTTGAGATAGGCGAATACCGGCAGTTTCACCGCCGCCAGGCCTGTTGCCAGCACGGCGGCCGCGGCGAGCGTGCTGGCGATCACCGGGACGGGCAGGGGCGTCATCGCGACGCCGCCCGCAGCCAGCGCCGCGGCGATCAGGACATCCGCGACGGAAGATGCGATGAGCCAGAGGCTTGGGCGCGCCCCCCAAAGATGCCGACGACCGCGAATGGCGTAGATGGTCGCCTGGCTGCTGAACACCAAGGCCACGAATGCGAGGGTCCTCAAGGCGTCGATGCCGAGGTTCAGCTGAAACCAGCCAATGGACAGGACGCCCACGCAAAAGGCCAACTGACTGACGCCCATGGCCACACCGGCCATCGTCAGCGGACCGATCCGCCAAGCGTTGGGCGACGGCGAAGGGCGCACTTTGTCGGTGGTCAGTGACATCGCGAGGAAGTCGCCGGCGATCATCACGATAACCATCAAAAGAGGGGTCAGAACGGCGTGCCCTGTCATCACCAGCCCGACGATCAGGAAGAGCACGGTCACGACCTTCTTGATGACGGAGTTCAGAGTGTAGGTGAGGATGCGTTGGAAGGTGACCCGTCCCTCCTTGACGGCAGCGACGATCCCTTCGAGGCCAGGCTTCGTCAAGACGACGCCGGCTGCGGATTTGGCGACGTCGGTTGCGGTCGACACCGCGATCCCGATTTGCGCCTGGCGCAGCGCTGGCGCGTCGTTGACTCCATCGCCGCACATGCCGACCGTATGGCCCGCGCCCTGGAAGACCTTGACCAGCTTGAACTTGTCCTCCGGAAGGATGCCAGCGAATACGGCGAAGCTCTCCGGTTGGATGGTGTCCGGGATGGGGCCGGGCGGGGAAGTTGGGCCATTGAGCCCGACCGCACGAGCCACGATCGTGGCCGTGGCCGGCGCATCGCCGGTGACCATCACGGTGCGCACGCCGAGCCTGGTCAGTTCGCCGATCAGCGCCGCGGACTCGGGGCGCGGCGGGTCGCTAAGGGCGATTAACCCGACCAGCGTCATCGCCTTTGGGGGTCCTGCAGCCACGGCCAGCACCCGGAAGCCTTGCCCCTCCAGCTTGCTCGCCTCGGCCGTCGCGGTCGGAGAAGGTGGCGAAAGGGCGATGATCGCGGAAAACGCGCCCTTCACGACGCGCTGGGCGCCGCCGTCGCTATCCCGCACCGTCGCCTCGGACATCTTCGTCGCCGGATCGAACGGTATGAACTTCAGCAGTTTCGGTGCGTCGCCCGCCACCTTGCCGGCCGCGGCGGCGCGGATGGCGCCATCGACCGGATCCTGTCCGCCGTCCGAACTGGCGAGCGCCGCCAGGGCCAACACGTGCGCCGCATCGAAGCTGGGCATCGGACTGACGGTCGTCACCTTTAGGGCGTTACGCGTCAGGGTGCCGGTCTTGTCGGCGCAAAGGACGTCCATCGTCGCGGCTTCATCGACGGCGGAAAGACGGGTTGGGAGAACACCTAGCTTCGCCAGGGCCTGCGCCCCGAGCGCCGAGGCGAGGGTGAAGGTGGCCGGTAGCGCCACTGGGATCGATGCCAGCACGCCGGTCAGGACCAGGGGGATGATCTCGTCCAGCGGTAACTTGAGCAACACGGCATAAGCGACGAGGGCCAGGATCACGACCGCGTTGAAGCCGGCAAGGTTGCGCACGACGCGCAACACCGCCTTCTGCTGAGAACTCGTGACATGAGCAGTGCGAACGAGCTCGGCTGTGCGGCCGAACTTGGTGCGGGCCCCTGTCGCCGTGACCTCGCCGACGGCCTCGCCGCGCCGCACCAGGGCCCCGGCATAGGTTTGCAGGCCCGGGCCAGCTTCGATCGGAACCGATTCACCGGTGAGCATGGATTGGTCGAGGAGGACCTCGCCTCCGGTAAGGCGCACGTCGGCCGCGACGACGGCGCCGAGGGACAGTTTCACCACATCGCCTGTGACGAGCTCCACCGCGGGTATTGTCTTCCATGCGCCGTCCCGCCGAACCGATGCGTTTAGAGCCAGCTTTGATTTCAACGCCGCGAGCGTGGCCTGTGCGCCGCTTTCCTGGAACAGCCCCAGCAGGGCGTTGAATACGAGCAGGCCGGCGATGATCGCGGCCTCGACATATTTTCCGAGTACAGCTTCGAGCAGGATCGCCGCCTCGAGCATCCACGGAACAGGCGCCCAGAACTTCTCGATCGCCATGCGAAACGGGTGTGCGCCGGTATCCGGCATAGCGTTAGGGCCGGAGGATTTCAGCCGGCGACGGGCTTCGGCGCTCGTCAGGCCCGTGGAGCCGCGTTCGTTTCCCGGAAAAGGAGCTTTTGCGGACGGAGCGGCCGGCTCTTTGGATGACAGGGCCTTGTCCATGGTCGCGCTTCTCTTCAGTTAATCGCCTTATCCGGCGGACCCTGAACCACGCCTTGGCGATCCGCATTGGCTTGTCCGGGGATCGAGACCGGATCTGGCGAGGCACGCCTTAGCTAGTGGTGACGGAGCGGCGCCGTGATTCTAATTGATAACGCTCTGGAGCCAAGTTGAGCGGCGCTGGCCGGCGAATAAACTTGCGCCCGACAGGCGCCCTTCATTTGCGGCCGCGCAGGATTCCTACGCTGGAATCCACGCGAGTCTTACTTACCGCGATAAATCTCGCAGAGCGTATCCAGCACCCGGACCGCCGCCGGGTCCGCCAATCGATAGTAGATCGTCTGACCGTCGCGGCGAGTGGCCACAAGGCCTTCGGCGCGCATTTTGGCTAGGTGCTGGGACGTGGTCGAGTGCGCGAGCTTGGCGTGCTCGGCAAGGTCGCTTACCGAGGCCTCGCCCTCAATGAGTCTGCACAGCAGCAACAGGCGCTGTTCGCTGGCAAGCAACTTCAAGAGTCGGGTTGCGGCCTGCACGCTGGCGGCGAGATCGCCGACATCCGGGGGGGCGGCTGCGTCGGATAGAATAGTGCTCATATACGTAAGATAGAACATACGCATTAACGTTCAAGAGCGCAGACCGTCCGCGCAATCCTAGCTCGCCTTGGCTAACGCCTTGGCGGAGAACTTGTCGAAGGCCTCCAAAGCCTGGGCGGCGTACATGACGCTGGGCCCGGCGCCCATGTAGATGGCCATGCCCATGGTTTCCATGACCTCCTCACGGCTGGCGCCCTGCTTCACCGCGGCTTCGGCGAGGAAGGCGATACATCCGTCGCAGCGTGTCGCGACGGAGATGGCCAGGGCGATCAATTCTTTAGTCTTGGTCGACAGCGCCTTCGGCTCGAGCGCCGCGCGCGCCAAACCGCTGAACGCGGTCATGGCGTCCGGCGCCCCCGCGCGGAGGGGCTTCAGAGCCTGAACGAGGTCGCCGGCGACATCCGGCCAGTCATGGGTCGCGCTCATAGGCTGATCTTTCATCGATGAGGGGAGGGTTTGGCCGCCGTCCGGCCGTCATCGCGCAGCACGACGTAGATCGCCGGGATCACCAGGACGGTCAGCAGGGTCGAGGAGGCCAGGCCGAACAGAAGCGAGATGGCCAGGCCCTGGAAGATCGGATCGAACAGGATAACGCTGGCGCCGATCATCGCGGCGGCGGCGGTCAGCACGATCGGCTTGAACCGGATCGCACCGGCCTCGAGCAGCACCTCGCGCAGCGGGCGGCCTTCGCCCTGCTTATGACGGATGAAATCCACCAGCAGGATCGAATTGCGCACGATGATGCCGGCCAGCGCGATGAAACCGATCATGGAGGTGGCGGTGAACGGCGCGTGGAACAGGATGTGGCCGATGACGATACCGACCAGGGTCAGCGGGATCGGCATCAGGATCACCAATGGCAGGCGGAAGCTTTTGAACTGGGCCACGACCAGTACATAGATGCCGAGGATGGCCACGCCGAAAGCGGCGCCCATGTCGCGGAAGGTCACCCAAGTGATCTCCCACTCGCCGTCCCAGAGGACGGTCGGACGGGCTTCATTGGTCGGCTGCCCATTCATGCGGATATCCGGCCGTGGAATGTCGCCCCAGTCGGCTTGTCGGATCGCCTTGTCCACGGCCAGCATGCCGTAGATCGACGCCTCGTAGGCCCCCGCGAGCTCGCCCAGCACCATGTCGACGTCACGGCCGTCGCGCCGATAGATGTGGGTCGAGCCCGGCTCCTGGATGGCGGTGACCACCTCGCCCAGGGACACCAATCGTCCGTTCGGACCCTGTGATTGGGCCACCGGCATGGACGCGAGGCCCTGGCCCCACGTCCGTGCGGACTGAGGCAGGCGGACCGAGATTTCCAGGGCGTCGCGGCCCTGGCCGCGATTGGCGTAGCCGACAACCTCGCCGTCCAGGGCCGCGCCAATCGAGTCATAGACCGCATGGTCGCTGGCCTGCAGCGCTTCGAGCCGCGCGCGGTCGGGGACCAGGCGAAGGCCAGGGCGCGGATGGCCGTAGCTATCGTCGATGTCGACGATGAAGGGCACGGAGTGGAAGATGGCCTTAACCCGCTCGGCGACGGTGCGCCGGGTCGCGGCGTCCGGGCCATAGACTTCTGCCAAGAGCGTCGCCATCACCGGCGGGCCAGGCGGGGCTTCCACCACCTTGATCACCGCGCCGGCAGGGAGGGCCAGCTTGGCCAGCCGCTGGCGCAGGTCCAGCGCGATGGCGTGGCTGTTACGATGCCGGTCATCCTTGGGCGCGAGGGCAACAGACAGGTCGCCCATCTCCGGCTTGTTGCGCAGGTAGTAGTGCCGCACCAGACCGTTGAAATTGAACGGTGAGGCCGTGCCGGCATAGGCGTCGACCGCAGTGACCTCGGGAAGGGTCTGGGTGACCGAGGCTGCATCGCCCAGGGCGCGCTGGGTATCTTCCAGCGAGGTCCCCTCTGGCATGTTCAGCACCACTTGCAGCTCCGACTTGTTGTCGAAGGGCAGCAGCTTCACCGTCACCGTCTTGGTGGCGAACATGGCGCAGGCGATCAGGGTCGCGACGCCCACGGCGATCAGGAAGGTCCAGGCGCTCTGGCGCGTGGCGATAACGCGGGACGCGACCCGGCGGTAGAGCCGCCCCAGCGGACCCTCGTCGTGTTGGAGCATATTGTGCTCGCTCGACAGCGCCACGCGCGCGAACCGAACCATCAGCCAGGGCGCGATCACCACGGCTACGAAGAAGGAGAAGACCATGGCCGCCGAGGCGTTGACCGGGATCGGCGCCATGTAGGGGCCCATCAGGCCGGACACGAAAAGCATCGGCAGAAGGGCGGTCACCACGGTCAGGGTGGCGACTACCGTCGGATTGCCGACCTCGGCAACGGATTCGACCGCCGCGTCCACGCGGCTTCGCCCATCGTTCATTGCCCAGTGCCGAGCGATGTTCTCGATCATGACGATGGCGTCGTCGACCAGGATGCCGATCGAAACGATCAGGGCGAACAGGCTGACCCGGTTGATGGTGTAGCCCAACAGGTTCGAGGCGAAGAGGGTCAGAAGGATGGTGGTGGGGATGACCACGGCCGTGACCCCGGCCTCCCTCCAGCCGATGGCGAAGCCGATCAGCACCACGATCGAGACCGTCGCCAGGGCCAGGTGCTCCAGGAGCTCATTGGCCTTCTCATTGGCGGTTGCGCCATAGTCACGGGTGACAGCGACGTCGAGGCTGTCAGGCAGGAGCGAGCCCTTGAGCGAAGCGACCCGCGCCAGCACGGCGTGGGAGACCACCACGGCGTTGGCGCCCTTGCGCTTGGCGACGGCCAGGCTGACGGCTGGCGCGTCGGTCCAGCCTTGGCCGGCCCGGGCGTAGCGCCAGACGCGGGCCTGGTCCTCGCGCGGCGCCTCGGTGACATTGGCGACGTCGCGCACATAGACAGGCGCGCCTTTGGCGGAGGGCAGTGCGATCAGGCCGATGTCGGCTGGATTGGTCAGGGTCTGGCCGGCGGTGACCTGAACGGCCTGGCCGCCGTCGCGCACCACGCCCGCCGGGAAGGCGCGGTCCGCCTGGCGCACCGCGTCCATCAGCGCGCCCAACGACACGCCGTGTCGCGCAAGCTTGGCCGGGTCGGGTTCGACGCGGATCTCGTCGGGCCGGCCGCCGACGATGAAGGTCAGACCGACGTCGTCGACCTTGGCGACCTCTGTGCGCAGCTTGCCGGCGATCTCATAGAGGGCCTGGTCGGTCCACTGGCCGGCGGCGCCCGGTTTGGGCGACAGGGTCAGAACCAGGCTTGGCACATCATTGATGCCCCAAGTCTGTATCAGCGGTGCGGGAATACCGGCCGGGATGCGGTCGAGGTTGGCGTCGACCTTCTCCTGGATTCGTTCCGACGCCGCGTCCGGATCGGCGCCCACCTTGAACCGGGCGGTGACCATGACCTGGTTGTCGTCGGCGAAGGTATAGACGTGCTCGACGCCCGCCACGCTTTTGACGATGGTCTCCAGCGGCTTGCCGACCAGCTCCACCGCGTCCGGCGCGCGAAGCCCGGGGGCCGAGACCATGACGTCGACCATGGGCACGCTGATCTGCTGCTCTTCCTCGCGGGGAATGGTCATCAGCGCGAGCAGGCCGACGGCGATGGCGGCCAGCAGGAACAGGGGGGTGAGCGGCGACTTGATGGTCGCCTTGGTCAGCCGACCGGAGAGCCCGAGGTTCATGGCGCCACCGGCGGCGTCAGGATGTCGCCGGCGCGAACGCCGGATAGGATCTCCGTCTGGTCGGCGGCCGGGCCGCCAGTCGTCTGCACCGGGGTTTGCGAGGCGGTCCCATCCGGACGCACCAGCCAGACGTAATCGACGCCGAATCGCGTGGCGATATAGCGCCGGGGTGCGACCAGCGCCTGGCGTTGGCCGACCTTGATGCTCGCCCGCACGGTTTGGCCAACCAAGTTTTTATGCAGGCCGGGGGCGGAGACGTCGGCGACGACCTGACTGTCGGTGACCGACGGATAAACCTGCACGATTGTCCCTTGCGTGGCGGCGCCCGCAAGGTCCTCAGCGTTGAGCTGGACGACATCGCCGACTTTCAGCGCCGCCGCTTCGCCTTCGGGAAGCTCGATCCGCACCACGAGCGGACCGGCCGTGATCTTGGCGATCGACTGACCCGGCATCACGACTGAACCCGCCGGCACATTCGCCACGAGTACGCGGCCGGATGCGGGGGCGAGCACGGCGCCTTGTGCGCCCTGTTCGGCGCTGGCGGCTCGCATCGAACGCGCAGCAGCCAGCGCGCCGCTTGCCGACTTGGCCTGCGCTTCCGTCTGGTCGAGGCGCGCCTGGGCGTAGACCCCGTGGGCGAAGAGATCACGGGTTCGGGCCAGGTCGGCCTGGGCGGCGGCGGCCTGGGCGGCGGCAGCCGACACCTGGGCGTCGTAAGCGCCGGTCTGCAGGGCGATGCGATCGTCCTTGACCGTGGCGATCAGCTGGCCCTGGCGGACTTCATTGCCGGCCTTGACCAGCAGGCGAACCAGCACGCCCGATATGCGGGCGCGGGCGTCGGCCATGTCGCGCGTCGTCAGCGTCGCCGGGACGGGCTTGAGGTCCGCGACGGTTTGCAGTTGCAACTGCAGGCGACCGGCCGCCGGCGCCATCGGAGCGGTCGGGGCGGGCGGCTTGGCGGGACCGCAGGCGCTGAGGAACAGCCCCGCGCCCAATGCGCCGATCAAAAGCGGCCTTGCTGTCATGGTTCGCCCTCCCGAAATGGCTCTGTGGCTGACGACTAGCCGGTGATGGTGGGCAGGCCGGCGCCCTTCCAGGCGGTGAGGCCGCCGGCGAGATGTGTTTCGATGGCCTGGCCGGCCTTGCGGCATTGATCCACCGCCATGGCCGAGCGCTTGCCGCCGGCGCACTGCAGCACGATCGTCTTGCCCCCCGCATCGGGGAGGGCGGCGGGCTTGAAGGTCGAGAGTGGGGCGTTCAGCGCGCCGGCGATCTTTTCGGTGGCGAACTCGGCTGGCTCTCGCACGTCGATCAGCAGGATGGTCCTGGCGTCAAGCCCGGCCTTCACCTGCTGGGGCGTTAGATCCTTGGTCGTAGGGGCGGAGAACATCACAGACTTCCTCGGGGACGGGCGCGGTCAGGGACCGTGCAGAAGAGGTTGGACAGCGTTTCGATCAGCGCTCGCGCGCGGCCGCTCTGCAGGGCGTAGTAGATGGTCTGCGCATCGCGCCGTGCGGCGACCAGGCAGTCCCGCCGCAGGAGTCCAAGGTGCTGCGAAGCCAGGGACTCGCGAACGTCCAACGCCTTGGCCAGCGCGCCCACGGACTGCTCTGCGTCTATCAGCGAGCAGACGATCATCAGCCTATGTGGATTCGCCAGGGCCTTGAGCAGGCCGCAGGCGTCGTCGGTGGAAGCCCTCATCTCGGCGGCATTAATTTTCATAGTTGCGTATATGCGTCTGTACGCATATATAGTCAAGACATCAACCGGAACACCCTACGGCCGATCGCCGGGCGGGGACGTGCTCCGGATCAAGGCCTGAGCCCCGACGCGCGCAGAGCCCATCGTCGCCTGGACGCTCCAGGCATCAGTCGGGCCGTATTTTGAGCCGTTGAGGACATTCGACATGACCGCAGATCGTCTGGTTTTCGTCTTCGCCGGATGCGTGGTGCTCGCCGGCATCGCCCTGGCCCAGTTCGTCCATCCGCGGTGGATCGCCCTGTCGATCTTCGCCGGCCTGAACATGATCCAGGCGGCCTTCACCGGGTTCTGTCCCGCCGCGATGGTGTTCAAGAAGCTGGGCGCCAAATCGGGAGCCGCTTTCCGGTGATCGTCCAGCGCGCGCTCGCCGCCATGAGCCTGCTGGCGGCGATCGCTCTTCCAAGCTTGGCCCAGGCCATGTCCCTCGATGACGCGATCGCCATGGCCCAGAAGTCAAACCCGACCCTGGCGCAAGCCAAGGCGCAGGCGGATGCAGCGGATGCGCGACTGGCGGAGGCGCGCGCTGGGCGGATGCCGACCCTGGCTCTCTCCGGTGAAAGCGGCTGGGGCGCGATGGACCTTGGCGGTTTCTTCGGCTTTGGACGCAACACCGTATCTCCGCGCGGCGCGGCGGTTGAGGTGCGCCAGCCGTTGTTTGCCGGGGGCGCGATAAACGCTGCGATCGATCGCGCGCGCGAAGGCCGCGATGCAGCGCTGGCCCAGGCGGCGGGAGCCAAGGCGCTGTTGTCCGCCCAGGTCGCCGAGGCCTACGTCACGGTGCTCAGCGGTGGACAGTTGCTGTCGCTTGAGGAAGCCCAGGTCCGTGAATTGGCCGAAATCGCCCACCAGGCGGAGCTCAAATTCAAGGACGGCGAAACGCCCCGAACCGACCTGGACCAAGCGCAGGCAAGACTCGCTGGCGCCCAGGCCGACCTGGCCCGCGCGGGGGGTGGTGTTGCTCGCGCGCGGGCGCGGTTCATTGAAGTTGTCGGCGCCGAACCGACGGAGCTGGAGCCGCTTCCGGCGCCGCCGGCGATCCCAGTCAGCCTGGACGAGGCGATGACGAGCGCGACTCAATCAAGCCCGACGCTGCTGGCGGCCGAGGCCTCCGCACGGGCCGCCGAGGCCGGGGTTCGGTCTGCAGAAGCCAGCCGCTTGCCGACGTTGGCCTTGGCCGCTACCGCCAACACGTCCCGCGACCAGTTCTTTACAGGCTATCGCAATGACGGTTACACGGTGGGCGTCCAGGGTCGCTGGACCCTGTTCTCAGGCGGACTCGTCAGCGGCCAGATCAGCGAGGCGCGCGCCGACGTCCGGGTGGCGGAGGCTGCGGCGGACGCGGCCCGGGCCCAGGTTCGGGAGGCCGTAGTCGATGCGTGGCAGGATGTTCAAACCGCTCGAGCGGTGGTCCAGGCGGCGGTCGAACAATCGCGGTCCTCGGCCAGCGCTCTCGACAGTGTGCGCAACGAGGTGCGGGTTGGACAGAAGCCGACCCTGGATCTGTTGGACGCCGAGCGGGACTCACTGGCCGCGCAGAACGCCCTTGTGATCGCCCGCGGCCAGCAGGTCGTGGACGCCTATCGTTTGAACGCATTGCTACATGGTCAGTGAGGCTTTCGATGGCGCGTCTGGCCTTATCGGTAGCCTGATTGGCAGCCACGTGAACCTGTTCGCATGACCACATGTGCACCGGGCCTTGAATTCATTCGATCTTTGTCGATGCCGAATTGCACATGGTATTGTGCAAGCACCTGAAATATCGAGTGAATCCGTCCAGTCCAGCATCAGTATGAATCAGCCGACGAATAACCTTAAAAATCATATAGTTAGAACATGGTCGGTGACGTAATGGTGTGGGCGACCTGCACCTAACCGGGTTCGCTGGCGTGGCGTCGAGGGACGTCACGTCAGCGGTTCGGTTTTGAGGACTTGATCCAAGGCCTTAGGCCGGCGACCGACCTCGAAGTTCTCGCCGTACACTTGCAGCGGCGCCCGCAATGCGCGGGCGGTCGGCGGCGGCAAGAAAGTCCCCTCAACCGGCTGGCCGTCCTTCATTAATTGATGGCCCCAGATGCTCCCTCCGGCGGTCAGCTCGTCGGCTTTCCACTGCTCCGAGTCGATCAGGAGCCCGCCCCAGCCACACTCCATCAAGAACTCCGATGGTGTTCGGACATAAAAGGAGGTCATCAAGTCATTGATATGCCGGCCCATTGTCAGGCCAATACGGTCATTATACTTATCGAGAACGATATCGTAAGATCGGCCGACATCATCCATGAACAACATCTCCATCATAAGGTGATGCAGCTCGTTCTTATTGTCGGGATTGGCAATCACCGCAATGCTGTGTTCACGGGGGTTGATGTGCATGAACTCCACCACCATTGCGCCCTTGCTGATCGTGTAGTCGCTCAGGCGAAAGCCAAGCAGGCCGCGATAGAAAGAGGTCGTTTTTTCGAACAGCGCCGGTTGGACCATGAGCGCGAAATGACCCATGCCCAGCGGACCGGTCCTGAAGCCGGCCATTGTTCGCGCCGCCTGAAACGGCGAGTGCGCGAGGGCGGGGCCATGGAATATTTCCACCCCATTGCCGGCTGGGTCCGTGAGCGTGACCAGGTCGCGCACGCCCCGCTGGGACGCCAGAGCGCGGGAGCCCGACGCGACCTTTACGCCCGCTGCGTCCAGTCGCGCCGCCATCGCGTCTAAGGCCCCGGGCCCAGCCACCTCCCACCCGAAGCTCGGCATCTGCGCCCCAAGGTCGACCGCAAGGCGGTGCAGGTGATCGTCCATGCGAAAAACGCGCGTGGCGGCGCTGCTGTCAGCGAGTTGCAGGCCGAAGACCTCCGGCGCCCAGCGGCCCCAGGCATCAAGATCCTTGCCCGGCACGACGACGTAACCGAGCGATTGCAGGCCGAGGCTCGCAGAACGGTCGGTGGCCGCCCATCCCTTGTCCGTCAGCGCCAAGGACGCCGCCACGGCGCCCAATCCAAATAAATCCCGTCGCTGGATCAGCGACGCGGGCTGATTGTTGTCTTGAGACATCTTGAGCTCCCCTAAGGTCGTTAGCGGGGCGCTCTGTTCAACGCTAACCCGCTGTTCGTAGTCGATAAAGGACTGCAGTCCCTAGGCAGGCATTGATGCTGATCAAACAAAAATTCGCATCATCCATTTGATTATAAATGAGTTTTTTCAGACGGCATGGCGCGCCAAATCGGCGGGAGCGGCGTGGCCGATTCCGCGTGAAATCCCCGGGACGACGACGCCGTCTCCCCGGGCTAGGTGCAAGCCGGTGTTGTGACCTCAGGCCCCAACAGTTGACCCAGGCGCCGGCGGACGGGCCGCGGCTGAAGGTTACTCAGCCCGGGTGATTTTACCGGCGCCGACGATGCTGCCGCGAACTGAGGTCACCTTGCCGTCCCGCAGGGTGAAGATCATCACAGCGGCGCCTTTCCATTTTTCGCCCGCTTTCATCACCTCGCCGGTCGGCAAGGTCACGCTGGCGAATCCTGGCTTCGGTGTGAAGCTGACGCTCTCCTCCACCGCCATCATCCCACCCTTGTTGTCGATGATGATCGCCGTCGGTTCGCGGACTTCATGCACCCCTGTCGCCCACATCTTCTGGTAGAAGTCGGCGATCTGCTTGGGGCCGCGCAACTCGCCGCCGGTGATGTGCGGGAAGCTGACGTCGGGCGCATAGATCTCCGCAAAGCGCGGGTCCTGCGCGCTGAACCGGGTCTCGTACTCGATGACCTTCTGCCGGGTCATGACGTCGGCGGCGTGCGCGGCGGGCGCGATGGCGCCCAACGCCAGGGTGATGGCGACGAGGCCGGCGCGAGTCGGTCGAATGCTGCTGATCATGGCTACTCCCTTGTCCGGCCGATCTGCATTGATGCGGCGTCTCGTTCTGGCGGAAACGCGCAATGCGACGGGCGCACGCGATGGAGCCCGATCGGCTGAGAGGGGTCAAGGAAGCTATCGCCACACGCATTGCACCACCGTGTAGATGTGCTTCTGGCTCCGGGCATCAAGCACGAGCGAATTCCTGCATAGATTCAAAAGCAAGGGGCAATCGGACGTAACATTGTCCTACCGGGCGCGGACGAATTCTTCGGATTTACGAAATTGCAAATTCGGGGTTACTGCCTTGTGATGATGGGCTCCCATTTTAAGAGTGTTGCGGCGCTATGATCTATGACGCGTTCATGATCATAGCCTTCTTGTCCAAGTCGGCGCCGCTCGCGGCGGGCGACATCATCTACACCGGGACGCCGGCGGGCTCAGGTCCGGTGGTTTCCGACGATCGAATGGTCGGGACGATCGACCAGCTGGAAACGCTGACCATCACGGTCGCTTAGAGAGAGAAAGCAGACGGACATGACGATGCTGAAGCAGACCGGCTGGATGCAGGCTTCGCTGGCCGTTGCGGCTCTGGCGGCGCTGTGCTGCGCGCCAGCGGCCCACGCCCAAGGCGGGATGACCAAGGACAAGATCATCCAGTACTACGAGCTGTTCAACGCTGGCGACCCACATTACGCGGACCTTCTGGCCGACGACGTCGAGTTCCCACACATCACCGGCAAGATGCTTCATGGCAAGAAGGCGGTGATGGACTTCTACGCCAATATGGAGCAGGGCGGCGTCAAAGATACGCGCGTCCCCTCGACCATCGTCATCGACAATGATCAAGGCATAGCGGTGATCGAATTGACCGTCCACATCACCGGCGAGCCGGGCGGTCCGCACACCTTGCCCACCGGCGAGCCGCTCCAGCCCGGCGAGGTGCTCGAGGGCCATAGCGTCATGTTCTACAGCTTCAAGAACGGGAAGATCACCTCGATCCGCGGCGCGGCCACCGGACCCAGCAAGTTCGTCAAAATCAAATAGTCTCGCGCTTCCCATGTGGCCCCGGCCCGGCGCTGTCAGGCGAACGCGAACTCGCCTTCACATTGCGCTATAAGGGATTTCGAAAGGGGAGGGGCCGTGCGAGACCATCTGCCCTTTCGCCTCGGACGGTCTCCGCAGGGTTCAGTTTTGATGAACAGCGCGTCAGGGACGCCAGGGTGAGGTTATTCGCAGGCTCGCGTTTTTGCCGCGCCGACGTCAGCCGGCGGCATAGCAAACCATGACCGCAGAGACTTTAGCCGCGACCTCAAGGTCCTGGCGGAGGGCGTCATCATGGCCACGCCTGTAGCGCGCTGCGGGGCAGATGGCGCCGAAGACGTAGGTGGAAATCCGGGGGAAACGGAATGACGCAGAGCACGACCGCCACGGCCGTGGCCGAGACCCACGACATGCGCACCATTGTCGCGGCGTCGTCGGCCGGGACCG
>Ga0182016_10004227_pt1 | contig 16003 bp, 14 predicted proteins | sample 712S2MmetaG_FD_120491 | JGI IMG/M metagenome (GOLD analysis project Ga0182016, IMG submission 120491) | Permafrost microbial communities from Stordalen Mire, Sweden - 712S2M metaG | ecosystem: Environmental > Terrestrial > Soil > Wetlands > Permafrost | place: Sweden: Stordalen | collected...
CGATCCTATTCGAACAGCGGGCCTAATTCAGCGCGGGCGGGCAGGCGAGCACCGCCTGCCCCACCTGCGAAACTCTGGCCATCGAAAGGAATGGCTCAGCCGATTTTCCCCGCCAGGCAGAAATCCCCGGCCGACATCAGGAGTTGCAGAGGCACTCCTGCCTTCGTCCCCCACTCAACTGAAGCATACCGTCAACGACTTCACGTAGCGCATGGCAAAACAATCGGCCGGGACGGCGCTGTAGTGCTCTGCAAAATGGACGTGGCGGAGCAAAGCTCCGGTTGCCGCGGCAGCCGCGGACTTAATCAGCGAGGCGGCAACGCAGGCGTGAAGCCCCGTCCCAAATGCCAGATGCCCGGCACTGCGGCCGTCGAATTGAAGCTTGTCCGGGTTCGGGAACCGGTCGGCGTCGCGGTTCGCGATATCCAACCGCAGGATGACGTGCCGATCCTGCTCCATCGCGCAGCCGTGAATGGTCACCGGAGCGGCGGCCTGCCGGAATTGAGCCTTCGCGGGCCCCGCGAATCGCGATAACTCGTCGATCGCTTTCGGAAGTAAGGACAAGTCCTGTCTGAGGTCCGATAACTCGGGTGGATGTTCCAGCAGTGCGAGCCAGGCGTTTCCGAGAAAGGCCGCCAGCGAGTGGGTCAGGGCGATGAACATTTGCAGGTTCAATGGCGGCGCCCCGTGAAAGGAGCGCGCTAACTCCGCGGTCGCTTCTTGCGCCGTTGCGGCCAACGCCCGGTCGTACGGCTCGCAGGCGGCGTCAAAGAGCCTGCGCGCAAGGCCGGAAAGGCGCTCGCATCGGTCCGCGGGGACGTCCGCCGCGATTCCCGCTACCCGTAGCGACCAGGGCCTGGCATACTGCTCCACCAGGTCCACGGGCCGGCCGGTAGGAAGCGCGGAGGCCATGAGGTCCGCCAGTCGGACGAATCGCTCTTCCAGTTCCTGAAGCCTGGCCGGCGCCAGAGCGCGGAGGGCCTGCGCGCGAAATTCCGCGTGGATGGCACTGTCGACGGGTACCGCCGGCGTAGTGGAGCCCGCCGACACGGGAATCAGGCGCGCTTCTCGCAGTGCCGCCGCCACATCCCGATAGCGGCTCAGCATCCAGGCGTTGAGCCGGCGATCGAAGCGAGGGTCCGCGGGCGATTCGGTTTCCCAGGCGCCCATTAGGGCTGGAGGGTCACGGTGGCCTTTCCCGCGGGACCGGAATAAATCAGTTCCACCGATTTGAGCTGCTCGTTCCTGCCGTGATACAAGAAGAAAAGCAGACCGGCTACCGGCAGGGCGCGGTCTCCTTCCGGCAGCGCGGCTTTTTGGACTTTCACCTGCATGGTATGCACCAGCGGCATGGGCATCTTGGGAGGCGTGGGCGGCGGATCCCCCGGCTGGCCGCCGCTGTCGCCACCTGTGGACAGGCCGCCGCTTTTCGGCTTGGGAGCTTCCGGCGGCTGCCAATCGGGATCCTTGAGATTCGCCAGCACCATGCCGTAGGGAAGGCTGGGCAGAGGCTTCTTGCCGTTGATGCGAAGCGAAAAATTCTCGATGGAGAGCTTGGTTCGCTCCTCCGGCGCCCCGAACAGGCCGGTTTCCACCACCACGTAGTCCTCAGTGGAGAATTCCCCTTGAGGCGTGGGCACGCCGTGTCTCATGAACTCGGCCCCAATGGTCAAGGCGCCGGCTTTGGCTTGCGCCTGATAATCGGTGGGGTGGGCTCTCGGGGGCAGGCCCTTCGATTCGTTGGCGGCTGGCGCCAGAGTGGCAGGGGTTGGCTCTTGTGCGCACAGGCACAGGGCAATCGGCCAGAGACTGTTTCTCAACACACGGGAAACTCGCATACTAGTTTCCAAGTTAGCATGACCGGGTCCAGCGGGCGCGCCTGGGTGCGTAACCGGTGAACGCTCTCTAACGGTCGCGTCTGTGACTAATTGCAAGCACGCGGGCACACGTTACCCTGTGCCACGAAATCCCCAGATCGGTTAAGCACGTAACCGGCTAATCCCGGAGCGGGAGAAGCTGAGAGGCGGACCGGGCGGTTGAGCCCATTCAGAGGCACTCGCAAACACAGAACTCCTGATGTCGTGGAATTTGCAGGGAGCCCGCAGGTGGGGCAGGCGGTGCTCGCCTGCCCTCCATCCTATTCGAGCAGCGGGCCCAAATTCAGCGCGGGCGGGCAGGCGGCGCCGCCTGGCGGCGCCGCCCGCCCCACCTGCGAAGCTCTCGCCAGGAGTTCTGAAACAAGTGCCGTCAAATGAAGACCTTTCTTTTCCAGTTAATTTTTTCTCAAATCGGGTCGGCACTTGATCGGGATCTTCGGGCGCCCTCCCACCAAAATAAGGAGGGACTAGCCGGTTAATAAGCACCCGCGCGCCTGCCGCGGCCCGCCGTGCGCGGGGATGCCACAGGATTGCCTGCCCCACAACTAATGCAGAATCCCAGTTGTGGGAAAAGTATGCGGCATTAAGCGCAAGGGTCCGGTTACTGACTGGACGCTTTCGCATTGCGGTCCTCCGCGACCCTCACGCGCGGCATCAGCATAGGGAAAAGGGCTGCGTGAACTTCAAGATCCGTCCCGGCCGCAGTTTCCAATTCGGATCGGATGCTCGCCGGCCTTGTTGGCGGGCCAGAGATCCAGTAAAGACAACCTTACTGAACAGGCCAGACACCACCGAGGTATAGGGCGGTTCTTTGGAGAGGCAGAAATACTTTTGCCAGTTCGAAACGCATCCATGTTGGGCACCCCAGATTATCCGTCGGAAATTTGCAGCCTTCAGAACTCCTTCTGCCTAAGCCGGTTACGGCGTGCCACTCACAGTTCGAGAATTGCGCGTGCTACTGCGAAAGTTCGAAACGTGTCCGACGGGGAGCCACATCGTTCGCGTACCAACTCACCACGCCCATTGTCTTGGCAGCAGCGCCAGCCGCGACCATTGCCCGTATCCGCCACATTCCGCAGGTTTTCGCGCTCCGGGCAGTCTCTCCAGTTGGAAACGAGGCGGCGCGGGGGTGCAAACTCAACCCGAGGGTTGAGGCCGAACGTTTTCTCGTACCAATTCTCCCGTTTCTTCGGTTGACAGGTTGCCTTGTTGATGAGGCGTTGGACAAGGCGCACCGGATGTTCCAAAAGCGAACCTAGGACAAACCGGAAGCAATCCACAGGAGCGATAAGTCGCCATCTCGTACCCCTGCTTTTCGTCCGGCGCAAATAAGAACGCGGCGATTGCCTTGCAGGTCTAAGGGGCGCAAGACGGCCTTCTTCGTGAAAGGCGCGGGCGAGTTGACGCCATCGCGACGCAGAGGTGAGGCGCGCCCTGGGGTATGCGCCGCCCCGACGCGGTCAGGCTCCTGCCCTCGCGCGGTATACTGAAGTTTCCGTGCAAGACTTCATTCGGATTCGGGGTGCGCGAGTCCACAATCTCAAGAACATTTCGCTTTCCCTTCCCCATAATCAACTCACCGTGGTGACAGGTGTCTCGGGCTCGGGAAAATCGTCGCTGGCCTTCGACACCATCTACGCGGAAGGGCAGCGGCGCTACGTGGAATCGCTCTCGGCCTACGCACGCCAATTCCTGGAGCGCATGGAAAAGCCCGAGGTGGACGACATCGATGGCATCGCGCCGGCGGTGGCCATCCGGCAGAAAAATACCACGCGGAATCCGCGCTCCACCGTCGCCACGTCCACCGAATGCTACGATTTTCTCCGCCTCCTGTATGCCCGCGTGGGCCAGACGTTTTGCCCCAATTGCGGCACGCGCGTCCGCAAGGACACCGTCGACGAAGTGGCCGCGCGGCTGATCGAATTGCCGGCCGGGTCGCGCTGGTACGCCTTGTTTCCCTGCGGCGAACATGCCAGCGTGCAGGCGCTGAGGGACCACCTGTTCGAACTGCGCAAAAAGGGTTTTAACCGGCTGTTTCAAGCCGGCAAAATCTTCGAGTTTTCGACGCCCGAGTCGCTGCTCGACGTCGACTTCTCGCATCCCGTGTTTCTGCTGGTGGATCGGCTTGCCATCGGGCCCGATCTGCACCAGCGCCTGGTCGACACCGTCGAGACCTGCTATCGCGAAGCCGGTGAGGTGATTTTTGAGAGCGCCGCGGGCGACCGGCAAGTGCGCTTCAACGAGAAGTTCCAGTGCAAGACGTGCGGCCTGGAGTTTACCGTTCCCGAGCCCATCCTCTTCAGCTTCAATTCGCCCTTCGGCGCCTGCCCGCGATGCCAGGGCTTCGGCAATACCATCGATTTCGACATGGACCGCGTGATTCCCGACCGCACCCTGTCGCTCGCCGATGGGGCCGTGGACCCGTGGACCAAGCCCAAGTACCGCTCCTGGCTGGCCAATTTTCAGAAGCACGCCAATGGCGCCGTCCGCCTGCGCACGCCCTTCTGCGAGCTGGCCGAAAGCGAGCGCGAGACCGTCGACGCCTTCATCCGGCGCTTCTTCGACCACCTGGAAAGCAAGAAGTACAAGCTGCACGTGCGTGTCTTCCTGAGCCGCTATCGCGGCTATGCTCTGTGCCCCGAGTGCAAGGGCGCGCGCCTGCGCAAAGAAGCGCTCTACGTGCGCGTGGGCGGGAAGAACCTGGCCGAAATCGTGCGCATGAACATCGCCGAGGCGTACGAGTTTTTCGGCGCCCTGGCGCTCAGTTCCGAAGAGACCGCCATCGCCGACAAGATCCTGGTGGAGATCCGCCAGCGTTTGAAATTTCTCAACGACGTGGGGCTCGATTACCTGACGCTCGACCGCCTCTCTGCCACGCTCTCCGGCGGCGAGGCGCAGCGCATCCAACTGGCCACCAGTCTGGGCTCGCGCCTGGTGGGCGCCTGCTACGTGCTCGACGAGCCTTCCATCGGGCTGCACACCCGCGACACCGGGCGCCTGATCCGCATCCTCGAAGAATTGCGCGAGCTCGGCAACACCATTGTGGTGGTGGAGCACGACCCCGACGTGATGCGCGCCGCCGACCACATCGTGGACCTCGGTCCGGGAGCCGGCGAGCACGGCGGCAACATTGTCTTCCAAGGGCCGCTGGATGCCATGGCGAAGTCCGGCTCGCTGACGGCGCGGTACCTGTCGGGCGAGCTGCGCGTCTCCTCCAAGAGTGAGCGGCGGCCCGTGGATCCCCGGCGCGTGTTGCGGGTGATCGGAGCGCACACCCACAACCTCAAGAATATCGACGTGGAGATTCCGCTCGGCATGATGGTGGCCGTCACGGGAGTCTCCGGCTCGGGCAAATCGACGCTGGTGCACGATGTGCTTTTCCGTTCCCTGGAAACGCTGCACAAAGCACGGGACACGGAGACGGAATCGGCCGCCGACGTAGTGGATGCCGAAATGACGGCGGCGCCGCGGCTGGCGTGCCGGAAGATCGAAGGCGCGGACCGCCTCACCAGCACGGTGATGATCGACCAATCGCCCATCGGGCGGACTCCCCGCTCCAATCCGGTTACCTATATTAAGGCGTTCGACCTGATCCGCGGGCTGTTCGCCTCCACCCGCGAAGCCGAGAAGCGCGGCTACACCGCCGGCCACTTTTCCTTCAACGTTCCGGGAGGCCGCTGCGAGGTCTGCCAGGGCGACGGCACGGTGACCGTGGAGATGCAGTTTCTGGCGGATGTGGAGCTGATCTGCGAGGAGTGCAAGGGCACGCGCTACAAAAGCGGCGTCCTGGAGGTCCGCTACAACGGCCTGAATATTCATGAGGTGCTGCAGCTCACGGTGGCCGAGGCCATGGTCTTCTTCCATGCCGCGCCGCGGCTGGTGCACAAGTTGAAGGTGCTGGACGATGTGGGGTTGGGCTACCTGCGGCTGGGGCAATCGGCCACCACGCTGTCCGGCGGCGAAGCGCAGCGCGTCAAACTCGCGTCGCACCTGGCGCTGGCCACTTGCGTGGGGACGCTATTCATTTTCGACGAGCCGACCACCGGACTGCACTTCGACGATATCGCCAAACTGCTGGCGGCGTTTGAGCGGCTGATCGAGAACGGCGGGAGCCTGATCGTCATCGAGCACAATCTCGACGTGATCAAGGCTGCCGACTGGGTGATCGATCTGGGTCCCGATGGAGGCTGGCGAGGCGGCCGGGTGGTGGCCGCGGGGACGCCGGAGACGGTGGCGGGCGTGGCGGAGTCGTACACCGGCCATTACCTGCGGGGCCTGTTGGAGCGCTAAAATCTACTTGGAGGTCCGATGAGGTCCATTCTGTTGCTCGCCTTTTTGTCGGTCCCAATGGCGGCGGCGCCGGGGCTGGAAATCGTCAAACCGGTCATCGCCCAATCGGATGGCGGCGACGCGCTTCCCGCGGGATTCAAGCATGGAGCGGGGGAGACGATGTTCTTCTCATGTAACATCTCCGGCTTCACCAAGTCACCCGAAGAGCTAATTAATCTGACTTATTCGGTGCAGGCCTTCGACCCCAAGGGCGTACCGGTGGCGGAGATCTATAAGGGGGAAGCCAAGGAAGAGGTGGGCCCGCAGGATAAGAACTGGCTGCCCAGGGTTGAAACGCAAATAGTGCTGCCGGATATCTTACGGCCGGGTAGTTACAAGATCGTAGTCAAGGTTGAGGATCTGCTGGCTAAGGCATCCGCCGATCTTACCGTGCCTTTTGACATAGCCGGCCGCGACGTCACACCCAGTCCCACGCTGGTTGCCAGGGATTTCCAGTGGTACCACAATGAAGAAGACGCGCGGCCTATGAGCCAGCCTATTTATCATGCCGGCGATAACATGTGGATGAAGTTCAGTATGACCGGTTTCAAGTATGGCCAGAACAACAAGGTGGACGTCAGCTATGTGGCGTCGCTGGTGCTGGAAAGCGGCAAGACCATCTGGACCCAGCCGGAACCGGCCACGGAGCAGAGCGAAGCGTTCTATCCCAAACCGTATGTAACCGGAGAGTTCGGCATCTCTTTGCAGAAGGATTTCAAGCCCGGAACTTATACCATGGCGGTAGCGGTGAAAGACGCTATCGGCAAGCAGACTTACCAGGGTAAGTTTCAATTCATCGTGCAGTAATAACGCTCCCTCACGGTCGCGGCTCGGTATGAAGTCTTTCTTTCCGAGCCGCGACCGTGAGGGAGCGTTAGTCCCCATTTTTCCGGGCCACCCGGAATTGCGGGGCCGCAACCGCTCCGCCGCTCGCTTAGAAACGCTCCGAACCGCGCCCGCAATTTCAGCCTGGCGGGGAAAATGGGCTGAGCCATTCCTTTCGATGGCGAGAGCTTCGCAGGTGGGGCAGGCGGTGCTCGCCTGCCCGCCCGCACTGCATTAGGCCCGCTGCTCGAATAGGATCGACGGCAGGCGAGCACCGCCTGCCCCACCTGCGGGCTCACTGCAAATTCCACGACATCAGGAGTTCTGCCCCCTATGCCCGCTCCGCCGCGATGCCCGCGTGCGCCAGCGCCGCCTCGACTTCCGCGGGACGCATGCGCGTGGCGTCGTATTCCACCATCAGGCTGCCGGCGCCCAGCTTCACCTTCTGAATCCCGTAGATGGCGCTGGCATCGGAGAGCTTCTCCATCATGGCGTCGTCGAGCGGTTGCCGCAGGCGGAAATTTATCTGTATCCTGGTCATAAAATCTTAGGATCGCACAGCCGGGGCCATTACTCCGGCAAATCCGCTTCGCCTTGCAGTTCCGCCAGCAACTGCTCTCCCAGCGCACGGTAGCCGGCGTCGAACTCGGCATCCGACTCGGGCGGCATGTGCGCCGCGATCCACGCCTGCAAGACTTCGGTGACGGGCTTGGCCACGGCCTCCCCGGCTCCGGGTTCGAAACGGAGCGGGATCTCCGAGCGTTGGATGGCGGCGATCAGCAAATCCGGGAACTTCATGAAACCTCCGCATGGTGATTGACCGGTCCGCAGCCGTGCCCCAATCCGGGGTTGCTGCGGATGGCCTCGTGAATAAAACGTTTGGCCCGCGCCACCGCCTCGCCGAGCGCGACCCCGGCCGCCAGTCCGGCGGTGATGGCGGCGGAGTAGGTGCAGCCGGTGCCGTGCGTGTGGCGCGTCGCGATGCGCGGGGCGGGAAATTCGCGATACTCCGCTCCATCGAAAAGGACATCCGTGGAATCCGTCTCCAGATGTCCGCCCTTGATCAGCACCGCGCGCGCGCCCATGCCGTGAATCAGGCAGGCGGCACGGCGGACATCGTCCAGGTTCCTGATGGCGATCCCGGTGAGGGCTTCGGCCTCCGGCACATTGGGCATTGCCAGAGCGGCGTGCGGCAGGAGCAATTCGCGGACGGCGCGTACGGCTTCGTGCGGCAGCAACGGCAACCCATGCTTGCTCACCATCACCGGGTCAACCACCAGGGGAAAGGCGAAATTCGCGGCGGCGCCGGCTACCGCTTCCACCATTTCCACCGAGCCGAGCGCGCCGGTCTTGGCGGCGCCAGGCGGAATATCCTCCAGCACCGCGGCGATCTGGTCCAGCACCAGCCCCGGCGGCATCACCTCCACGCGCGACACCCGCACGCTATTCTGCACCGTCAGCAGCGTGATGACGGCCTCGCCGTAGGCGCCAAACTGGTGGAACGTTTTCAGGTCGGCCTGTATGCCCGCGCCGCCGCTGGGGTCCGATCCGGCGATGGTCAGGGCCACGGGCAAATGGCGCATACTCTAGCTTGGCTCGAAACGGCCCCTCGGCACAAGCGCGGGGGCGCCTACACGCGCTTGCTGACGGGGCGCCCTCCGGGCCCGCTCGACCGTTGCGAGCCACAAACGTAACCGAGCGGGTTCTGGCTGGATCGTCGGCATCGATGCGGGCGTAGCTGGTTTCTGTCGCGAAACTCAAGAAAATGGCAAGGACCGCTTGCTTGCGCGCGCGGCTCGAAAAACACCGCGATGATCCCACGAGATTTGTTACCGAGCTGCGACCGCCAGGGAGCGGTCTTGCCGTTACGAGTCGCAGTTTCATGGCAGAAAATGGCGAGGACCGCTTGCTTGCGCGCGCGGCTCGGAAAACACCGCGATGATCCCACGGGACTTGTTATTGAGCCGCGACCGCAAGGGAGCGGTGCTGCTCCGCCGCGCAGCAGTTTCGCGACAGAAACTAGCTGATAATATTCGGCGGCATGCATCGAACTGCAAGTGTACACCGATAGGTATGTGGTGTCGGGGGCCCGGTTCATCGCTCTGTAACCCTTCATTCACTGGCCGGCCATCGGGCTTCGATATACTGGGGACTCCCGCTTATGAAAAGACTGCTGCCCCTCTTATTGGCATGTACCGCATCCCTCGCCGCGGCCGGAAAGATCGTGGGTGGACCGTTCACGGTCAACGTGACTACGCGTTCCGCTACCGTGGTGTGGATTGTCCAGAGCGATGAGCTGATTCTGCGCCCGCCGGCCGGCGTGGAGGGGCGCTACTCGCCTTCTTTCCAGGTGGAGAAAACCACGTTGACCGGCCTGCAGCCGGGTACCCGTTACGATTACGAGCTGCCCGGGTATCCCGGCGTGAAGGGATCGTTCCGGACGGCCGCGGCGGTTGCCGCTCCCTATCGCTTCCTGGTCTATGGCGACACCCGCACCCGGCACGACGTACATCGTCACGTGGTGGACGCGATCCTCAAAGACGGCGTTCCGGACTTCGCCGTGCAAACCGGCGATCTGGTGGAGAACGGCGAGGACAACTCCCTGTGGCCAATCTATTTCGACATCGAGAAGGACCTGTTGCGGCAGACCGCGTTCTTTCCGGTTCTGGGCAACCACGAGAGGAACACGCGGGACTTCTACGAGTTCTTTCAGGCCATCACGCCCTATTACTCCTTCAACTGGGGAAACGCCCATTTCATGGCGATCAATAGCGACATCGCCAATGCGGCGGCCAGTAAACCCGCGCGCGATGCGTTTTGGGTCGAGCAAACCAAGTGGCTGGAGCAGGAGTTGGAAGGCAGCCAGAACGCGGAATACCGCATCGTGGTGGCGCATCATCCACCCTTTAGCGCCGTATCCAACCGCCAGGGTTCCAACCCGGAGATGCGGGCGCTGGTTCCCATGTTTGAGAAGTATCGCGTGTCGGTGGCCTTCTTCGGGCACGACCACAATTACCAGCGCAACCAGCAGAACGGGATCGAGTACGTCATCAGCGGCGGCGGTGGCGCGCCACTTTATGACGTGGCCAAACCGGATCCGGCCACATCCCAAAAGGCGGTCAGCGTGGAGAATTTTGTGACCGTCAGCGTCAACGGCAAGGTCATGAAGGTCCAGGCGAAAGGCCTGGACGGTAAACTTCTGGACGAATTCGAAATCCGCCACTAAATATCTGTGCGCGTTCGCACAATCGGCTCTTGCCGATAGTGGTATACTTCCAGCTTATGTCGATTCCCTAAGCCCTTTCCCGGGGAGCACCGTGGCTCCTCGCCTGCTACGCGCTACCCGCCCCGATGGCGGGTGCCACTTAAACAGTACAAGAATTCAGAAAAAAAGGAGATTCCTTGATTTGAGGAAACTATTGTCTGGAGGGCTTGTGATGTTTGGAGTAGTCTCGGCTCCGATGACCGTTTCGCCGCGCATGATGCCGGAGCCGCCCAAGCATGAATATCGTAGCGATCCCCGGCTCGCTCCTTTGCGCCAATTCTTCTCCAGGGCCGAGTGCCCGGCCGCCGAATACGCCGCCGATTTTCTAGCGGTTGCCGATGAATTCGCGTTGGACTGGAGGCTCCTCCCCAGTCTGTCGTTCCTTGAATCCACCGGTGGAAAGGCCAGTCACTACAATAATCTGTTCGGTTGGGATTCGGGACGAGCACACTTCGCCACCCCCAGCGCGGCCATCCGCTCCGTTGGATCCCAACTCGCCCAGTCCGCTCTCTACCGGTCAAAAACTCTGGACGAGATCCTCGCCACGTATAATCCGAATCGGAATTACGCGCAGAGAGTCAAATCCGTCATGCGACAGATCGCTACCGCTCAGTGAACCCTGAACGGAACTATTCGAGATGCTGCACCACCATGTACAGGCCACCGAAAAGCAATACGGAGACCAATACCACGACAGCGAAACGGACCAACCGTTCACTGGTTTTTACGGCCGGGCCGTCATCCTGCTTGATCCGGTCAGCGAGGGTATCGAACATGGAAACCTCCTATGATGCCGGTATAAACCCCTACCAGGGGATAGTTATTTAGATCAAGCTGTATGATTGTAGCCCGGATTTCGGTATCTTCCAAGAGCAATCTAGGAAAAGAAATCCGGTGTATTACGGCTTCGCCGCAGGCGGTCAGCGGTCATTTTTCAGCCGGGGTGCCGCGCGGCGCGCGGTCCATGGGAGGCTGAAACCGCGGATCGGGCTGACGAAGGATGGATAGCTTACGAGCAGTTCCCAGAAAGCCGGGGTCGGGTGGCCTGGGACGATGGCGAGACCTCCTGAGGTGGGGCAGGCAGTGCTCGCCTGCCGGTCGGCCCTCGCTGAACCAGGCCGGCTGCCCAAACAGAATAGCGGGCAGGCGAGCACCGCCTGCCCCACCTCGAGAGTCATCCCAAGTCAGACCAGGAATCAAGAACTTACGAGCAGCTTGCGGAGAGCATTCAACTTCTGAGCCCACACCCGCAGATGCGTTTGACTCCAGCGGCTGTTACGGCGAAGCTGCCTTGCGCCACAACCCATGAGGGGGCGCCGAAAAGGCACGCGAGAAATCTTCGCGGCTGGCAAAGATTCTTGAGTTTAGTAATACCAATCGAAGGGTGCGCGGCATTGGGCTACTCCTCGGAGGCAGACCGCTAGTGTAGTCCTGCACACGAAATGTCGTTCATCGCTGGAGTGTGTGGTGGGCTATTGCGGCACCGAGGTCAGACGCTCGTCGATCTCCATCCTCGCCGCCTCGGGCGACCCGCCAAACCACGCCGAAGCTCCGTTGGGCACGAACTCCAGCAGTTCCTCCCATTTCCAGTCCTTTTTGGGCGAAAACGCAGCGTAGCCAAGCGTGTCGACGAGCCTCCAACTCACCTGAAGCAGGGAGTCCAGACTGCAGACGCGGGAGAACGGCTCGTCGTGGTGCGCCGCAATCGCCGCCGCCAGCTCATCCGGGAAATCCCAATCGTGGGCCAGAAAGGCGCCCGCCATGGTGTGATCGATCTCGAAAAGGTCCTGTTCTGTCTGAAGCAGATCGAACCCGAAGTCGTTCGAGACTTCGAGCATGCGAGAGTACTCGTCGGGGTAGGCCGACATCAGACCCAACGTACCCAGATTGTGCAGCAACCCCGCCGTGTAGGCGCTCTCGCGTGCCACGCCGGAAACGCGCGCGATCTCTTCGGCGATCATCGCCGTGACCAGGCTGTGCACCCAGACCTTGCGGAGTGCCTCCTTGCTTACCGAGTGGCGCACCATGCGGTTTACGGAGACCAGGGTAGCGACCGTCTTGACGCGATCCAGCCCCACCACGATGATCGCCAGCGGAAGGCTCCGGACCTTGCGGCGCGAGCCCAGCAGCGCCGAATTAGCAAAACGGAGCAGCTCGGCGGCAAACGACGGGTCAAATTTGACCAGTCCAGTCAGTTCGTTGAGATTGGCGTCCGGCTGATTCACGAGGGACAGAATCCGTTGGGCGACAGCCGGAAACGGCGGCACCAGACGTAGAGCCCAGGGTGCCTGGGGACGGGCGAGTTGTTCGGTCATTCATTGCTCCCACTATAATATCGGCGTCCCGCCGCGGAACATAAGGGTACATTTTCAGCCTCCTACAGCCCTTCTTGCTGCCCGGTGGCCGTCTGAAATCCACCCCAAATAGCGGGGGCACCGTTGACAACCTCGGACAACTCGGCGTATATTTGCTAACATACTGATCTCTCAGTGGTTTCTGGTGATTTGGCGCATGGTCTCATTCATTCGATCGGCCGGGGTTGATGAAGCGCGCCTGCTCCCATGTTTGTTGAGCCAGCCGCAACCTCTCCCGCTCCGGCGTTATATGGTGAGTCAGTGACTGGCGGAGGCGTAATGGCCGTAGAACCTAACAATAACCAAGTGGACGAGGAAGTCCCCAACAACTACGAGAACCTTCTCGACGACTACAGCCATTTCGCGCCCCCTGCCGCGGATGAAGTCCTGCAGGGAACGGTTCTCAGCATTACTGCCAAAGACGTGATCGTCGATTTTGGCTATAAGTCGGAAGGGTTGGTTCCGATCGAGCAGTTCCAGGGGCCCGGCGGCGAGGTGACCGTGCAGCCGGGAGACCCGGTCGATGTGATGATCGACCACGCCGGCGAACAGCCCGAAGGGTACGTCCTGCTCTCACATACGCGCGCGGCGCGCCTGCGCATCTGGGACAACCTGGAGAAGGCCTACCAGGAACAACTGGTGATTTCCGGCCGCGTGCTGGGGCGCGTCAAGGGCGGGCTGGCGGTGGATGTGGGAATCAAAGCCTTCATGCCCGGCTCGCAGGCCGACCCGCGCCCGGTCCACAATCTCGATTCCCTGGTGGGCCAGGATATCCCCGTCAAGATCATCAAGCTGAATCGCCGCCGCGGCAATGTGGTGGTCTCGCGCAAGACCGCCGTGGAGGAAGAGATCACGGTCCGCAAAACCGCCACCCTGGAACATCTGGCGGAAGGATCGGTGGTCACCGGCACGGTCAAGAACCTCACCGAATACGGCGCATTCATCGATCTGGGCGGCATCGACGGTCTTCTGCATGTCACGGACATCTCCTATGGCCGCGTGACGCACCCCTCGGAAATGCTCCACGTGGGCGAAGACATCACCGTCAAAGTGCTCAAGTTCGACCGTGCGAAGGAGCGCGTCTCGCTGGGCATCAAGCAACTCGGACCCGATCCCTGGGAGACGGTGGCGGAACGCTACCCGGTGAACACCAAGGTCATTGGGCGGGTGGTCAACGTGACCGATTATGGCGCCTTTGTGGAACTGGAGCCCGGCGTCGAAGGTCTCATCCACATCAGCGAAATGACCTGGTCGCGCCGCATGAAGCATCCATCGAAAGTGGTGAAGCCGGGCGACCAGGTGGAAGCCGTGATCCTCGAAGTACATTCCCGCGACCGGCGGATTTCCCTCGGCCTGAAACAACTGGAGCCCAACCCCTGGACCACCATCGACACGCGCTACAGCGTGGGCTCGGTGGTGGAAGGCCGGGTGCGCAATATGACCGATTTCGGCGCCTTCATCGAGATCGAAGAAGGCATCGACGGGCTGGTTCACGTGTCCGACCTTTCCTGGACCAAGCGCGTGAAACACCCGTCGGAGATCTTGAAAAAAGGCCAGACGGTGCAAGCCGTGATTCTGAATATCGACTCCGCCTCGCATCGTCTTTCGCTCGGTATCAAGCAACTCCAGCCGGACGCCTGGGAAAGCTATTTCCAGGCCCACCAGGTGGGCGATACGGTCCACGGGCGGGTGTGCCGCCTGGCCAGTTTCGGCGCTTTTGTGGAGCTCGCGGAAGGCGTGGAAGGGCTGTGCCATTTTTCCGAAGTGCCGGGCTATTCGGGCCGGCGCGGGCACGAAGAGCCGCCCCTTTCGGTGGGCCAGGAATGCGATTTCAAGATCATCAAGATGAGCGAGGCTGAAAAGAAAGTGGGCCTCAGTCTTCGTGCCGCGGCCGATGACGAAGAGAAGAACCGTTTGGAAGACTACCAGCGCCAGGCGGCGGCGGCCACCACCACGATTGAAGAAGTAATGAGTCTCAAAGACCGGAACCCCGAGTGACTTGCAAATTTCTGATTTTCAAGCGATACTGCGGTTTCGTAACCTAATGACACCGAGGAGAACGCGATGACGAAGGCCGATCTGATTGAAGAAGTCTCCAGAGTGGTTGAGATGACCCGGAAGGAATCCGAAGTCATCGTGGAGGCCATTTTCGACAGTATCGTGCGATCCTTGCGCACCGGCGACAAGATCGAAATCCGCGGATTCGGCAGTTTCCGCACGCGCCAGAGGCAGCCCCGTATCGGCCGCAACCCGAAAACGGGAGCGCGAGTCGAAGTACCGGCCAAGAAGATCCCGTATTTCAAACCGAGCAAGGAACTCAAGGACGTAGTCAACAATTCCGCCGTGCCCGCCGTGTCGGCGACGCCTGCGCCGGCTACACCCGATCCGGTACCGAACGCCTGACACCGCTGGGGCAGACGCCCCCTTCATCAGGGACAGCATGGATTATCTTTGGACCCCTTGGCGCTATCGGTATGTCACCCAGGCGGAAGATTCCGGTGTGTGCGTTTTCTGTGCCGCGGCGCAATCCGCGGATGACGCCCGGATGCTGGTGGTGCATCGCGGCGCGCACAATCTGGTCATCCTCAACCGCTATCCATACTGCAGCGGGCACGTGATGGTGGTGCCCTACCAGCACGCGGCCACCATGGTGGAGTTATCCGGCGAAACGTTGACGGAACTGATTCACCTGGCGCGCGAATGCGAGAAGCATTTGCGGGCGGCGTACCGGCCCGATGGTTTGAACCTGGGCATGAATCTGGGCAAGAGCGCCGGGGCGGGCATCGCCGGCCATCTGCATCTGCACGTGCTGCCGCGCTGGACCGGCGACACCAATTTCATGACCGTGGTGGGAGAGACACGCGTGGTGCCGGAATCGCTGGAAGTCACCTGGGAGAAACTGCGCGCGGCGTTTGCGCAGCAGTGAACGGCGCTGAGTTCCTCAGAAACGAAAACCAAAGTCGCCGGTGAGCGAAACCCACTCTTCCGTCGGGCGGCCGCCGTCGCGCGAGAAACGTACCGTGGGGCCGATCCAGAATCGACGACGCCGATCGATGGCCACGCGGCCGCCCCCGTTGACTTGCAAAAGCCATCTGGGCGACTGGTATCCCAGCACCGTCAACTCGATGTCGGAACTCCAGAGGTGGGCTGCCCCCACTCCGCCAAATAACTCCATGCGGCCTTGCCTGAGCGGCACGATCCCGCGAACGCCCATAGAGAGCAGCGTCACCCGCTCCATGTATGTCTGGCGCTCGTATTCGCCGAAGTAATTCACATTCGGGAGCATGTTGACCACGCCGACTTCCGGCGCCAGATACTTGAACAGGCGAAATTCGTAACTTGCGGAGAACGCC
>Ga0182016_10004229_pt1 | contig 15998 bp, 9 predicted proteins | sample 712S2MmetaG_FD_120491 | JGI IMG/M metagenome (GOLD analysis project Ga0182016, IMG submission 120491) | Permafrost microbial communities from Stordalen Mire, Sweden - 712S2M metaG | ecosystem: Environmental > Terrestrial > Soil > Wetlands > Permafrost | place: Sweden: Stordalen | collected...
CTCGCGACGATGCCCTGGCGCTTCGCTATCGCTTCTCCTCCATCAGGATGCGAAGGGGACTTGCACCCCAAAGCTGTTAAACATGCTCGGCACACAAAGCAAAGGCCCGGCTTACGCCGGGCCTCTTGTATTCAGCTGCTGCGTGATACTCTCATGGCGCGCAAGCGTCGGCCGCCCCACCGCAGGTGGTTACTCGGCCGCCATCTCCTCGGCCTCGCCTTCCTGGCGCATAAGCTCCAGTTCGCGCTCGGCCGCCTCAATCTCAGCGGTAACCTCCTGCTGCACGCGGGCCGCAGCTTCCTCCAGCTCCGGTGAGAGCTGCACGTTGCGGTAGTATTCGAGGCCCGTGCCGGCGGGAATCAAGCGTCCCACGATCACGTTTTCCTTCAAGCCGCGCAGGTTGTCTACCGCGCCGTTGATGCTGGCCTCGGTAAGCACACGCGTGGTCTCCTGGAAGCTGGCCGCGGAGATAAAGCTGTCGGTGGAGAGCGACGCCTTGGTGATACCCAGCAACAGCGGACGCCCGATTGCCGGACGGCCTCCGTTGGCCAGCACCCGCTCGTTCTCTTCGCGGAAGCGGAACCGGTCCACCTGCTGCTCGAGCAGGAAGTTGGTGTCGCCCACTTCGTCGATCCTGACCCAGCGCAGCATCTGCCGCACAATCACCTCAATGTGCTTGTCGCTGATGGCCACGCCCTGGAGGCGGTAGACTTCCTGAATCTCATTCACCAGGTAAGCCTGAAGCTCCTTTTCTCCCAGCACGGCGAGAATGTCGTGCGGATTCAGCGGACCATCCATGAGAGGATCGCCGGCCTTCAGCCGCTCGCCTTCCTGCACGTTTACGTGAATGCCGCGCGGCACCGAGTATTCCTTTTCGTCGCCGTTGTCCGCCGTCACGTAGATCTTGCGCTGGCCCTTGGCGACTTCGCCGAAGCGAACCACGCCGTCGATCTCGCTGATGATAGCCGTCTCACGCGGCTTGCGCGCCTCGAAGAGCTCCACCACGCGCGGCAAGCCACCGGTGATGTCCTTGGTGCGCGTACTCTCCTTGGGAATCTTGGCCAGCACGTCGCCCGGGCCTACCTCGTCGCCATCCTGAATCATGAGGTGAGCGCCGCGGGGCAGCAGATAACGCTTGTGGGTCTTTGCATTCTTGACCACGAAGGCCGGCTGCCGCTTTTCGTCCGGAGCGTCGGCCACCACCCAGCGCGAGAGGCCGGTCACTTCGTCCACCTCTTCGTTGAGCGTGATGCCTTCCTGCAAGTCCTTGAACTGCACCGCGCCGCCGATCTCGGTAAGGATCGAGTAGGTATACGGATCCCACTCGGCCAGCACCTGGCCCAGCTTTACCCCCTCGCCATCCTTCACCTTGAGGCGCGCGCCATAGACCACCTGATAGCGCTCCTTCTCACGGCCGCGCTCGTCCTGAATCGCCAGCGAACCGGAGCGGTTCATTGCCACCAGCGAACCGTCGCGGCTCTCGACCGTATTCAGGTTGATGAAGCGCACATAGCCGTTATTCTTGGCGTCGAGGCGAGACTTGTCGGAGACGCGGCTGGCCGTGCCGCCGACGTGGAAGGTACGCATGGTCAACTGCGTTCCCGGCTCGCCGATCGACTGCGCCGCAATCACGCCGCAGGTTTCGCCCAGTTCCACCATGCGCCCCGAACCCAGGTTGCGTCCGTAGCACAGCGCGCAAACGCCGCGCCGCGACTCGCAGGTCAGCACCGAGCGAATCTTCACCTTCTCCACACCCGCGCCCTGGATCGCAGAAGCAATGTCTTCATCGATCCCCTGGTTCACATCCACCACCACGTTGCCGTCGTAGTCCTTGATGCGCTCCAGTGAAACACGGCCAATGATGCGGTCGCGCAGCGGCTCGATAATCTCGCCCGACTCGACGATGGAACCCACGTAGATCCCTTCCACCGTGCCGCAGTCGTACTCGGTCACGATCACATCCTGGGCAACGTCCACCAGGCGGCGAGTCAGGTAGCCTGAGTCGGCCGTCTTCAATGCCGTGTCGGCCAATCCCTTGCGTGCGCCGTGCGTCGAGATGAAGTACTCGAGCACGGTCAGCCCTTCGCGGAAGTTGGCCGTGATGGGCGTCTCGATGACTTCGCCCGACGGCTTGGCCATCAGGCCGCGCATGCCCGAGAGCTGACGAATCTGCTGCTTCGATCCACGCGCGCCGGAATCGGCCATGATGTAAATCGGGTTCATGGCGCCTTCCTCGTCCGCGCGCTTCATGTTGCCGAACATCTCGTCGGCCACCTTGTCGGTCACCGCCGACCACATCTGAATGACCTTGTTGGAGCGCTCGCCGTTGGTGATTGCGCCGTCCATATACTGCTTCTGGACTTCGATCACCTTCTTGTCGGCCTCGTCGACGACCGTGTACTTGCTGGCCGGAATCACCATGTCGTCCAGGCCGACGGAAAGGCCCGAACGCGTCGCGTACTGGAAGCCCAGCGACTTGATGCGGTCCAGCATTCCAACGGTTACCTCAAGACCGAGGTTCTGATTGCAATAGTTCACCAGTTGCCCGATGCCCTTCTTCTTCAACAGGCCGTTGACGAACGGCATCCCCGCCGGCAGCGAGTCGTTCAGAATCACGCGGCCCACCGTCGTCGAGATGTATTCCTTGTTGAAGTCCACGGCTTCGGTGTGGGTCAGATCCTGGTCGTCGTAGGCCGTGGTCATATCCAGCACCTTGCCGGTATAACGCAGGCGGATCGGCGAAAGCGTCTCCACTTCCTTGGCTTCGAGCGCCATCAGGATCTCTTCCGTGTTGGCAAAGACACGTCCCTCGCCCTTGCCGCCCTTCTTGGCCTTGGTGAGGTAGTAAAGTCCAAGCACCATATCCTGCGTAGGCACGGTGATCGGCTGGCCGGAGGCTGGAGACAGAATGTTGTGCGACGCCAGCATGAGCACGCTGGCCTCAATCTGCGCCTCGGGCGACAGCGGAATGTGAACAGCCATCTGGTCGCCGTCGAAGTCGGCGTTGAAGGCCGTGCAAACCAGCGGGTGAATCTTGATCGCCTTGCCTTCCACCAGCACCGGCTCAAAGGCCTGAATGCCCAGCCTGTGCAGCGTGGGAGCGCGATTGAGCAGCACCGGGTGGTCCTTGATGACTTCTTCAAGGATGTCCCACACTACCGGCTCCTGCATCTCAACCATCTCTTTCGCTTGCTTGATGGTGGTGCAGTGGCCCGTCTGCTCAAGACGGTGATAGATGAACGGCTTGAAGAGCTCGAGCGCCATCTTCTTGGGCAGCCCGCACTGGTGCAGCTTCAGATCCGGACCAACCACGATGACCGAGCGGCCCGAATAGTCCACGCGCTTGCCCAGCAGGTTCTGCCGGAAGCGGCCCTGCTTGCCCTTGAGTGTATCCGAGAGCGACTTGAGCGGACGGTTGTTGGCGCCACGCAGCACGCGGCCGCGGCGGCCGTTATCGAAGAGCGCGTCCACGGCTTCCTGCAACATGCGCTTCTCGTTGCGCACGATCACTTCCGGCGCGTGCAGGTCCATCAGCTTCTTCAACCGGTTGTTGCGGTTGATGACGCGGCGATAAAGATCGTTCAAATCGGAGGTCGCAAAGCGTCCGCCATCCAGCGGCACCAGGGGGCGCAACTCGGGCGGGATCACCGGCAGCACATCCAGAATCATCCACTGCGGCTTGTTGTCGCTCTTGCGGAAGGCTTCGACCACCTTGAGCCGCTTGGCATACTTGATCTTCTTCTGAACGGAGGTCTCGGCCTTCATCCGTTCGCGCAGCTCGATACCCAGCTCATCGATCTGCACGCGCTTGAGCAGCTCCTTGATGGCCTCTGCGCCCATCATGGCCTTGAAGCCGGAGGGGCGGAACTGCTGGTCGAGCTCGCGGAACTTGCCTTCGTCCTTGATGATCTCGCGCTCTTTTACGCCGGAGTCGCCCGGATCGACCACGACATAGGACTCGAAGTAGAGAATGCTCTCCAGATCGCGCAGGGAAATGTCGAGCAAGTGTCCGATCCTCGACGGCAGGCCCTTGAAGAACCATACGTGGGAGCAGGGCGATGCCAGCTCGATGTGTCCCATGCGCTCGCGGCGCACCTTGCTCACCGTCACTTCAACGCCGCACTTGTCGCAGATCACGCCGCGGTGCTTCATGCGCTTGTATTTGCCGCACAGGCACTCCCAGTCGGTGACCGGTCCAAAGATGCGGGCGCAGAACAGGCCGTCGCGCTCCGGCTTGAAGGTGCGATAGTTGATGGTCTCAGGCTTGGTTACTTCGCCATGCGACCAACTGCGAATCTTTTCCGGCGACGCCAGCATGATGCGGATGGCGTCGAAGTCGGTGATGGGGCTGGTAAGCTCAAACGGGTTCGAACGGAACAAGGCGACCCTCCTTGGCGGGCTGTTAGCGCCTGCCGCGGCTTTTCCCGGGATTCTCGAAGGGCTCTTCCTTCCCGGGAAGCGGTGTTTGCCGCTTTCAAGAAGAACCCTAAACGACAGCTTCTAGCTGCTAACTCTTAGCGGGTGCCCCAGGTCTCGATTTTGAGACCTGGGATACCTCGAACCTCAATCTGCCACTGCCGCCAGGTCTGGCGCAGGCAGCTTCTTGATCAGATCCGCGCGCTTGATCAACTCCACATCCAGGCAAAGCGACTGCAATTCGCGAATCAGCACGTTGAACGACTCGGGCACGCCGGGTTCGATCGCCGCCTCGCCCTTGACGATTGCTTCGTAAATCTTCGTCCGGCCATAGACGTCGTCGGACTTTGCGGTCAGCAGCTCCTGAAGGATGTAAGCAGCGCCATACGCTTCAAGCGCCCACACTTCCATTTCGCCGAAACGCTGTCCGCCGAACTGCGCCTTGCCGCCCAGCGGCTGCTGCGTAATCAGCGAGTACGGCCCGATCGACCGGGCGTGAATCTTGTCGTCGACCAGGTGAGAGAGCTTGAGCATATAGATGTAGCCCACAGTCACCGGCTGCTCGAACTGCTCGCCCGTCATGCCGTCGTACAGCGGCGTCTTGCCCGAGGAAGGCAAGCCGGCCGAAGCCAGCAGCGCCTTGATCTCGGCCTCCTGCGCGCCGTCGAAGACCGCGGTACCGAACCAGATGCCGCGCTTCATGCCCGCGCCCACGCGCAAGAGCATCTCGTCGTCCAGTTCCAGCAACTGCCGCAGCGTTGCGGTTCCCGCGAACTCCTTCTTCATCAGTTCGCGCGTGTACTCCGCATCCGTATTCGCCTTGATCAGATCGGCAATCTTGTTGCCTAGCGCATGAGCGGCCCAGCCCAGGTGCGTCTCAAGAATCTGGCCCACATTCATACGGGAAGGCACGCCCAGCGGATTCAGCACGATCTCCACCGGGGTTCCATCGGGCAGATACGGCATATCTTCCTCAGGAAGAATGCGCGCGATCACGCCCTTGTTGCCGTGACGGCCGGCCATCTTGTCGCCCACTGACAGCTTGCGCTTCATGGCCACATAGACCTTGACCAGCTTGATCACGCCCGGAGGCAGTTCGTCGCCTTTTTGCAGCTTGAGAATCTTTTCGTTGGTGATCTTGCGCAGCACCTCGATCTGCCGCGAAGTCATCTCCTCGATCTCGTCGATCTGCTCGTTGACGCGGGGATCCTTGTCGGCGTAGCGGATACGCTTGAGATTCTTGGTGGAAATCCGCTCGATCGTCTCGCGGTCAAGCAGCGCGCCCTTGGTCAGCAAGCGCTTGTTGGTCCGCTCGTCGTGCAGATCGGCCAGCACTTCCTTGCGTCCCAGGATGCCGTCCAAACGCTTGAGGCGCTCGTCGGTGAGAATGCGAATCTCGTCGCCCAGGTTTTTCTCGAGCTTGGCCACGTACTCGCCCTCGATTAGCTTGGCGCGCTCGTCCTTCTCCTGACCCTTGCGGCTGAAGATGCGCACGCCCACCACCGTGCCCTCGATGCCCGGAGGGCAGGTGAGCGAAGCGTCGCGCACGTCGCCGGCCTTTTCACCGAAGATGGCGCGCAGCAGCTTTTCTTCCGGAGTGAGTTGCGTCTCGCCCTTCGGCGTGACTTTGCCCACCAGAATGTCGCCGTGCTTGATCTGTGCGCCGATGCGGATCACGCCGCTCTCGTCCAGATCGCGCAGCGCATGTTCGCTGACGTTGGGAATATCGCGCGTGATCTCCTCGGGCCCAAGCTTCGTGTCCCGTGCCTCGATCTCGAACTCCTCGATGTGAACCGAGGTGTAATAGTCCTCACGCACCAGCTTTTCGCTGATGAGGATCGCGTCCTCGAAGTTGTAGCCGCGCCAGGGCATGAAGGCCACCAGCACGTTGCGTCCCAAGGCCAGCTCGCCCTGCTCCGTGCAAGGGCCGTCGGCGATCACCTGCCCCTTCACCACTCGGTCGCCCTCGCGGACAACAGGTTTCTGGTTGATGCAGGTGTTCTGGTTCGACCGCTTGAACTTGATGAGCTGATAGATGTCCGAGCCGACCTCGCGCGAAAGCTGCGTGGGATGATGCTCGCCCTCGACACGCACGATGATGCGCTCGGAATCGACCGAGTCCACAATGCCGTTGCGCTTGGCCAGAATTACGGCTCCGGAGTCGCGCGCTGTGACGCCCTCCATGCCCGTGCCCACCAGCGGAGCTTCGGCCACTAGCAGCGGCACGCTCTGCCGTTGCATGTTCGCGCCCATCAGCGCGCGGTTGGCATCGTCATGCTCAAGGAACGGAACCAGCGACGCTGCTACCGAAACAAGCTGCTTGGGGCTTACGTCGATGTAGTCCACATCGGCGCGGTTCACCAGCACAAAGTTTCCCTGGCGGCGCGCGTTCACCAGATCTTCGGTGATCTCGCCCTGCTCGTTGAACTCGATGTTAGCCTGCGCGATGGTGTGCTTGTCCTCTTCCCAGGCGGAGAGATAGAAGCTGAACGGGATGCTGTCGATCACCCGCTTGCCGGCCTTTCTCAGGCCTTCATTCAGGCGCGCAGCCTCTTCCTTCTCAATGTGATCGCCCACGCGCAGGCCGCTTTCACCGGCGTTCACGATTTCCACAAAGTCCAGAATCCGCGAGTCCTTCACCTTGCGATACGGCGACTCGATGAACCCATATTCATTGATTCGCGCAAAGCAGCTCAGCGAACTGATCAGGCCGATGTTCGGACCTTCCGGCGTCTCGATGGGGCAGATGCGCCCGTAGTGCGTCGGGTGCACGTCGCGGACCTCAAAGCCCGCGCGCTCACGAGACAAACCGCCCGGCCCAAGTGCCGACAGGCGGCGCTTGTGCGTGATCTCCGACAGCGGATTGGTCTGATCCATGAACTGCGAAAGCTGAGACGAACCGAAGAACTCGCGAATGGCCGCCATGACCGGCTTGGCGTTGATCAGGTCGTGCGGCATAGCCGTGGAAAGCTCCTGATACACGCTCATCTTTTCCTTGATGGCCCGCTCCATGCGCACCAGTCCAATGCGGAACTGGTTCTCCATCAGCTCGCCCACCGCGCGCACGCGGCGGTTGCCCAGGTGATCGATGTCGTCCACCATGCCGATGTTCTTGCGCAGCTTCAGCAGATAGCGGATGGTCGCGTAAAAATCCTCCGGCGTCAGCGTGCGGCGGTCGAGGTGCGTGGCGTCCTGGTTCTCATACAGCTTGATGTTGAACTTCAGCCTGCCCACGCGCGAGAAATCGTATTTGCGCGCGTCGAAGAACATGCCTTCAAACAGTGCCGTCGCCGTATCCAGCGTGGGCGGATCACCCGGCCGCAGCTTGCGGTAAATCTCGATCAGCGCCTCTTCGGGCTTGCGAATCGAGTCGCGCTTGAGCGTATTGGAGATAATGTTGCCCACGTCGTCGCGCTCCGGGAAGAAGACTTCGAAGCTGGCAGCGCCGCTCGACAGCACCTTGTGAAGGCGGTCGGCCGTCAACTCGACGTTGGCCTCAACCACCACTTCGCCGGTATTCAAATCCACCACATCGGCCGCGGTCAGCGCGCCATCCAGCTCGGCCGCCTCGACCTCGATCTTGTCAATCGCGGCAGCGCGAATCGCCTTCAAGATGTGCGGCGTGATCTTCCGGCCCGAGTGCGCAATCTCCTCGCCGTTGACCAGCACCGCGTGCGCCGGCTTGGCGCCCACCAGATGCGTGCCTGCCTTGGCGTCCTGCGGCACCGCCCACTGCAGCTTGCCGTCGGCAATATGCAGCCGGTCCACGGTATAGAAGGTCTTGAGAATCTCTTCGTCCGAACGCAGGCCCAGAGCGCGCAGGAAGATGGTGCCCAGGAACTTGCGCTTGCGGTCGATGCGCACATAGAGCGTGTTCTTCTGGTCGTATTCGAACTCCACCCACGAGCCGCGATAGGGAATGATCTTGCCCAGGAAGTAAGTGCGGTTGTTGGCCGTCTCAAAAAAGACGCCCGGCGAGCGGTGCAACTGCGAAACAATCACACGCTCGGTGCCGTTGACGATAAAGGTTCCATTCGGCGTCATCAGCGGAATGTCGCCGAAAAACACCTCCTGCTCCTTGATGTCCTTGATGCTCTTGTTGCCGGTCTCGGCGTCCTTCTCATAGATGGTCAGGCGCACCGTTACCTTCAACGGCGCGGAGAAGGTCATGCCCCGCTCTTCGCACTCCTGCTGGTCGTACTTCAACTGCAGGCTCACCGGATCGCCGCACTTGTTGCAGAAATCGGGCGTGTTCTTGTTGTAGGTTCCGCACTTCTGGCAGAGGACATCGCCGGGGAGGAACGGATCGGTAATGACCATCGCCCCGCAATGCACGCAGGCCGTGCGCAGGTGGTGCAGCCCCTTCAAGTGGCCGCATTTGCACTCCCAATTGCCGATTGCGAAGTCCACAAAATCCAGCTGCGAAATGCCCCGGAAGTCGGTGATCGGGAATACCGACACAAACACCGACTGCAACCCCGAGTCGTCCCGCTCGTTGGGCAGCTTGTCCATCTGCAGGAAACGCTCGTACGAGCGCCGCTGCACTTCAATCAGGTTTGGAATCTGTGTTGCGGTGGGGATCTTTGAAAAATCGAGCCGGCTGCGGATCGCGCGCTTCTCGTTTGGCATGTTCACTCCTGAGGCTCGTCTATCCGGCTCCCGAGAGCCGGGCCAGGGCCCGAGTCTCTTGGGCGCCGGCCGATTACGTTAAGAAAATCCAAAAGCCAGACGAGAAATCTGGCAGGCATATCGCTCCGGATTCCCGTCTCAATCCATGCGCCCGGGCAAGACCCGAGGCAAACTTTCAAACAGTACGCAAATCTCCCTGCACATCACACTGTCCAGGAGCGTTCCGTGACAGTCGCGTCAAAATCGCGTAGTGGGCATTGCCGCACATCCGGCAGGTGCGCTAGACTGCGCACAATCGAGAGAAACAAGCGCAACGGATAAAACCGTCAAAGAGATTCCTTGCGCATACGGTGGGTACTGCTCAAAAAAGTTCCACCTGATGAGACCGGAACACACAAAAAGCCCGTGAGGACACAACACCTCACGAGCATCGGCCTATCGCCTGTGCCCCCATCCGAATTTTTGCATTGCTCTCGCCGATCCCAAAGCTCGCTTCTGCCGCGATTCGCCAACCACTAGCCACTCGTCAAAGGATTTGCCCGCCTGACCTCGGTCATCCAGAATCCATTGACTCTAAGGCACTTAACGATCACTTGGCGCCCTGCCCGAGCGATTGGCTCAGCTCCGGCAATCCAACGCCCGCGTGCCCCACCGCAATTCCCAAACGCGCTCCCGGCCCCGCTCCATTCCCTGTAAAACCGGGATGAGCCGTAAAGACGCGCAATGGACATCGTAGCGCGTCCCGGCTGTGTTTGCAAGTCCCCGCTGAATCGACTGCGTTTACTTGATCTCGATTGTCGCGATACCTTCGAATTTCTTCCGGATAGCCTCGGCCTCTTCCTTGGTCGCGTTTTCCTTGATCGCTTTCGGAGCGCCATCCACCAGATCCTTGGCTTCCTTCAGGCCCAGCGATGTCACCTCGCGGACAGCCTTGATGGTGCTGATCTTGTTTGCCCCGAAATCCTTCAAGATCACCTGAAACTCGGTCTTCTCCTCGACCACGGGAGCCGCCGCTCCGCCGCCGCCGGCCGCCACAGCCACCGGGGCCGCTGCCGCCGCCGAAACGCCGAGCTTTTCTTCCAGCGTCTTCACAAGAGCCGCCGCGTCCAACAGGCTCAGGCTCACAATTTCATCGACTAACTCCGGACGATACGCCATTTTTCTTCTCCATTCAGAATCGTTTGATATTGATGTTCCCAGCCGTCGCTCCAAACTGAAAGTTTCCGATGCGCCAGACCCGCGCACTTTCAGCTTGTCTCACGGCCAAATCTCTTGAAAGCAGCCTGCGGCGTCAAGCCGCGGCGCCAAACTTTTCCTTCTCCACGCCCTGGCCCAGAACCACCGCCAAGTCGCGTCCCGTCGCGTTCAGCACAGTAACCAGCCGCTGCGCGGGCGCGTTGATGAGGAAAAGCAGCTTCGCAAAAAGTTCTTCCTTGGCCGGCATCGTCGCCAGCGACTTCACTTCGTCCACGTTGAGCAGTTTGCCGTCCACTATACCCAGCTTGAACTGGAACTCAGCGCCATTGTCGCCCGCCCACTTGGCAAAAACCTTGGCCAGGGCCACCGGATCGCCGGCGGTAAACGCCACCGAGTTCACGCCCTTGAGCCCCTTCAGCGCGGCCTCAACCTTCGTGCCCTTGCCGGAAACGGCTGCCAGCTTATTCTTCACCACGCGGTACTTGCCGCCCGCCTCGCGTATCACCTTGCGCAGCTCGAAATCCTTGGCCACGGTGAGCCGGGAAAATGTGCCAACTATCGCCGTTGTCGAGGTCTCCAGCTCTTTGGCCAGCAACTGGACCTTCTCAGTCTTCTTCGCTTTCGAAATCGCCATGTCTTCGCTCCGCTACAGAGATCAGGGGTCAGAGATCGGAGATCAGTTTTGAACATCGCCTGACTCTCGTCTTCTTGTTCCCTATCCCGCTCCAACGCCCTTCAATAGGCGCTCTGTTTCAAACCCATTTTCAGTCTCGCCACAATGCCAATCAGATCACAGCACCAACTGATCTCTGACCCCTGATTAGTGCTTGCCGGCCGCGTCCGCAACCGCAGAATCCAGCGGCACGCCAGGCCCCATCGTCGAGCTCAGCGTGACGCTCTTGATGTATTTGCCCTTGGCCGCCGAAGGCTTGCTGCGCACAATCGCGCCGATCACGGTCGTCGCGTTGTCCACCAGTTTTTGAGGGTCAAAACTCAGCTTGCCCACCGGCACATGCACCAGGCTGGTCTTGTCGGCCCTGAACTCTACCTTGCCGGCCTTGATTTCTCTTACCGCCGCGGCCACATCCATGGTCACGGTTCCGGTCTTGGGGTTCGGCATCAGGCCCTTGGGGCCGAGAATCTTGCCCAAGCGTCCCACCACCTTCATCATGTCCGGCGTGGCGATCAGTGCATCGAAGGCGGTCCAGGCTTCCTTCTGGATCTTCTCGACCATCTCTTCGCCGCCCACAAAATCGGCGCCGGCGGCAGTGGCGTCCTTCTGGCGATCACCGCTGGCAATCACGGCCACAACCTTGGTTTTGCCCAGCCCGTGCGGCAGCACAACGGTTCCGCGCACCATCTGGTCGGCATGGCGCGTATCCACGCCCAGGCGCAGCGTCAGATCGACGGTCTCGTCGAACTTGGCGTACTTTACCTGCTTGAGCAGGCCCACGGCCTCGGGCAGAGCATACGACGGCCTGGTCACAGCCGCGCGCGCCTTCACAATGTTTTTGCTGACTTTTCTTGCCATTCTTTCCTCGTCTCCCACCGCCTTTGCCAGCCCCGCTTTGCGGGGAACTCCTGGCCGGAGGGGCAACATTTGCAGTCGCCGCGTCTCTGCCAGATTGAGTCCAAAAACCGTGGTGCCTATGACTGCCCAGAGGTATCCCCCCAGGCGCATCTTTGAATCATAACGAAACGAGCCGCGGAATGCAAATTGGGGATTGAGAAGCAGTTGGCGAGCAGGAAACTCGGCATTGCTTCTCCAGATCGGGCCAGACTGAGATGGGCAAGTTGCGAGACGGCAATTTGGTGACAATTGAGGATCGATCTAGGTGACAACGGCGTTAACCGGGCCGAATCCCGAAGAGCTTCGGCCTCTTCTGTCTCCTCATCGCCGACTTCGTGGGCGATTGATACTCAGTGGAAGTCGCTGCACGCCAGGGTCGCTTGGCATAGGGCCATGATGGGCGACGTCTATGGCCACTCCGGCCTTCGAGAAATGCAATACCTCTGAAAGAAATCCCCTCGCACGACACGAGCGGCTCGCCCGTGCGTGGCCTGGTACATATACGAGTAATATTTGTAGAACTCCGACTTTGTATTCATTCGGTTCTCAATGACTCGATTCTCCAGTTCGATCAGTCGATCCCTAAAATCGGGAGGCAGATCATCGACGTGCCGCGCCGTTTCCACAACGAGAGTAAAGAAATTCGACTTTCTGAACCACATGGAGTCAACCGGAAGATCAAGGTCACGTATAGTCGCGAATGTCTTGATGAGCAACGCAATCATGTAGTCGCGTTTTGGGTAGGCATCGTTGAGGCCAGCGACAGCAGGCTCGACCTCTCGGTCCTGCGCAAAATAGCCCCCGAATTCGAGGGTAGCCATTATTAGAAGGATGAAATGAAGGTCGGCCATGCGAGTGAATTCGGATTCGCGGAAGACTCCGTATTGCTCCAGGCCCACGTTTTCCAACACAATCTTCGCCGCTTGAATAAACAGCCCGTCATAAACTGCATTGTGAATCTCTACGTCGTCGAGTTTGAACTTAGTGAGATTGATTCGGCGGAATATCTCGTGAATTGTGTCAGGGTCCACCTTCCCGAGGTCGCGCATCACGATCTGATAGCCAAGGAACTCCTGCTTCTGCTCATTGCTAAGCGATATGTAAGGAGGAACCTTAGTCAATTGATGAGCATGATTGCCCTCGATGTAATTGCGAATAGTAGTCAGCCGCTGTTGCCCGTCAATCAGAAGGCGTGTTCTCCTCAGTTTTTGGACGTCTACCTCCCCTTCGCAGACGTATATCTCGGGAAAGGGAAGGCCGTTTAGCAGAGTGTCTATAAATTCCTCTTGATGTTCACTTGTCCAGACGAATTTTCGCTGAAAGTCTGGCTGGAGCACGAGTTTCCCCTCGTCGATGAGCTGATAAACATCCGCGATTGTCGGATTCGTAACGCTAGGCTTGATTTGAACTGTCATTTGTCCTTTTCACCTGTATTGTTGTTCTAAGCAAACGAAGTCCGCTCAGAGTGTATCGTTCGAGGTGCAAGTAGCTCTTGAACGCTCCCCCTGTCACTTTGTAGTTACCGACCTCGCTCCTGCCATTCGAAATCGAATTGAAAAAGTCAAACCAATCGCGCTTTAATTCCGCAATGCGGAAGGATGAGGGTAGTAAATCGGGGCGCATCCAACCTATTGCGCCATACTCGAGGAATTTGTGGTATCTATCGAGCTCGTTCGCCGACACGGCCTTGCGGTTTTCCCTGAGCTCCATTTGATATCCGTGAATCGAATCCATGATTGTGTCATACAGCTTGGCCGAGACAATAGCGACATCAATGTCTGAGTCGAGGTCGAAGGGCTTCCGTTTCGATGGGCTGAACCCCAGCTTTGCAGATCCGGTAATGAACACCTCGTGGAAGTTGATACCAAACTTTTCCGCAATCCTCTTTCGAAACGCGTAATACCTGTCTTCGGCGCCCTCAAAAATCTTCGGCGTGCCGTGAAGACTGCGTCTACGGCAAAAATCAAGAAGCTCAACATCATCCAATGTTGCAAGGAGTTGAGCAATGAATTCTTCCATGTTTTCCTGGAGTGCTGCTCTGATTCACGCCCCAAATTCTATCCGAATAGCGGCGCAACCTCAAGAATAATCGAGTTTTCGTGTCACCAAGACCTTGGCTTCAGGTCATGCCGTTTTTGGTATCCAACGTTTAATCCCCTGAAATCGGCGAGGGTTTACCGATTTCCTTCGGCAAGATCGTCAACTGGCATGACAGCCCCAATCACGAACAATTCCCTCGGCCTGCCTGCAACCGCGGCACACTTCACCCCATCAGCGCATGTCCGACGCGCTTCCCTGATGCCTGCCAGCGGCGGACTATCTCGTAGACGATTACGGTGGCATAGGTCACGGCGATCCATACGCAGACCTCTTCGATGGGCAGGCGGCTCCATGCGGTAATCCGCACGCCCACCATGGCCGCATCCTGGAAGTTCCACCAGCCGTAGGGCAGGGCCAGCGTGACCTCCCAAAGCAGGCTGGTGAGCAGGATGATAAACAGTGTGAGGCTCAAGGCGCGCCAGTTGATGACCGGCATGGCCGAGGGCAGCAGGGCCGCCGAGGGGCCGAGAGCGCCGAGCACAATAAAGGTGAAGTAGCCGGGAAAGCCCGGCTGCGTGACGAAGATCTGCCGGTAAAGGATGGCCGCCGCAACGAGCGCGACGGCCCAGACCAGCGACTGCGGATGAAAGCGAAGCAGCCGGTCAAACCGCGCTCTCTCCCTGGCATCCGACGGGATGCTGTAGGCGGCCAGCCAATACTCGTCCAGCCAGATATAGAGCAGCAGCACCGCCACGAAGCCCGTGAAGTAGAAGAGATACTCCTCGACCGGCACGCCGCCCCCCAGCGCCGGCGCGGTGATGCCGAGGGTTGCGCCGGGATTGGAGAATGTGAAGAACCTGCGGGCAAAGAAGAAGTCCAGACCCGCACCCAGCGGAAAGAGGATGCCAATGGTGAACCCGAAGGCGCGTTTCGAGATCCTGACGTCCTCCTGCGGCGCGAGCCAAAGGCCGATGACAAGGATGGGAACAATGAACAGCAGCAGGCTGACCGTGTATCCATAAGGAGAGGCTTCGCGGGCCGATGCGCTGGCCGCGGCAGGCGCGCGCACGGTAAGCAGCGTCAACGCCGCGGGAAGAGCGATCATGCCCAGCATCGCCAGCGCCAGCCGAAAGCTGGTGCGCGGCACATTGGCGCCCGGTAGACCTTTCATGGCGCTTCCCCCTTATCGGCAGACAGTTAACGAAGTATGGGCAATATAGCATTCCATGAAGGCCCCGGCATCGGTTTTTGTCTTTTCCTTCCGCCCCCTTTTGTGTCACACTGGCATCCATGGGAAGCAAAGACAAAGGCAAGAAGGAAGTTAAGAAGGCGCCAAAGCCGAAGCCTAAACCAGAACCCGGTCGCAAACGCGAAGGGTTCACGCCGGCTCCGCCGAAGTAGGGCCTCAGCAGATCGCCCCCTTCAGCGCAAAACAAGCCGCGTAAACAAGCTGCGTCCCAAACACACGCACGCAAAAAGGCCCTCCAATTGGAGGGCCTTTTTGCAAACGCAACTATCGTGCAAAGCTTACGCGACGACCTCAATCCCCATTGACCGCGCCGTCCCCTTGATGCTCTTCACCGCCGCGTCTACCGAGGCCGCGTTCAAATCGGGCATCTTTTGCGTGGCAATCTCGCGCACCTGCTTTTCGGTTACCTTGCCGATTTTTTCCTTGTTCGGCGTGCCCGAGCCCTTCGCAATCCCCGCCGCCTTCTTGAGCAAAACCGCTGCCGGAGGCGTCTTGGTGATAAAGCTGAAGCTGCGATCGCCGTAAACTGTGATGACGACCGGAATGGTCAGCCCGGCCATCTCCTTGTTCTGCGTGCGCGCATTGAACTGCTTGCAGAACTCCATGATGTTGACCTGCGCCTGACCCAGCGCCGGACCCACGGGCGGCGCTGGCGTTGCCTTCGCGGCCTCGATCTGCAGCTTTACATACCCGGTAATCTTCTTCGGAGGTGCCATGTTTCGATTCCTTCGGAATCAGCTTTTAGCTCCTAGCTATTAGCTTTTAGCTGATTGTTCTCTGAAACATATTTTGGTGCTGCCGCTTCAACGTTTGCCTTCAACCGGCGCCCGCTAGGAGAGCTCGACCGGCTAGAAGCTGAAGGCTAGTAGCTAAAAGCTGCAACTACTCAATCTTTTC
>Ga0182016_10004230_pt1 | contig 15997 bp, 16 predicted proteins | sample 712S2MmetaG_FD_120491 | JGI IMG/M metagenome (GOLD analysis project Ga0182016, IMG submission 120491) | Permafrost microbial communities from Stordalen Mire, Sweden - 712S2M metaG | ecosystem: Environmental > Terrestrial > Soil > Wetlands > Permafrost | place: Sweden: Stordalen | collected...
AATCCGGCGTCTACGCTACTGCCTGACGAACAATTCGCCGTACCTGATTGAGACGATCCGCCATCCTGCACCACGACCCAGTCCAGCCGCCGCAAATGCGCAGTGCCTCACGCGAGAATTTTCCATCCCAATTTTGCAGTCCAATTCCATTCTCCGGCGCATAATCGAAATGCAAGGGTCAGAAGGCCTCTGCCCAGAGAGCCCATCATGGCCCAAGCTATCTACTCCGCAACCGTAGCACACCCTCAATTGAACGATTCTCCCGGCATAAAAAAACAGCCATTTTCCGGAAAAATCCACATCTCATTGAAAATAAACACATTACATCAAAATTAGCCGATTTTACATCTGAAAACAAAGGACTTACGTATTTCCGCCTTCAGCCGATTTATCAAAACAAAGGGGTTACATCGGAGACGTTTCAAACCCTAGCTCCCGGGTTCGGCTGCTCCCGGTCCACCCACATGAAATAGTTTGGGAATCCGTTCAGCCGGCGACGGCAAAGCCGGGAACGCGGCATGCGGCTCCGTCTGGTACCAGTAGGCCGTGGAATAAAAATTGTCAGACCGATGGTTGGCGTGGCCATGCTCGATTGTCACTTTGATAGACTTCTCGAACGTGATCGGACTCTCGATGTGCCAGCGGTAGAGGCAATACCGGCCGCCGATCCGCTCTTTCGGGTCTGAGATTTGCGGCGCGCCGTTATGCATGTAGGCGAACGACTGGCCGCCAAAGTCCCATGCTCCGTTGTAATAGTCTTCCGAGCCGGTTCCATTGATGGTGGGCAGGGTGTCGCCATCGATGAAGATCATGTCGTCTCCTTCGCCGAACCAGCCGTCCTGATTCTGCTCTATTGCGTGGGTTACTCCGACAAAATGCCCCTTGCCCGCAGCCTCCATGAAGACGTAATTTCCCACGCCGTCGAGATTCTTTTTATCGCCGACGGGATCATCCCAATTGTTCTTCCAGTCGTTGGTCCAGCCCTTGTTTGGGGCGGCCTGCCGGTACTGCGCGTGAAAGCGGCCGACGTCGCTGGGAAGGGAAGGAAAGGTCACATAGTCGACGGCAAAGTAGAGATTGTCCGTACGAGTTTTGCCCTCATTCGTTAGGGTAAACTTGGCGGCGGTCGAAAACGGCATCTGGAAGTAGGCATTGAGCGCCTTCATCGGCGCAACGGCCAGCAAAGCGGATTGATAGGTAAAATACTCGCCGAGTCCCAAGCCAAAGAAGTCGCCGATCGGGACCTCGACCGAGGGCGTTGCTTCCCCATCCCACCATGCTCTCAGAACAAGGTTTTTCAGATGATGCTCGTCCTGCGAGTTGATGGTGAACCAGATGTGCGTGACAACGCCGGCACCGGATACATCCAGCAGCGTTGCCACTGCGCCCGGTTCCACCTTGACGGAGTCGTCATTGGCGCCAGTCCGGTCCCAACTGGAAGAGCGGGCGGTCTTGTAGCTGCGCAGGCGAGCCTGGGCAAACAACTCCTCCGGCGGCTGCGTTGGCGCCTCATGAGGGTTTGCGGGGTAGCCACTTCCCGAGGGCGGAGCTGGGCTGGCCGATGCCGCGGTGGCATTCAAGCCAAGCAGTCCGGCAGCCGAGACGCCGGCAACAGAAGCCATCGCGCCAAGCAGCTTGCGGCGTATGGGCAAGGTTTCATTTGGAGCGGGAAAATGCATAGGATGAGGTCTCCGGCGAATAGAGTGGTGAAAGCGTGTTGTAGTCTGGCGCGCCGGGGCCTGTCAAGCGTTTCATCGACGCTCAACAATAACCGAGGATGGAGAGTATCTGTTTCGCGGCGGCCAGCGGGAATTCCTCCGTTCCCTGGCACCGCGAACAACTCTGTTCAACGTCTTGCGAATAAATTGGCACGATCTGCAGAACTTTCCTCGTGGCGATCGAGTCCCTGACCAGGCCGACCGCCGACCTGAAGGTTTCCGGGTGATTGGCCTTGCGATGCTCCCGCCACGCGGGTTCCGCGGCGCATAAATCTAATACCGGGATTAACCGCAAAAGGTCTTTGGCGTGTTTGGCCGGCATCGGAGTGTTGGCCGCCAGGTCCATACAAAGTCGGACCGTGTATGCGGCAAGGTCTTCGAGGGAGATCGTCCGCAAGGTTGCTCCGTCGAGTTCCATCGGCATTGCGCGAGCGACGGCGCTTCCGCAGGCGCGAAAAATATCCACGCGAACTGCCGTTTCCGGATCGACACATTGCAGCAGCGTCTTCCCCGGTGGGTCGTTCGGGTGCACGTGTCGAAACCGGAAATCCGTTGCGAGTGTCTTCGGAATATCGTCGAAGGAATCGACCAGGAAGTCGATGTCGTTGAGAGGCCGTTTCTCCTCAACGGACCGGAGCTTCAGCGTGTGAAGCTCCATCGCCATCCCGCCGGTCAGAACGAACGCGCCAGTTCGGTGACGGCGCAGCCTTTCCATCGTGCGATGAGCACGCTCTGCATCGGAAGCTGAAAGAATTTCCTGGAAATCCATGGGGTTGTTTTGTCCTCATAGCAAGCTTAGGAGTCTGCGAAAAAACTCGAGATTTCGAGTGGCGCCGGCTAAAAAAGTCACTCCGCGGCTGAAACCGGCATTGATTTTGCTACCTTACACGGGGGTTGAAACCCCCGTCTCCCTCCGACGAGAGTTTCTTCGCAGCCTGCTAGGGCTTGGACCCGGTTTGACGGACACCGAGGTAGTCGTTGATCGCCTGTTCCCACTCCTTGCCCGATTTCTTGTCGCCTTCGTTCATGGTCGAGACGTGCTCGTTCCCCTCGGCTGTGAGTGCCGTGCGCGTGTAAACGACGTTGACTTTGGTTGAGTCCGCGCCATCGCGCTGCAAACGCACATCGATGACGGTCACCATCAGGTCCGCGATGAAATAAACGTACTGCAACCGTCCCGCGTCCAGATCGAACACGGTATTTACCCAGACCGCCTTGCGGCCTCCGTGCTGGATTGTGAAAACCGCACCCTCGACATCGCGAGCGGGTTGAGGATGGATGAATTCGGGACTCCAATGACTGCCGGCCCAGAGGCGTTCCGCCTCCGGTCCGAACAACGGTGCGGTTTTGGCATAGGGACCGTGGGCGACGAAGTCGAAACTTGCGCTGAGGTGAAGCAGGGGTTGTGCGGCCGGGGTTTGGGCAAGTGCGGGAAGGGCGATCGCTGCAATGCTGACCAACAGATGGAAGACCCTCATTTTCTGCGCTCCTTCAGGTTGTGGCTGTCGCTGGCCTTCAAAGTCATGCCGTAGAGAGCCTTGAACTGCTCGATCTCCTTCAGCGTCTGTGGCGAGAAGGGCGCTTTGCCCTCAAAGGCGTGAAGCACGATTCCTTCCAGCAAGTCGCCAAGCGTCATGTCCTTTTGCTCGGCAATGGCTTTGAGTACTTTGAGCATGCGCTTTTCCATTCGTACGCCGGTCTGTACGCGTTCGACTTCGAGGGGCTCGCGTTCTTGTTTCTCCTGTGACATAGGTACAAATGTACCACGGTAATAATTGGAGCGCAAGGCGCATACGAGTGCATTCTTTCGGGACAATTCTCTGGAGTTCGCCTCACCCCGCCCCGCCCTGTTATGGTCAGGGAGGAAATCTCGATGAATCCTCCTTAGGAACCCGCTGCAATGTGGAAACGCTGGCGAATCCGGATATTTCTGTTCCTGGCCGTGCTCGGCCCCGGATTTATTACCGCCAACGTGGATAACGACTCCGGCGGCATCCTCACCTACTCGCAGGCGGGCGCGCAGTACGGCTATTCGCTGCTGTGGACCATGATTCCCATTACCATCTCCCTGATCGTGGTGCAGGAGATGTGTGCCCGCATGGGCGTGGTCACGGGCAAGGGACTGAGCGATCTGATCCGCGAAGAGTTCGGGCTGCGGCTGACGTTCATCCTGATGGTGATGCTGGTCGTCGTCAACTACACCAACGTGGTCACGGAGTTCATCGGCATCGCCGGCTCGATGCAACTGTTTCACGTATCGAAATTCATTTCGGTGCCGTTCTGCGCCGGCCTGGTCTGGTACATGGTGGTGCGCGGCAGTTATAAGAGTACGGAGAAGATATTTCTCGTCGCCTCGGTGGTTTATATCGCCTACATTTTTGCCGGGGTGCTCTCGCAGCCCAGTTGGCACACAGCGCTGCTGGCTACCGTTCAGCTTCCTGAAAAATCGGTCTGGCGCGACAAGGTCTACATGTACACGGCCATCGGCGTGGTCGGCACCACCATTGCCCCGTGGATGCAGTTTTATTTGCAATCCTCGATCGTCGAAAAGGGGATCCGCGTCAAGGATTACGCGGCTTCGCGCCTCGACGTGATTGTCGGCAGCCTGTTTACGGACATCGTTGCCTGGTTCATCATCGTGGCCTGCGCCGCCACGCTCTGGCTGCACGGAATGCGCGATCTGGTTCTGCCTTCGGACGCCGCCGAAGCAATGCGCCCCCTGGCCGGGGATTATGCTTTCATTCTTTTTGCCTTCGGCCTGTTCAATGCCTCGCTGTTCGCGGCGTCGATTTTGCCATTGTCCACCGCATACACGGTCTGCGAAGGACTGGGACTCGAATCCGGCGTGGACAAGAGCTTCAAGGAAGCGCCGTTCTTCTACTGGCTCTACACGCTGCTGATTGTGGGCGGCGCGGCAACTGTGCTGTTCCTGCCGGACGCTCTGCTGGTCAAATCCGCAGTGCTGTCGCAGGTGTTGAACGGTGTTCTGCTCCCGGTGGTCATCATTCTGATGTTGCTGTTGATCAACCGCCAGGACCTGATGGGCGAGCACAGGAATTCGCGCATGTGGAACTGGATCGCGTGGGGAACCAGCATTATCGTGATCGGGATGACACTGGTGATGCTGTGGGGGCTGATGCCGGGGCACTGAGGATTGGGCGTATTACTCTATCTGCTGTGGAGTGGGGAATATTCAGGCCACAGCCAGCCGCTTCAGCTGGATGCGATCGGCGGGAATTTGAGCAAGATCGTAATGAGCCTGCTGCGTAATCCAGCTTTGAGCGCTCCCGCCAAAAACCTGAGATAGCCGAATTGCCATCTCAGGCGAAATGCCGCGTTTACCATTGACCAGTTCGGAAAGAGTGGTGCGCGTGACGCCCAAGGCCTGCGCTGCTTGAGTGATCGTCAGGCCGAGCGGCTCGATGCACTCCGAAAGAACAACGGTCCCGGGATGAGGCGGATTCTTCATCGGCATGGGAAACCTCCTTAGTGGTAATCCAGATAATCGACTTCAAATGCATGGCCTTCATCAAATCGAAAGGTTACTCGCCAATTGGCTCGGACGGTGATTGCCATGAAGCCCCTGAATTCACCCTTGAGCGTATGCAAGTTGAATCCTGGAAGATTCATATCTTCTACGGAACCGGCTGCGTCCAAGCGTGCCAGGATATTGCGAAGTTTGGCCAGGTGGTCCGGTATAACTCCTCTTGGATCATCGTCCTCATAGAGCCGTTTCAGCCCCTTGTGACGGAAGGTTCTGATCATTCATTATCGTAATGCGTAACGTAACGCAGGTCAAGGGCGGCCGCCGACAAACCAGTGGCTATAGCAGTTTTCCCGCTGCCAGGTCCCGAATCAGCCCGCGATCCGCCGCCAGGAAGTCATAGTCTGGCAGGTCTTCGAGCTTGGTCCAGCGCACTTCGTGGTAGATCCGGTTCACAATCTCGCCGGAAAACTCGTGGACGGCAAAAAACAGGAGATCGACTGCGCCACCATGCCGGTAGTTATGCCGGATGTGCGTCACCTTGGGACCGATCACGGCCTTGATTCCCAATTCTTCGTCAAGTTCGCGAGCCAGAGCCTGTTCCGGGCTTTCGCCGGGCTCGATCTTGCCGCCGGGAAACTCCCACTGCGACGCCATGGGCTGATCCGGACGCCGCTGGCCAATCAACACTTCCCCGCCGCGCACAATGAGCGCAGCCGCCACAAAGCGAAGAGCTCCGGGAGGCCGGGCAGGAGAGTTTGTGGGAGCGTCAGACACACACCTAGTGTAAACGCTTCAAAAGACGCGTAGTACCCGGCGGGGATTGGCGGGTTTGGTGCGCTGGAAACAGAGGCAAGCATCAATTCTGTCGCGACGCGGTTATTCACCCGCGACGGCAGCCCCAAGACCTTCGGCTTCCCGAGGCCGGAAGTAGCCCCAACCATTCTTTTGGGCGGCCTGCAACAGCGCCGGCGAAGGGTTCACCGGGAAAGCGCAGCGCGCAATCTCAAGCATGGCCAGGTCGTGAATGGAGTTGCCGAAAACAGCATCGGGAGCCGGCAGCCCTGCTCGCTTGAGCGCTTCCGCCTTGCCCTCATCGGTAGGGACGTCGAGGATCTCGCTGGAGATCACGCCGTCCGTGACGCGCACTGCCGCGGCCAATACTCGTTCTTCCGGAATACCAAACGCGCGGACGCCCTCGGCCACGACCCAACGATTTGTCGAACTGACCGCCCAAAGCTCCACGCCCGCTTGCTGGAGCGTAGCCAGCAACGAAGCGACCTCCGGAAACACGCGGTCCCGGACAGATTCGTTCACATATTGCGCCGCCGCTGCGCGCAGTTCCTGTTCGCGCAATCCGGCATAGATCTGCACCATCTCGCCGCATATTTCCAACTCGCTTACCTTGCCGGACAAATAGCCGCGATAGCGTGTGTCGATCCAATCGCTTGTGGAGCGCGAAACCAGACCCTGTTCGAGGCTCCAGACCATGAATCCGTAGCCCGAGTCGCCGCTCCACATCGTACCATCGCAATCGAACACGGCAATCTTTGGCTTGCAATCGAGAACGCGCCGTTCAAGTTCTTCAGCGGTCCATCTGGGAATTTCAATCTGCATCGTCGTCAATGTCGTTCAACCCTGCTTCATTCGAAACTCTTCCAACTCTATTCTCAACCCAACCGCCCCTTCCTTGCATGTGAATGTTTGATGCAGAAACTAAAGCGTAACTCCGAAGCAATGCTTCCCCATGACCTGGCTAATGAACTTGCCGGGCGGCTTCCCGGCCGTCCTCGAACGGAGTGTCCTTCAGCTCATCCAGGAATTTCCATGAGCTCTTGAAATCCGGCGTGAGCTTCTCATTGGTCAGAATTGCGCGCAGCATCTCGACTGGCATCATGTTTTCATGCAGGATCGCATCGTTGTACTGCCGATCGGTCATCTTTCCGGCGTCCACCAGCTCATGATGCAGTGCGCGAAATTGCAACGCGCCCAGCATGTACGCGCATTGATAAAGCGGATCGTAGCTGCCATTGAACGAGCGGCGCACCTCGGCGGCGGCGTTGTCGCGTTCGTGGCCCACTTCGTCCACCAGGAAGTCGATCGCTTGCTGCGGCGTCATCAGGCCGAGATGGAAGCTGAGTGAGAAAATGATGCGCGCGCAACGATGCATGCGCCAGAAAAGCGCGCCAATTCGCTGTTCCGGCGTGGCCTGGAACCCATGGTCCCAGAAGACCATCTCCCAATAAAATGCGTTGCCCTCAATCCAGAAGCCGGTGGAGAAAATCTGCCGGTAAGGACGATAACGCGCAGTCATGAACTGCTGCAACCAGTGCCCCGGAATCAGTTCGTGGAAAACAGTCGCGTGAGAGAAGCCGGGGTTGTTGCCTCTCATGCTCATCATGCGCTGCTCGAAGGTCATCGTGTCTGTGGGATAGCTGACCAGGATAGTGTCGCCGCCGAGAAAGAACGGGCTCACTAACTGTCGTTCCGGCGTCATCATCTCCATGCGCCAGGTTTCTTTTGCCAAGTCCGGCACGGTAACCAGGTTGTTCTTTTCGGCGAATTCCGTTCCTTCGACGGCCAAGTCGCGTATGAGCTGCGGCTGCTTGCCCGGCTCAACGTAGGTGTTCTTCACGTGCTCCATGGCCTTGTGCCAATCGTCGCCGTAACCCAGGTCGCGACTGGCCTCGAGCATCTGCTGCTTGCACCAGGCCATCTGCTCATTTGCAATGGCGATCAACTCTTCCGGGGTATAGGGAATCATTTCGTCGGAGAGTTGCGCCAGGAGCGCGTCGCGGCCCACTGGTGTGCCGATGATCTTGGTTTTATCGTCATGCGCAATGCCGGCGACTTTTTCGCGGAGGAAAGTGGCGTAATCCTTCATCGCGTCTTCGGTCAGTTTCCATGGCTGCGCCGCCCACCACGTGAAGCTTGGATCGTAGCCGTTGTAAAACTCAAACCAATGATGAAGCTGATCGCGCAGTTGGTCCAGATCGTCTGCCGCGCGCCAAGCGGCGATGGGCGTTGGCCGCGCGCCCGCTGTCTTTGCATCTTTGCCAATGGCGGCTTCGAGTTCCTTGCGACGCGCGGTTAGTGCCGCAGTCATTGCGTTCAGCTGGGCGGCAATCTTTTCGCCGTTGGGAAGCTCCCCGCGGCGCTTTGCGTCTTCCAGCGTAAAAACGGCGGGCGCGATTGGCAGCAGCGGTGCAACCTCCGTCCATTGCGTGGCGGCGAGGGCCTGATCGTGTTCCTCGCGCGCAAGATGGTTGGCTAGCAACAGGTAGTCGGCCTTGCCTTCCTGGTCGAGTGCGGAAAAGTCGACTGCCGCTAACTGCTGCCGCGTCGCTGCGAAGAAGAGGCTCATGCGATCGCGTGTGGCAGGCGAGAACGGATCAGTGTAGACGCTGGCCAACGTGTCGTGGTCGGCAGAGTAGCGCTCAATCAGGGCCTGCACAGGGTTTGCCGAGGCTGGGTTAATGGCAGGCGCAGGCTTTGGCGCCGACGGCAAGAGGAAAGACGGAAACGCGCATAGAATAAGACAAGCAAAAAATCGAGAAGTTCGCAGATGCACTGGCAGTGTCCTTTGCAACCATTATCGAGGGCGATTCCGCTGTTGGAGAGGGATTTCTTTCCGAGACCTGCCGAACAGAGAAAATGGTGCGCAATAATTGATTGGATCCGGGATTCAATTACCTACTGCATGAACGATGCTTTTTCCATCACGGTGAATGGCAAGACAATGCGCGTCCTGGAAGGCACCAGCGTAGCCGCGGCAATGATGATGGCCAATGAGCCGTGCCGCTTTTCCGTGAGCGGTGAGCCGCGCAGTCCGCTCTGCGGCATGGGCATCTGCATGGAATGTCGCGCCACCGTGAATGGCGTGGCTCATCAGCGGACTTGCCAGTTGGCTTGCGCTGCCGGTATGGAAGTGGTGACCGGATGAGCGACAGTTTCGATGTGGTCGTTGTTGGCGCAGGTCCCGGTGGAATTGCCGCGGCGACGGTGGCTGCGGAAAAAGGCCGCCGAGTCTGCCTTCTCGATGACAACCCTGCCCTGGGAGGCCAGATCTGGCGTGGCTTCAGAACCGAGACGGCGTGCAAGTATCCGCACGGAAGTGGATTCATCGACTGGACCGTTCGGCTGCAACAGACCAGGTGTGAAGTTTGGCAAGGCTGGCAGGCTATCGATCAGCCCGCTTACGGCGTTCTGCGCCTTGAACGTGACGGCGAAATACGCGACGTTGGATTCCAAAATCTCATTGTTGCTACCGGTGCGCGTGAGCGATTCTTGCCCTTTCCTGGTTGGACGCTGCCTGGAGCGATGGGCGCTGGTGGCCTGCAGGCATTGGTCAAAGGCGGGCTCGATCCACGAGGCAAGCGAATTGTGCTGGCCGGCAGCGGGCCGTTGTTGTTAGCGGTGGGCGCGGGCCTGGCGAGCGCTGGAGCGGTTGTGGCAGGGATCTATGAGCAGGCTCCAATATCGAAGTTGGCGGGCTTTGCTCTCACGCTGCTTGCGCATCCTGGCAAGCTTGTTGAGGGTGGCCGCTATTGGCTCAAGACAATGCATGCACGGTACCGCACAAGCACATGGATCGTGCGTGCGGAAGGCCGCGGCCGCGTGGAGTGCGTCACACTCACGGATGGCCGCAAATCGTGGACTGTGGATTGTGATTGGCTGGGCTGCGGATTCAATCTTGTGCCCAATATCGAGTTGCCGCGCCTGCTTGGTTGCCGCACCGTTGCAGGCTACGTTGAGGTCGATCGCCTGCAAAATAGTTCAGTAGCGCGAGTTGCCTGTGTGGGTGAATTGACCGGCATTTGCGGTCTTGAAAAAGCGCTTGTCGAAGGCCAGATTGCCGGACTGTCTGCGGCCGGCCATGAGCCCGAAACGCTTCGGCTGTTACCGCGGAGGCAACGCCTGCAACAATTCGCTCACCGGCTTGATCGCGCCTTTTCCCTGCGCCCGGAACTGCGGACTTTGGCACAAAAGAATACGGTCGTATGCCGCTGTGAAGACGTCACGCACTCCGCGTTGCAGGGTTGCGCAAGTTGGCGCCAGGCCAAACTCCACACACGGTGCGGCATGGGCGCCTGCCAGGGGCGCGTCTGCGGGCCGGCGACGGAATTTCTGTTCGGCTGGGAAAATCGGAACACGCGCCCGCCGGTATTTCCATCCGCCGTATCAACGCTGGCAACGAAGCCGTAATACGCTGAATTAAGCAATAGAGTTGGACTTTCGAATCAGGGATTCTGCACCGGCTCGCGGCTCGGAACTCCGTCGACAAGCCGCAAAATACCCAGTGGATTCGCGGCTTGCACCTCCTCCGGCACCAGCGCGTCGGGAAAATTCTGGAAGCACACAGGGCGCACGAAGCGGCAAATTGACTTGCTCCCAACCGACGTAAAGCGTGAGTCGGAAGTAGCCGGATACGGTCCGCCATGAACCATGGCGTGAGCGACCTCCACACCGGTAGGGAAGCCGTTGAAGACCAGGCGCCCGGCCTTCTGTTCGAGGATCGCGATGAGTTCGCGGTGTGCTGCAAGGTCTTCTTCGCTGCCCAGCACCGTTGCGGTCAAATGACCATCGAGCGCCTGGGCTGCATGCAGATATTCGGCGGGCGACTCGCAGTGAACCAGCAGTGTGTCCGGCCCAAAGATTTCTTCCGAGAGGTCCGGTTCGCGCAAGAAGTCTTCGAGGTTCGTCGAGAATAACTGCGCATTCGCGGGGCAGGCTGGTGCGCCGTCCGCAGACAGCGCTTGCGCCTCGAGGGTGGCTTGGGCTGCACGATGGCTCGACGCGCGTGCGTAGTCGCGTGCGATTCCGGCCGTGAGTAGCGTGAAGGGCGCTGCCTGTGCGACTAGTTCAGTGAGCTTCGCCAGGAACCCTGCTGTTTCTGGCCGCTCAGGGAGTAGCACGATTCCAGGTTTCGTACACATCTGGCCGGCGCCAAGAGTGAAGGAATTGAACAAGCTCTGGGCTAAGGCATCCGCGCCGCCTCGTAAAGCACCGGGCAAGATGAAGACGGGATTGCAACTCGCCATCTCGGTAAAACAGGGGATGGGCCGCGGGCGCGCGGCGGCGATGTCCATGAGTATGCGGCCTGCGCGCAACGAGCCGGTGAAAGCGACCGCCTGCACCAGCGGATGCTGTACCAACGCAGCGCCAACCTCGATGCCCGCATCGAAGAGCAGAGAAAATATGCCTTCGGGCAGTCCGGCTGCCGCCGCTGCGCGCTGGATGACATCCGCAACCAGTTCGCTGGTTCCGGGATGCGCTGAATGGGCTTTCACAATGACTGGACAGCCACCTGCAAGCGCGGACGCTGTGTCTGCTCCGGCCACCGAGAATGCGAGCGGAAAATTGCTCGGCCCAAACACGACCACAGGTCCCAACGGCCGCAGCATTGACCGCAGTCCGGGGCGCGGAAGCGGCTTGCGATCGGGCACTGCAGTGTCAATGCGCGCCTCCACCCACGACCCCTCCTCAACGACAGAGGCAAAGAGCCGAAGCTGGCCAGTCGTGCGGCTCACCTCGCCCAACAGGCGAGGCATGGGCAGAGCGGTTTCAAGATGAGCGCGCTCGGCGAGTTGCTGCTGAACTGCGTCGAGGCCTTCAGCAATCCTGCGCAGAAACGTTCCCTTCGCCTTGCCGCTTGTTGCTGCATATATCGGAAAGGCCTGCGCCGCAAGCTGCGCGGCCTGGTCAACTTCAGTGCGCGATGCAGAGTAATAGACGGGACCGAGCAGCTCACCCGTTGCGGGATTGAGCGCCTGAATCGGTGCACCCGCGAGCGCGCCACGCTGACTGCCGATGAAAGATTGTCCGGTGAGGGCCATGTTTTAGACTCCGAAATCAAGTTAAAGCTTAAATGGTGTGCTCGCGACAGCAATAGCCGGTCGATGTGCCTGTGCGAATTCGAAGGCTGCACGTGTGGTGGCCAACTCTTCGCCGACGACTTCGAGCTTTGGTGGGCGCACGCGTGCTGAGCCGATTCCCGCTTCCTGTTGCACTTGTTTGATCAGCTGAATGAACTTGGGCACTGTGTCCATGCGCAGCAAGGGAAGAAACCAGCGATAAAGCTCGAAGGCTTCTTTTGTTTTTCCGTCGGAGGCCAATTTGAACAGGTCCACGGACTCGCGAGGAAACGCGTTCACGAGCCCTGCTACCCACCCCACTGCTCCGGCAGCGATGCCTTCGACAATGGCGTCGTCTACGCCAACGCACAACGCAAGGCGGTCTCCGATCAACGCGCGAATTGCAGAGACGCGGCGCACGTCGGTGGAAGATTCCTTCACCGCGGCGAGGTTGGGATGCTCATGCGCCAACTCCGCAATTTGTTCCGGAAAGTAGTCCACACCATACGCGACTGGGTTGTTATAAAGCATCCCTGGCAGCGGCGTAGCTTTGAAGATGGCCGCAACGTGCGCCTTGTTCTCCCGCCAGTCTCCCTTGTAGGCATAGGGCGGCAAAATCATGAGGCCTGAACAGCCAACTTTGTGCGCCGATCGAGCTAACTCGATGGCCTCAGCGGTAGAAAGCGCTGAGATGGCGGCTACCACGGGCGCTATTCCGTCAAGAGCCGCGACCACCGTTTTGACAATGCCGATCTTTTCATCGAAGCGCAATGTCGGTGCCTCGCCGAGCGAACCCAGGCAGATGATTGCGGTGCATCCGTTTTCGATTAGCCATTGCGCGTGGCGTGCGACAAATGTGTGATCGACGTTGAGATCCTTGTCGAACGCGGTTGTCATTGCCGGCATGACGCCTGCGAATTTCATAGTGTCTCCTGAAGGATTGATTCGCGGCCGTGAGCCGGTGCGAATCGTGCGGGCAAATACGGTTCTGGCGGGATGGAGTGCGCACTGCCTGTGAAATGGGAGACCAGCAACTCGGCTGTCGCCAGTGCAGTCGTGATGCCCAGACCCTCGTGGCCTGTGGCAAGCCAGAGTGTCGCATCGTCAGGGAAAGGGCCAATCAGCGGCAGCTTGTCCGGCGTTGCGGCGCGGAAGCCGGTCCAAACGCGCAGCACGTTCAGCGACGCGAGGCTCGGCAAATAGAGGGTTGCGCGTTGCAGCATGGCAGTGAGCATGGCTTGATCGACCGCGGAATTCTCGTTGCCATATTGACGCGAAGAGCCAATGAGAATCTGTCCAGTCTGTCGCGGCTGTACGTTGAATGCAACCGAGTCTGTGGACACCGAGTGCGCGCTCTTCAAGTATCCCAGTTCGACGAGTTGATGGCTCACGAATCCGGGATAGCGGTCGGTAATCGCCAAGTGTCCCTTGCGTTTTTTCACTGGAATGCCGGGCGTGCATTGTGCAGCTTCCGCGCCGAGTGCGTTGATCAGCCGGTTCGCGCGCAGGCGTGTTCCATCGTCGAGCACCGCCTCTCCATTGGCCATGTTCTTCACAGACCGGCCCACCATGAGCGTCGCGCCCAGAGCCTCTGCCTGCCGAGCTAGATGCAGCGCGACGACCGGCGGATAGACGACGGCGTCTTCGATCACGAGCAGGCCACCGGCCAAGCCTTTGCGCAGGTTTGGTTCCAACGCTGCCAGCTCACGGCTGGAGAGCAGACGGCTGGGAACATCGCGCTGCGCCAGCCATGCCCGCTTGCGCGCTGCTTCGGCGAGTTCCTCTTCATCCGCCGCCACCCAGATGGTTCCGGGCGATTCGTACTCCGCGCTCGCTGGTAGGTTGGCGCTGAGTGCCTGCCACAACAACTGCGATCGGCGCGTCAGTGCGAACTGCGCCTCTGAGTCGTCCATCACTACGATGTGTCCCATGCCGGCGGCGGTCGCCCCGCTTCCAAGAATGTCTCGCTCCACTAACGCTACGCGCAGCCCGGCCTGCGCGCAGGCCAGCGCACAAGCCGCGCCAACAATGCCGCCGCCTGCAATCACTACGTCGAACGATTGCGAAGCGGATGCGCTCATTCCGGGACTCCCAGCCGAAATGGATCGTCGGGATCGAAGATCAACGTGCATTCCGCAGTGACATATGCTGAGCCGGTGACGGCTGGAATGATTCTGTCCGTGCCGGGCTCACCAATTGCGTAACTCCCTTCGAAGACGGTCCCGAGGATGCCCTCCTGCCGCCACGTCTCTCCAGGATTCAAATGCCCGTCAGCAGCGAGGCAGGCCATTTTGGCGCTGGTGCCGGTGCCGCATGGCGAGCGGTCATACGCCTTGCCGGGGCAGAGAACAAAATTGCGGCCACTGTTCGCAGGGTCATGTGCTTTGGTGAATAACTCGATGTGGTCAATCTCAGCACCATTCACACCGGTAATGCCAGCGGCCGCAAGTGCGCGGCGAATCTCCCAGGTGAATGCGGTCAGCGTTTCCACATTTTCAATGCCCAGAGAGAACGAATGATCCCCGACCAGGAAAAACCAGTTTCCGCCCCACGCTACATCGCCGGTGACCGTGCCATATCCAGGCATGTGAACCGTAACGCCCGCACGATGGCGATACGCCGGAACATTGCGGATGGTGACGCGGTTGCCTTCGTGCAGTTGAATTCGCACCGTCCCCACCGGCGTTTCAATCGCATGCTCGCCGGGTTGAATGCGCCCCAAGTGAGCCAGCGTCACGGCCAGGCCAATCATGCCGTGGCCGCACATGCCCAGGTAGCCTGCGTTGTTGAAGAAGATGACGGCTGCGGCGTTTGCCGGATTGAAGGGCTCGAGGAGATAAGCGCCCACCAGCACGTCAGACCCGCGCGGTTCGCAAAGCACGGCGCGCCGGTAGTGGTCGTAGTCGTGGCGCAGGTGTTCCAACCGCTCGGCAAGTGGGCCGGAGCCCAGATCGGGGCCGCCCGAGATTACACAGCGCGTGGGCTCCCCCGCAGTATGCGAGTCAATAATTTCCAGGCGACGAGGTACTTGCGCATTGCCCATGCTGGTTGTGGAAACGCTCCTGGCAAAGTATACGAGGGTGGGTGCAATCGCTGCCACTCGGCGCGCTCCTGAAATCCTCCCCAACACGCCATTGGGAAAACGTATACTCTATGTTGGAAATTGGAAGGCTTCAATCGACACCGCAACGGGCGCCAGAATAAGGAGAAACCATGAGCAGCAACAGCGTGACGCGGAGAAAGTTCATGCACACCTCGGCAACGGTTGCCGCCGGCGCCACATTGTTGCCCCTCTCCGGCTGGGCAAGCGGCCAGGATCCTACCGTCAATGTTGCGCGCTCCAACAACCACACGGGCTACGAGAAGATTGCGTGGAAGGCAAGACCCTTTCCCATGACGCAGGTGCGGCTGCGGTCCGGCCCGCTCAAGGATATGCAGGAGCGCAACCGCGTCTACCTTTATATGCTGGCCAACGACCGCCTGCTGCATAGCTTTCGGTTGACAGCCGGCAAGCCCTCCACAGCTCAGCCGCTGGGCGGGTGGGAAGCGCCCGACGGAGAATTGCGCGGCCACTTCACAGGCGGGCATTATCTTTCGGCATGCGCACTCATGTATGCCTCGACAGGCGACGAGGCGCTGCGCCAGAAGGCGGAAGCCCTGGTGATGGCGCTCGCCGAATGCCAGCAGCAGAACGGCTATCTGGGCGCTTATCCGGAGAATTTTTACGATCGCCTGAGAAAATATCAGCCGGTCTGGGCACCTTTTTACACATACCACAAGATCCTTGCCGGGCATCTCGATATGTATCTCTATTGCGGGAGTGACGTGGCGCTCTGGACCGCGAAACGCATGGCCGATTGGGCAATCAAGTGGGTTGCGCCGCTGAGCGACGAAGAGCTGGCCAAGGTGCAGCTGACCGAACACGGCGGCATGAACGAAGC
>Ga0182016_10004231_pt1 | contig 15994 bp, 12 predicted proteins | sample 712S2MmetaG_FD_120491 | JGI IMG/M metagenome (GOLD analysis project Ga0182016, IMG submission 120491) | Permafrost microbial communities from Stordalen Mire, Sweden - 712S2M metaG | ecosystem: Environmental > Terrestrial > Soil > Wetlands > Permafrost | place: Sweden: Stordalen | collected...
CTTGCTTCCCAAGGCCGTCGCGGAGTGTTCACCCAGACGTCCACCCCCTGAACCAGATGCTCCGCCATCAGAACGTCGTAATCCGAAAGGAAGACCACCCGGGATCGAACTTCAGGGCGGCGAATAAACTCAAACCACTGTCGGATCATTTCTTGTCCCTCGACGTCCTGGGGATGCGCCTTGCCTGCAACAACAAGCTGAACAGGGCGCTCGGGATTGGTAAGGATGTTGATAAGCCGCGCGGTGTCGTGCAGCAGAAGATTCGGGCGTTTGTATGCGGCAAAGCGACGGGCAAATCCCAAAGTCAAGGTATTTTCATCGAGTATCTGTGCGGCCTGCGCCAGATCCTCCGGCGATGCTCCCCGAGCCGCTAATTGACAGCCGTAAATTCTGCGGACGTACGCAGCGAGATCCTTGCAGGTATCTGTCCGGAGTTGCCAGAGGTCCGAATCGCCGGCGGCACGAATGTCTTTTTCTTTGTCTGCCAGCGTTCCGTACCAATATTGTTTTCCGCAGTTAAGTTCCCACAAGCGGTCTGCTTCGGCAGAGTCCCAGGTTGGGGTGTGCACTCCGTTGGTAACGTGCGTCACCGGCACCTCTGTTTCGGGCCACCTGGGAAAGAGGGGCTGAAAGAGCCGTCGGCTCACTTGACCGTGCAATTTGCTCACGCCGTTAATGGCGCCGCTGCCGTGGATCGCCAAATAGGCCATGTTGAACGGTTCGGATGAGTCGTGGCGATCGCGCCGCCCCAGCGCCAGAAGCTCGTCAAATGAAATCGACAGTTTCTTCTCGGCATAGATTCTGAGGTAGGTTTCGATCAGACTGGGAGCAAAGCGGTCAAAGCCTGCCTCCACGGGAGTGTGGGTCGTAAAAAGGTTGCCGGCACGGGTGATGGCAAGCGCGACATCGAATGGTTTGCCATTGTCCTCCATGTACGAACGCGCCCGTTCCAACACCGCGAATGCGGCGTGACCTTCGTTGAGATGGCAGACCTCCGGCTCGAGTCCCAAGGCTCGAAGGAGCCGCCAGCCTCCAATACCGAGGACTAACTCCTGTCTTAAACGCAACTCCGGGCCACCACCGTACAACTCAGAAGTTATGCCGCGGAATGACGGAAGGTTTGCGGGATCGTTGGTATCGAGCAAATACAATTTGACCCGGCCCACCTGTACTTGCCAGACTCTGATCCACAACTTAAGGCCAGGCAAAGCTACAGCCAGGCGCAGCCATTCGCCGTTTGGCTCGCGCACCGGCCGAATCGGAAGCTGGCCGGGATCATTGAATGGGTACAAGGCTTGTTGGTGCCCTTCGGCATCAATTTCCTGCCGAAAATAGCCTTGCTGGTAGAGCAAACCAATTCCGATAACGGGGACGCCCAGGTTGCTTGCGGCTTTGAGCTGATCGCCGGCAACATTTCCCAGTCCGCCAGAATAAATTGGCAGCGCTTCGCTCAGCATGAACTCCATGGAGAAGTACGCAACTGTCGACAAGCCCGAACGCGGATGCGTCTTTTGGAACCACGCTTCTGATGCTTCGACAAGTATTTTCTCGCGGTGGAGATCGGCCAGAAGCTTTTGGAATCCCGGGTTCGAGGTAACAGTTTGCAGTTTTTCCCGCGATACGGTTTGCAGCAGAACCCAAGGGTTATGGGTCAGTTCCCAGAGCTCAGGATCGAGTTGCCCCCACAGCTTGTCCGCCGAGTGATTGAACGACCATCTAAGGTCCAAGGCCAAGTCAGTAAGTGCATCTGAAACGCCTTTGTCGAAGGGACGATCATCGAATGTCGAGCCTCTCATAGGACGAACTCCTGTCACCGCTTATGTTTTTAGGGCTTGTCGGTTCTGGCCGCCTGGGCACTCCCAGCCAGCGTTTCTGAAACGATGCTCTGGGCTTCTTTCTGGATCTTTCGTAGATGGTCCTGACCGAGGAAACTCTCGGCGTAAATCTTGTAGATTTCCTCCGTGCCCGAAGGGCGTGCCGCAAACCAACCATCTTTGGCAATTACCTTGATTCCCCCGATTGGATTGCCGTCTCCGGGAGCGGTGGTCAGAATCTTCATGATCGGCTGACCTGCAACTTCGGCAGCGTGAATGTCGGACGGGGACAATCTCGCTAGAGCGGCTTTTTGTTCGGGCGTAGCGGGAGCATCGATGCGTTCGTAGGTGGAATCTCCCAGTTCGCGAGTGAGCTCACGATAAATCTCACCCGGATCCTTGCCCACACGCGCTGTAATTTCTGCCGACAGTAAACAAGGAATGATTCCGTCTTTATCAGTGGTCCATACGCTGCCGTCGCGCCGAAGAAAAGACGAACCGGCGCTCTCCTCGCCGCCAAAACCCAGGCGGCCGGCGAGCAATCCGTCGACAAAATATTTAAAGCCCACCGGAACTTCATAAAGCCGTCGCCCCAGGCGAGCGCTGACACGATCGATCATGCTGCTGCTTACGACGGTCTTGCCGACGGCAACGTCCTCACTCCAATTGGGCCGGTTCGCGAACAGGTAGCTGATACACGCTGAAAGGTAGTGATTCGGAGGCAGCAACCCGCTTCCTCTGGTCACGATGCCGTGGCGGTCATGATCGGTATCGCTGGCAAACGCAATATCGAACTTGTCTTTCAACGCGATCAGTCTTTGCATCGCATAAGGCGAGGAGGGATCCATGCGAATCTTTCCGTCCCAATCCACGCTCATGAAGCGAAATGTTGGATCTACAGATTGGTTGACGATCGTCAGATCGAGACCGTACTGCTCGGCAATCCGTGGCCAATAATCGATACCCGCTCCCCCGAGGGGATCTACGCCAAGCTTGATCCTGGCGTCGCGCACCGTATTCATGTCGACGACATTGTTGAGATCGCTGACATAGGCGCTCAGAAAGTCGTGTTTGTGAGTTGTGGGTACGCGGAGCGCTTTGGAAAACTGCGCGCGCTTAACGCCGTCGAGGCTATGCTCGATATAGGTATTCGCTTTCGATTCAATCCACGAAGTTACGCTCGAATCCGCCGGTCCTCCATACGGGGGGTCGTATTTAAAGCCCCCGTCATCGGGAGGATTGTGAGATGGAGTAATTACGATACCGTCGGCGAGTCCTGACTTTCGTGCGCAGTTATATCTCAGAATTGCATGGGAGACAACTGGGGTCGGGGTGTATGGTGTTCCTGCGGAGAGCATAACTTCGACGTTGTATGCCGCAAGAACTTCGATTGCGCTCGCAAATGCAGGCTCAGACAGAGCATGGGTATCTATCCCGAGGAACAGCGGCCCGTCAATGCCCTGGAGTTTGCGGTAATCGCAAATCGCCTGAGTGATGGCCAGGATGTGCCACTCGTTGAAAGCGACGTCGAAAGCTGATCCACGATGGCCAGACGTACCGAAGACAACCCGCTGTCCGGGATCGCTCGGATCGGGCTGCAACTCGTAATACGCTGTGACGAGCTTTGGGACGTTAACAAGAATGGATGGGTCAGCCGGCCTCCCGGCTGCAGGGTTAATTGTCACGGAGCACCTCGCCGTCGTCCGTCAAGAGAATTGCACTTGATCGAGCTTCGAGCCGAAAACCGTTTTGACCCTGTATGAGAGGCTCTTTCCCAGGTTCGAATAGATCGTCAGGGGCTGTTCGGGAAGTATCGACCGCCAATCGCCATATCTTACCAGCCGGCAGCGCAGGAATAAAGAAATCAATTGCACTCATGCCAGCGTTAAACAGGAGGAACAAGTCGGGTTCTGTCTGTCCCAGAATAAGGCACGCAAACGATTGCTGCCACTGGTCCGCCCAGTCGGGAGTGGCACTGTTTGGTGCGAACCACTTGATCTCTGCATCCGTGTAGAAAGTTTCTCTCCGTAAAACAGGATGGGCTCGTCGGAACGCAATCATTCCCCGAGCAAAGCGGTGAATCTCTTTGTGTTTTTCGAGCAGGCTCCAGTCAAACCAGCTCACCTCGTTATCCTGGCAGTAGGCATTGTTATTGCCGCGCTGGGTTCGGCGAAACTCATCGCCGCCGAGCAACATTGGAACCCCGCGCGATATAAATAGAGTTAGCAGAAAATTCTTGATCAAGCGGTTGCGCATGCCCTCGACAGCGGGATCCTTGCTCGGCCCTTCCACGCCGCAATTATCGCTGTAGTTGGCATCGGTTCCATCATGGCCGAACTCTCCATTTTCGTCATTGTGCTTCTGCGTGTAGCTGACCAAATCGTTCAGTGTGAAGCCGTCATGACAAGTGACGAAGTTGAGGCTGCTTGCGGGGCCCTTGCCTGAGCTTTGGTACAAATCCGAACTTCCACAGATTCGGCGTGCGAACGATCCGATCATGCCCGCCTCGCCGGCCCAGAAGCGGCGCACATCGTCACGGAAACGGCCATTCCATTCCGTCCAGCGCGTGGAGGAAAAGTCTCCCACCTGATAGGCGCCGCCTGCGTCCCAGGCTTCCGCGATTATCTTTACATCACGCAGGATGGGATCCTCGGCAATGCCTTCAAGAAGAGGAGCTTCGCGCAAAATGTTACCATGAACATCCCGGCCCAGGACTGAAGCGAGGTCGAAGCGAAATCCGTCAACGTGCATGTTCATGACCCAGTAACGGAGCACACTCGTGACAAACTCTCTCACGACAGGGTGGTTGGCATTCAGCGTATTGCCCACGCCGGTAAAATCCTTGTAATACCGGCGTTGATTCTCTTGCAACATATAGAAGATCGAGTTCTCAATGCCCCGCAGGCAGATCGTGGGGCCCAGTTCATTGTTCTCGGCTGTATGATTCAAGACGATGTCCAGGATCACTTCAATGCCGGCGCGGTGAAAGGCCTTGACCATCTCTCTGAATTCCGCGGTCTGCCGCCATTGCGATCCATCAAAGCTGTAGGACTGCTTGGGGGCAAAGTAGGCGACGGGATTGTAGCCCCAGTAGTTCTTGAGTTTTTCTCCTGTGATCGGATTGAGCAGTTGCGACTCATTTTCGTTGAACTCGAGAACGGGCATCAGCTCAATGGCCGTCACTCCCAGATCTTGGAGATAAGGGATTTTTTCGATCACGCCGGCGAAGGTTCCGGGACGCTCTGCCTTCGAACTGGTATGGATTGTGAAGCCGCGAACGTGTGTCTCGTAGATGATCGTATCGGAGGCGGAATGCTTCGGAGGAGAATCCATCTCCCAGTCAAAATGGTCTCGAGTATAGATGCATTTCGGTGTGGTGCCGGCGTCATCGACAGTCGAAAAGCTTGCGTCGGTTAGGCTGCTTGAGGAATCGTAGCCGCGGGCGGCCGAAAAATCCCAATCTTTGACGCCGGCAATTGCCCTTGCATAGGGGTCAAGAAGCAATTTGTGTGGGTTGAAGCGATGGCCGTCTTCTGGTCGATAAGGTCCCTCGATGCGATATCCATACAGTTGCCCCACGCCAATCCCTCGCACCCAGATATGCCAAACATCACCGGTTCGATGACATATTGGATCCAAATCAATGATCCTCGTGGGAGAAGAGTCATCAGGGTCTTTGTAAAATTCCAAGCGAACGCGCGTCGCGTGACGGCTGAACAAAACGAAATTGACTCCGTCTCCTTGTTGATGTGTGCCCCCGATCGGAAGTGGATAACCCGCCTGAATATCACTTTCCTCAGGCGATGCTACGAAGCCATTCGCCGGTTTATCCTTCGTAGCTAATTCAGCTAGTGACATGGTTAGGCAGCCCATCGACCTCTGTAGTGCGATAAAGAGTGGGAAACTTCACCGGATGCCCCTTTATGGGCTCAGGCGGCCACCAGTTGGGCAGACCGGGCCTTGTGCGGCACGCCAACATAAGGAAATGAGGCGAGCAGGTCCGTGTGGGGCCCCACGTTATCTCGCGTCACCTTGCCTTTTGTAAGAATGGTGAGAAAGACATCAATAGCATCGTCAGTAAGTGTCCGGCCATTTGCCGGGTAGGACGCCGGTTTGCTGGGATCGTAAGGGAGAATATCCGGCAGAAGAATCTCGGCGGCCCGCTTTGCTGCCTCCGGGGCATATCCCCCCGTGTGCTCCAGTGAGTGGGCAAAGACACTGATGAAACGGGCGTCGTCTAACGGCTGCCCAGCCTGGTAGGCGCCTATCTCGTCGCCGGTAAGGAATACAGATTGCGAGGCCAGCGCACCGCGGTCCGTCTGAACCCATTTGCCGCTTGCGCCGTCGACGGTGCGATGCCACAGGCCCATCTTTCCAGAGCCCAGAGCGGAGTTAGGTATTTCCAGCACAATGCTGCACACGTCCTTGTCAGTGAAGAAATCTTCACCTGTGAACTGGAGATTGTTCAATGCGCCCACCGTATCGAAGAAGAAAGGATCGCTGCGCCAACCGGCGAAGAAGCGGTAGTCGCCGTTCTCCGTCACCAACGCCTCTCGGGCAGTCGAGACAGGCGCCCCCACTAAGATCGTCTGTCCGTCGTCGCCGATGCCTGCGGCCTGCTCGCCTTCGACACGGCGTAAAGTCGCAGTCTGCGCTCCGTTCTTGTCTGTGGTGAAGCACACTCGGTAGGCAATATCGGCAACGGAATCGCCGTCAGCGTCAATCTTGAGCTCATAGACAGCCTCCGTCGCAAAGGGTACTTCCGTCGTGGGTCCGGGCGGGCTCAAACCTACGGATGGATGTACGTTCATAATGAAGATCGACTTGCCTGCGCCCCCGGGCTTGGGGAAGGCGTAAAGGTCAGTAATATCCAGGCGGGCGTCCCCGTGGGGAAAGCCAAATTCCGGGCCGGAGTAATGGTGTGACATATCATTCTCTCCTTAAGTCTTCAGCATCAAGGTGCATAGCGAGTAAAGACAAGATCGGTCCCGCTGGCCTTCTCATGACAAGGGAAGCAGGTTTTCATAAACGCCGCTTCGCCAGGTTTTCCGTCCGCGAAGTGAGCGAACCCCCAGCCGCCGGTTGCGGCATACCTCTTTGAATCCTTAACCATAAACTGAATGTTCGTGGGAGGCCCAGGAACGAAAGATTGAGGCTGGCCAAAGACTTTGTTGTTTTCCTCCGATGGCACGTTACGGTAATGCAAAGCAGCAATGATCGCGCCATCCGGGAACGGAAGCTTCCCTTCACGATAGGCCTTGATCGCTAGATCGTTGCCGAGGACGGCGCCTAGGCTGTTGAGGCTGCCTGCTTCATGAGCCGAGGAAATCCACCTCCAGTCGCGGTACCCGTGAGGGATTTCGGTAACAAAGGGTGCCGCGGGCTGCCCATCCGCCTGACCCGGAGTAGGCGAAATGAGAGCGACGAGACCCGCCGTTGTTGCAACTGCAATCAGGAAGAATGTCAAGCGTTTCATAAAAGCTTCTCCATTCAATATGCTTCGGCAACCTGAAATCGGGGAATCCTAGTACAAGACATAAGAACAGAAGCTTGAGAGGTGAACAATTCGACGATAGTGTCGCCGATACTTTGGTATCGGCGCTCCTGCCAATAAGCGATCACCGCATCTCTACTAACACTACCGGAGGCACGCAAGCGTGAGCGCGTACCAACCGCGACTGTCTTTCCATTCCCCTCTGGTCTCAAGCCCAGCTTCGTTGAGAAGGCTTAGAATGCCCCGGTCTGTGAACTTGTAACTATTCTCGGTGTGAATGGTTTCTCGCGGGATGAAGTGAAGATCAAGATCCGCGTCCTCAATACTTACATCCTGCTCTTGAGTGCACTCAAGGTGCATCTCGATCCGAGACTTAGTAGAATTCCAAAGCACACGATGACGGAAGCAACCGACGTCAAAGTTGGCCCCCAGTTCTCTATTCAGGCGACGCAAGATGTTTAGGTTAAACGCCGCGGTGATTCCATCACTGTCGTCGTATGCAGCCAGAAGAGTCCGTTCGTCCTTTACCATGTCTGTACCGAGCAACAGCGCGTCTCCGGGTTGCAGCTGAACACGTAAATTTCGCAGAATGAGTCGTGCTTCTTCAGGCGAAAAGTTACCGATACTTGAGCCGATGTAGAGTGCGAGTGTGGTGCCTTCGAAGGGTTCCAGTTGGAGCGGGTTAGTTACATAGTTCCGGACAATAGGCCGTAGGCTCACTTCCGGCAACTCGCAGGCGACGTTTTGGCAGGCCAACTCAAGAGCGTTGGGGCAGACATCGACGGGCACGTAAATAACGTCGCCCGAAAGGCGCAAAGCGGCTTCGAGCAGAATGCAAGTTTTCGAGGCCGTTCCGGCACCCAACTCAACGAGGCGCAGTGGCAACGACTTATCGTTGCGAGCTCCAGCAATAATTGCGCCTGCATATTCCGCTAAGATGGCTCTTTCTGTGCGGGTGAGATAGTACTCGGGGAGAGTCGTGATTCGCTCGAAAAGATGCGAGCCCTCGGCATCGTAGAACATCCAGGGCGAGAGCGAGCGTGGTTGTGCGATCAGGCCGCGCCGAACTTCGCAAGTCAGCGCTTCGCGCTCATCCGCTGTGGCGAGGTGCTCGAGTTCAACTGTCTCAAGGTAGGTTGCCATGTGCGCGAGTCCTTTCAGGCGGCCAAGCGAATCCCCGTAAACTGCCACCTGGTAGTTGGTGAAAAGAAATTCCGATAAGTTGCCCGAATATGACTCGCAGGAGTTACGCACGACCCTCCGCGCAGAGTCATTTGGCCGGACATGAACTTGCCGTTGTATTCGCCGAGCACACCAGGCAGAGGCTTGTATCCCGGATAACCGGTGTAGGCGCTCGCCGTCCATTCCCAACAATCGCCGAATAATTGCTCGACACCCGCGCCTCGCGCTACAGCAGGATGGAGTCTCCCAGACTCAAGCAGGTTTCCCTTCACCGTTGTTTGGCTCGCGACGTGTTCCCATTCTGCCTCAGTCGGAAGCCGACAACCTTTCCAACGCGCAAATGCATCGGCTTCGAAGCAGCTTATGTGGCATACGGGCGTGTCGAGCAGTGCCGAAAGTCCGTGCCATCCTGCCAGCGTGAACACGCGCCAGCCGGTCTCATCGTCAGCATCGCGTCGCCAGTACAGAGGCGCCCGCCAGCCCGCGCGCTTCACGTTATCCCAGCCGTCGGAGAGCCACAATTCGTGGCGTGTGTATGCGTTGTCCGATATGAATTCGAGGTATTCGCGGCAGGTGACTTGGCGATTTGCAATCTGGAAGGGCTCTAAAAAGACGTTATGACGGGGAGTTTCGTTATCGAAACAAAAATCGAGAGGATCCTCGGCTCGAAGGGGATAACCGATCTCCACCAATCCGCCGTCAAAGCTGTGCCAGGCTAGTTCGGAAACTGGAGCGTCCTTTTCTTCTGAGAGAGAGCCTGCCATATTCGTGAGACACAGTGGATTGGAAAAAAATGCGTGCTTAATGTCCGTCAGCACGAGTTCCTGGTGTTGTTGCTCGTGATTCAGGCCTAATACTATGCGTCGCGTCGCTTCGTCATCGATTCCGCTCGCAAGAAATCGATCCATCTCCTCGTCAACGTGTGCGCGGAACGCAAGAACTTCATCGAGCGACGGCCGTGAGAAGACAGATCGCAGGCTCTTGTCCGGAATCTCCTGGTCGAGCGAGTTGTAATAGCTGTTGAAGAGCCAACGAAACTCTTCCCGAAAAGGTTTGTAGTCCTTGAGGAACGGACGCAACACAAACGTTTCGAAGAACCATGTGGTATGAGCCTGATGCCATTTCATGGGGCTGGCTTCCGGACACGACTGGACCATCTGATCTTCGGCCGAGAAATTCGCAGCCAGAGCACTCATCGCAGCCCGCACGGCCTTGTATCTAGATCGGATGGTCGTGTCCAACACGTCGCTCTCAACGCTGCGACGGGGCGCTTGCATTCCCCCCGCTTCGCCTCGCTCTGCAATAGCGCCGGTTTGAGCCATAGTGTCCTCCTGGGCTGTTTTCGTTCGCGCACGCCGGATTCACTCGCAATGCGCTGAATTGATAAAAACAGAGGCGTCAGAACGAGACAATTGGACCTTGGTATTGGCTCTTGAAGATTTTCTCGATTTTTCAGAGGTTTCGTGTTCTCCCACTCTACGCAAACGGCTCCAGTTTGCCGAGTATAGTCGGCAGATATTCCGAGACCGTCGGATGAATATGCATTGCTCGTTGAATGACTGTGTATGGCGCCTTGGCATACATGATGTCCAGCAGAGCGTGAACCACTTCATCGCCTCCGACGCCAAGAATCGCAGCGCCCAGAATTTGTTTCGTTTCTGCATCGACGCTGATTTTGATGAAACCCTGTGTCTCACCTTTCTCGTAGGCCCGGCTCACTTTGCTCATCGAATATTTCACGGCGAGGGCGCGCCGGCCCGATTTCCGCGTCTCCGCATCCGTCATACCGCACCGCCCCAGCGGCGGATCAACATATAGCGCGTAGGCTTGAATTCGGTCGGAAACCCGGCGATGGTCAGCGTTAAAAAGATTGTCCGCAACGATCTCGTAGTCGTTATAGGAAGTATGCGTAAAGGCGCCGCGGCCGTTGCAGTCCCCCAATGCCCAGATGCCCGGCACGTTTGTCTGCAGTCGATCATCAACCACTATGTACCCCCGGTGGTCGGTATTAACCCCGGCCTGGTCCAGTCCTAGGTCGTTCGTGTTGGGAGTACGTCCCACGGCCAGAAGAACGTGAGTGCCCACTACTTCTGGCGGACCTTCTTCGCATGTGAGGCCGACGGCAATACCGCCATCGCGTTTCGCCAGCGATATACATTTCGCGTTCAGCCGGATGTTTATGCCCTCAGCCTCCAGGATTTCGCGCACAGCTTCAGAAATGTCTTCGTCCTCCCGTCCAATCAGGCGCGGTCCCATTTCCACAATCGTGACTTCGCTCCCGAAGCGCCGATAGATCTGGGCGAACTCCAGCCCAACATAACTTCCGCCGACGATGATGAAATGCTCGGGCAAGAAATCGATGTCCATCATGGACGAGTTATTGAGAAACGGGACGTCGTGAATCCCCGGCATTTCCGGAACCGAAGCGCGCGCGCCCACGTTGATAAAGATCTTGTCAGCTTGCAGAACTTCATCGTTGACCACGACAGTGTTCGACGACTGAAAGTGCGCATGACCTTGAATGACCGTACAATTTGCCATTCGTCGGAGCCACTCCTCCACTCCCTTGTTAGACTTCGCGGAAGCTGCATCCTTGCGGGTCTTCACCCGCTTTATGTCGACGCGCAGATCGCCAATTGCGAAACCATATTCCGCACCTCGGCGGGCAACATGGATCGCATAGGCGCTTGCCACCAGCGTCTTTGTCGGGATGCATCCCGTGTTCACGCATGTGCCGCCAAACTTATGGCGTTCGATAATGGCGACGTTCTTTCCGGCATCCGCAAACCGCGCCGCCAGGGGTGGGCCCGCCTGGCCCGTCCCGATAATGATTGCGTCGAAGTGCTTCGTCGTGGTGGTCAACCCGCCCCCTCTATATGGATCTTGCCCTCTTTGGCTGCTTCCTCGGGGTCCTGCCGTCTTGACGCGCGACAATGTAAGCGCGGTCAACGTCCGCGACCGGAATGACGGCCACCTCGAGCTTCATGTCGATTCTCTTGGCGCTCGCGCTGCTGATCGGCTCATTGCTCGGAGCCGCACTCAGAGTTGCCATATTCTCTCCTTGTTCGTCACTCAAATCGCTGTCCTGAGTCTTGTGCGCTCCCGCTGACTTCCCCGGCTGGGCGGCAACGAACTGCTGCCTGCCCCCGATGCTGTAGGTTGCACCCGGAGCCGTTCCGGAAGCCGCTCGATGTGAGTGATATTGACTGCCGTCTTCATAATTGCCCGACCGGCCCAACCTTGATTAGGCCAGAATCTCGATGACAAATCTATTGGACCAAAGTATCGATTGCCACCAAAGTTTGGATTGGAATTATGGACACAGAATGGCGTGTACTCAGCCCCGCGGCACAATACCAAAGTATCGCCAATACCATCGTTCAATTGATTCGGCGGAACAGCGCGAGTGTAATCGCTTCATCGGCCGATTCGGTCGGAAAGACGACATCGCGCTCGTCCTTTAGCGAAAAACCTTGAGGAAGGATGGCAAAGACATGCCGGAAGCCACCTGGAAACCTCACGAGAAGCACGGACGGCTCACGACGCAGAGCGACCTACCTGATAGTGTCTACGCGTTTCCAAAGCAGCGGAAAGAACCACTAACCGACGCGCAACATGTACGTAACGCGGTGGCGCGGTTCGACCAAGTCATCGACGTCTCCGATGCCGACCGTGCTTTGGCGTTTGCGAACATCGAGAAAGCGGCAAACTACTACGGCGTCAACCTCACGGAAACGTCGTGGCACGAGCTGGGCATTCATCCTCAAAATAATAAGAGAGATGCTGCCGTTAAGGGCGCTGCGACGCGCAAGCGCCGAGTGCAGAGCTAAGAATCCACTGACCGGGAAGTCGGTCGACAGAAAAGGCAATGGCTAGGGTGAAGTGAAATGTCAACCAACCAAAACCCAATGTGAAGAGGAGACAGAATATGATGGACACAAATGCAGTGATCGCAGTGTATGACAACCACTCGGCAGCGGAAGACGCGGTGAAGGAGCTTCAGAAGTCAGGCTTCGACATGAAAAAGTTGTCAGTTGTTGGAAAGGATTATCACACGGAAGAGCAAGTGGTTGGCTACTACAACGCGGGAGACCGCATGAAGTATTGGGGAAAGCTGGGCGCTTTCTGGGGCGGATTCTGGGGCTTGCTGTTCGGCGCCGCATTCTTTTGGGTACCGGCGATAGGCCCAGTGCTAGTTGGGGGTCCACTGGTGGCTTGGATCGTCGCCGGCCTGGAAGACGCGATAGTAGTTGGCGGTTTAACTGCTATCGGCGCCGGTCTGTTCAGCATAGGCATACCAAGAGATAGCATCGTAACTTACGAAGCCTCCATAAAGGCCGGCCAGTTTCTGGTCGTTGCCCATGGAACTTCTGCTGATGCGGCTAAGGCCAGAGATATTCTGAGCACGTTGAAACCAACGCGTGTTGCCAATCATGTTCTCGAACCAGCCACGCAAGCGGTGGCCCGTTGAACGCATCATGAGGTAGGGCTAGCTCGTATGTGGATTCCCACCTCGCGCCACTTCGGATGCAGGAATTGTATCCTGGTCTTTCCAGTTTCAAATTGTTCGGGGTCCGTGGCGTCGGCGGCCAATTCTTGCTATGCTCATCCAAGTTTTGTTGGTAGCTGTTTGCGCACAGTGCGAGGAGATGACTCATGAAAGCAATTGTTGTCCACGAATATGGCGGTCCTGAAGTACTCAAGTTCGAGGAATATCCCGATCCGGTTCCCGGTCCGGGCGAGGTGTTGGTGCGGGTCGCCGCCGCGAGCGTGAATCCGATCGACTACAAGAGGCGTGCTGGACTAACGAATGATTTTTATCCCATGAACTTCCCGAGCCTTATAGGGGTCGATATGGCAGGGACCGTGGTGAAGGTTGGACCGGGAGTTGAAAACTTTGGCGCCGGCAACCGGGTGTTCGCAATGGCGGACAACACGTACGCCGAACTCTGCGTGGTAAAAGCCGAGATCCTGGCGGATGTTCCCGAGGGCCTTGATTTGATCCCGGCGGCGGCGCTGCCGCTGGTGACGGTGACCGGCAACCAACTGCTTGCAGCGACGGGAATCGAAGCGGGCCAGACGGTCCTGGTTCTTGGCGCGGTAGGAAATGTCGGACGTTCGGCAGTATTTACCGCGAAGGATCGCGGAGCGACCGTGATCGCTGGTGTTTTGAAGAGGCAGACGGAAGAGGCGAAGACTGTAGGCGCTGATCAGGTGGTCGCAACCGACGACGAGAACGCGATTGCGAATCTTCCGCAGCTCGATGCAGTGGCGGATACCGTTGGCGGAAGAACGGCTGCGAAGCTGATCGCCAAGGTCAAGACGGGAGGGGTGTTTGCTTCGGTTGCCGGAACGCCGCAGAACGCCGCGGAGTACCCATCAGTGAAGGCAGTGTTTGTCTTCTCGCATTTCGACAGGGACACGCTCCAATTCATGGCCGAAGCGGTACGGGATGGCAAGTTGGTAATTCCGATTAGTGAGGAGCTGCCACTCAGTGAAGCGGCCGCGGCTCACGCAGCGGCAGAAAAGGGTGGTATAGGGAAGATCTTGCTGTTGCCTTGAAATCTTTCGGGTTTGCATTGAAGAAGCAGACTTAGGTCCGTCGGTAGCGTAAATACAGATACGCAGCCTGTTGCTTGACGCTGACCATTTGAAGCCATGGCGCGGAATCCGGCACAAACTGCACCCCTTGCACCATCGCCGGACGAGTTACATCGCGGTCGCGGCCCGCTATCTGCGGCGACAGCGTCAGAAAGAGTTCGTCTACCGCGTCCGCCGCCAGAAATTGTCCAAACAGTGTAGGCCCGCCCTCGTGGAGAAGCGTCTTTACTCCAAACTGCGACTGCAGCAACTCCAGAATCGCCTGCGGAGCAATGGTGCCGCTACTCGAACTCAAAGCATGTACCTCAACGGAGTCCAGAGTCGCAGCCCCTCGACGGGTGAGCTCATCTCTGCCGGCCAAAGTTGTGATAACTACGGTGCGCATAGCCGGTGTTTGGAAAACTGCTCTCTCCAACTCCAGTTGGCCGCTGCCGCTAACGATCGCAAGTAGGGGATACTCCGGCTTATGCAGTACATTGACTCGATATTCCGCATAGAAGCGCTTCGCATCGGGGTAGACGTATTCGGGAGTCCATAGGCTTTTCGCGCTTGCGTCGTGTAGCGTTCCAGCGCCGACCATCACCGCATCTGCGGAAGCCCGCAACAGGCCCATGATGAATCGGTCCGCGGGATCCGAACCACTGATCGTTGAGCCACCCGACTTGCCCTCAATCTTGTAGCTGACGACCCCGTCGAGAGTGGAGACGAAATTCGCAACAACAAACGGGCGCGCAGTGCCTGGTGTTTGAAGGTGCAGATCTCCGTCGTACAGCTCTCTCAATTCCTGCGGGAGATCTGATTCGGCGTGCTGCTTGTCACAATCAACGAGAGTTTGCAAGAGCCTCATTTGCTCACTTCTTCTTCGCGTCGAGTGCCGATAGTAGTAGTTTCAGGAGCGCTTCGTCCGAGAACGGATTCTGACCCGAGATCAACTCGCGATCCTGAAGAGCGTAGCTCCCCCACGGAGCAACCGCACTTACATCACCTCCTGCAGTGCGCAAGGCAAAGTCCGGGTAGAAGAGAACCTTACCATGAATCTCAAGCGGCTCCCGCTGCTGCTCTTCGGCGGTCGAAAAGATCGTCATCTTATATCCAGCATAAATCCAACCTTTAGCTTTCGCCTGTGCTCCTGCGGTATCACCCGCCGAGAGCGCGGCGACAAACTCCTTCGATTCGGTAAGCGCGGAGAGCAGTGAAATCGGGCCATGGCAGAGCACAGCAGTAGGCTTCGATGTTTCATGGAAATGTCTCATCACGATGCCCGCGTTGGGATCGTCGAGAAGATCGATCATGGGGCCATGGCCGCCGGGGACAAAAACTGCGTCATATTGATCCAAGCCCGATGCAACGACATCCGAGATGCGCGTGGGATTTCTGAGACCAGTCAGGCTATCGCGGAAGTTGAAATAGTCGTGCAGCCTGGCCTCATCCCCGCCGAAGAAATCGGGGACAGCGGAATGGAGATCCAGTTGCGGCGTGTTGCCATTGGGGTTGGCGAAAGTGATCTCGTAGTCTTCCTGCATGAGGGCGCGGGTCGGAACCGTCAGTTCGTTCAGGTAATAGCCCGCGCCGCGATAAGACCCGCCATTTTTCAACGGCAAGCCGTATCCGCTCGAAACTAGCACCAGGACTTTTCCTTTTGTTGTCATTTTGTTCTCCTCTTTGAGATCAAGTCTGTTTCTGCTGACTATACCCCCGGGAATCCAAACATCAACCACGACTGATTGGCTACCCAATCCGGGTAGAGCGCCGTCATCCGATCGAACAGGTCGAGGTCGGATGTCGCGGTTTTCTGCAGCCGATCGAAGTCCTCAAGATAATGCTTGGTCTCCTGAATCGCTGAGGGAGAGTCGGGCGCGCCAGGCTTCTTGTGACCGGCGACAACAATCGCCGGGTTCAGCGC
>Ga0182016_10004236_pt1 | contig 15983 bp, 10 predicted proteins | sample 712S2MmetaG_FD_120491 | JGI IMG/M metagenome (GOLD analysis project Ga0182016, IMG submission 120491) | Permafrost microbial communities from Stordalen Mire, Sweden - 712S2M metaG | ecosystem: Environmental > Terrestrial > Soil > Wetlands > Permafrost | place: Sweden: Stordalen | collected...
CGAGGATGAAAGTCACAGCCTATAATCTTGGCCATGCCAGGCTCCTTCTCCCGAGCTCCTGGGCGTCTAGCAGCAACCAGTCTACTCGGGCTCGAAGGAGCCGGCGCTGTCATGTAATCAACCACGCGCATTCCAAGCCGGCGTGCATGACCACCAGCTTCGCGGGTTCGCCGTGCAGCTTCTTGTTCAATTCCCGCAGGTGGCGCACAATATCGCTTTCGGGTTCGGGCTTCCGTCCCGGATAGCTGCCGGTGTGCTCGACTTCAAAGCCGGCGAACTGGCAAGCGGTGGCCACCAGGCGCGCCGCTGCCTGCTTGCTGCTCTCAATGGCGCCGCGCTGGCTGGTGACGATCACGACTAGGCCGTCGCTCAGGGAGAGTCTAGCCAGGTTGGCTGAGTCCTGCACCTGGCCGGGGACATCGGGACTCAGGGCAAGCACCCCATTATTCAGGCTGGCGAGCAGATCCACTATACGGCGGGCGTCGCGCTCAGCCATTACATTCGGCGACAGTTCTGCCTTTTCCACGGTGATGGTGAGTTCGGGATCAAAGGCGCCGAGGTCGAGTTGCTGCTCGTTTATGCATCGCGAAACCACTTGGCGCAGCTGGATTTCGCGACCCTGGTCGAGCGCAATGACCGCGAACGCCTCGCGCGGGATCGCGTTTTGCGCGCTGCCGTCATTCAGATCGGCCAGTTCGGCGGGCAACTCGGCGATCACAGCCTACAGAGTGGCGCCAAGAACGCGAATGGTGTTTCCGCGGCCGAGGTGAATGTCCACACCGGACTGGCCGCCCCGCAGGCCGCAAGTTCGTCACATTGAACCCTGCTATTGAGGTTCGGTGAGCGCACTGAAGAATTGTTCAAGCGAGCCATACCTAAATTCGTTTTGCGGAAGCTAGAAAGTGCGGAGCTTTTTGAGACACTATCAATGCTTTGATGCTCCGGTTGGGGCGGCACTGCGCGGCTGACGTGCAAGGCTGACGAAATTGCGAACAAGTGGGTCCGACTGATCAAGCTTACGCCATGCCAAGCCGATCTTCCATTTCGCCTCGGCCAGATTTGTGTCCATCAAACGAACGTCCGGTACGCGCATCAGACTGACCGAGCGCGGCACCAAACTGACACCAACGTCCGCTCGCACAAGATTGAGGACTGTAAATAGTTCGCTGACTTCCTGAACGATACGAGGGCTGAAGCCGGCAGCCCTGCATGTTCGCACGAGATGATCGAAAAGGCTGACCGAAACACTACGGGAGATGACTACAAAAGGCTCTTTTCGAAGGCTGGGGAGTCCTCCGCGACAGGTCATACCGCTGGGGATCGCGGCCACAAGCGTCTCTTCGAGTACCGGCACGGAGACTAATTCATCGCGCTCTACCGGAAGGCGGACGAAACCGACATCGATGTTTCCATCCTCAAGCGCCTCGATCTGATCCGGTGTGGACATGTCACGCATCGACACCTGTACCTCCGGAAAGCGCTGTCGAAATCGAGTGAGAATATCGGGCAGGCCGGCAGCCAGGGATGTGATGCCGAAACCTATCCGCAACAAGCCCGCTTTTCCGCCTACCGCCAGGCGAGCCATGTGTTCTGCGATTTCGGACTCCCGCAACAGGTTGCGCGCACGGTCTCGAAGGATCTCTCCTGCCGGCGTGAGGGTTACTCGCCGATATCCGCGCAACAGAAGCGGGCCACCCAATTTGGCCTCCAGCCTTTGTATCTGTTTCGTGAGCGCTGGTTGGCTCACGCGCAACTCTTCGGCAGCTTGACCAAAGTGGAGGTGGTTGGTCAGCACGAGGAAGGAATGCAATTCAGACAGTTCGAGAGCCATTCCATTAGATTATCAGAAATCGATAAAATACATATTGGACAGAATGATAAGGAACGTGCAGGCTAATAGCAGAAGTGAAGTGCGATGAGAGCCATCGTGCTTGTCGAGATCGTTGACGCATCAGCTATTGGGAAAAAGGAGATTCCATGAAAAGCGTTTTGGGGTTTGGGCTGTTATTGGTGCTTTCATCTGTTCCTCTGTTTGGAGCGAAGAATTCCTATGTATTCCTGCTACCTGCGGATGTACGCGTTGGTAGCGTTCAATTGTCAAAGGGACACTGCACGGTGACCTGGTCAGAAACATCGGGATCCAAAGTGCAATTGACCATTAAAACAGCAGACAAAAAGACGATTTCCCTCGATGCTCGGGGAGTTGAAGGGAAGCAGAGCAATATTGGTGTGGTGACATTCGTCGAGAACGGCATCACGTACCTGGAGGAGTTCGATACCGCGAACACGAGATTCATTGTGCAGAACCCGCCCAATGGGCAATAGTGAGTTCCCATTCTCAATTTAGCCCCGGATCTGGAGTGACACAGTCACACCGCACGGACACCCGTTGTGCCGGTCTGCGATGTCCGTAAGATCGCGGGGCGAAGGAGTTTTGTTGCGCCAGGCAGCCGGATCGCTACGTCTTGCGTGACCTTCCTGCCCCCTTTCCTGCGTGGGGAGGGGGTTCTTTTCCGAAGAGCTTGCTGTAAGGGGAATTCAAGATGCATGGGACTGAAAGGGCGGACGAACACGAGCGATTCAAGGAGTTTTGTGCTCTGGCACAGGCCAACTCACTGGATGAGGTGGACCAACTTGAGTTGAAGGAGCATTTGAAGATTTGTGATTTGTGCCGGAAAATCTGCAATCAATATGCGGCGATTGGCTCGGAAGGCATCGCCTTCTTGTCGGGAAGCTATGCCGTGAGTGAGGATGCCGAGAGATGGAATCATCGCGAGGCAGGGCTGAAGCTTTTCAACTCAATCCAGGAAGAGGAAGCGCACAAGATCCAGGCAAAGTCCGCTCCGCAGATGGCTGTCGATTGAGGATCGTCCGAACGCACGTGATTTTATCGATGATATGATTTGCCTTTGCCATCCGGATAACAGGCTTCTGGATTTGATGGTGACCATCCCCCAAAATGGAGAACCTCATTTGATTAGCCTCAGTTGCGAAGCGATCCTCTTCGACCTGGATGGCACCCTTGTGGATTCCAAAGCGTGCGTGGAGTCAATCTGGAAACGCTGGGCCTTGAGGCATGGGATCGATGTGCATTCGCTGTTACAGATTTCCCATGGAAGAAGAACCGAAGACACGATCAAAGATGTAGCTCCTCACCTTGATATAGAGGCTGAAGCAAAGGCGCTGCAAAAGGAGGAACTGACGGTTCGCGAGGGAATTGTTGCAGTTGGTGGATCTTTTCAACTTCTAAGCAGGCTGAGTAAGAATCAATGGGCCGTCGTGACCTCGGCGAGCAGAGCACTGGCGACAGCGCGACTCGAATGTGCTGGACTTCCCGTCCCCTCGCAACTGATTAGCGGTGACGATGTTCTCTGCGGAAAGCCGGATCCAGAAGGGTATTTGAAAGCTGCCGCTCGTCTCGGGGTTTCTTATAACCACTGTGTTGTTGTCGAGGACACGCCCGCAGGCATTCTTTCAGGACGCAGAGCAGGCATGACTGTTCTGGCGCTCTCCACCACTTTTGCCCCCGAACATTTGTTGGGAGCATTATGGGTGGCGGATTTCAACCAGGTGGAATTCTCAATGATGTGATGTAGCGTCAGAATATGACCTCGACCTGTTGCGGCGTGGCTCGTGCGGGAAACTCAAGCAGCACGGTTCCGTCGTCTACCTTTGCGGGGGCGAGAAGCTTGCCTTCTACAGTGAGGTGTTTTGGTGCGCGCGGCAGCAACAGACGGATCGCGGTGCGGTCCTGCTCATCGCGCGATTCGATGTTGGTGACGGAGAAGTGCAATGTGTTCGATGTGGCATGTTCGTCGATAACCTTTGCGCTGGCTGCAAGTACACGTGCTTTACCGGCCGGGAAATAAGTGGGATCGAGCAAGAGCCGGCGCTCGCCCTCACCAACCTGCGGGTCTTCGACCATACGCAGGTGTGCGTCGAAAAGATCGATGTAGGGACCGCGAATGAGGGTTGGATCGGGCGCAGAGCGTGACGGCGGAGCGGTAGGGTTGGCGCTTGCTGAAGGAGCGCTGTCCAATGGCTTGACCGCACTGTTGGCAACGCGGGTTACAGCGTATTCCGGGGTGCCTTCCGGCTTGTCGAAGCCAGAAGCGATCACGAAGGGACCGCGGCGCAGGACGAACGCGGTGGATTGGCGCCAGGGCAGGTGAATCTGCGCTGCTGCGTCCTTGATCGTTGCCAGAACTATCGCGGGGCCGTTGGCGTCGGCGGCGAGCGAGGACGGGGATGTTTTGCGAAAGATGACGACCCCTTTGCCGACGTGGTGCGTGCCCTCGTTCTGGGGGTTTATGCCGAGCGCGTGGAAGAGCAATTCGCGCGGAGTGGTCTGGGTCTTTCCGTTGTCGTTCCACCAGTCCTGTGCGTGATTGTAGGGGTCACGGTCATCGTCGAATATCACAAGTGCTCCGCCTGCTTTGACCCAGGCAGCGATGGCTTCGTGAAACTTGGGCGAAGGGGGCTTTTGCCCCTCATAGGTGAGTAGAAGCAGCTTGTAGTGTTTGAGGAAAATTGCTGCGTTTTGACCGCGGTAGCTGCTTTCAATCTGCACGGGCTCCGCGGGGAGACCATGCATGACCAGGGGCAGGGCGAGACCGTAGAAGTTGCCCAGGTCAGGGTCGGAGGGCAGCGGCTTCGCTCTCTGAAACATCAACGTGTCGCTGACGAGTATGCCGATGTTCTGCGTGCCGGAGACCTGCCAGTGCGAGGGCTGGTTCTGCATTTGGCCGAGAGCGTGGAAGACCGTCTGCAACTCTGTTTCGTACTCTGCCGGGATGAGGGTGGGCTGCGGCTTCGGGTTGGCCTCGGTGGGCTCAGTCGATGCATGAAACGCGCGCGCGCCGAAGATGCGATCGGGCCACGGGAGTATTTCGTAGCTGCTGACTTCCGGCTGCAGCAGGGATGCGACAAGTGTCGACTCCCAGTTGCGCTTGTAGTCCGTCCAGGAGTGGTTGGGGTTGTCCTCAATAGGATCGTTGAGATACCAGATGCGTTTGCCGGACGAGCGCGCGATGTTCTGCAGCGCACCATACTCGAGGAAGGCAGTCTCGAAGGTGCGCTCTGCCTTAATACCCTGGTAGACGTTGACTGCGCGGCTGGTGCCGGTCCAGACCTGTGCGATGTAGCCGTCGGCACCGACATCGAGCAGCGAAGACTCCGGAGAGACAATCTGCCACTGCGCGTAGTTGATGAGCGAATGCGTGGCGACATAGCAGGGAATCTGCTTGTTGTGCTCCTGGCTCCACTCCCGCACCGAGGTGAAGACCTGCGCAAGCGCGCGCTGGTAGAGGAAGTATTTCAGTTTGCTGGCGCGGTATTGAGCGTCGGGCGAAGAATCAGGCGCGCGCCATGGTTCGTGGTAGTAGCTCTGCCATTCTATTTTGAAAGAGTCTGACCAACCGGCTCGGGCCCAGAATTCGGGCTCTTCGAGGTAGATAGCTTCTGCTCCCGCATCGAGAGCGCGAAGTACTCCACGACTGAGGTATTTGCCGTAGCTCTCGGAGGGGGCGATATAGGGGACTTCGCGGCCGCTGTGCTGGATAAGCTTGCCGTCAGATTCCTGCTGCGTCTCGTTCCAATGTTCCTTGCCGTCGAAGTCGCCCCGCAGATAGTCAGCGTAGGTGCCCCATGCGACGCCGGTCATGACGGTCACGCGATAGCCGTGTTCTTTCCACGAGCGAATACGACCCAGCAGATCCTCAGTGATGCCGTAGACCATGACCGTGCCGGCTTCGACGTTGACGCGCGGGGACCAGCCGTTTTGAGTCTGGAAGACTAGCGTATCGTCAGTGTGTGGCGGGACCTGAGCGATGGCGGTGACGGAGAGCGCCAGAGCGAGTACAAGCGTTTTCATAGGTTAGTTCATCGTATCGCGAATTCCGATGTTGATTCGCGAAGATCAGAGAGATTCTGCGCGCCGGGCAGCAGTTAACGACAAACGCCGTAGCCTCAGATATTTCCGGGCGCTGGCCGATGTGGTCGGCGTGGATCATGTGTGCATGGGCACGGATACCAAGCTCACCCAGCCCAGCCCTCGCCACTTTGGTCCCGGTCCTGGCGGTCCTGGTCCCGGCGAACGCGGCCGTCCCGCCTCTTTGGGTACTCCCGTGATTACAGACCCCCCCAGCAACCTGCGCATTGTTGAATAGAAGTGCCGTTTCCGGCTGGATCATACGGAGAAGGTCTCTGCGCAGGTTTGGCGTTTTTCGGTCTTTTTTGCGATATTGAAACAGGTCGTCACCATGTAATGTGTTTCTTATGAAAATCGCCAAAGTAACCTCCGTGAAAATAATGACAGTCATTTGAAAATCAATTCAATTTCCGTCCTCACGGTACCTAGGTTATCTGCTCTTTTCAATCCTTCAGACGATGAACCGGATGGGGGCTTATCAGCGTTGTTTTCCTCCCCCGGTCCAGGAGGATTCACCGTGAGCCGTTCCTCCCGGCTTTTCATTTTTTCTTTGGGTCTACTCTGCCTGTTTTCAACCACGGGATTGTTCGCTCAAACGGCTCAGACCCGGCGCGTGAATGAACTGGTTGCCAACGGCAAAGTGCAACCGGTCGGCAGGTTGGCCAGCGAACAGATGCTGCAGCTTGATCTGGTCCTGCCGGTCCGCGATTCGGCAGCCCACGATGCATTTTTGGCCGATCTTTACGATTCCACCAGCCCCAATTACCGGCACTTTCTGAACGTTCAGCAGTTCACCGAACAGTTCGCCCCACGGCTGGCGATTACCAGGCTGTGGTCGATTTTGTCCGTCAGAACGGCATGACCGTGATTGGCGGCACGCGCGACGGCATGGACGTGCAGGTGCGCGCCTCGGTCGCCAACATTGAATCCACTTTCCACCTGACTCTGCGCACCTATCAGCATCCCACCGAGGACCGAACGTTTTACGCCACCGACAGCGAGCCGGTGGCCAACCTGAAGGTCTCGCTCTGGCACATCAGCGGACTGGACAACTACGCCACACCCAAACCCAGATTCAGCAAACGCTCCGACGCTATAGCCCGCGGCGTCACGGCCGAGGAGAAAATCGCCAGCAACGCCACCACTGGATCCGGTCCTTCAGCATCGTATCTGGGCAGCGACATGCGCGCCGCCTGCTACGGCGGCTCGAACCTGACGGGTGCCGGCCAGAACGCCGGTTTGCTGGAGTACTACGGCACTAACCTTGCCGACCTGAATACGTACCTGAGAAACGCCGGCCAGACTAACAGCGTCCCAGTTACGCTGCTTTCGGTGGACGGCACCAGTACGGTCTGCAATTACTCCTCGTCAAGTAGCTGTGACGACACGGAGCAGATCCTGGACATTACCAGGTCCTGGGCATGGCTCCTGGTCTGAACAGCCTGGTGGTTTACACCGGATCGAGCGATACGGCAATTCTGGCGGCCATGGCCTCGCATAGTCCACTGCCTACTACTATCGGATGTTCATGGGGTTGGACAACGGCCGACGAGAGCACGCTCGATCCCTACTTCAAGAAGATGGCCACGCAGGGTCAGAGCTTCTTCGCCGCGGCTGGCGACGATGCTACCTGGTCCAGTTCGAACGAGGCCTGGGCGGCCGACGATCCTTATGTGACTGCCGTAGGCGGAACGGACCTCGTGACCGCCAGCGCAGGCGGCGCGTGGAAGAGTGAGACCGCCTGGTCCAATAGCGGAGGAGGTGTCTCACCCAACTACATCGCTATTCCCAGCTGGCAGCTTCTCTCCGGTGTTATCAACAGCAGCAACAAGGGTTCCAGCGTCTATCGCAACGGTCCCGACGTTTCAGCCAACGCCAACTACACCTTCTACGTTTGCGCCGATCAAAACGGCTGCACCGCCAATGAGTACGGTGGAACCAGCTTTGCTGCGCCCATGTGGGCCGGTGTCATCGCCCTGGTCAACCAGCAACTGGCGGCCGATGGCGGTTCCAGCATCGGCTTCATCAATCCCATCATCTACAAACAGAACATCACCAGCGCATACACGACGGACTTTCACGACATCACCAGCGGCACGGCCGGCAGCTACACAGCCACCACCGGCTACGATCTCGTGACCGGTTGGGGGAGCCCAAGCGGCGCGAACCTGATCAACGCCCTGGCTAACTCCGCGGCCACAGCTACGTTGACTCTGTCGTCGTCAGCCAGCAGCTTGACCGTTGCCGAAGGCAGTAAAGGATCCATCACGCTTACGACTGCGGTTCAGGACGGCTTCAGTTCGGTGGTCGCTTTCACCGCCAGTGGCGCGCCTGCGGGTTTAACGGTCGTCTTCAGCCCCACCAGCATCGCTTCACCCGGTTCCGGCTCGGCGATGGCAAGTTTCACGGTTGCCAATTCAGTGGCCACAGGCTCATATCCCATCACACTGACGGCAACTGGCGGCGGTGTTTCCAAGGCCGCATCCGTCACGCTCACCATCGCGCCAGCAGCCACTTTCACACTCGTGCCTTCGGCCACCGCGCTCAGTGTTATCCAGGGCAATAAGGGCACGCTCACCCTTACCACCGTCGACGTAAGCAGTTTCAACTCGGCCGTCAGCTTTACGGCGAGCGGTGCGCCGGCAGGCGTGACGGTCAGCTTCAGTTCCACCAGCATTGCCGCGCCAGGCGCAGGCTCAACCACCGTCAGCATTGCCGCAACTTCTACGACCACTGCTGGCAAATACAACATCGTTCTGTCAGCCGCCGGCGGCAGTATCACTCAAACTACCGCCATCGCTCTCACGGTTGAGGCCGCACCGTCGTTCTCCATCGCGTCGTCGGTCCCCACGCTGAGCGTGGTACAAAAGAACTCTGCTACGGCCACCATCACCACGGCGGCGCTCAACGGTTTCAACTCGGCCGTTTCGCTCACGGCCAGTGGCGCGCCCACAGGCGCGACCGTCAGCTTCAGACCGTCGTCGATCGCCTCGCCCGGTTCTGGCACTTCGACCATGACCATCACAGTACCCGCTACGGTTTCCGCCGGCACTTACACGCTCACCGTTACCGGTACCGGCAGTCCGAGCGGTTCCAGCACCGCAATCACCAAAACCACCTCGGTCAACCTTACAGTCACCGGCGCGCCCAGTTTTACACTCGCGCTCAGCGCCACCGCGCTCACTATCGCGGAAGGCACCAGCTGCACATCCACTGTGACCGTGACCGGCGCCAACAGCTTCAACTCGGCTGTTGCGCTCACGGCCAACGGTCTGCCTACCGGTTTGGCAGCAACGTTGACTCCGGCCAGCATCGCATCCACATCCGCTAACAGCACGACAAAGAACACCAGTGGTTCGTCCACCCTGAACATCGCGGCCGCATCGACACTCGCTCCCGGAACTTACACCTTCACCGTCACCGCTGCCGGCGGCAGTGTTACCAAGACCGCGTCGGTCAGTGTTACCGTGCCTACACCCACCTTCACGCTGGCAGCCAGCCCCAGCTCAGTCACGGTGGTGCAGAGCAATTCCGCCAGCACGATCCTTAGCGTGACCGGAACCAACAGCTTCAGCTCGGCTGTAACACTCAGCACCAGCGGGCTGCCCACGGGACTGACAGCCAGCTTCAGCCCGGACAGCATCACCACCACTAGTAAAGGCAGCATCAGCGGTACTTCAAAGCTGACGCTCACCGCAGCATCCACGCTGGCTAGCAGAAGCTACACCTTCTCGGTGGTAGCTGCGGGTGGAAGCTCAACCAAAACCATGACGATTTCGGTCACCGTCGCCGCGCCGCCTACCTTCAAGCTCTCGCTCGGCACCAGCAACGTGACAGTGGCTGAGAGCGGCAGCGTTACCACCACGCTGACTGAAAGCGGAAAGAACAACTTCAGCTCTGCTGTTTCGTTGAGCGTTAGCAACGTGCCAAAGGGCCTTACCGTAAGCCTGAACCCTGCAAGCATTGCCTCACCCGGCAGCGGTTCCACCAAAATCACCCTCAGCGCAGCTTCGACGCTCGCTACCGGCACCTACAGTTTCACCGTGACGGCTACCGGCGGCATCACCAAGACTGCAACCGTTGCGGTTACCGTTGTTGCTCCGGCCACCTTCACGCTTACAACCAGTACTAACTCGCTCTCCATCAATCAGGGCAGCAGCACCACAACGACGTTTACCGCGGCTGGTCAGAACACCTTCAACTCCGCGATTTCATTGAGCGCCAGCGGCGTGCCCCCTGGACTGACTGCCACCTTCAGCCATGCCAGCATCGGCGCCAACACGATTTCGGTGACCAGCGGCAGCTCCACGCCCACGGTTGAGGCGGCCTCCACGCTGGCGGCAGGAACCTATAGCTTCACGGTCACAGCCGCTGGCAGCGGCGTCACTCGAACTGCAACCATGCAGGTTACCGTAGCCTCCAAGGCAGGCCTGACACTTTCGCCATCCAGCTCTGCTTTGGCCATCAAGCGCGGCTCCAGCGGCACACTCACTCTCATCACGACTGACACCACGGCTTAAAGCGGATACCTTTCGCTGAAGGTCATCAGCTTGACCAGCAACGTAGGCTACAAATTCTCGACTGGCAGCACCAGTTCCAGCGGCGTACGCACCTCGTCGCTGACGATCACTCCCAGTTCGTCGGCTCCAACTGGGAGTTACACGGTCGAAATCTATGCCACCGGCGGTGCGACCTCAAAGACCGTAAACTTCGTTCTAACCGTGCAATAGAAAAGCTTCGGCGCCAGAGCATAACCCTTGTTCCTGCAATGGAAACAAATCAAAAGCTCTGACGACCTTCAGCGATCGCCGGAGCTTTTTCTCGTACTCCCGTGCATTCTTTTTCCGCTTGTAGCAGTGACGAATCCTAGTGTTCAGAAACTTACAGCTCTCAAATCTGTGCGTAAATATATACGCTGTTTCATCCGGAGAGGATGAAGCACTTCTCCGGATGAAATTGCGTTGTTTGTCTTAGTTGATGATGAGGCTTACCAAGCCCGAACTCGTCACTTGATGAGTCTGATTGATCGGAGTGGTGGACGTGGACCCGCCACCGCCGCAGCCGACACAGAAAGCCGTGGCAGCCATTAGAACGAGAGCAAAACCAGCGGAGAGCCAGACACCACGTGCTGTCAGCCTTCTCTTCAACAGCAGAAGTGGAAGCAGAAGAATAGGAAGCAGGATTCCCGCCGTGGCTGCACCGGAGACGGTTTCATTAAAGATCACTGTGATCTGATAGGTTCCCGCCGGCGATGTGGACGATGTTGCGATGGTTACGGTGTTGGTTGTGGAGGAGTAGCTGCACGTCGCTCCGGCAGGAAGATTCAGGCAGGTTACAGTAGCGCCGACCACCGCCGCAGGCAAGGTTACCGAATAGCTGGCTGTGGAACCAGGAGCCACTGTAGCCGTCACCGTAGTGAATGTTGGCGGGGTTGTTCCGGAGCCTGCAGAATCCACTTCAAACTGCATGGCATTGGAGGTGCCTCCGCCCGGGGCTGGAGTTTGTACGGTCACCGCTGTGGTTCCCGCGGTGGTAAGGTTCGCGGCCGTAGCTTGAGCCGTCAGTCGGGTTGCACCCACATAAGTTGTGGTGAGTAGGTTCGAGCCCCAATAGACTGTTGAGCCGGAAACAAATCCAGTGCCGGTGAGGTTGAGCGTGAAGGCCGCTCCACCCGCGCTGGTAAATGCAGGCGACATGCTTGCCAAAACCGGAACAGGATTGGATGAGGTGGCATTGACGACCAGGATTACGGATCCACTCGCGCTGGTATAAGTCGAGGAACTGGACGAATCGGGCGTATAAGTGGCAGTCAGCGTGTCGTTGCCTGCGGACAAATCTCCTGCAGGGATGCTGATTGAGGCACTGCCGCTGGCAAGCGTTGCTGCCGCTGAAGTGTAGCCGCCGCCTGTCAGCGTCACCGTGCCTGTGGGGGTTGGGGCGCCGCTGCCTCCGGCGACGATAACCGTCACCGTCGTTCCCTGGGATGTGGAGAAAGTTGAGGGTGAAGCCGAGAGAGTGACTGAAGGAGTCAACTTGGCTGCGATCACGGTGATGGACACGGTTGTGGTTGCGGTGATCTTGCCGGTTGCGGTATCAGAGGCGGTGACGGTTGCGGAGTAGCTCCCCACCGGGGTGGAGGCGGTGGCAGCTACTGTGAGAAGCGAGGTGGCCGAGGATGTGCTGCTCACATAGATCGAGGGCGAGGTGCAGGTGAGGCCTGTGGGCGAACCGTTGACCGAGCAGGCAAAGCTGACTGTGCCGGAGAATCCGCCGGAGGGCGTAACGGTCAGCATGCTGGTGCCACTGCTGCCCGCAGTCACGGAAATGCTCCCGCTGTTGGTGAGCGAGATTCCGGGTGTTGTGGGAGTCCCATAGTTGTTGATGAAAGTCTCAACGTCCAGGGACCCCAGACCGGTCACTTCGTCATATCCGGTGGTCACCAGGTATCCTGCCTGGCCGCCGCTCAACCCTGTGGGTCCAGGAATACTGTTGTTGCACATGCTCGGCGTACTGACACTACAAGTAGTGACGCCGCTGCTGGCAACCGTAACGTCGTGGAATGCGGCGGGCGTGCTTGCCGCCATCTGATAAAGGAGCGGATTCAGATTACCCTGCGCCGATCCCTGTTTCTGATCGAGCAGCGCGGCGATGCCAGCCATATCGGGAGCCGCCGCCGAGGTGCCAAAGAAATATTCGAAGCTGTAACCGCCGCCGGCGTTGGCAACGCAACTGGCGCCCGCCGCTGCGAAACATGCAAAGTAGCCATCGTGGGCTGAGGCAGAGAACGCAAGATCAGGGGTATAGCGCCCGACCATGGCCGATGGGACACCGCTTCCCACCTGCCAGCTCGGCGTGGGAATGATGGTGCTGACGCCGCCGCCGGAGGAGGCGGCTTGCGGGTTGGAGCTTAAGTCCAGAGGCTCGTTCCATCCTCCCTCGGGGATATAGCCGAGCGCCGAAGAAAGAGTGGGACTATTGCTGGCACTCCAATAGGTAGAGGGGCTGCTGGTGTCGGCAAACTCGGTCCCGCCGACGCACGTGGCATAGCTGGAGGAACAGATGTAGTTTGGGCTGTTGGGGGCGGGGTTCACTGGCGGCGTGGCAAAGTTGGTGTCGCAGCCGGAGGCGCCGGCGTCGCCGGAGGAGACGAACACCGAAATCCCTTCTGCGGCAGCCGTCGAAAACAGGCTGTTCCAGAAGGCAACTCCGGACGAACCTGCGGCCGACTCACATGCGCCGAAACTGATGTTCATAGCCTGCGCCGGAACAGGCGTGGAATTGACCAAATACTGAGCATCCGCGCTGAGATCCCCGCCATTGCCCGGCGTATCCACTACAAGGAGAATGTCCGCGCCGGGGGCGACGCTGCCGGCGCGCATTACATCCAGAGTCGCTTCCAGTTGGTCTTCGGGGGGATTGCACGGCGAGGCCGTGCACCCCGTCGCCGGGGGACCAGGATCCGTCGCGCCAGGCGGAACAATCGTGGTCATCCTGCTGGTGATGGAGGGAGTTCCGGTCATGCTTGCGAAGATGTCCAGATCGGCAGGATTGACCCTCGACCGGCCTACAATGCCGATGGTCATTCCAGCGCCGGTCAAGCTGGCCGGGAGATCGTAGATGGTAGCGAAATCGGCGGGCGCCAGAAAGTGGGATCCGCCGCCAGCGTTCATCTCTGGTGAATCCGAGGACATAGTTCTCGCGTGATGCTGCGGCTTTTCTTCAATGGTGTAGAGGCCGCGAATAGCCTTGATTATCGGGATCAGGGCTTCCGGAATCATGGGATCAGAAGAAACTGACATGCGCTGCACGCCGTCGACTTTGTAATAGCGCAACTCGGTCTGGAAGGCGCGGCCAATGTCCGCGGCCGTGCCGCCGAATCCAATGAAAATCCGGCTCGGCGAGACCCAGTTCACGTGCAGTCCCTGCGACTGCAGCCAACTGGTCAGCGTTGCAATGTCCTGATCAGAGAGCCCGAAACGCTCCCCCACCTCGGCAGGAATCAGCCAGTGGTGGTAGTCCGGCGAAGCGGGGTTTTGCTGGTCCGCCAGGAACCTTTCAAAAGCCGGCTCCTGTTGCGGTGATCGCGCCAGAACCACCGTCAATTGATCCAGCACCAGATTCGATGGCACTGAGCCCACACTTTTGCTGGAGTTTGCCCACTGCGGAAGGTGATTCGGTAACGCTCGAGTTTTTGAAGTGTCGACGGCCTGGGTAATTCGATTGACGGCTTGTGCCCATCCGGAGGGAATGATTCCCTCGATTGCGATCCATGCGAGAACAACCAATGCCGCCCGCAAGAGCGGCCCAGGCGTTACCTGAAATTGAAGAGGGGAACAATGGCGGACAGATGAGGTGGGGGATTTCATGCAGTGCTCCGCAGTTGCGGTGAGGTGATGAATCTGGGTCCGACGGATTCTTCGCGGGTTCTCAATTCCAGGGAGGCGCCACTTTGTGCGATTCAAAGAGTTGGGGCAAACTCAACACCTGCTCCTGAAGAGGGCCGCATTTACATTCACTAGCAATGGCGCACAGGGGCGAGGGAAGAGTGGTTGCGCCCAATCAGTTTCGACCAGATTAAATATCCGATATGTGTGCTTGTCAAGCCATGGATTTCTATTTGCAAACTAATACCTGACCTGTCTTTGAATCTCACCTCGGAAAACATCAAGCAGTTGACCGATGGTTTCCTAAGGGACCCTTGAACAAGTCGCGGCGACGGTGAAGCGTTTCCTCAGTGGCTGAAACCCACGTTGAGGCTGCTGCCTTTGCGGCACGATTGAAGTCGTGCCCTGTTACAAAGCGAACTTATGCGGAGCTTCCTTAAGCTGCAAGGCTATTTATCGGCAGATCGACATGCAATCCAGAGAAGTGGCGAAGGATGCGGTTATTCAGGTGCATCCAGGATTCCTGGACAGCGCATACCGGCGTTCGCTCAGTGAATCGGAAACGGGCTTGCCAGGTCATCGCAAGTTCAGGCGGCTCTCTTTCGAAAGGGACTATGATCCTCCACCAAAAGTATGCGGATTTTCGGCATTGCAAGCTCAACAATCCGCTTCGTGCGAGATTCCGATGCACAACGGAGGGTTCGAGCGCAGACCGCACCGGAGCGACAAAAACGAGTTCATTTTGGTTCGATTTTGAGCGATTATCAGGCAAAAAGAGCCCAAAAACGACCAAAAAAGGGCCAAAATCGGGCAGTTGCAGTTACTGATTGGTTAACTATGTATTTTTGTATAGTGCTCATTCTTTGTTACTTACGCGATTTTAAGAGGTGAAAAACTGATAATAATCGATAGGGGGGGGTGGGGGGTAGGACAGATTTTGGCTGGTTTTTTGCCCGGAATCGACCTGGAAAAAGCCATTTCCTACACCACAACAGGTCTGTGACCGCCAGGAAATCTTCCTCGGTCCGACACCGGTTTTTACTTCCCGCTAAAGACATCATGCGCTCATGGAGCTTAATTCTGCGCAAGGAAAATCGAGTTCCACCTCTTTTGTTTTCCGGACCGAGGAAGGATGAGATCGAGTGCTCCGTCCCAGAGGTTCATACCAGAAATCAAGAGATGCAAAAGCAAATTCTTCGCTCACCCCCCCGAACTGAAAGGCGTTCGGGGCCCCGTTCGCTCCTGATGAACAAAAAGGTTGAATGAAGAGTTTTAAGAACAAAATCAGCAAGTTAGCTTCCACTCCACGGAATTCGCGAGTTAGCGAGTTGGCGGCAGTTCATTCCGGCCGTAACTCGCACCGCGAGTCGAGTTGCTCAGAATGACAGCGGCAATTTTGTCAGGAATTTTTGGACAGGACACTTGAACAATTCTCCTGTTGGCGTAGCGTACAGCGTGTACCAGGAGGTCCACTCTACAGTCGACCGGGAGGCGTTACTGGTTCCTGCGGCGATTAACCACGCCGGCAAAGCAAGAGTGGCCCTCTATACAAATAGGAAAAGATGAATATCACGCTAGCTCCGGCGTGGCGACAAGCTGTTTGTAAGTGATGGTTTGTGTGCAGATGCAAGCGCGCAGTAGGCGCACCATCAAGTCCGGCTCCATGGTGC
>Ga0182016_10004242_pt1 | contig 15970 bp, 13 predicted proteins | sample 712S2MmetaG_FD_120491 | JGI IMG/M metagenome (GOLD analysis project Ga0182016, IMG submission 120491) | Permafrost microbial communities from Stordalen Mire, Sweden - 712S2M metaG | ecosystem: Environmental > Terrestrial > Soil > Wetlands > Permafrost | place: Sweden: Stordalen | collected...
ACCGGCATGTGCCAGTTCTTTTTCAAGAAGCGATTGATTTTCTCCGGGTGCGCGCAGGCGGGACCTACGTTGACTGCACTCTCGGGCTTGCGGGCCACGCAGAGGGAGTTGTAAGACTCGTCGGGCCGCAGGGGCATTTGATTGGTTTCGATCGGGACCCCGAGGCGCTGGAGTTAGCCAGAGCCAGGCTGGCGGGAGTTAGTAGCGAGTTAGGCAGCCGGGCGCCGCAAGTTACATTGATCGGCGAAGCATTCAGTTCCATTGCAAGCCATATAAAGCCGGCTTCCGTGGATGGGTTACTGGCGGACTTTGGAGTGAGCAGCCTGCAATTCGATGAGGCGCACAGGGGTTTCAGTTTTCAGGCAGATGGTCCGTTGGATATGCGGATGGATACGCGATCCGGACAGACTGCCGAACAAGTGGTGAATGAGGCGAACGAGCGCGAGCTTGCCGACCTCATTTACGAGTACGGAGAGGAAAGGAGGTCGCGGAGAATCGCCAGAGCCATTGTTCGCGGGCGGCCAGTTACAACCACGGGGCAGTTAGCCCGGATAGTAGCTTCAGCCGCCCCAACAATGAAGCAAGAGCGCATTCATCCGGCGACCCGAACGTTCCAGGCACTCCGTATTTATGTAAATCGTGAGTTAGACGAAATCAAGGCATTGTTAGAGGCCGCACCTAAGTTGCTTAAGCCCTCCGCAAGGCTGGTGGTCATCAGCTTTCACTCACTGGAAGATCGTATCGCGAAAGACAGTCTGCGGGAAGGTGCGCAGAAGGGGATTTGGGAGATTTTAACCAGGAAGCCGGTCACGGCCGGCGAAGAAGAGACAGACCGCAACCCGCGCTCCCGCAGCGCCAAGCTGAGAGCGGCGGAAATGCAGTGATTAGGGGTTAGTGATTAGTAATTAGGGGTAACGCTCGGCGCGCAGAAGAAGCTCTAACAGTCAGATAACTGGGGATGGGAAACGGGACACGGATCAGGGGGTTTGTGCAGGACAGTCGCGCTTCACTAATCACTAACCCCTAATCACTAATCCCTGCATTTCGGAGGCCAATCATGGCGGCAATCGCGACAACCTATTTTGAAACAGGCCGCAGTCCCAGCCAGCGGATTCGCGAGCGGAACGACGAACTGATGGCGTTGCAGCCGCTACGCCGGCGCGGTGTGCGGACTCCAGAGTTTTATTTCGCCAGGCATATCGATAATTCGCGGCTAGTCAAAGCGCCGGACCCCGTGCGAGTGCGCGAGATGCGCCTGTTTTGCGCGGCCATTTCCGTGCTCTTCTCGCTGGTCATGGTTTATGGGCTGCAGCACTTTTATGCGATTGAGGGCGGTTACCGTGTTGAGGCGGAGAAGCTTGCGGTGGAGCAGTTGCGCGAAGAGAACCGGCAGTTGCGCCTGTCTGAAGCACAGCTTACGCAGCCCGGCCGGATCGACTCGATGGCACGCCAACTGGGTCTTGCGGAACCAGCGCCGGGACAGGTGATTCACCCCGCGGCCCATCCCGATACCGCGACTCCAGTGCTGGCGCAGATTACGCCTCCGCCAGCGCCAATCAAGTAAATGGCAGCCGATAGCCGAGGGCTAAGAGCTTCCAGGGACCGCGGAGCAATTCTCGATGCAATTCAACATTAGAGCCGGTCGAAGCCGCACCAGCGCGACGCGCGTTATTCCTCTCAAGCGGGCGCGTTTCTGGCTGATCTGCCTGTTCTTTTTTCTTTGGGCGCTGGCCATTGGCGGCCGGCTTTTCTGGCTCCAGGTTGTGCGGCACAAGGAGTTTGTCGAGCGCGCTGAGAAGCAGCAATTACGGACTTTTGAAGTAGCGCCACGCCGCGGCATTCTCTACGACCGCAACCTGCACGAGTTAGCCATGACGGTGCAGGCGGATTCTTTCTACGCCGTTCCCAGCGAGATTGACGACACGCAGAGAGCGGCCTGGGTGCAGTCGTCCGCTCACGCACTGGCCTCCGTGGCACACACCGATCCTGACAATGCGCTTACCAGTGAAGAGCAGATCGCGGAACGGCTTTCAAACGGGCACAGCTTTGCGTGGGTCGCGCGGCGCGTGACTCCCGAAGTTGCGGCGCGCGTGAAGGCGTTGCTCATCAAGGGAATTTACTCACAGAAGGAATTTCAGCGCTTCTACCCCGACAACGAGATTGCCGCGCAGGTGCTGGGATATGTGGGCATGGACGACAACGGTCTCGGTGGCCTTGAACAGAGATACGAGCCGCAATTGCATGGCGTGCCGGGCCGCATGTACACGGCGATGGATGCTCGGCGCAAGGTGCTCGGATCGAGCGAACACGAGCCCGAGCCGGGCCAGAATCTGGTCCTGACCGTCGACGAGAACATTCAGTTCCTGGCCGAGCGCGCCCTCGACCACGTGATGGAGAAGACGCACGCCGACAACGGCACAATCGTAGTGCAGGATGTACATACCGGCCAGATACTTGCCCTTGCCATTCGCCCAACATTCAATCCCAACGAGGCACGCAAGACGACGCCGGCTCTGCTAAAAAATCACGCTGTGAGCGATGTGTACGAGCCAGGGTCCGTCTTTAAGCTGGTTACTTACTCCGCAGCGCTGGAGCAACATGTCACCACGCCGGACGACAAGATCGATTGCCAGGGCGGCCAGATCTCACTGCCGGGACGCATCATTCACGACGACAAGGCCGACCATTATGGAGTGATCACCGTACACGAGGCGCTGGAGCACTCCAGTGACGTGGCCGCCGTGAAGCTTGCACAAAAGATCGGGCAGGACAAGTTCTACGAATATATTCGAAGCTTTGGTTTCGGCGCACGCACGGGTTTGGAATTGCCCGGAGAGACGCGCGGCTTGCTGCAGCCTTTGAAGCGGTGGGGCGCAACGTCCTATGCGTCCATCTCGATCGGCCAGGAGGTTGGAGTCACTCCTGTGCAGCTGGTCTCGATGGTTTCCACGATTGCCAACGGAGGAACTTATCTTTCCCCGCACGTGCTGATGCAGGCGCCGGCGGGCACTGGACCGCACGCGGATGTTACGCTGCAGCCTTCGCCGTTCAAGCCGGGCGGTGAACTGCCCAGTCCGCTTCCGCAGGGCGCGCATCGCGTGCTCTCAGAGATGACCGCAGCGCAAATGCGCAAGATGATGGAAGGTGTCGTGCTTTACGGCACCGGAAAATCCGCACAATTGAATGGCTATTCCTCAGGCGGAAAAACCGGCACCGCGCAGAAGATCGATCCTCATACACACACTTACTCAAGGTCCATGCACATCGCGTCGTTTGCGGGGATTGCGCCGGTCAACAATCCGGTGATCTCGGTTGCGGTGGTGATCGACAACCCGAAAGGCGCTTCGTACTACGGCGCCGCGGTTTCCGCGCCGGTGTTTGCAGAGGTGGCGCAGCAGGTGCTTGAGTACCTCGGCGTGCCGCACGACATCGAAGTCCACGCGCCCCGCACCAAGCCGATGCCTGAATCCAACATTGCGGAAGATGACGCGCATGCGCAAGGCGACGTGAATTCGCTCTATGCCGCCATCAACGATCTTCCCAGCGACGACCCCTTGCGTTCTGAGCCCGCGCAGGCGAGTGCGACGGCACAGGCAACTACTCAGCCAGCGAAGCCCAATGATAAACAGACCGCAAGTGCTGTCGCTCACGCAAAAACCGGAGGCGTACAGACAGCGTCTGATAACACAGCGCCGCGGCCGGGACCAGCGCAGATGGCCACGAAAGCCGTGCTGGTGATTGATGCGCATCCATTGAAGGTTCCATCGCTGGTCGGGCTGCCGGTGCGCAAGGTGATCGAACAAGCTGCCGCCGCCGGCCTCGAAGTCCAGATCAGCGGCAGCGGCACAGTGCGTGAACAAGCGCCCGCCGCCGGAACCATGGTGGCTGGCGGCACGCAGATTGTAGTGCGTTGCGCGCGCTAAATCCCCTCTGGCCAGCGATCGGATCCTTCCAGCGCTTCGCCGGTTTCGAGCAGGCTCTTGAGGCTCGCAAGCAGGTGCGGCCATCCATTCGAAACCGCCTTGATCGTTTTCGAATCTTTCTTGTCCATCGTGTGCGTGAGGGTCAGCTTGACGAAACTGCCTTTTGCTTCGAGTAGATAGGTCATGCGCGTAAAGCCTTCCGCGGTCATCTCCGGAAACAGATGATTTTGCCATGTGAGGACGAGCTTGTGGGGCGGATCGATCTCGACAACTTCGCCGGCATCGGCTATGCGGCCGTCAGGGGCTTTAAGCTTCCACGACGCGCCTACTTTCCAATCGCATTCCTGCACCGTAGCGACCCAGAACTTGCGCGTGAATTCAGGCTCGGTCAATGCCTGCCAAAGCTTCTCCGGCGTGGTGCGAATATACGTGACATAAACAAATTCAGATTCAGCCATTTTCTTCTTCCTCCAGTTTCGATTTCAATTCGGCCAGGGCGCGCAAACGTCCGCGCTCATATTTACCAATCCAGCGCTCGGCAATTTCATGGATCGGCATGGGGTTCAGATAGTGCAGCTTTTCGCGGCCTTGCCAGATCGTGGCCACGAGTGTCGCTTCTTCCAGCAGATTCAAATGCCGCGTCACGGCCTGGCGTGTCATGTCCAGGTGCCGGCAAAGCTGCGAAAGTGTCTGGCCATTTTCCGCGCGGAGACGGTCAAGCAGCAACCGACGTTCCGGAGCCGCGAGCGCCTTGAAGACCTTGTCGACATCGGCTGCCACGCTCCCAATAATAGGCAACAGTTTTGTTGCATGTCAACATTATTTCGAGAATTGACTTGAAAACGCCTGCAAAATGCTTGGATGGCGACTGGGAAATCAAGCGTCCGGGCAATCTACAATGGGATTCGATATGAACTGGAAAGAACTAGCAGCGGAAGTAACCGCCGTCGGAGCAGGCGGCGCCTCGGAAGAGCCGGTAACAGGCATAGAGTACGACTCGCGCAAGATCAAGCCCGGCGCGGTGTTTGTGGCTATGAGGGGCGGCTCGACAGACGGCAATCGCTACATCGATAAAGCCATCAAAGCGGGCGCGCTCGGCATCATCACCGATTCGTCGAATACTTTCGATCATCTGCTTGTGTATCAGGCGGGTGTTCCGGTACTTGAAGTGGAACACGGGCGTCGTGCCCTGGCTGAAGCTTCGTCGGCATTCTTCGGCCATCCCGAGCGAAAGCTTGCAGCAACCGGAATTACCGGCACAAACGGCAAAACCACCACGGCGTTTCTTACCGAAGCTTTGCTGAATGCGGATAAGCGCACTTCGGTGCTCGTGGGGACGATTGAAAATCATGTAGCTGGCGAGGTCCGGCCAAGCGTGCATACTACTCCCGAATCGCGCGACTTGTTTGAGTTGATGGCCGAGGGAGCATCTCGCGGCGCCACTGAGTTGGTGACGGAAGTCTCAAGCCATGGACTCGACCAGGGCCGCGCGCAGGGCGTAAATTTCGACGTGGCCGTGTTCACGAATCTGACCCGCGACCACCTGGATTATCACCAGGCCATGGAGAAGTATTTTGCGGCCAAGCGTCTCTTGTTCGACGGGACCATGTACCCGGCTCCACGCGTTGCTGTGCTGAATGCGATGGATACTCATGCGCCAGAACTCGCCGCCGCGGCAACTAGCGCGGGCGCCGAAGTCTGCACTTACGGAATCGGCACAGGCGACTGGCGTGCGGCGAGTTATAGGCTCACTCCTGGTGGCGCGGTCATCGATCTGGAAACGCCGGTTGGAACGGCGCGCGTGACGTCAAAATTAGCCGGCGAGGTGAACATTCTGAACCTGCTGGCCGCATTCACAGCTGCCCACGCGCGGGGCGTTTCTTTTGACTCTTTGGTCGAATTTGTTCCAACGCTTCAGCCGGTACCGGGGCGCTTTCAGTCCGTCGATGCAGGCCAGCCCTTCACGGTGATCGTGGACTATGCGCACACCGACGATGCTCTGCGAAATTTGATTGTGCTGGCCCGGCAAATGACGTCGCAAACTGGCGGCCGCGTGATTACGATGTTCGGCTGCGGCGGCGACCGCGACCGCACCAAGCGGCCAAAGATGGGTCAGGCAGCAGGAACGGGCAGCGATTTTGTGGTGGCTACCAGCGATAATCCGCGGTCTGAGAATCCGCTGGAAATTCTTGCGGAGATCGAACCCGGTTTGAAGGCCAGCGGCGTCCAATACACAATCGAACCGGATCGCGCCGCGGCGATTGGCATCGCGCTGAATGCCGCCAAGGCCGGCGACGTGGTTCTGCTGGCCGGCAAGGGCCACGAGAAGGAGCAGATTCTGGCTGGCCGCACCATTCCGTTCGGCGATGCGCAGGTTGCGCTGGCTTCTCTCACGGAATTGGTATCGAAAATGCGTTATGGTAGAGGGCAATGAATCTTACACTGGCAGAGGCGGCGATCGGCGCGGGCGCGGTGCTTGAGGCTCCGGAACACGTGACCAATGCCGGCACGCTCACCGTGACGGGCTATTCCATTGACTCGCGTACTGTGGGTGCGGGCGAACTGTTTTTTGCGGTGCGCGGCGAGCGCCTCGATGGGCACAACTTCATTGAGGCTGCTTTCGATAGGGGTGCTGTCGCGGCTATCGTGTCACGTACGCGGGTGGCCTCGCTGCCCGATGCGGTGCTGGCCCGGCCGCTGCTCATTACGGAGTATCCACTCATCGCGCTCCAGGCGCTGGCCGCGCATGTGCGCAGGCGATGGGGCAAGCGGGTGGTGGCGATCACCGGATCAGCGGGAAAAACAACCACCAAGGAAGCCATAGCCACGGCGCTCGGCGCCAGGTTCAGCGTGCTCAAGTCGCAGGGTAATTTGAATAACGGATTTGGGCTCCCGCTTCAATTGCTGCGTTTGAAGCCGGAGCATGACATCGCCGTCGTCGAAATGGGAATGAATCATGCCGGCGAGATCGCCACGCTGGCACGCATCGCCGCTCCCGACTGGGGTGTTGTGACCAACGTGGGCACGGCGCACATTGAGAATTTCGCTGACGGCCAAGCGGGAATTGCGCGCGCGAAGTTCGAGCTTGTTGAGGCGCTGCCGGCCACCGGCGTCGTTTTTCTCAATTGCAGCGACGAATATGTTTCGCAGTTTGGGCGCGAGTTTCCTGGGCGTGTTGTCTATTTTGGCGAGGGGCCTTGCGCCGATCCGCAGATCCTTGAGTTTCACGAGGACCTTGAAGGGCTGCATGTGCAGTTCCGTGCCGGGACGCACACGGGAGCGCTCACATTGCAATTGCTAGGCGCTCATAACGCTGCAAATGCGATGGCCGGATTGGCTGTGGCTTTGGAAGCCGGTGTCGAACTGAAGGCTGCAGTCACCGCGCTGGAGTCGCTTACCGCCGGAGACAAGCGCGGGCAGGTAATCGAGTTGAACGGCGCGACCATTCTGAATGACAGCTATAACTCGAATCCCGAAGCGCTGCGATCGATGATTCGCACGCTCGCCGCGCGCCCAGCCCAGCGCCGCATCCTGGTTGCCGGAGAGATGCTCGAGTTAGGAGAATACGCGTCCGCGATGCATGCAGCGTGCGGGGTGACTGCTGCCAAGGCAGGGCTCGACCTGGTGGCCGGAGTGCGGGGAAATGCGGTGCACCTGGCGGCTGCGGCTTGTGCCGGCGGGGTTGCATCGCTATTTCTTCCCGATGCGGAAGCCGCCGGCCGCTGGCTTAGGCAGACACTGCGGCCGGGCGATGTAGCGCTCGTGAAAGGCTCGCGTGGCGTGCATCTCGAACGTGCAATCGAAACGGTAGCGAAGCCTACATCGTCCATAGCGCCGCGCACGAACATCTACGTGGATGGCTTCAACTTCTTCTATGGGGCAGCAAAGGACACACCATTCAAATGGGTAGATATAGCTAAGCTCTGCGCGGCGGTGCTTCCCGGAATCAATATCGGACGCATTCGGTATTTCACAGCGTTAGTGAACCCCACGCCAAGCGACCCCTCAAAGCGAACACGTCAAGAGAATTACATCCGCGCGCTGGAGACATTACCCAACTTGACGGTCCATTATGGTCATTATTTGCAGAGTGCCGTTTCCATGCCACTTGTTTCTCCTCCTCCACGACCTGCCAGTCGTCAAGCTGAAGTATTGAAGATGGAAGAAAAGGGATCTGACGTCAATATTGCGACTTATATGCTGGTCGATGCGTTCAGGAAAGACTGCGATCAATTGGTCGTCATAACAAACGACTCGGATCTGGCGGAGCCTGTGCGAATCATCAATAGAGAACTAGGAATTCCAGTTGGCATTTTTAATCCCCACACCAAAGACACGGCGGCGCGGAAGTTTGCCCGAACAGGAAAACCCGCCAAGGCTTTTCCAAGCGTGACACTTCGTAAGGCAGCGAGGTTCGTTCGCGATATTCGTTCGGAAGGTCCGGCGTGCCACATGGCTGCGAGCCAATTTCCAGAAACGATTTTGGACTCATCCGGTCGCGCAATTCGGAAGCCAGCTGGCTGGTAGGAGGGGCAAGACAATGGGAAGAAAGCTGCGCTTTTGAGCGAACGGATGGCACAAAAGCAAAGCCGCCCGAAGGCGGCTCGCACCCGGTCACCGAAGTTCGCGGGGGGATATGAACGAACTATAGCCCATCTTGCCGATTAGTGCAACCTCGAAATGATAAAACACGAAATGACACTATCAGCTCGATTGGATACGCAGACCATTTTGCGACGAGGAGCACCCAATTCACCAAGGACGCGCTCTTCTCGGCACATGGCTTGACGAGTTCCGAGCGGGAACCGATTTCCACCTTTTTGGGTGGACCCGGCCCTGTAAAATCACAGTGAACCTTACCTCGTTATGGCGTTGGAGTCCAATTGCTTTACTGGCTGCTCTACGAAAAGCTGTACCCGTTTTTTCGCCCGTTCCGTATCTTCCGCTATCTCACCGTGCGCACCGCGTTTGCCTCGCTCACGGCTCTTCTGATTGCGCTGTTCATCGGCCCGTGGGTGATTCAGAAGCTGCGCGAATTCCAGATTGGGCAATTTATCCGCGAGGACGGCCCACAGTCGCACCTCAAAAAGTCCGGCACTCCGACCATGGGCGGCGTCCTGATCGTGATTGCGATCGTCCTGCCCACGGTGCTGTGGTCCGATCCGTCGAATCCGTTTGTCTGGGTCGCCGTGTTTGCGATTCTCGCCTTCGGGGCCATCGGGTTTGTGGACGATTACATCAAGGTGGTCAAGCGGCGCAGCCTGGGACTGACGGCGCGCGCCAAGCTGCTCTACCAGGCCCTGGCCGGAACCGCCGTAGCCGTTGCGCTGGTGGTGCTCGATCAATTCAGAGTATTCTCCACGCGATTGGTAGTGCCGTTTGTGAAGCAATGGCGACCCGACCTGCAGTGGCATCTATGGCCCAGCACAATACCGCAAATAGCTTTGGTGGCGTTTGTGCCATTTGTTATCTGGGTAATCCTGATGCTCATGGCCTCTACGAACTCCGTCAATCTGACCGACGGCCTGGACGGGCTGGCCATCGGCTGCACCATCATCGCCGCCGGCGCGCTCACCGTGCTCACCTACGTCAGCGGCAACGTGGTCTTTGCCGACTACCTTGAACTGCAGCATATGCAGCGCGTGGGCGAATTGACCGTTTTTTGTGGCACGATGGTGGGCGCTTCCATCGGATTCCTCTGGTACAACGCCCATCCCGCCGAGATTTTCATGGGGGATGTCGGTTCGCTCGCCATTGGCGGGGCCATCGGCACGGTAGCCATCATGATCCGGCAGGAATTGCTGCTGCCCTTCATCGGCGGCATCTTTGTGCTGGAAACGCTCTCGGTAATTTTGCAGGTTGGCAGTTACAAGCTGAGGAACGGAAAGCGTATCTTCAAGATGGCGCCCCTGCATCATCACTTCGAGCAGTTGGGCTGGAGCGAGTCCAAAGTCATTGTCCGGTTCTGGATTGGCGCTCTGGTGTTTGCATTGTTTGCACTCACCACGTTGAAACTGCGTTAGACACGGAGCACACGCAGCATCCCACGGTGCAGAATAAGAGTAGCCGCGCGTGCCAGAAGGAATACCCAAATGATGGAACTCAAAGGCAAGAAGGTTCTGGTTGTGGGACTGGGAAAATCCGGCCTGGCTGCGGCCTTGTTTCTGCGCAGGCGCGGCGCGCAGGTAACGGTTTCCGATGTGCGCAGCGCAGAAGCGCTGGCCAAAGACATTCCAGCGCTGCTTGACGAGGGCATCATGGTCGAGACCGGCGGTCACGGCCTGCTCACCTTCCGCCGCCAGGACCTGATTGTGGTCAGCCCCGGCGTGCCCTTGAATACTCCGGAACTGGCGCAGGTAAAGAGTTTTGGCCTCCAGGTGATCGGCGAGCTTGAACTGGCGGCGCGCTTCCTCAAAGGCAAAACAGTGGCTATCACCGGGTCGAACGGCAAAACTACTACGACCGCGCTGGTAGGTGAAATTCTGGAGAAGGCCGGCATACCCACGCTGGTTGGCGGCAACATCGGCGTGCCCGTTGTGGCGCTCATCGATCAGAGCACGGATGAGACCTGGTCAGTGCTTGAGGTTTCGAGCTTTCAGTTGGAGAGCACAGAGCGGTTTCATCCCAGCATTGCCGTCATTCTGAATATCACGCCCGATCATCTCGACCGTCACGGCAGCTTTGAGAACTACGCGCTGGCCAAGGAGCGCATCTTTGCCGCCCAGCACGAGGGCGACGCCGTGGTGCTGAATGCGGACAATGCGCGTGCTGCGCAGGCTGCGGCTCGGTCCGTGGCAAAGGTCTACTTCTTTTCCGTCGAGCATTCTGTTTTGCGGGGTGCCTGGGTTGAGGAAGGCTATGTTGTTTTCCGCCCAGGGAAAGACGAGCCCATCGAGAAGATCATGCCGTTGAGCGGAATCCCGCTGAAGGGCGCACATAATGTGGAGAACGTGCTTGCGGCCGTATGCGCGGCGCGGCTGGCCGGAGCCACGGCCGAGCAGATTCGTACTGCTGTGGAGAGCTTTCAAGCAGTCGAGCATCGCCTTGAATACGTGGCTACCATCAATGGCGTCGAGTTCTATAACGATTCCAAGGCGACCAACGTGGATGCGACCATGAAGGCCGTATCTTCGTTCTCGTCGGGAATTCACTTGATTCTTGGCGGCAAGGACAAGAACTCCGACTACACCCAAATGGCGCAACTGCTGCGCGCACGGGTGCGGGCGGTCTACACCATCGGTTCGGCGGCAGCCAAAATCGAGTCGCAACTGCGCGGCGCGGTCTCCATCCTTTCCTGTGAAACGCTGGACAATGCGGTGAGCGCGGCCGGCTCTGCGGCGCGGCCCGGCGAGGTGGTGCTGCTGGCGCCGGCCTGTTCCAGTTTCGACCAGTTTGAGAACTACGAGCAGCGCGGCAAGGTCTTCAAGGAACTCGTCAACGAACGGCGGGGGTGGAAGGTATGGCAGCACGCGTAGGCGTGGACAAGTGGCTGTTCTTCACCACGCTTGTGCTCGTCGTGGTGGGACTGGTGATGGTGTTCTCCGCCTCGGCCGTAGTGGCGCAGGAGCGCTACAACTCTCCCTATACGTTTGTCGGCAGCCAGGCTGTCTGGGCGCTGGCCGGTGTGGTAGCCATGCTTGTGCTGATGCAGGTGGACTCGAATTTCTACAAGTCGACCAAGTTCATTTACGCGGTCTCGGCCATTACCACGCTGTTGCTGATTGCAGTTTTCTTCTTCCCCAACTCACACAATACGCACCGCTGGATTCGTTTTGGAGGCCTGCATACCTTCCAGCCTTCGGAAATCGCCAAGCCGGTCGCGGTGCTATTTCTGGCATGGTTTCTGCATACCCGTCTGGACGCCATGCGCGACTGGAAGCACACGCTGCTGAAGGCTGTCGTGATACCGGTTTTGTTTGTTCTCCTGATCGTGAAAGAACCGGACCTGGGCACGGCGTTGGTGATTGCGGGCGTCACCGGAATGATGCTGGTCCTGGCCGGGATGGAGTGGAAGTATCTGGCAATTGGTGCAGGCGTCGCGCTGCCTCCTCTCGCAGCGTTGCTGTTGCTGGTTGCCTGGCGGCTCAAGCGCGTACTGGTGTTCCTGAATCCCGAAGCCGATCCGCAGGGCGCGGGCTTCCACATCAATCAGTCGCTCATCGCCGTGGGCACTGGCGGGCTGACCGGCCGCGGCTATATGGAAGGAATGCAGAAGCTCTTCTATCTGCCCGAAGCGTCTACCGATTTCATCTTCGCCAACATTGCCGAGGAGCTTGGATTCATCGGCTCCATCCTGATTGTGGTTTTGTTCGCGGTCTTCGGCTGGCGCGGTCTTCGGGCGGCGTTTCGCTCTCAGGATCCGTTTGCGCGACTGGTTGCGTTCGGCATCACGACCACCATCGTGCTGCAAGCCTTTTTCAACATCAGCGTAGTGTTATCGCTGGTGCCGACCAAGGGAATTCCGCTGCCGCTGATATCGTCCGGCGGGACTTCGGTGTTTGTCACGCTGGCCAGCATCGGCATTCTGCTGAACATCACGCGAAAGGCCGAGTGAAAAGAGCAGGGAACAGGGAATAGGGAATAGAGACTGACGACCATGGCTCGGCGTGGTATCCCGGAAGCTCGTATCAAAAATGCACTGTCATCCTGAGCGTAGCCGAAGGATCTGCGGTTGCTTTTTCAAACCTCCATTCGAAAGGTATGACCTTGCCAAATCTCCGCGTCCTAATCGCCGGTGGCGGCACCGGTGGCCACATCATCCCGGCCCTGGCCGTGGCGCGGGAACTGGTGAAGCGGCACGGAGCCGAAATTCTTTTCGTCGGCACTCCGCGCGGCATGGAAAGCCGTCTCGTTCCAGCAGCCGGATTCGAACTTCGACTCATCGAAGTCGGCCAACTGAAAAACGTATCGCTCATGACGCGCCTGCGGACATTCGCAGACCTGCCTCGCAGTATCTTCGCCAGCCAGCGGCTCATCCGTGAATTCAAGCCGGACGTAGTCTTTGGCGTGGGCGGCTATGCCTCTGGCCCAGCCATGGCCGCGGCAATTCGGCTTCAGGTGCCGACCATGGCTTTCGAGCCCAACGCGATGCCAGGGCTGGCTAATCGGCTGGTTGGCAAACGCGTGCAGGCCGCGGCCGTCAATTTCCCCGCAGCCGCAAAATGGTTCCGCAACTGCGAAGTCACAGGCATTCCCGTCCGTCCGGAGTTCTTCTCGCTCAAGCATCCCACCAACTCCGCGCCCCACCTGCTCGTCTTCGGAGGCTCGCAAGGCGCGCGCATCTTCAACATCAATCTGCCCCAGTTGATTGCTCCGCTGCTCAATTCGGTTTCTGGGCTGACAGTTCTGCACCAGAGCGGCGCCCGCAATGTCGATCAGACACAATTAGCGTATGCCGCGTCCGGAGCCGATCCATCGCGGTGGCAGGTTCAGGCATTTCTTGACGATATGCCCGCGCAATTCGCCGAAGCTGACCTTGTGATGGCACGCAGCGGCGCATCCTCCGTGGCCGAGTTGGCTGCGGCAGGCAAGCCAAGCCTGCTGGTTCCCTTTGCCGCCGCTGCCGACGAACACCAGAAACGCAATGCCGAGGCCATGGTGCATGCGGGCGCTGCGCTCATGCTGGAAGAGCCGGATCTAAGCGTTCCTGGCAAATTGCTTGCTGCATTGACCGGCCTTCTAACCGACCCCAATCGACTGGCAACCATGGCCGCCGCCGCCCGGACGCAGGCGCATCCCGATGCCGCTGAGCGAATTGCGGACCGCCTGGCCGCATTGGCCGGACCCCGTTAAAACCAAAGCGCAGGCAAAACACCCCGCGTTTTTTCATCACAAGCGCAAAGCCCGCCTGCCGAAGCAGACGGGCTTTGTGGGGAAACTCCGCAGCGATCTGGGGATTGGCGCGGAGACCTCCAATATTACCGGTGTCCGCCACCGCCAGCGTGGCCACCGCCACCGCCGCCATGGAAGCCGCCGCCACCGCTGAATCCGCCACGGGCTGCGCCACCACCGGCAAATCCGCCGCGAGCCGCAGGAGCGCCACCTCTAGCTCCGCCACCGTAGGCTGGGCGTGCTCCACCGGCATATCCGCGCGCTCCGCCGGCATAGCCGCCACGGCCGTATGCGTATCCGCCGCGACCGTATCCGCCGTATCCGCCACGACCGTATCCGTAGCCACCGCGTCCATATCCGTAGCCGCCGCGACCATACCAGCCGCGACCGTACCACGGGCCTACGCCGAGGAACACGCCGCCGTAGAACCAATTTGGCCCATAAAAGCCGTAGGGTGCGCAAGCGTAGGGGTAGTAAGAGTAATAGCCCCACTCGCATGCAGGGGGACCATAGGCTTCTGGGGCGACAGCAGCTTCGGGGCCAATGCCAACCCCGACACCCACTTGGGCGTTTGCTGCCGTAACCGCGAACGGCAGAGCCAGGAGCAATGCAAACAGAACCAGGCCAAATCTCTTCATAAATCCTCCTCGTGCTGCCCTGTCCTGTTCTTCCTGGGATCGGGGGCCGGAGTCCTACTCCGTCCTCAGCACTTGCCGGCCTCCGGGCTTCTCACCCGCCGGCTTCTGATCTTTCTAACAACGTTCTGTAGGATTAGTTGCGGTCCGTCTCAAAAAGAATCGTTCATTCTGGTGGAAACGGCAAGGTTTTTATAAGACGTCTCGGGCATGGCGTTCCAGCGGGTCACGTCTCACCGGGGTTTCAATGTGGACAAGCGGTGCAAATCCAACAAAAAGAACGGCCCCTCCAGGTAGGGAGAGGCCGTATCGAGCAGGTGATCGGGCAGAGAGGATTACCTGCGAAAACGTTCATGTCCACGGTCAAAATGCCGGTCGCGATCAAAGTGCGCCTCGCGGCCACGGTCGAATCCGCGGTCATAGCGGACTGCGTATCCGCCGCCCCTGAAAACAGGGCGATTCCAGAATCCCGGCACCCAATAGCCGTTGGCCATGTAGCCGGCGGTCCAGATATAGCCGGGGCCGGGGCAAGGAGGGACATAAGCTACCGGTCCGCGTACTCGAAATCCAAATTCGGCTGCCTGTGCCGTCGGCGCTCCGAAAGCGGCCACTCCAGCCACCACTGCTGCACCCAAGATCCAATTCCGCATGTTGCCCATAACCCCTTCCTTCCGCCGGCCTCTCTCGATGAAGTGAGATTGGAGCCCGGCCCGGATTCGTTCCTCGCAAAGGCTTGTCTCTTAAGGCCTCTCCGGCGATCCGGTTATGTACTGATTCAACAGAGGTTGCGAGAGAATGTTGCGTCCAGTTTCGAAAATAAACAGGCGCAACTTTCACCGGAGTCGGGGTTTATGGCGGATTTCTGCGCGCGTTTCCCAGCGCTTTGCAGCCTGGGTGGTACCCTGAATCTTCACCCTCAATGTTCACAACTGCACAGCACGCGCACTTCATCGGAATCGGCGGCATCGGCATGAGCGGTATCGCCGAGATTCTGCTGAACCTCGACATGCGAGTCTCCGGCTCCGACCTGCGCCGCGGCCCTGTTACCGACCGCCTGGCCAGCCTGGGCGCCACCATTTATGAGGGCCACGAGGCCAGTCATGTAGCCGGGGCAACGGTCGTAGTAACCAGCTCCGCGGTTAGCCCCATGAATCCCGAAGTGCTTGAAGCGCACGCGAACAAGATTCCTGTCATTCAGCGCGCGGAGATGCTGGCTGAGTTGATGCGGCTCAAATATGGCATCGCCATTGCCGGCATGCACGGCAAGACCACCACTACCTCCATGGTGGCGTCCGTGCTTTCCGCTGGCGGTCTTGACCCGACGGTGGTCGTGGGTGGCCGTGTGGACGCGCTGGGTTCGAATGCGCGTCTCGGAACGACGCAATACCTTGTCGCGGAAGCCGACGAAAGTGACCGTTCCTTCCTGAAGCTCTCGCCAATCTTAGCCGTCGTTACCAACCTCGACCGCGAACACATGGACAGCTACAAGGACATGGCCGATGTGGAGCGCGCCTTCCTCGATTTCATGGACAAGGTGCCGTTCTACGGAGCGGTGACTGCCTGCATCGACAATCCGCTGCT
>Ga0182016_10004243_pt1 | contig 15968 bp, 8 predicted proteins | sample 712S2MmetaG_FD_120491 | JGI IMG/M metagenome (GOLD analysis project Ga0182016, IMG submission 120491) | Permafrost microbial communities from Stordalen Mire, Sweden - 712S2M metaG | ecosystem: Environmental > Terrestrial > Soil > Wetlands > Permafrost | place: Sweden: Stordalen | collected...
TCCGGCATTTTTTCCGGCGCGCAACAGCAGCATCCGCGCGGCCCGCAGCCCGGCACAGACCTTGAATACCAGGCCACCGTCGACTTCTGGACCGCCATCCGAGGCGGCCAGGCGCGCATCCAGATTACACGCCAGGAGACCTGCCCCACCTGCCACGGCCACGCCAGCACTGGCGGCCCCATGCAATGCCCCGAGTGCAACGGCACCGGCCAGGTCACGCAGATGGGCGGCCGCATGAAGTTTAATATCCCCTGTCCTGGCTGCAACGGCACTGGGCGCACCACCAATGAGTGCCCTACCTGCCACGGCGAAGGAGTCGTGAGCCGCGCCGAGACCGTAGACTTCCGCATCAAGTCCGGCACCCGCGACGGACAGCGCATCCGCCTCCAAGGCAAGGGCAACGCCGGCCTAAACGGCGGTCCATCCGGCGACCTGTTCCTGATCGTCCGCACCGGTACTCACCCCGTCTTTAACCGTGTTGGCGACGACATTCAGATCACTGTTCCGGTCACCATCGCCGAGGCCTCTTTGGGAGCCAAGGTTGACGTGCCGACCATTGACGGCCGCGCCCAGCTGAAGATTCCGCCAGGCACCCAGAGTGGCCAAAAGCTTCGCATGAGGGAGCGTGGAGTCGAGAACGCCCAGCGCCCGGACCAGCGCGGCGACCAGATTGTTACGGTAGAAGTAGTAGTCCCCACGCTCAACGACGAGCGCAGCCGCGAGATCATGCGCGAGCTCGCCAAACTGAACAACCAGGACCCGCGCGTGGCGCTTTTTGACAAGATATAAACTGGGTGCAGGGTGCCCCCGGTCTCGACTTTCAGACCGGGGATTGATTCCCAAAATCTCTGGGTGGATTTGCATTAAGCTGGTGGCACAACAATATGGCCGCAAAAAGAAAATCCAAAGGCGCCTACATGATCTCGGCCGTAGCCGAGATGTACGAAATCCATCCCCAGACCCTGCGCCTCTATGAACGCGAGGGCCTGCTCAAGCCATCCCGCACCGAGGGCAACACCCGCCTCTACACCGACGAAGATTTAGAGCGCCTCGAGTTCATTCTCAACCTCGCCCGTGACCTCGGCGTCAACATTGCCGGCATCGGCATCATCCTCCAGATGCGCGAACGCATGGAGGAAATGAACCGCCAGATGCAGAGCTTCGTCGAATACGTCCGCACCGAGATGCTCACCCGCTTCCAGCAGAATGCTCCGGGGGCCTCAGGCGCAATCGTTCCCATCCGGCGCCCCACCGTCATCGCCAAGTCCTCTTCGCAGCGCAAGCAATAGTTCCTCGCGTCCCTCTGCGCCGTGCAGTTATCCTTGATCCTGCATGCTCCTCACACTTCTAGCAGTGGGCGTACTTGGCCTCGTCACGTCCACGGGCTTCACGGCCATTGTCCTCTGGGCCGTCCCCGGCTACCTCCGCGAGCGCCGCCAAGCCCTGGCACAGCTTCAGACCCAGCCCGGCTTCACCCCGCCGCTCTCGCTTCTCAAGCCGTTGCACGGCGCCGAACCCGGCCTCGAAGCCGAACTGGAATCCTTCTTCCAACAAGACTACCCCGCCTACGAAATCCTTTTCTGCACCCGCGCCCCCGACGACCCCGGCCTCGAAATAGCCCGCCGCGTAGCCGCCCGTCACCCCAACATTCCGGCGAAGTTCCTCTCCACCAACGGCCACCCCGACTACATCAACGCCAAAGTAGCCTCAATGGAACTCACGGAAGCCGCCGCTTCTCACGACATCCTCGTCATCAGCGACAGCGACGTTCGCGTAACCCCCGAATACCTGCGTGCCGTAGCCCTCCCATTCGACGATCCGCGAGTAGGCGGGATGACCTGCCCCTATCGCGGCGTAGCAGTCGAAGGCGGTCTATGGGCGCGCCTTGAGGCTATCGGCATGTCCGTCGAAATGACTAGCGGCGTTCTTGCCGCACGCGCCATGGAAGGCATGCAATTCGTGCTCGGTCCCACCATGGCATTCCGCCGGGAAACGATCCGCAACATGGGAGGATTCAAAGTCACAGCCGACCATTGCGCCGACGATTTCGTCCTCGGCAACCAGACCTACAAACTCGGTGAAACCGTCATTCTCAGCCACCACGCCATCGACCACATGGTCATAAACTCCAACTTTGTCGACTCCATGAAGCACCAGGTCCGCTGGATGAAGTCCACACGCTTCTCGCGCCCAGCCGGCCACTTCGTGACCTCGCTCAGCTTTAGTCTTCCGTTCGGTATACTGGCGCTCGCCGCCGCTGTAGCCTTTGGACACACAGCCCTGGGCATCGCGCTCTTCGCATGGAGCATAGCCACCCGCCTCGCCCTTTCCATCGCCGTTGGTCGCGCCGTAGTCGCTGACCCAAGCTGGTTCGGGCTCCTGGTCCTTTATCCCATCCGCGATCTCATGGGCTTCGGCTTCTGGCTGGCCGGCTATTGGAGCAATCGCATCCTCTGGCGCGGCCGTATCTTCGAACTCCTGCCCGGCGGAAAAATGCGCGCCGCAAAATAATCGCCAATGTAAAAGGCCGGCTCCCCTGCGGGGTTCCGGCCTTTTGTCCTTCAAGAATGCAGACAGCCCTCAACAGCCTCCGGTGAAAGTCGAGACTTGAAAGGGCACGACTTTAGTCGTGCCGCAAAATGCCGAAAACAACGGCGGGGCTTTACAGCTTGCGGAAAAACTCGCGGCGGAGGGAGGTGGGGGTTTCAACCCCCGCGTAAGGCCGGAAGAATCAACGACGGCTTTAGCCGCGGACGGGAACTCTCCTCCAATGTCGCTCGAATCAATGGTTTTTCCGCAACCTGTTTAGCCCCTGAGGGAAGTGTTTTCGGGATTTGGACTTTCACGTGTGGCTCTTACTGCAGCGGCCGATCCGTCCACAGCTCCTTGTCCGCCAGCGCCTGAACTGGATAAAGCCTTCCGTTCAACAAGCTCTCCGCCTTCTGCTGATTCACGTCCTGCGCAAACAGCCACTTTCGCTCGCCCGTGCCCCATTCCTTCGAAAGCTTGTCCTCCGAAAGGAAAATATCCGGCGCATCCGGGTAGCACGATCCCCACAGCAGCGGCGTTCCTTCTCCATGCTGTCCGCAGCGCGGCAGCACCAGGTCGGCAGGCTTCCCTTTGAAGAAGCTATGCGTGTAATACACCACCGATGACGCATCCGACTGCTCGCCGTAAATAATGAAAGTGTCTGCCGGCGTGCCTTTCGCGATGATCGTATCGGCAAACGGCTTTGAACTCAGGATAGGCGCGAAGCGCGCGAACGCAATGTGCGCAGCCACTAGGAACACGGCCGCCGTGATCCCTATGCTGACAGTGGCAGCCACGTGCTTTCCTTTCACGCGCAAAATCCAACCCAATGCTGGACCGATCAGCAGAGTAACGGCGGCCATCGCCGCAGGCAGCCGCAGCGCCGCAAACGATGGCCCGGTCAGGTCAAAAAAGTGCGACATCGAAAGCGTGTAATCGCCAACTGCGCGATGTGCCAGTAGCGTTCCGATGTCGGAGACGAATGGCAAATTGCGTGAATCCCACAGACCCCAGCCCAGGGCAATCGCAGCCAGCACGCCGATCACCGCGAACACAGCCTGCGCGCCCGTAAGCCATGCGGTCGACAGCAGCGGCTTGCTGCTGTCGGGTGCACTGTCTCCGCCGCCATCAAGACCGCGCTTCTCTTCAATCCCCGCAACCACTGCTGCGATCAGGATGAACAGCGGCGGCCAAACAGGGAACGTGTAGTACTCCTGGTTCGACGAAATTGAAAAGAAAAGCAGCGTCCACGCGGAGAAGATCGACAGCAGCCACACCGTGCGCACGCGAAATTTGAGATGCAAGACATATGTGGCGACATCTTCGCGGACTGCATGGTCGAGGTAGAAGTCAACCGTCTGCCCCGCATCGTGGCGCAGGTGCTGCAGCCAGTGGTGGCGCGTCTTCCATGCCACAGCAAGCAACGCCGGCACAAACAGGCTCCACGGAAAAAGCCATACAAAGTGCAGCAGCCAATAGGCGTATCCCGGCAGCTTGTTGTAGTCGTGCGGATAGCGCAGCGAGAAGAAACGCAGGTAATGCTCATTCACGAAGTAGAAGTAGAAGAACCCGTGAACATTCCCAAGCGTAGGGTGATTCCCAAACGCATGTCCCTGGTCAGGATTGGCGAGCCCGCAGAGAATGTGCCACGGTGCCGCAATCGCAAAGAAGACCAGAAAGCCTGTGAACAGCCTCAGCTTGCGCCACCTGCGCCACTGGCCGGTAAGAATCAGATAAGGCACGGCCGCGCCGACGAAGAAGACCGGAGCAATCAGTCCTTTGGTCAGCGTAGCCAGCGCCACGCAGGCATACGCCAAATAAAAGCGGTTAGGTTCGCCGCGTTCGAGGCCAGTGAGGAATGCGTAGAGCGCAGTCAATAGAAATAAAGCGAGAATCGACTCCGGAATAATGAAGCGCGTGAAAAGAAACCCGCCCACACAGGTAAGCACGCCCAGTCCCGCGTACAGTCCCGCGCGCGGACCCCATGCACGCGACGCCCAAAGCCACGAGAGCCAGCACAGGCCGAGCATTGCCAGCGAATTAGGCAGGTGCGTCGCAAACGTGTTTTCGCCGAAGACCTTGTAGCTTACCGCCACCAGCCAGTACGGAAGCGGCGGTTTCTCAATATAGCGGATGCCGTTGATCTGGCAAGTAATCCAGTTGCCGCTGTCGAGAATATGCTGCGCAGCCTGGGCGTGCGATGCGTCCACATCGTCCAGTAGCGGAGGCGAAAACAGCGAGCCAATCTGGACGGCGGCGAAGATTGCGCCAAACAACAGCCATGTAGCCAGCACGGAAGGAGTAGCCGCAGGCCGCTGGTGAGTAGCTTCGGGTCGATATGAAGATAAAAAAGCCATTGAATCAAGGATAACAGCAGCGGGATTGCGCCGTTTCAGGTCGTGGAGAAGCAGCTCCGTTGGCCGATTGAATCTGCGCTATGAGCTGCGAAAAAGCAGGTCCTTCGACTCCCTTCGCTTCGCTGCGGTCGCTCAGGATGACAAGATTTTTGTGCGAGCTTTAGACCGGGACACTATACCTTGGCCCGCATCCGCCGATACCGCCGCCACAAGAGCAAAGCCGGAACCCCCAGAATTGCCAGCCAGATCATCACTACCGGCCCCGCTTCCTCGATAAACAAGACCATCCCGAGCAGCATCGACGCGGCGTTGCGCATACCGTTCACGAATGCATTGCCGATCCGCGTGGACACCGAAGTGGAGGGCGTGCCGAACTGCTCTTTGTACTCCTCATTGAGATACAAATCCACCGATGCGAAATCGACGCGATGTTCAAGCGTCTTCTGGTCCGACTCCATCCTTTCGATCTCGCCGCGGACGCGGGCGATTTCTTCTTCCACTTGCAGCACGTCTTCGATCTTTCCCGTGCGTTGCGCCAGTATGTCGCGCAGCCGCTCTTCCGTCTCGCGGGAGTTCTGCAAGCGCGCCGCAAGGTCCGCGTGCTGTTGCGTCACCTCTTCACCAGTTTGAGATTCGCCGATCACCCGGCCGAGGGACTTGATTTCAGCAACAGCCGAAGCCAGTTCAGGAGAAGGAATACGCAGCGAGTCCTGAAGAATGCGCGGAGTATTGTCTGTTGTCGTAGCGCTGAGATGCGCGGCGTAGCCATGGTGGCGAGCCACGATCGCGTCAAGTGCGCCACGAGCAGCGGGGAAGTCCCTCACCATGATGTTGAGATCGATTGTGCGGGCGATCATCGGCGCAGTCGGTGCCGTGGACGCGTCGAGACTTGTCAAGCGATCGGACCGGCCGTTCACCGGACGGTCAGCTCTGCCGGCCTTCATTGCAACGGCGCTTTCGGGAATGGATTGTTCTTGAACGCTATGAAACAAGCCATTTGTATCTTTGGCGACGCCCGGCGCGCGCGTGGCCGCCGCAAAGCCGCCGGATGCGAGTTGATCCAACTCCATGGTGGGCGGCTGAGCGACCGGCTGGCTGGCGGCATAAGGCTGGATGGCCCTTTGCTCCATCACCGTCCGCGTTCCAGCTTTTCTAAACGAACCCACCGTCGGGATGTAAAGCAGGAGGGCAGTAGCTACGGCGCCACCCAATGCCCAGAGCTTCCAATTGAAAATTCTGAAGGTATGTGTGCGGAGGGCTTTGGCCGGCGCGGAGGCTTGGGCCATCACAGACTCTTCAAAGCTCGCCGGAGCGTCATCAACAGTCCAGCTTGCCAGCGACCCGGACACGGCGCGAAACTGCCCGACAAGTTCCGCGCACTCCGCGCAGTGTTCAAGATGCGCGGAAACAGCCTGAGCCTCGTCAACCGGCAATTCACCGTCAAGCAAGGCCATCAGCTGTTCAGGAGCAACAGGATGAGCGGCAGTAATCATAGTGCCTCCTTGACGTTCGCTGTGGCTGGAGCCAGCAGTGTGTGCAATGCCATTCGTGCCCGAAATAACCGCGACCGAACCGTGTTAAGCGGCAAGCCAAGCAGGGAAGCGATCTCCGCATAACTAAGCTGCTCAAATTCCCTTAGCAGCAGCACCTCGCGGTCAATCGCATCGAGCGCCCACACCGCCTGCCGCATCATCACTTCAACATCAAGGCTCCCCGCTGCAGCAGGCTCCGGAATCTCCGCGGGCGCCCCAAGAAACGTCGCGCGGAATGCAGCTTTGCGCCTGTGTGCGCGCAGAATCTTGAAGGCAATCGCGTAAAGCCATGTTCGAAACAGCGCTGTAGCCTCGTAACGCGAAGCCCCGCGCAGCACGGCCAGAAAAGTCTCCTGCGCCAGTTCTTCCGCATGCGCCGGATCGGCAACCCGTCGTCGAAAGAAGCCGAACAGGGGTTGCTTGTATCGCTCAAACAGGGTCGTAAACGCACCATTAGCTCCGCGTGCAAAAGCAAGCATCAACTGCTCGTCTGAATCCACGCTCGAGTTCGCAGGTGCATCGTTCATCGTGCCGGAGTGTGCCGCCTCCGAGTGTAGAACAAATGCCGGCATTGCATCTTCCATGCGGTTCCATCCTGGGCCCTTCACTCCTGGTAATGCATCGGACGAAGGAATAGTTCCCAATGCTCGCCAAAAACAATTGCTTGCTTCCCGCACTCCCCAGTGAGTCATATCGCCGCCCAACCGCGCAGCACCTTTCCGCCCTCGTCCTGTATCTTGACTCCAGAGCCAGTTTCCCCAATCCGGAGTCAATCCAAGAAATCATGCCCACGTTCGCCGCTGTCGACATCGGTTCCAACTCATGCAGGTTGAAGATCGCCAAGGTGGTCGCTCACCAGTTGCGAACCATCCACGAAGATCGCGAAGTCACGCGCCTCGGCGGCAGCGTCTTCGAGTCCGGCCTCATCTCCCCTGAAGCAATGGCAAACACCATTCAGGCCCTCAAGCGCTTTCAACGCGCGGTGCAGGACCATGGTGTAGACCAGATCCGTGTCGTGGCCACCTCCGCCATGCGCGATGCCCGCAACGGCGCAGCCTTTCAAGCCTGGGTAAAAGCGGAGACCGGCTGGCACATGGAGATCATCTCCGGCCTCGAAGAAGGCCGCCTCATCCACCTCGGCGTCATGGCCGGCGACTCCGCAAAATCAGGCAAGAGCCTGGCAGGAAAGGTTGTGCTGGTCGACCTCGGCGGCGGCAGCTGCGAAATCACCCTCTCCGACCGCAAGCGCATCAAGGACACCATCAGCGTCCCTCTCGGCGCCGTCCGCCTCACCCAGGACTTCCTACCCGCCGATCCCGCCCCCGAAGATGGTCTCGCCCGCATGCGCCGCTGGATCGGCCGCGAGCTACGCCGTGCGCATCGCAGAATTCAGCCCGCCGGCGCAAGCCTTGTCATCGCCACCTCCGGCACAGCCGCCGCCCTGAGCGATGCCTGCGCCATTCAAGCTGCAAGGTACGCTGGCAAGTCAGCCGGTCAGCGAGCCGCTAAACAGCTCGCAGGCGTATCGGCTTCAGCCTCCGTGTCCAGGCAATTGGCGCCAACAAAAACCGTTCGCAAGCTCGCCAACAAGCTAGCGAAGATGACCCTCCCTGAGCGCGAAGCGGTCCCCGGCATTGGCCCGCGCCGAGCTGAAATCATCGTAGCCGGCGCCGAAGTTTTCGCGGAATTGCTGGAAAGCTTCAGCCTTCCCGGCTTCTTCTACTCGTCTCTCGGCCTGCGCGACGGCATACTCGCCCAGATGCTGGCTGAGCAGGACGCCCGCGCCACCGCGCACCGCGAATTCGAGCATGAGCGCTGGGAGAGCGTGCTCGCCACCGCTCGCCGCTATGGCGTCGATCCCCGCGAGGCTGAGCCCGTCCGTGCCCACGCCCTCCAGCTCTTCCGCGATCTGAAGCCTCTGCACTGCCTCCCATCAGAATACGAGAGCTGGCTCCAGGCCGCAGCCGTTCTGCGCGACACCGGCAAGTTCATCAACCACCAGGGACACCACCGCCATACCCAATACATCGTGTCCAGCTCTGAGATTTACGGATACACCCAGGTGCAGCGCACCATTGTCTCTGCCATCGCCCGCTACCTGGGCAAGAGCCGTCCTCAACCAGGGGACCGCGCTCTCAGGAACATTCCCGCCGACCAGCATGGGCACGTACTCCGCGCCGTGGTTATGCTGCGTCTTGCGGTTGCGCTCAACCAGGACCGCGCCAGCGATGTGCTGCGCGTCCGGGCAAAAATCTACCCCAAGCGGGTCTACCTTGAAGTGGAACCCGGACGAACCGGTGCGGAACTGGAGCTCTGGAGTCTCCGCAAAGAGGCCGGCTATTTCCGCGAAGTCTTCGGACGCGAGCTCTTCCCCACGCTCGCGTAGAGCGATCGCGCCATGCGCGGATCGATCAGCCAGCGCAACAGCGGAGGATGTCTGTCCATATCCACGCGCGCAATCGAACCCTTGCGCATGCGGATGGCAGCCCCGCCGTTGCCGGTAATCAACCGCCCCAGGAACTGGAACATGTTGGGGTTGTGGCCCACCACCAAAACCCCTTCGTACTCGGCATATTTGGCGAGCATGTCCTGGAACGCGGCGTAATCGCCATTGAGGCCGAGCGCAGGGCAAATCTCCACCTTGGCTTCGTAACCCAGTTCAGTGCCCACAAACTGCGCTGTCTGCAAGGCCCGTTTCAGCGGGCTTGAAACGATCACGTCAATCTGCACCTTGAGTGACGAGAGCACCCACGCCATCAGGATGCACTGATCTTTTCCTTCTTTGATAAGAGCGCGCTTGTTGTCGAGCAGCGGGTTCCCGCGGCTGACTCCGGCATTGGCGTGGCGCATGAGATAGAGATTCATAGTCGATGATTCTTCTGGGGTTGGAAGCGGCTTAGCTCCGTTCCCCATTTCTCTCCTGGAGCAACGATATTAACACGTCTGTAACAATATCCGGGAGTGCGCGCGCTCATTGGCTCGACCGTCGGCTGGCAGCATTCCGTCATCGGCTTGGTCACCAGCGCCGGATGTCCTGAGAGCCTCCTCGCCCTCAGAGGCTTTCCCCAGACCAAGATGTCTGCGTCTTGGCCACTTCAGTGAGAAATGCAAGTAGATGCCATTCGGTTCGCTCGCCATTGACCCTCAGCCCTCTAACCTTCACTTAACCCGGCAGGCCGAGGCCATTTGTACCCGAGCCCTTTCTCGCTCTCCCGAGGTCCTCCCCATGGCCTGACCTCAGCTTCGGACCGGAGACTGATCCCGCTCGGAGATTGAGTGGCTGGTGTACTATTTGATCTCGCTACCGGAGAGTTGAGGGGTGGTTGAGTCACAATTGCCTCGAATCGCGCCATCTAGATTAGTAGAGTCGGAATGAGTTCGAATTTCGTCTTGCCCGCAAAAGATGAGGATACGTATGAGAGCTTTGATTGAGGCTGGACAGATTCGAGCTGAGATGAGCTGGATTAGCAAAAAATGGAATGCAGGAAAGCTGGCGGCGGTGTTGCTGTTCTGGCTGGCCATGCCGGTACTGGTGGCTGCTCCGTCGGCAACTACCACGACATTGGCGGTTACGGCGAATGGTTTAATCGTTTCCTCAGTGGACGCCGGTGCCGTGGTAACGCTGACGGCAACGGTAGAGACCGGTGGCAAGGCCCTGACACCTGGCCAGGTAAACTTCTGCGACGCAACAGCGAAGCTGTGTTCGGATATTCACCTGCTTGGCACAGTGCAGTTGAGCAGCTCGGGCAAAGCAGTGCTGACTTTCGTCCCGCGCGCCGGAACGCACAGCTACAAAGCGGAGTTCGTCAGCACCGTTAACGATGCGGCGAGTGCTTCCGCGGCCGAGTCGCTTGTAGTTTATGGAATCACTAAGACTACGATTGCCCAGTCTGGCAGCGCCGGTAATTACACCCTGAAGGCCACGGTCACCGGCCAGGCAAGCGACGTTGTCCCAGCTGGGAATGTGCAGTTCCGCGACACCTCCGCCGGCAACGCCGTACTGGCAACTGCAACATTGGGAACTGGAACTTCGTCGTTGGACTGGGTGAACACTCAGAATCCCGCCACCCTGCCGCAGCCGCTGTCGATTCTGGTGGCGGATTTTAATGGAGACGGCATTCCCGATCTTGCAATCGGCACTAACGGCACAACGACCGGCTACCTGGAAATCCTCCTGGGAAACGGGGACGGTACTTTTCAAGCGGCACAGAACTTCACGGCGTTGCCCAACAACCAGGCTATGGTCGCGGCGTCCTTTGTGAATGGGGGTTCGCTGGACATTCTGACGGTGGACAACAACGCCAGCGGAACCAACAACGCCGCTTTGTTTATCGGGAATGGCGACGGTGGCGGGACAGTTGGAACACCTTTCAGCCTGGGGGGGCTGGCTCTGGTCAACGGGGTCGCCGCCGCCGATTTGAATCGCGACGGTTCAGAGGACTTCGTCATTACCGGCATCATCTATGGCGTCTGGTGCTTCGCAAATGTCAACGGCAACGGCAACGGAACATTCGGCGGACCGACGCTGAATGCTATCGGTAGTAACCCGCTCTCGGTCGTCGTGGGACCCTTCAACGCCAACGGCTATCCCGACATTGTGGTTGCCGACAGCGGCGCCGACAACGTCACCGTCTTCCAGAATAATAGCCAGGGATATTTCTTTCCTGGATCAGTGTCTTACAACACCGGTACAACTCCCGTCGCGATGGCTGTGGGCGACTTCAACGGCGACGGCTTCCTGGATCTGGCGGTGGTCAACAAAGGCAGCGGCAACGTCACCATTCTCCTCGGCCAGGGCAACGACACGCTGACGGCCGGGGCTACCATCCCCGTTGGCCACGCTCCAACTTCAATTGCCGTCGGCGACTTTAATGGCGACGGCATCGCCGATCTGGCCGTGGTCAACAGTGGGGACAAAAACGTTTCTATTCTGTTCGGCAAGGGAGATGGGACATTTGTCGCGGGCTCACCGCTGGGGACGGGAATAAACCCGGTGAACGTGGCAGTAGGCGATTTCTCAGGTACCGGCTTCTCGAATCTGGCTGTGACCAATCAGGACATTGCCAGCGCGACGGGCAGCACGCTCACCGTGGACGCCGCACAGCTCACCCAGACGGCAACCGCGACTGCGAGCACAGTTAATCCTCTGGGCACAGGATCGCACCTGGTGGACGCCGACTACGCCGGAGACAGCGTCTACAACGCCAGCGTTTCAGCGACAACCACCCTGAGCGGGACTCCGGCTGCGGCGGCAACTCCGATAATGACCCCCGCGGGAGGGACATACACTTCCGCACAGTCGTTGACCATTACTGACTCGACTTACGGAGCCGTGATCTACTACACGACGAATGGAACCGTTCCAACCACAGGTTCGACGAAATACTCAGGAGCAATCACAGTCGGGGCGTCCCAGACCATCGAAGCAATTGCGGTAGCCACGGGATTCACAAACAGCGCGGTTGCCACCGCCGCTTATACCATCGGTACGCCAGCTGTCCTCACCACTCCCACACCGGGTACTATGTTGAGCAGTTCGAGCGCGACCTTCGCGTGGTCGGGTGCCACCAATGTTTCGGAATACGAACTCTGGGTTGGTTCCACCGGTGCGGGTTCAAGTAATCTGAATTACCCAGGCGTGACGACAGGAACCACTGAGACGGTTAGTGGTCTGCCAACAAATGGAAAGCCGCTCTACGTTCGGCTCTACTCAAAGGTCGGTGGAGTTTGGCAGTATCACGACTACACCTACTCTGCATCTGGAGGAACTCCCGCAGTTCTCACTACTCCCAAGCCGGAAAGCACGTTGGCGAGCAACAGTCTCGCTTTCTCGTGGTCGGGTGGCGTTGGTGTTACTGAGTACGAACTTTGGGTTGGAACAACGGGCGTGGGTTCGCACAATCTGAATTATCCGGGTTTAACCACCGGAATCTCCGAAACCATAAGCGGCCTGCCAACCAATGGAGAGACGCTATACGTGCGGCTCTACTCCAAGATCAGCGGGGCGTGGCAGTACAACGACTACACCTACACAGCAGAGCAGCTTGGAGCCCTTACCACGCCTGCGCCGGGCAGTACGCTGACAAGCACGAGCGCGGCATTCACGTGGAAGGCCGGCGTCGGCGCAACAGAATACGAACTCTGGGTGGGCACCGAAGGTGTTGGCTCGAGTAACCTTAATTATCCCGGCTTGACGACAAGCTCCACAGAAACGGTAAGTAATTTGCCCTCCAGCGGAGGAGGAACACTCTACGTGCGGCTCTATTCGAAGGTCAATGGAGCGTGGCAGTATAACGACTACACCTACATAGCAGAGTAGCCAATGTTTGCGATTGCCGGATCTTCACCGCGTAATCGATTGGGAATGGAGATCCCGTTGACTCTAACCAAAGCAAAAAGCCTTTGCCCGTGAAGGAGCGGTACACGGGATAGATCGCAAAAGCATAGAAACGCCGGTGTCCATGAGGCGTTTTCCCTTTGAATCTCGCGTATCTAACAGACAGACATACTGCGCAAGGCCTGTTTGCTCCACCATTTAGGAGAAGATTGAAATGAAGCTTCGACGCCCCATGCACGCCGCTCTCGTTCTGTGGATCGGAATCTCTATATATAGCTCATCTGTCTCCCAAACGGTGAGTGCTGCCGACTCGCATCGCGAAAGCTCCTTCGTTCCTTCTCGCATCGTGGAGCGTGTGGATGACGCCAGACTGGCGCGCCTCTCAGGCAACACCCATCCCATGGCGCTCCCGAAGTTCGATCATGGCCTCCTTGAGCCACAACTTCCCATGGAGCGGATGCAATTGGTGCTGAAAAGAAGCGCGGAGCAGGAAACTGCACTCGAGAAATTCATGGCCCAGCAGTACGACCCGAAGTCGCGGAATTTTCACCATTGGCTGAGCGCGGAGGAGTTCGGAAGACTTTATGGTCCCTCCGACAGCGACATCGATACGGTCACCAACTGGCTGAAGGATCGCGGCTTCCAAATCTATTCCGTCAGCAAGGGGCGCGTGACAATCGAGTTTTCCGGCACCGCGTTTCAGGTGCAGCAGGCTTTCCACCTGGAAATGCATCGCTACCTTGTCAATGGGATGATGCACATCGCCAACGATCGCGACCCGCAAATCCCTGAGGCGCTCAGCCCAGTGGTTGCCGGCGTTGCCTCCTTGCATGATTTCTTTCCCGTGCATCAGTCCAAACTGGGCCGTTTAGTTTCGGTTAGCCAGGAAACGCACAAGGTCACACCACTGAATGCGCCCGATCCGGCTATCAAACCTCAGTACGTGTTTCTCGATCCAAGCATCGGCGATATCGAAAATGAGGATATCGGGCCTTACGATTTTGCCGCGATGTACAATCTGACGCCGCTCTGGAACGCAGGAATCACCGGCAAAGGGCTTTCGATCGCCATCGCAGCGCAAACAGACATCAATCTTACGGACGTCGCTACGTTTCGAACTTTTTTCGGATTGAGCAAGTTCACCGGCACCGCCAAGATGGTGCTCAATGGGCCGGATCCAGGAACCATCCAGGGATCTGTGGTTGAAAATACTCTCGACACTGAATGGGCTGGCGCCGCCGCGCCGGATGCGCAAGTGCTTGTAGTGGCGACCAAAGGCACGGCGACTTCCAGCGGAGGACTCCTATCGATCTCGTATATCGTCGACAACAACGTCGCGCCGGTCATGAGCGCCAGCTACGGCGAATGCGAGGCCGGGCTCGGCGCTGCCGGAAACGCGAATCTGAATGCCATTTTTCAGCAGGGGTCGGCTGAAGGCATCAGCATGTTTGAATCGGCGGGCGACCAGGGTTCCACCGGGTGTGACAATTCCGACGCCACCGTTTACCCTGCTCCGGCACAGAATGGCCTCCAGGTGAACGGCTTCGCCTCCAGCCCATACATCACGGGAGTGGGAGGCACGGATATTGTCTGGCAGGAAGACGCGTACAGCAAATACTGGACTGCCAACACAACCAATCATTCAAGTGCTATCGGGTATATTCCCGAAGTTCCGTGGAATTCCACATGCACCAGCTCTTATCTGCTGACTTATGTCTACACGGGTCAAACCTCTTCGGAGGAGTTATGCAATAACGCCATAGCAGCCGGCTTGGACGAGATGGTGCGCGTTGTCGGTGGCAGCGGCGGTAAGAGCTCATGCTTATCGAATACCGGAACGTTCGCCAGTTGCACCGGTGCGTATGCCAAACCCTCATGGCAAACGGGTGTCGGCGTTCCAGCGGACGGAGTGCGCGACGTTCCCGACGTCTCGCTCTTTGCCTCAAGTGGCTTGCCAAGTGGAAACGGGGGGAGCGCTTACCTCATCTGCGTTTCATCGAACTCGCCCGATAAAACCTGCGACTACACAGGCGCCAACATCGTTGCTCAGGAAGTTGGCGGCACATCGGTTTCATCGCCTGCAATGGCCGGCATCATGGCGCTCGTGGTGCAAAATGCAGGTGGCGCCGCGCAAGGACTGGCTAACCCCATGCTTTATAAGTTAGCCGCCAAGGATAATCGCGCCGATTGCAATTCCAATACCGTCGCAAACGGAAACAACTGCAACTTCTACGACATTACAACCGGGACCAATGCGATGCCCTGCTCGTCCGGTTCGCTGAATTGTGCCGTTGCGACCAGCGGGGACAACATAGGAATCGTGAGCGGGTACGGCTCGACAACGGGGTACGATCTGGCGACGGGGCTAGGATCGGTCAATGCCTATAACCTGGCGACCGCATGGGCGGTCGCTTCCACCCCGGTTCCAGCGGTGATGAAATCGCCCACACCGGGCAGCACGCTTCCAGGCTCTAGCACGACTTTCACCTGGACCGCCGGGACAGGCGCCACGGAGTACGAACTCTGGGTGGGCACCGCCGGGGTCGGCTCGAGCAACATTAGCTACCCCGGCGTAACCACGGGTACATCGGAAACGGTAAGCAGCCTACCAACGAATGGCGAAACGCTTTATGTGCGGCTCTACTCGAAAATCGCTGGAGTCTGGCACAGCAATGACTACACCTACACGGCGTCTGCCGCCGGGGGTTTTGCCGTGCTCACTTCGCCTACGACCGGTAGCGCGTTGACGGGATCCAGCGTGACGTTCACATGGACGGCCGGTACCGGCGCTACAGAGTACGAGCTCTGGATAGGTTCCACAGGGGTCGGCTCGAGCAACATCCACTACCCAGGTGTTACGACGGGGACTACTGAGACAGTCACCGGCCTCCCGACGAATGGAGAGACGCTCTACGTGCGGCTCTACTCGAAGATTGCCGGAGTTTGGCGCTATAACGACTACACGTATACCGCAGAACCGCTGGGAGCACTCACCACTCCTGCGCCGGGCAGTACGCTGACCAGTACGAGCGTGGCATTCACGTGGAAGGCCGGCGTCGGAGCTACAGAGTATGAACTCTGGGTGGGTACCAAAGGTGTTGGTTCGAGTAATCTGAACTACCCCGGTCTAACCACGGGAATCACTGAAACGGTAAGCGATTTGCCCGCCAGCGGAGGAGGGACGGTTTACGTGCGGCTCTATTCGAAGGTCAA
>Ga0182016_10004245_pt1 | contig 15960 bp, 11 predicted proteins | sample 712S2MmetaG_FD_120491 | JGI IMG/M metagenome (GOLD analysis project Ga0182016, IMG submission 120491) | Permafrost microbial communities from Stordalen Mire, Sweden - 712S2M metaG | ecosystem: Environmental > Terrestrial > Soil > Wetlands > Permafrost | place: Sweden: Stordalen | collected...
CAGCTCGCGGTTGACGGCCATCCGCACCGGCAGCCGCTCGAGCAGATCGGCGAGCCGCGAGTCCTGCGCGAGCGCCGCCAGCGCGTCGCCCACGGTCGCCCCGTCAGCCAGCTCCGCCTCGATCGCGTCGGCTCCCGCGCGCTCGCGCAGCTGGGCGAAAAGTCGTATCCGCACGATCATGACCCGCTCAGCCTACCCCGCGCCTGCCCGCGGCTCCTCGAGGCGGCCCTGTTATCTTCGCGTGATGGCGGGACGCACGCAACTGACGGACGGCCACGGACGCGCGATCGGCGATCTGCGCCTCTCGGTGACCGACCGCTGTGGCTTCCGCTGCCGCTACTGCATGCCGGCGGAGGGCATGCAGTGGCTCGACCGCGCGGAGCTGTTGACCTTCGAGGAGATCGAGCGCCTCGTGCGCGTCCTCGTCGAAATGGGCGTACGCGACGTCCGCCTCACCGGCGGCGAACCGCTCCTGCGCCGCCAGCTGCCCCGGCTGGTCGCGATGCTGGCGGCGATCCCCGGGCTGGGCGAGCTGGCGCTGACGACCAACGGCTACCAGCTCGAGCGCGACGCCGACGCCCTCGTCCACGCGGGCGTAACACGCTTCAACGTCTCCGTCGACTCCCTCCAGCGCGAGCGCTTCAGCGAGATGACACGCCGCGACGCGCTGGACAGGGTCCTGCGCGGCCTTGCGACGCTCGCCTCCTTCCCCCAGGCCCACCCGATCAAGGTCAATGCGGTGGCGATGCGCGGTTTCACCGAGACGGAGGTGATCCCGTTCGCCCGCTTCGCACGCGAGCACCCCTACGAGGTCCGCTTCATCGAGTTCATGCCGCTCGACGCCGACCACGCCTGGACTGCCGGCGACGTCTTGAGCGGCGAGGAGATCCGCGCCGCGATCCATGCCGTCTACCCGCTCGAGCCCGAACCCCGCAAGCCCAGCGCGACCTCACGAACCTTCCGCTTCGCCGACGGCCGCGGCCGAATCGGCTTCATCAACCCCGTTTCCGAGCCCTTCTGCGGCGACTGCAACAGGATCCGCGTGACCGCCGACGGCCAGCTGCGCACGTGCCTTTTCTCGCTGCGCGAAACGGACCTGCGCGCTGTTCTGCGCGGCGGTGGCGGCGACGACGAGCTCGAGACCGTCCTGCGCGACGCCGTCTGGCGCAAGGAGCTCAAGCACCACATCGGCGATCCGGGCTTCGTCCAGCCCGCCCGCACGATGTCGGCCATCGGCGGTTGATGGGGTGAGTGGGTGCGGGGCACCCCTCACCCGGGCAGACCGCGCCGCAGCCGACGGCCGCCGCGCTCTCAGAGGAGGTCGATCGTGACCTGCTCGCCGGCCGCGACCGCGCCGCTGCCGGCCGGGATCAGCGCCAGCGCGTCGGCGCCCAGCATCGAGGTGAGGATGTGTGAGTCCTGCACGCCGGTCGGCCTCACATGCCAGCCGTCCGGGCGCAGTTCGAGCCGGCAGCGAACGGCCTCGACGCGCGCTGGCGTGCGCCGGCAATCCTCATCGAGTGTCGCGACCGTCCGCCGGCGCTCCGGCGGCTCGCCGGCGAGCGCCTGCAGCGCCGGGCGCGCGAACAGCAGGAAGGTGACGAGCGACGACACGGGGTTGCCCGGCAAACCGAACACGAGCGTCTGCTCGCGGGTGCCGAACCAGAACGGCTTGCCCGGCCGAAGCGCCACGCCCGCGATATGTCGCTGCACGCGCAGGCCGTCGAGAACCGCGGCCACGTGATCGTGTTCGCCCACCGACATCCCGCCCGTGATCACGGCCGCGTCGGCGCAGAGCGCCGCAGCGATCGCCTCACGGATCAGCGCCTCCTCGTCGCGGGCGTGCACGACGGACACGACCTGCGCCCCCGCCTGCTCGACGAGCGCGGGGATCACGAACGCGCTCGAGTTGCGCACCGAGCCGGGCCGCGGCTGCTCGTCCACCGCGAGCAGCTCGTCGCCGGTGGTGACGACGGCGACGCGCGGGCGCGGGCCGGTCGAGACGACCGGGCGGCCCATGGATGCGAGCACGCCAAGCTCGGCGGGGCCGAGTCGCACGCCCGGCTCGAGCACCGTCTCGCCCGCTCGCACGTCCTCGCCCGCCCGGCGCACGAACCGGCCCGCCTCGACGCCGATCAAGAGCTCGACCTCGTCAGCGTGGCGCCGCGTCTGCTCGACTGCCACGACAGCGTCGGCACCCGCCGGGATCGCCGCTCCGGTCGAGATCGCGCATGCCTCCCCCGCCGCGAGCACCGCCGCGGACGGCGCGCCCGCCCTTGACTCATCGACGATCACCAGCCGGGCGCCAGCGCCGCTGTCGGCGGCCCGGACCGCGAAGCCGTCCATCGCCGAGTTGTCGAACGACGGCACGTCTTCGGGCGCCCGGATCTGCTCGGCAAGCACCCGCCCGAGCGCCTCGCCCAGCGCCACCGTCTGGGGCTCAAGCGGCTGCGAATGCTCGAGCACGAGTGTGCGCGCGGCCTCGAACTCGGTCAGCTCCGTGGTCACCGCCGAAGCACTCTATTCACGCCCGGGCGCGGCCGAGCGCCGCCGGTGCAGGCGGGTCCGGTATCTTTGCGCGCTCCGCGGCTTCGGTTTGGGAGGGCGGTGCGCGCCCGTGTGAGCGCACGGCGCGGGCTCGCGGGCGGCTGTGCTGGCGTGGCGTCATCCGTTTGTCCCCTGTCGAGGTTCGGGAGTTTTGATGAGTTCTGATTCTGGGTTTCTGTTCACGTCGGAGTCGGTCACGGAAGGCCACCCCGACAAGATCGCCGACCAGGTTTCCGACGGTGTGCTGGACGCCGTGCTGAGCGATGATCCCTACGCGAGGGTGGCGTGCGAGACGCTGGTCACCACCGGACTGGTGGTGGTTGCCGGGGAGATCACCACCTCGACCTTCGTCGACATCCCGGCCGTCGTGCGCGAGACCGTGCGGCGGATCGGCTACGACGACGCGACCGCCGGCTTCGACTGCGACACCTGCGCGGTGATCTCGACGATCGACCGCCAGTCGCCCGACATCGCCCAGGGCGTCAGCGAGGCGTTCGAGCGGCGCGCCTCCGGATCCGGCGACGAACTGGACCTCGCGGGCGCCGGCGACCAGGGCATGATGTTCGGCTACGCCTCGGATGAGACGCCGGAGCTGATGCCCCTGCCGATCTCTGTGGCGCACCGCCTCGCGGAGCGCCTTTCAGCGGTGCGCAAGGACGGCACGCTGGGGTACCTGCGCCCGGACGGCAAGACCCAGGTCAGCGTGCGCTACGAGGGCGGCCGGCCGGTCGCGATCGAGAAGCTCCTGATCTCCACCCAGCACGCCGACGGCGTCGATTCGGAAACCCAGATCAAGGCCGACCTGTGGGAGCACGTCGTGACAGCCGTGCTGCCGGAGGCGCTCTACGACCCGGCCGCGCTGCGCCGCGACTTCCTCGTGAACCCGACCGGGCGCTTCGTGATCGGTGGCCCGATGGGCGACTGCGGACTGACGGGCCGCAAGATCATCGTCGACACCTACGGCGGGATGGCCCGCCACGGCGGCGGCGCGTTCAGCGGCAAGGACCCTTCGAAGGTCGACCGCTCAGCCGCCTACGCCGCCCGCTGGGTCGCGAAGAACTGCGTCGCCGCCGGCCTTGCGCAGCGGCTCGAGGTCCAGGTCGCCTACGCGATCGGCGTCGCTCACCCCGTCTCGGTGATGGTCGAGACGTTCGGCACCGAGCGCGTCGACCGCGCGAAGATCGCGGCCCTCATCGACGAGCACTTCGACCTGCGGCCGGGCGCGTTCCGCGAAGAGTTGAAGTTGCACCGGCCGATCTACCAGGCGACCGCCGCCTACGGGCACTTCGGCCGCGATCACCCCGACTTCACCTGGGAGCACACCGGCAAGGCAGACGCGTTGCGAGCCGCCGCGGGGCTATGAGCGCTTCCGCGGCAAGCGCGCCGGCCTGACCGAATGCGCGAGGAGCCCGCAGGGTCGCTGTCGCTGGCGGGCCGCGAGGCGGTGCTCGAGCACGCCGCGGCACTGATCCTCGAGACCTGGCGCTCCTTCGATACCGCTCGCGCCGGCCAGCCCCTTGCGGGCGAGCGCCACCTGTCGCTGCTGCGCGAGGCGCTGCCGCAGTCTCCCGGCGAGGCCGTCCGCGAGCTCGACGCGGCGGCTGAGGTGCTCGACGTCTCGTTGACCCAGGCGCGGCCGCGGTTCTTCGGCTGGATCGGCGGCTCGGGACTCGAGATCGGCGTGCTCGCAGACGCGCTGATGGCTTCCCACGACGTCAACGTCGCGCTGAGCGCAGGCGCCGCAACCTTGCTCGAGCGCCAGACGGTGCGCTGGGCGGGCGAGTTCGTCGGCTTCGCTTCGGGCGCCGACGGACTGATGGCCGCGGGCGGCACGCTCTCAAACCTGACGGCGCTGACCGCGGCGCGCGAGCGCGCGATCCCCGGCGCGCGCTACGAGGGGCTCGCCGGCCACCGTCTCGCGCTCTACTGCTCCGCCGAGGCGCACTACTCGGTGCGCCGCGCCGCGGAGGTGCTGGGCATCGGCGGGCACAGCGTGCGCGCGATCGCGATCGACTCGAACCGCCGCATGGACCCGGACGCCTGCGCTGCGGCGATCGACGCCGACCGCCGGGCGGGCATCGTCGCGGTCGCAGTGGTGGCGACCGCCGGCACGACGCTGACCGGTGCGGTCGACGATCTGGAGGCGCTGGCCGATGTCTGCGCCGGCCGCGAGGTGTGGCTGCACGTCGACGGCGCCTACGGCCTGCCGGCGGCCTCCACGGCACTCGCCGGGCACCTCTTCAAGGGCCTCGCCCGGGCGGACTCGGCGACCGTCGACGCCCACAAGTGGCTCTACGTGCCGAAGGCGTGCAGCGTGCTGCTTGTGCGTGACGCGGCGGCGCTCGAGAGCGCGTTCAGCCACGACGAGAGCTATGTCCCCCACACCGACCGCGAGGCCATCCACCCCGTAGATCGAACGCTCGAGTACTCGCGTCCGCTGAGCGCCCTGAAGCTGTGGCTCGCCTTCCGCGTGCACGGCGCCCAGGCGATCGCCGCGGCGATCGAGCGCAACCTGCGCCAGGCTCGTCTGCTCGCCGAGCTGATCCGTGCGGATCCGCGGCTCGAGCTGCTCGTCGAGCCGCAGCTCTCGGCCGTCTGTTTTCGCCACCGCCCACCAAGCCACCTCACCGCCGTCGCCCACAACGCCGCGCTGGCCGCCGCGATCGCCGCCGACGGGCGCATCATGCTCGCCGCGGCGACCGTCGACGGCGTGCCGTGCCTTCGCGCCTGCATCGTCAACCACCGCACCAACGAGGACGACGTGCGCTCGATCGTGGCGGTGGTTCGCGAGCTCGGCGAGCGCGTCTCCCGAGCGGGCTAGCCCGCGAGGCCCTCCCACCACAGGCCAAACAGCTCCCACGCGTGACGGCGGGCGAGCGGTGCGAGCTCCTCGCTCTGCGCCCGCAGTTCCTCGGCGCTTACGCCGAGCTTCGCGAGCTCGGCCTCCGATCGCGACCAGGAGGCGATCACCTCCAGCGTGACCTCGGGGTGAAACTGCAGTCCCACGTGGCGGCCATGGCGAAACGCGGCCGGCCCGGCTTCGCTGTGGGCCAGCGGCTCGCCGCCCGGCGGCACGCTGAGCTGCTCGTAGTGCCAGTGGAACCACGGGCCGGGCGGAACGCCGTCGAGGGGCTCGGACAGCTCGAACCAGCCAATCTGCGGCTTGGACGCAGGCGACACCTCGCCACCCAGCGCGATCGACAGCGCCTGGCCGCCGAAGCACACCCCCAGCACCGGGATCTCCGCGGCCACCGCGTCGCGCAGCAGCTCGATCTCCGCTGACACCCACGGCGGATCGCTGCCCCTCGCCGACGACACCGAGCCCAGCGACGCGACGAAGGCAAAGCCGGCCAGGGCGGGCAGCGGCCCCTGGGTGACGTCGTGAACGACGTAATCGCAGCCGTGCTCGCTCAGCCACTCCTCGAGCAGCGCGGCGGGCGCCTCGTCGCCGTGGCTGAGGATCAGCCCGCGTCTGGGAGCCATCTCGCCGCCATCGCGCACGTCACAGCCACACGGTAGCGGCCAGCTCGCCGGCCAGTCGGTCGGCCACAGCAGCGCTTCGGCGCCCGGCACGCACCTGCGCGCGTGCGAGCAGCGCGAGTGAGCCGCTCAGCAGCACCACGTCCGCTTCGCGCAGTTGCGCGAGCGTCAAAGGCAGCTCGCGTGCATCGATACCCAGGCGCCGCGCGTGCTCGAGCACGGCGGCCCTGACGACACCCGGCAGAATCGAGCCGTCGAGCGGCGGCGTCGCGAGCACCCCGTCGCGCAGCAGGAACACGTTGGCCCGCGTCGTTTCGAGCAGTTCGTCCGAGCGGTTGACGAGCAGCGGTCGCACACCCGCCCCCGCGAGCCCCTCGATCTGCTCAAACCAGGATCGGTCGATCAGCTTGTGGGCCCCGGCGCCGCCCCTGACCCGAACCGCCATGAGCGTGACATCCGCCACCGGCAGCACGGCCGCACGATCCAGGGGCGCGATCTCGATCTCGATCGCCGGCGGCGAAGCCCCGTGCGGCAGCGCCTTGACGCGCAGTCGCGCGAGCGAGTGCCCTTCGGCGGCCTCCGCGAGCGCTGCGCCGAGTCCCGCTGGCAGCGCTGCGCCGTAGAGCAGGCGGACGCTCGCACGCAGCCGCGCCAGGTGACGGCTCGCCAGGTGCGGGCGCCCGTCGATCACCAGCAACGTCTCGAACACGCCGAGGTCGGCCGCCGGCGCGCACACTGCGGCGAAGTCGAGCGGCGGTTCGGTCACGGCCATGGGCGCAATACTCGCGTAACGGCGATCATGCGCCATGAGGGCCCGTTGACGACGCTCCTGATCGACAACCACGACTCGAACACCTTCAACCTTTTCCAGCTGCTGGCGCTGGTCGAGGGTCGCGAGCCGGTGGTCGTGCGCAACGACGAAGCCGAGTGGCTGGCGCTCGACGCCGGGCGCTTCGCCCGCTGCGTCATCTCCGCCGGCCCGGGACGGCCCGACCGCCCGCGCGACTTCGGCCTCTCGCGCAGCGCGCTGGCACAGACTGACCTTCCTGTGCTCGGCGTCTGTCTCGGGCACCAGGGCCTCGTGCTGGCCCACGGCGGCGAGGTCAGCGCCGCGCCGCGGCCCATGCACGGGCGGCGCAGCCGTATCTTCCACCACGGCTGCGAGTTGTTCGGTGGGATCCCCCAGGGCTTTCTCGCGGTGCGCTATCACTCGTTGTCGGTTCGCGAGCCGCTGCCCGCCGCACTCGAGGTCATCGCCCGCACGGCGTCGGGAACGGTGATGGCGGTCCGCCATCGCGAGCACCCGCATTGGGGGGTGCAGTTTCACCCGGAGTCGGTGCAGACGGAGTGGGGCGCGCGCCTGCTCGAGAATTTCTGCCGCCTGGGAAGCGGGCGCAGCACAGGAGTGCGCAACGCACGCGGGCGCAACGGCGGCGGCGCCCCCGCTCCGGCCCCGGCGCCCACGCCCACGCCGCGCGCCCGGCGCCCGGCGCAGGGGCTCGAGCTTGTCGTGCGCTCGGTGCGCCGGCCGCCGCTCGCCGAGGACGCCTTCGTGGAGCTCTACGGGGCGCAGCGCAACGCCTTCTGGCTCGACTCGAGCTGCGAAGTCCCGCCGCTCGGAGCGTTTTCCTACATGGGCGCGGGCGGCGGACCGCTGTCGGCGCTGATCTGCCACGACGTCGCCGCGCACCGCCTGACGGTCGATCGCGGCGGACGCCGCGAGACCCATGACACCGCGCTCTTCGACTGGCTTGACCGCGAGCTTGCCGAGCTCTCGGTCGCGGGCCGCGACCTCCCGTTCGAGTTCATCGGGGGATTCGTCGGCTACCTTGGCTACGAGCTGAAGGCCGAGTGCGGGGGCGCGCTCGCGCATCGCTCGCTCCTCCCCGATGCTGCGCTGATGTTCGCCGACCGCGTGATCGCCTACGACCACACCGCGGATGAGGCTCACGCGATCTGCCTGACGACGTCAGCCGACCGCGCGGACGCGGCGAGCTGGGCCGAGCACATCGCCGGCCGGCTGCGCCGCGTGCGCAGAGCCCCACCACCGCAGCCGAGCGATCCCGGCGGGCTCACGCATTTTGCGCTGCGCCGCGCCGCCGAGGATTACCTCACCGACATCGAGACCTGCCAGCGGCTGCTCGCGGCCGGCGAGAGCTATGAGATCTGCCTCACCAACGAACTCCTCGCGCCGCCATGCACGAACACGCTCGGCCTGCACCGTGTGCTGCGCCGCGTCAACCCGGCCCCGTTCGCCGCGTTCCTGCGCCTGGGCGGCGTCGAGGTCTCAAGCTCCTCGCCTGAGCGCTTCCTTGCTCTCGACCGCTCCCGGCGCCTCGAAGCCAGGCCGATCAAGGGCACCGTTGCGCGCGGCGTGACCGTGAGCGAGGACCGCGAGGCGGCAGCCCGCCTGCGCCGCGCCGGCAAGGACCGCGCCGAGAACCTGATGATCGTCGACGTGCTGCGCAACGACCTCGGCCGGGTTGCCGAGATCGGCTCGGTCGCGGTGCCCAGTCTGATGGCCGTCGAGAGCTACGAGACCGTGCACCAGCTCGTCTCGACGGTCCATGCGCGGCTGCGCGACGGCGTGACCATCGTCGACGCGCTGCGGGCGTCCTTCCCGGGCGGCTCGATGACCGGCGCTCCAAAGACACGCGCGATGGAGCTGCTCGACCGCATCGAGACCCGTCCGCGCGGCATCTACTCCGGCGCGATCGGCTACCTGTCGGCAGCCGGCGCCGCCGACCTCAGCATCGCGATCCGCACAATCGTCAACTCCCCTCGCGCGATGACGATCGGCGCCGGCGGCGCGATCACCGTGCAGTCGGACCCCCGCGCCGAGTTGCGCGAGCTGCTGCTGAAGGCACGCGCGCCGCTCGAGGCCGTCGGGCTGGCGCAACACGGCCGCCGCGACAGCGCGAAGCTCGCCGGCGGCGCTCAGAACTCGACGTTCGCGGCGAGGTAGGCGAGCGAGGCGCTCCACGAGCTGCCGGAGACCGTGCCCGCAAGGGTCAGCGGCATGATGAAGTGCAGGCCGGCGAAGGCCGCCGGCGGCGTGGTCGAGTCCTCGGCTGACAGCGTGAGCGTCGTGGAGTGCGAGGCCGTCGGGGCAGCGGGCGCCGTCGTCCCCGCGCCGGGATAGAGGTCTGACTCGCTCAGCGCCGGACAGCTCCCGGCGCCGGCTGGGAACAGGCAGGTCGTGGTGCCGTTGTTGGCGGCTTGCACCGAGATCTCGACGCCGCCGTCCTGCGTCGGGGCGCTGGCAGGGTCGCTGAGCGTCCAGTAGGCGGTCGGCGAGAGTGAGAGCAGTTCGCTCGCCAGCGCAGATTGTGTGGCCTCGCCCTTGATCGTCGTGTCGGTCGCGGCGGAAACCGCTGAGGGAATCACGGCCAGATCGGCGAGCTCGCCGGTCCACTGCTCGTTGGTCGGCATGTCGGCCCAGGTGCCGGTGTTGTTCATGAACCCGACCGTCCAGTAGCCGGCGTAGTTGAGGTCGCTGATCCCGGAGGTCTTGCTCGCGACCTGCGCACCATCGATGTACAGGGTCAAGGTGGACGGCGTGAACACGGCGACGGCGAGATGCCATGCGTTGTTGTCGTAGGTCGCGGTGGAGGCCGCCTCGACGCCGGTGCCGCCGCTGATGCCGGCGACGACCTTGCCGCTGTTGTCCATCCAGATCTGGCGGTCGTGCGAGAGCCCGGCGCCGCTCTGTGCGGCGTCGTAGCCGATGATTCCGCCTCCCGTCGCGTGACTCGGCGCCTTGAACCACGCGACCAGCGAGAAGGTGTCGGGCGCCGAGGCTAGGGGAATCGCGCCGGCTGTCTCCATGTAGCCGCTCGCCCCGCTCAGGGCGGCCGCGTAGCTCGACGTGCCCAGCGGGCCGGGGACTCCCAGCGTCACCGTGGCGCCCACCGCGGTGGCGTCGTCGTTGGCGCTCGAGGAGTCCGGCTCGACCTCGAAGAACGGGAAGGCCTCGCTCTCGGTCGTGCCGCTGTCGGTGAGTGGCCAGTAGAAGCCGGGAGCATCGGTGAGCATCTGCGCCTCGTAGGCGCCGAGGCTTGTCTCGCCGTGCAGGGTCGTGATCTGCGCGGCGCTCAGAGCCGAGGCGAAGTAGGCGAAATGCGCGAGCTCACCGGTCCAGTAGTCGTCAGTCGGCTGGTCGGTCCAGTTTGTCGCTGCGTTGAGGACGCCGATCTGCCAGTAGCCGCCGCTCGCCCCGCCCGAGGTGGCGCTGGCGTTGGTGACTGCCGTGCCCGCGTCGACGTAGACCTTCAGCCCGGACGAGTTCACCGTGGCAACGAGCAGATGCCACTGCCCGTTGTTGTAGGCGCTCGTCGAGGTCGCCTGGTAGTAGGACGAGGACTTGTGCACGCCGACGACGATCTTGCCGCTGTTATCCATCCACGCGGCGGGGTCGTTCCCGGTACCCGAGCCCGAACGGGCACTGTCGAAGGTGAGGATGCCGCCGCCGCCGCTCCAGCCGCTGGGCACCCGGAACCACACCGCGATCGTGAACGCAGCCGGGAGTGCGGCGTTGGCGGTCGCGGTCTCGGCCCAGCTCGTCCCGTCGGTGGCGCCGTCGAAGTACATCGCGCCGTCGTTCGCGAACGGGCCAGCGTCGGATGGCGTCACGCCGCCCATCGGCGTCCCGAGATTGTTGTTGCCGGTGAGGTCGGGCAGCGACGCCACGACGGGCAGGCCGGTCGCCGTCGTCGAGGCCGATTGCAGGGGCCAGAACTCGCTCGGCGAGTCGGCGAGGACACGGGTTTCGAAGCTCGACTCGGTGCCCGATCCGCTGTTGTAGAGCGTCGTCACCTGCGCTGCCGACAGCGCCGACGGGAACACGGCGACCTCGGCGAGTGAGCCGGCGAGGTAGTAGCTCAAGGGCGTCGGGACGTAGACCGCGCCATAGGCCCAGCCGACCGTCCAAAAGCCGTCGTAGGCCTGAGCTGACGTGGCGCTCGCGTTGGTGGCGACGGAGGTGCCGTTGACGTAGATCTTCAGCCCCGCGGTGGAGCTGAACGACGCCACGACGTAGTACCAGCTGCCGGTGTTGTAGGTGGCCGACGTGGTGGCAACCTGAGTGGTGCCGCCTGTGTACTCGCCGGCGGCGATGTGCCCTGAGTTGTCCATCCACAGGTTGGGCGCCCACCCCGCGGGCGTCCCGCTCTGGGAGGTCGCGAAGCCGACGATCTCGCCGCCGCTCGAGTAGCCCGAGGCGACATCGACCCAGGCTGCCAGCGTGAAGTTGCCGCCCGACGGGCTCGCGACCTTCTGTTGCGTCTCGAGCATGCCGGTCGACCCGTTGAAGCTAGCGGCGGCGGCGCTCAGCGGGCCGCTCGCGCCGAACGTAACGCCCCCGAGCGGGAACGCGTCGTCACCGTCGCCGGACGCATCGCTGGCGACCTCCAGCCCGCCCGTCGCGCTGGTGAGCGTCGCGGAGCTCGGCGCTGAGGTGCCGGCGTTCGCGAATGTGCTCGTCAGTGAGCTCGGCAAGAGGCTCGAGAGCTCCGAGCCCGGCCATGGGTTCCCGGTGCAACTGGTGCTGTCGCTGCTGAACGGCGCGCTCGTCGCGCCGGTCGAGGTGCACGTGCCGCCGCCGGCCGGCGCGTTCGTCAGCACAACCGAGGCCGCGGTCGTCGTTCCGCTCCCCGTGATCGTCGCCGTGAACGCGGCCAGCGTCGGCGTCGTGGCCGCCACCAGCGCCACGGCGAGGCTGAACAGGATCAACCGCCGGACCAGGCGCCCACTGGGCCGGCGCAGCTTGGCGGCGCGGCCGCTCACAGCGGTCTCCCCTCCGGCGCCCGCGACGGCGGCCCGCCGCCGCCCCGCTCGCCCCCTGCGCTCGCGTGCTCGTTCCGAGCACCCAGGCGGCGCGTGTCTCTGTCAGAGCTTCGCCACATTGCCGCTTCCTGTCACCCGCGGGCTTCGGCTGCTTCGCGGCCGACGCTGAGCCTGGCGAGCACGCGGCCGCGAGGGAGGCGACGGCGGGCTCGGTCTGGCGCGAGCGTCTCGGTACCTTCGCGCAGCGCCAGCATGCCAACCGCGAGCGGAGACAGCACGATCGCCGCAACCAGCACCCAGGCCCAGATTGGCAGGATCGCGTGCGCTTGTAGCGTCGAGTTCGAGCGGCTTGCCAGGCGCGCCGCGATGATGCCGGCGTGACCGGGCTCGATCACCGTGTGCGTGCCGGTGATGCTGATACGCAAAGGCAGAACGCCGCCGTTGACGAGCCGCGCAAGGAAGTTCGCACCCGAATGGGAGGAGGCGGCCATCGTCACGCCGCCATGGTGCGCTCCACGCGCGGCGGCGCTGTGCCCACCGGCAGCGGCGGTTGTGACCCGTCCGGCGCTCGCGACCGCAACCCGCACGAACGGCCGGACCATGTTCAGCGGCAATGCGAAGGCGCCGCCGACCGTCACCGAGCGCATCGCCGGGCGCAGAAAGCGGGGCAGTATGAGGCTGAGGATCGCCCCCGCCGCAAGTACCGCGAGAGCCCACGGAAGCCCGTTCACCACCCAGCCGAGGTCCGGGATGATGGCGACCGGCACACCGATGATCGAGGTGCGCGTGAGCTCCCAGCCGTCGTCTGAGGTGTTCAGGTCGCCGCGGGTGCGAAACGCGCCGCCGGGGAGAAGCTGTGCGACCCGGTGCATGTAGACCGCGCCGGTGCTCGGAACGTGGAAGGCGACGACCATCCCGCGCCGCAGCGGGGCGGCCCCGATCGGCCGGGTCAGCACGAGGCTCCCAGCCGGCGCCGTCGTTCCCATCGAGGGGGTCTGCATCACGAGCATGTCGCCGTGGGCGATGAAGATCCACCCGCCGAGGGCGAGCGCGGCCAGCGCACCCAGAGCAACCGGCAGCCAGCGAGCCAGTCGCCGCGCACGATATGAGCGCCGCGCCGGCGAGCCTGGCGGCCGCCTCGAAGCTGCGGTTCGAACCTGGTCGCCTGCTGCGCTCCCGGCCGGCGCGAGTTGCCGGATTGCCGCGGCAGCGGGCTGCGCCGTGCGCTCCGGCGCGCGTGCGCCGGCCGGCTGAGCAGCGCCGCCGCGGCGGCGCCCGAAGATCCACGCGCCGAGCGCGGCGAGGATCAGCGTGCCGGCGAGGGCCGCCAGCCGGCCGCGAAGCGGCCGAGGCACGCGGTTTGCCGGAGCAACTGCCCCGCCCGCGCGCCTCGGCTTGACCTGCGCCATGACTATCGACCTCTTGGATCGATTACTGGTTGAGCGTGAAGGTGAATCCCTGGGTGGCCTGGAGTCCCATGTCGCTGTTCGTCGCTGAGGTGTCGAGCTTGGTGCTCACGACGACGGTGTCGGAGGCGCCGGCGGCCAGGCCGGAGCCGATCGTGGCGGCACTCGTCAGCGTCGCGAGCGTGTAGGTGCTCGACAGCGCCGGGCAGGCACTGGCCTGCGACGGGTAGTAACAGACCGAGGCGCCATTGCCGATCGTGATGTCGACCTTGCCGCAGAACCCGGCGGTGTCACTTCCGTAGAAGGTGCCGCTGCCGGCCGCCGTGCACGTCGCCGGTGTCACGGTGAAGGTCCCAGCGTTTGTCGTGCCGACATTGGTGAATGTCAGCGTCTGGGTGTTCGCCGTGCCGCCCGGGACCTGGCCGGTCGGTGCGCCGAAGGTGTCGATCGTGGTGCAGCTGTAGCTGTTGCCGCCCAGGATGGCGCCGCTCGCCACGCCGGCGGAATAACAGGTGTTGGAGCTGCCGACCTCCTTGAGCACGATCGTGCCGGCGGTCAGCGTGCCGTTCTGGGTGATCGTGGCGTTGAACGCACCGAGTGCGCCCATCGTCGTCAGGGCCAGAGCCGCGGCAACCGCTGCCCCGACCGCGGCGGTCGTCACAGCCCGCTGTTTTGACCGTGGCCGGGGATGCTGGTGATGTCGAATCTTGATCAAGCGCATGCTCGTTTCGTCCTCGGAATCGTCGCGGCAGCGCCTCAAATTAAGTCGGCGCACCTGGTCTATTTGTCCGCGATATCGGTCCACGCGCTGGGCCGCTTGACAGCCGGAAGATTCCTTTCATTTCTTCGAAAACTGATGAACAGCCGCGAGCGCGTGCTTCGCGCGCGACGGCCACCGCCCGCGCGGCGCATGACGCGCGCACGGCAAGCTGATCGCCGCCGGTGCGGCGAGGCGCCGGCCGCACGAACGGACCCACTGCGTTCGGCTTCAGCGGGCGATCGCCGCGGTCGGTCTGCTGCTCGCTGGAGCCCGCCGATCCGCGTCGTGGCTCGGCGTACGACCGTCCCCCGCGATGTTCAGTTTGCGCGAGCGCTCCGCGCAGTCGCTGTGGCGCCGGGCGGGGCCCGGCGAACCGCCTCCCCGCTCAGCGCGCGACCATCGTCGCCGCGGCGTCGCGGCTGCGAACCAGCACGACCGCGGTCACGCCGCCGAGTGCCGCGAGGGCCACCAGGGCCAGATAGGCGCCGTGGAAGGCGCCCAAGCGCGGCCCGGCGACGCTGGCCACGATCGCGGAGAGGATCGCCACGACAACCGCCACCGACGCCTGTCGCGCGGTGTTGTATATCGCCGAGGCGTGACCGATGTCGGCCGGCGGGATCGTCGTGAACATCGCTGTCTGAACAGCGAGAAACGGCGCGGAGTTGGCGCCGCCGACGCAGAACATCAGACCGCGCACGAGCCACGGGTTCGTACCGGCGTCGACGAACTGAAAGCACAGCAGCAGCGCCGCCAGGACGAACGCGCCGCCCGCCGCCATCCGGCGCGGGCCGAGCAGCGGATAGAGGCGCCCCACCGACTGCGAGGCGACAGCGACTCCGATGGCCTCCATGAACGTCGTCGTGCCAGAGGCGATCGGCGTGTAGCCGGCGACCTCCTGCAGGAAGATCGGCGTGAGGTACAGGGTGCCGAGAAATGCGCCGCTGGTGAGCACGAACACCATGTTGGTGGAGCGAAACAGGCGATCGTGCAGCAGGCGCAGGTTCAGCAGCGGATTGGCGTTGTGGTACTCGGCATGCGTGAACGCGATCAGCGAGGCGGCGCCGAGCAAACCCGAGAGCACGATCGGCGGCGAGCCCCAGCCGTGGACCGAGCCCTCGTTCAGCGCGTAGAGCACGAGCGCCAGCCCGCCGCCCCCGAGCATGAATCCGCCCAGATCGAACCGCCCGCGGGCGGCCTCGCGGTGTTCAACGAGCGTGACGGCGCAGAACGCGAACACCAGCACGCCGATGGGGACGTTGACCAGGAAGACCCAGCGCCAGGAGGCGTCCTGGGTGAAGATCCCGCCGATGATCGGCGCGCTCGCGGGAGCGATGATGATCGGCAGAAGGACCGTGCGGGTCAGCCGCGCCCGCCGCTCCGGCGGATAGGCGCGAAAAAGCATCGCCGTGCCCGCCGGCACCAGGAGCCCCCCGCCGGCGCCCTGGAGGACGCGTGCCGCGATCAGTTCGCCGAGGCTCTGCGCCGCCCCGCACGCGGCCGACGCCAGGGTGAATATCGCCAGCGCTGCCAGAAACGTCCGCTTCGTGCCGGCGCGATCGCCGATCCAGCCCGAAGCGGGGATTAACACGGCAAGGCTCAGCACGTAGCCGAGAACGGTCCAGTCGACGCTGGCAATCGAGGCGCCGAAATCGCGGCTCAGCGTGGGCAGAGCGACGTTGACGATGTGCAGATCCATCGCCGTCATGAAGACGCCGCTGACGTAGGCGACGATGACCGCGACGCTGGCCGCCGGTCGTCCGAGGACTCTCAATCGCTCATGCTCCTGCATGCATACTCGCCGACTTGACAGCCGGCGCGCGGCCTGACGCGACCAGGCCGTCTGCTACGGTTGACTGGCGGTCGGCATGCTCGGCCGCGAGGCAGCTCGCTTGGGTCCCTTGTTCATCGAGGTTTCGGGTCAGCCATAGCCTCCCGAATCTCTCGCGGCCAAGCGCCGCCGAACAGGAGTCATCCATGTCCAAA
>Ga0182016_10004246_pt1 | contig 15959 bp, 13 predicted proteins | sample 712S2MmetaG_FD_120491 | JGI IMG/M metagenome (GOLD analysis project Ga0182016, IMG submission 120491) | Permafrost microbial communities from Stordalen Mire, Sweden - 712S2M metaG | ecosystem: Environmental > Terrestrial > Soil > Wetlands > Permafrost | place: Sweden: Stordalen | collected...
CCGAAATCCCCATCAAAAACGCATCGAGTTGAATCGCCCACGAGCTGCCGACTCATGCCTGACCAATCGTCAGCAATATAAAAACCCGCAAGCCAAATCGCTATCCCCGACACACTCCTAGAGGGAACAATACCCCGAGACATGCCGGCAGGCGACTACCAATCCTCGCAGGTCATTCTCTTTCCGTGTCCCGACTATGAATTAGATACCAACCTTGCTGTTCCCCCGAGGACCTTTAGCGTTAGGGCCTTCCCGAACCCGGTCGCACAGCCCGGTAAAGCCGACCTTGAACTATCCCTTACGCAGAAGCAACTTCTGGATACAAAGATCGCCGAGATTTCAGACCTCGAAAACAAAATGAATTCTCGCCTTGAAGAAGGGCACACCGACCTTCCGGAACTTCGAGGCTTCCTCGCTGAAACCGTGAACTCGGCGGAAGATGATCTCGCAGAAACGGCCTCCCAATATCGCAAATCAGTTCTGAAGCCCGGCGAGCCTCTTCCGGAGTTTTTTGGGGACCTGCATGCGCAGTACCAGTCCCTGCTCATCAGTATCAACTCTCCAATTCCCGGGACCGCCGCATCAAGCACTGAAGGTCCGCTCGTATTAGCCCAGTTGAAGACGCGGCCGCCGGGTGGGCGGCTGGCCGACACCTGGCCGCCAATAGCCGAGGCAGTTTGGAACGCGCTCAAGGACCATATTGGCGCGTTCACCTTCGTAAAGGAGCACGGCACTGCCTCATTTACCACTTCGATCATTAGTTATCCACCGAAAGCGAACATCTCGTATAGGAGATGGATCGACGATGAGAAAGACTATGTGGACTACTCGGATCAGACGAATGTCGCCAAGGCGACCTTCGTTCTCCAGCGGCTCATATTCAAGTTTCATCTGGAGGGGTGCAAAGACGAGATAAAGCGCATTGATCCCTACCAGGAGGACGCGACCAAAATATCCGTCGAATTTGTGCACTGCAAACCGCGATGACGCCTAAGGCACGTAAGCAAATCAGTTGGTACGCAAAAGCCCAGCGACTCGTCGGGCGAGCGTTGCTCAGACTAATTCGGATTTGCCTCGTGCTTCTCCCGATTGAAGGTCATGCGGTCAAGGCTGCTCCAGCGATCTGGCCGCCGGTTGGAAGCATTGAGACATTTGGCACCGTCGTCGCCGTGATCTTGTTCGTCGCGGCTGCGGCGTTCCCATCAATGCTGAGGACAAAGGCCATTGCACGAAAAGCGGCCGTTGCGAGTTTCATTCTTGTGGCGGCCCTCTTTTTCTTCTACGCACACTTACTGCAGACTTACGTAAGAAGGGTGGAGACAGTCAATGACGAGGTCTTTTATCGAACGATAGGAAGCGAGCGTACTGAGTACGCGATTAAGAAACTCCCGGGTGCCTCTGACGAAGAGCTGCTAGAGAGTACGACCCTCGATGATCAAGGCATTAAGCGAATGTGGACGCCTTCGTCCGTCGACCATGCAGATTACTCGGTTTTCATCGCGTATCTTGTCACTTTCTCAGCCGCCAATTTTCTTGTAGGAGCGTTGGCGCGGCTGGGGATAGAGGTTAAGACAGAATGAGTCTGCTGGGCGCTCCTGGCCCTCGCTTCTGAAGCGTGGATTGCACGGACTCGTTCCCGCTCCTGTCAGCCCGCCGATTGGAAGAGGGCTACTAATCGGATAAATGCACAAAAACAGACAACTGCAGATCCTTCGCTGCGCTCAGGATGGCAGCTGTTAAGTGGGCGCAGGATGACAGTGCGCAAAATGCGTAAGAACAGACAACTGCAGATCCTTCGCTCTGCTCAGGATGACAGTGGTGGGGTGTGATGTTTGAGTTGTGGAACCTGCGGACTGAGTGGAAGGCGCTGGCCGTTCGCGGTCACACGGGAATCTGCAGTTGACTTCGTCACCGCGCTACGCCGTCGCGCTCCGGTATCATGCGCGGCATGCATGAAGGTAGCTACTTCACCTACATCATGGCCAGCCGCAGCCGTACGCTCTATATCGGTGTAACCGGGAACCTGATGAAGCGGGTTTTTGAGCACAAATGGAGAGAGCATGAAGGCTTCACGGCGCGGTATAACTGCGACCGGCTGGTCTGGTTCGCAAGCTTCGACGATGTGACGAAGGCGATTGCCCGCGAGAAGCGGTTGAAAGGCTGGACCCGCGCCCGGAAGATCGAGCTGATTGAAAAGATGAACCCCGCGTGGGTCGATCTGAGCAGGGACTGGTATGACCTGGAGCCTGCGGACTGGAAGCGGGCTCTCAGTCGAATGAATGACTAAAAACAAACAACTGCAGATCCTTCGCTGCGCTCAGGATGACGGTGCTGAGGTGGGGACAGTGCTCGTTGTGACGTTGCTGGTGTAGGGTGAGTGCTAATATCGTCCCGAGGAATGAGGTATGGACTACGATCGCGACAAAGTGGATGAGATGGTGCTGGCGCTCCTGTGGCTGACTCCGGCGGGCGACGGCCGCGCGTGGAAAGGGCACGACTGGGATGCACTCGACCGGCTGCACGCCAAGGGATATATCTCCGATCCGAAGAGCAAGGCCAAGTCTGTCGTGCTGAGTGAAGAGGGAGAGCGACTGTCGAAGGAACTCTTCGAGCGGTACTTCGCCCTTAAGCGGTGATGCTGGGTGCCCCAGGTCTCGACTCTTAGCCCGGGATAGCACGCCCCGGCCCCCGCTGCTGTCATCCCGAGCGCAGCGAAGGATCTGCAGTTGCTTTTCGTTACCGCGTTGCGTTGCCGCAATCCGCTATCATGCGCGACATGCATGAAGGTAGCTACTTCACCTACATCATGGCCAGCCGCAGCCGTACGCTCTATATCGGTGTAACCGGGAACCTGATGAAGCGGGTTTTTGAGCACAAATGGAGAGGGCACGAAGGCTTCACGGCGCGGTATAACTGCGACCGGCTGGTGTGGTTCGCAAGCTTTGACGATGCGACCAAAGTGATTGCCCGCGAGAAGCGGTTGAAAGGCTGGACCCGCGCCCGGAAAATCGCGCTGATTGAAAAGATGAATCCCGCATGGGTCGATCTGAGCCGGGACTGGTACGACCTGGAGCCAGCGGACTGGAAGCGGGCTACCGATCGAATGGATGCGTAAGAACAGGCAACTGCAGATCCTTCGCTGCGCTCAGGATGACAGCGCGAGTTCCTTAATTCCCTAGCTCCCTAGCTCCCTAGCGCCCTCGTTCCCTCGTTCCCTTGTTCCCTCGTTCCCTATTTCCCTGCCTCACGCACGTTCTGCACCTGCCACTCCGCACCCGCCCTCACCAGCGTAGCCGTGGCCGTGCCGCTGCCTTCAGCCGCGATTTGAGGAAACGCCGCCTGGACCGCGGAGCTCTTTGCCCAGTCGGGCACATCGGCCGCGTAATGGTAAGTGATGGTGTGCGCAATGGCGTCAGCACCGGGCGGGTTGATGCTGTCGATTGATGTAACCTGCGCACGGGCAAGGCAAAAGTTTCCCCAGCCTGGCTCGCGCTTATCGATCTCCCACTGCGCCTGCCCTTTTGCCGACAGGCTGTATTCGGTCACTTCGGCCCCGCCCAGCAAGCCCGTACGGCGTTCAAGCAACCCCGCATCGGTAAGAGCCTTGAGCTGCCGCGGCTGTTCTGGATTGCCCTTGTCAGCCTCGGTGGGGAAATTGACCGGACTGGCCCACAGGCAGTGCGGCTGCGCGCGGTAGTAATCGTCCAGCACAGAGCGGAGCTCGGACGGGTCAACAGCGTTCGAATGGCAACCCGCCGCCAGCATGGCGGCCGCCAGGGTGAAAATTGCAAGGGCGTCTGCGCGCATATCAAAGGCCGTCCTTTCCCCTGCTCGGCTTGGAAGCGAAAAACAGGGAACCAGAAAACAGCCAATAGCCAGTAGCCAGTAGCTGGAGGCTAGAAGCTGACCACTGACCACTGTCTTTTACAGCCGGCAGATCAGCAACTCCCGCTCATAAATCATCTCCGGCGGCAGATGATCGTGGACCATGATGAACAGCTCTTCGTGGCCAATCACCTCGCGGCGCCACTGCTCGCGGTCGACCACCTGGAGCTGGTCGAATTGCTCGCGCGAAAAGTCGAGCCCGGTCCAGTCGATGTCTTCATAGTGCGGCGTCCATCCGATCGGCGTCTCTTTGCCCTGGGCGCGGCCGTGCACGCGATCCACGATCCACTTGAGGATGCGGAGATTCTGGCTGAAGCCCGGCCACAGAAAATTGCCGTCCTCGTCCTTGCGGAACCAGTTGACGTGGAAGACGCGCGGCGTTGAAGTGAGCATGCGCTGCATCTTGATCCAGTGCCTGAAATAGTCGCCCATATGGTAGCCGCAGAAGGGCAGCATTGCCATGGGATCGCGGCGCAGCTTGCCGGTCGCGCCAGCTGCGGCGGCAGTGGTTTCGCTGGCCATGGTGGCGCCCATGTACACGCCGCTCGACCAGTTAAAGCCCTGGTAAACCAGCGGCATGGTGTTGGAGCGGCGACCACCGAAGACAATGGCGGAAAGCGGCACGCCCTCGGGCGATTCCCACGCGGGGTCCATCGAGGGGCACTGCGAAGCGGGCGCGGTAAATCGTCCGTTGGGATTTGCAGCCTTGGCGCCGGTAGCCCGGCCAATCTCGGGCGTCCACAGCTTGCCCTGCCAGTCGAGACACTCGGCCGGCGGCTCGTCGGTCATGCCTTCCCACCACACGCCGCCATCAGGCGTCAGCGCAACGTTGGTGAAAATGGTGTTGCGTGCCAGCGTAGCCATGGCATTGGGATTGGTTTTAGCGCTGGTGCCGGGAGCCACGCCAAAGAACCCGGCCTCAGGGTTAATGGCGCGCAGCTGGCCGGTTTCGTCGGGGCGAATCCAGGCGATATCGTCGCCCACCGTCCACACCTTCCAGTCTTCCATGCCTTCGGGCGCCACCATCATGGCAAAGTTGGTTTTGCCGCAAGCCGAAGGGAAGGCCGCTGCAACGTAAGTTTTTTCACCCTGCGGGCTCTCGAGGCCGACGATGAGCATGTGCTCGGCCATCCAGCCTTCGTCGCGCGCCATGTTTGATGCGATGCGCAGCGCAAAGCACTTTTTGCCCAGCAGCGCGTTGCCGCCGTAGCCCGAGCCGTACGACCATATCTCGCGCGTCTCTGGGAAATGCACAATGTACTTGGTGTCGTTGCAGGGCCACGGCAGATCGGTCTGGCCGGGCGCAAGCGGCATGCCCACCGAGTGCATGCAGGGCACCACGCGCTTCACGTCGCGGTCGATCATTTCAAACACTGGCTTGCCGATGCGCGCCATGATGCGCATGTTTACCACCACGTAGGGCGAGTCGGTCAGCTCCACGCCGATTTGCGCGGCGGGCGAGTCGAGCGGGCCCATGCAGTAAGGCAGCACGTACATGGTGCGGCCGCGCATCGAGCCCTGGAACAGCTCCTTGAGCTTGCGCCGCATCTGGTAGGGATCTTCCCAGTTGTTAGTGGGGCCGGCGGCGTCGCGCGAGAGCGAGCAGATAAAGGTGCGCTCCTCGACGCGGGCCACATCGCGCACGTCAGAGCGCGCATAGAAGCACCCCGGCCACTGGTCCTGGTTGAGGCGAACAAAAGTGCCGCGCTCTTCAAGCAGGTCGCAGAGCCGGTCGTACTCGCGCTCTGATCCGTCGACCCAGTGAATGGAATCGGGCCGCGTGAGTTCGGCCATTTTTTCGACCCAGCGGAGAAGATGCTTGTTGGTGCTGAGGGCGGGACTGGAATGGGCCTTGCTTGCCATGGGCGCTCCCACAAATTTTGCCAGAACGCTTATGCGTTCAACAGGTTAAGGTTCTCTGCGCGAGCGGCGATGCCGTTCAATATGATTGATTGCTAACAATAATTGTCTTGTTGAAACGAGCCCCGGCGCAGCGAAAAGGGCTGATAGCCGTTGACCTTTTATACACCATCGGCAGCACGACGGGGAGTGTGCGCGGTCACTGCGGGGAGCGGGGTCAAGGTGCTTTTTCGACCCACGGCAGATGAACCCGTGCCCCATCCATCGAGCGTCTTTTTGCTCGATGGGTGGGAGACCACGAATCTCAATATGCCGACAGTCGGGTTTGTTTCTTTCTAGTCCCCCACCGGCGTTTCCGACCCGCGACAAATGAAACTGCCTCGCCGCAGCTATCGGCCCCATCGGGGCCGAACGATAATAGCCCACGGTGAAGGCTTCGTTCGCATCAGCGAACGAAGACGGAACCGTGGGTTCATGCACCAACACGACCTGTCGCCCCGGAGGGCCGGCACGAAAATTCTTTTGTTTCTTATCAGCTAGATTTACGGCAGATTTTGCAAATCGATGCCAAGCTGCTGGCACTTTTTGTAGAGATGGCTGCGCTCGAGGCCAAGAGCTTTGGCTGTTTGCGTTACGTTGCGGCCATGGCGTTCGAGTTCGGCCAGTACCTGCGCGCGTTCAAAGGCGAGCACGCGTTCAGCCAATGGACCGTGGCCCTCCGGGCCTTCACTCTTTTGACTGAGACCCTTGGTCGAGCCTGAAGCCGGCAGCGCCAGGCGCACATCGTCAACGGTGATTTCTTCGCCGGCCAGCAGCAGCAGCCGCTCGACCACGTTGCGCAGCTCGCGAATGTTTCCGGGCCACGCGTATTCCTTCAGCGCGTCGATGGCTGCCGACGCGAAGGCAATGGGCTTCCACGAGTTCTGCGCGCTCACCTGCAGAACAAAATGATCTACCAGCGCGGGCAAATCTTCAGCGCGGCGTCGCAGCGGAGGCAGCTCAACGGGAAAAACGACGACGCGATGGTAGAGGTCGCGACGAAACGCGCCCGACTCGACCAGTTGCTCAAGATTGCGATGTGTGGCAACCACCACGCGCACGTCCACGCTGGTAGGCTTGCCCGCGCCGATACGTTCCACCTCGCCCTCTTCAAGCACGCGCAGCAGCTTGGCCTGCATGGCTGCGGGCATGTCGCCGATTTCATCCAGGAATAACGTACCCCGGTGCGCCTGCTCAAACTTGCCGGTATGCCGCTGTGTCGCGCCGGTGAACGAACCTTTTTCGTGGCCGAATAGCTCGCTCTCAATCAGCTCGGCGGGCACGGCCGCGCAGTTAAGCGTGACAAAGGGGCCGTTGGCGCGATGACTCTTTTCGTGCAGCGTGCGCGCCACCAGCTCCTTGCCGGTTCCGGTTTCGCCGTAGATGCAGACACGCACTTCGCTTGCCGCCACGCGCTCAATTTGCGCCATGACGCGGCGCATGGTTTCTCCCCGAAACACCAGGGTATGCTTGCCCACGCGAGCTCTCAGATCGCGGTTTTCAGTCTCAAGGCGCGTGAGTTTGAGCGCGTTTTCAAGCGTGACGAGCAGCTTCTCGGTCGTCAACGGCTTCTCAAGAAAGTCGAGCGCGCCCAGGCGCGTGGCTCTCACTGCCATCTCAATGTGCGCCTGGCCGCTCATCATCACCACTGGCGCCGTAACGCCGGCGGTCTTCAAGTCTTCAAGCAGCGCGAGACCGTCGCGGCGCGGCATCACCACGTCGCTCAGAATCAGATCGAATGGCTGCGAACGAGCCAGCTCCAGTGCACGCCCGGCGTTGTCGCACACGGTGGCCTCGTGGCCAGCAAGGCGAAAGGCGCGCGAGATGGATGCCAGTGTGTTGGCCTCGTCGTCGACGATCAGGATGTTGGCTTTCGCGGTCATGATGCGGCTTCCGTACTTTGGCCGGCCCCTGGCAGCGTAATGATAAATGTTGTGCCGCCGCCGGTCGGGTTTTCAGTGGAACAAGCCCGGCTTTCAACGGTAATCGATCCGCGGTGATCGGCAACTACCGATTGCACGATTGCGAGTCCCAGCCCAGTACCGTGCTGCTTGGTTGTGTAGTAAGGCGTGAAGAGACGCTCACATTCCTCAGGCGTCAGGCCGGTGCCTGTGTCAGCGACTCTGATCTCCACCGACTCATCCCTGGGTTCGGCCGAGAGTGTGACTACGCCGCCGTCGGGCATGGCGTCCATTGCATTGAGCACTAGATTTGATAGCGCGCGATGCAGCAGTTCCGGATCGGCGTCGAGCTTCATCGGCTGCGTGCTGATGTGCACAGAGACACCGATCTTTTCTGGACCTTCGTAGTCTGCTCCCTCGATATTCACTCCCTTTATGATCCACGGGAAATGAAGCAGCGCGACGCGCCAGATCACGTCCGAAGCATCGATGCGCTCAAGCTCCGGCTTGGGCATTTTGCTGAAGTCGCTGAAGCGGCCGATGATGGCCTTGAGATTGGCGATTTCGGCGCTGAGCGTGTTTGTGCTCTCTTTAAAGATCTCGTCGAACTCGGCTTCGGGCAGTTGGCGCGCGCGAGTCAGGTTCTCGATAGTAAGCTGCAGCGGAAAGAGCGGATTCTTAAGCTCGTGCGCCAAACGACGGGCAAGCTCGCGCCATGCCGCCACGCGCTCGCTCTGAATGAGTCGTTCGCGCTGGCTGGTGAGCTGCCCGGTCATGTGATTAAAGCTTCGGGCGAGCACGCTCACTTCGTCATGTCCGTGCTCAGGCACATGCACGTTCCAGTTGCCGGCGGCCACTTCGCGGGCGGCGCGTGCAAGCTGCTCAATAGGCCGCGAGACGCGCGCGGCGATCCACAGGCTGAACACGATGGCCAGCAGAATACCGCCTGCTGCAACACCGTAGGCAATGGCGCGAATGTGCTGTTGCGCGTCGACCATGCCCGCGCGCGAGAGCGCAACCACCAGCACGGCCAGCACGTTGCCTGCCTGGTTTTTAAGCGGGATGGCCGTGGCGTTCAGGCTCGCTTCGCGCGGGCCCGCCGGGCCGTTCGGGTTCACGATACCGCTGGTTTGCTGGCCGCTGGTGCGCGCGGCATCAATGAGGCTCTGGTAGTTGGCCGCGCCCCCGATTGGGCCTGCTGCACCGGCCAGGCGGGAGGGATCGAAAGGGCCAGGATGAGGGGTCGAAGCAGAGCCGGGCGTGGTCATGTTAACGCTGACGCTCTGCCCTGTATCGGTGTAGAGCCCTATCGTCATGCCCGGCGCAACAGGCAGATCGGCAAGGAAGCTCTGATCGAGCCGCTCGCCGCCGACGATGCGAACTGCCTGCGCGGTGTTGATTCTCAAGACGTCAACCGTTCGACCGGCAATGATCCCCAAAGCCGAAGACCCATCCGGCAAATCCACAGTATTGAGAAAAGTTGGATGATCGTCCCATGGAATCGGTTCGATATAACCGAACCGCGCCGGCGACTGCGCGGAGCTCACGATCTTTCCGTCGGGCCCAACGATATCAAGGAAATCGAGGCGCGCGTCCTGAGCCAGGCTCGCAGCTTCGGTGAGAAAAAGCGCAGGGTCGTCTTTCTGGTCGAGCTGGTAGGCCATTGAACGCGCCTGTTCGCTAACGGCAATGCGTTCAACGGCTGCGGCCACCTCCGCCGAGCGGTGCTGGAACTCGCGCTGGAACTGGCTCACGAAGAGCGCAGTTTCCTCCTGGTCGCGCTGCTCGAAGACGTGGCGGATGCGCAGCAGCACCGTCCAGGAGACGGCGGCGACTGCCGCGGCCACGGTGAGTGACAACGCCAATAGCAGGCGCTGGCGAAGGCTCATGGCGTCACCTCGAGCCAGGCATTGGCGAAGTCGGGAGTGCCGTCGCTGCTGAGCGTAAGGTCCCGAACCCGCGCGCCAACGGCGCAGGCGCGCGGAAGATCGAGCAAAGGCGCCAGCGTCTTGCGATCGAGAAAGTCGTGTTCGACGCGGTAGCCGGCAGTGGGCGAGGTCAGGGCGAGCGAAGCGGTTTTGCCCGAAGCGCGAAGAACTGACTCGAGGGCCGCAGCTGGATCGGCCGAGGCAAGCGGAATTGTACGCAACATGAGATCGGCATGAGTCGCGCCAGTTACCTGCACGTCGAAGCCCGCCTCACGCAGGTTGAGCGCGATGCGCTGCGCGGCCAGTTGCATGGAGCCGTTACCCTGAAACCCGAGAGAAAGCGCCGGTGGTTTCACTCCGCCGCGCAACGCCTGCGCCTTGGCCAGGTCGCGTTCGACAGAGAAAAGGAATGCGTAGCCCGATAGCTCTTGCGGCAGAATGCTGGCAGTAATCTCACCCTGTTTTTGAAAGATGACATTGAAGAGCGCCGCGCGATCGATGGCGAGTGCAATGGACGCGCGCAGTTGCTGGTTGGCGAGCGCGCCGTTGTTCGAGATTTCGAGCGCAAGCAAATCGACCGGAGGAGAACTCAGCACCGTCATGCGTTGTTGCTCTGCCACGCGCACTTCCTCGGGCGGAACTTCAACAACGTCGGCGCGGCCCACGCTCAGATCGAGCCACTGATCGCGCACCGAACGCGCGGTTACGAGTTCGACTGTGTCGACATAGGGCCGACCACCCCAGTAGTTTTCGTTGGCGGCGAGAATAAGGCTGGGGCCGCGATGGCCGGTCAGTTGAAACGGCCCAGTGCCGATGCAGCACGGCGGGGCTTTGCCGTCGCCCGCATCCGTAAGCGAAATGAGGAAGCGGTCTTCGGCCAGCAGCCACGGTAATTCCGGCATGGGCGCGTCACCGGCGAAGACCAGCGCATTTCCTTGAGTCTTAAGCGAGGCCCACGGGCAGGGGCCGCCGCACGACTCGTTCAGCGAAGCCGCCGCTCGATCGCCAGTCAACGGAAATCCATTATGGAAGGTCACGCCATCGCGCAGAGTGAACTCCCAGCGCCGTTCGCCGTTCGACGATTTCCATTCGGTCGCAAGCGCCGGTTGCAGTGTACCGTCGGGCCCCGTGCGAGTAAGCCCGTCGAGCACAAGATGCAGAAAAGTCGCGTCAGGCGAGGTGATGCCGTCCCCGGCGATTTCAACGCGCAGCGTGCCGCCGTAATGCGGACGAGTGCGTGCCCACCCGGAAATCCCAACCAGGACGAGAAGAAAACTAATCGCAGAGCGCCGTAACACGGTCCACCTCGTATTGGTTTTTTGGGGTTCGGATCACGGCGTAAACGCTCTTGCCATCCGGCGCCGTCCAGAGCGCAGTCACTGTGCCGTCGATAGTCAGGGGCGCGCTCCTCGGTTCGGCGTTCGAGCCAATCACCGCGTAGGCGCGCAGCGTGTCGGAACTCGAATCTCCAGCGCCTGAGACAATCGGCAATCCGGCGCCACAGCCGCTGCGAATCGTTGCAAAGTCGCTGCCCCACTCGCTGGTCCCGTTCAACGTAATGATTTTTCCATCGTCCGCCAGCAAAACCTTGCCGTCGATGGTTCCAATAACCAAAGCGTCTGGAGTCTTCCATTGAACTTTTACGGCCGAGTAAAACGGCGGCAGCTCCACGCCAAGGCTGGGAGAAACGACGCCGGTATAGTAGTCCCGGGCTGTGTTGTAGAAGGCGCGTAATTCCGGCCTCGCTGGCATGGAGGGGTTTGGCGCCGAGGTGTTTGCAATGGAAGTTGAAGCCGGCCCGGATGACGGCGGAGGTTCAAAGGCTGTGCCGGCGAAGGGCCACGGGTCATCGCTCGCATGGCAGCCAACATTAAAATCCGTCTGGTTCTTGAGGGAGCCCGAGCAATGTTCTCCAGGTAGCCATGTTTCAAATTCCAGCAAGGCCGGCTCCTGCGAAGCCGGTATCAGAACTCCGCGAGGGTCGCGAGGCGCGGCAACGTGAGCAGGGATTGGAATGCTATGCTGCTCTTCCCACCCCTGATCCGCCAGCACCTCATGCTTGATCGAGTGCGGCGTCAGCAGAACCATCTGATTACCAAATTCGAACCCACCAAGAATGGGATCTATCGATGTGTAGATCGACACGCGACGCAGAATCATTTCTGCTCGGGGGACAGAAGGGAACGGGTGCGCAGGCGGAACGTCAACCACTGCAACCTGCGTATCGTCGCCCCGGATGACTTCAGCAACCCATGTCAAGCCGCGAGCGTTTTCGCTCAGCGTAACGCGAATAATCGTGTCATTCGGCGCGCTGTTGGCCACAATGCCGCGGGCGCGCAAATCCTGCTCAAGCAGTTTGCGAATCTCCGGAATTCCATCGACCGCCAACGATGACTGATTGCGAATCATGAGCCGCGCAGCGCCGTGGCCGAGAATGGAGGCAATCTGCCCGGCAAGGTCTGCTGCGGGCTGCTGCCAGGGGCTTTGCGCGTGTGCGGCTCCGCACTGGGCAAGAAACGCCAGGATCGCCGCGACAGCCAGGATCAACCTCGAAACACGCATCGTTTTCTTGTTTCTTCTCGTTGCGCGGATTATATCCCGTGGAGCGTTCATCGTCGGCTACGGAGGGAGCAGGGGCCTTCAGGCCCCTGAAACTTCCGGAGAGATTTCGCGCGCGTTCATCGCCCTGGTGGCGGACCAAACTTTTGCGCAACCAGCTTGATCGCCTCTTCTACCGTCGCGACCACGCCCTCAAGCTGCGCGTCTTCGGCGGCGCGCAGTATCTCGCGAAAACCTTCGCCCGGCGCGTATCCGGCAGCGATCAACTCGCGTCCCGTGATCAGCGGCCTGGGCCGCACTGTCTCCTCGGGCATTGCCTGCCAGCGGTCGCGCGTAAAGTTGTAGTGGTCAAGGTTGCGGCTGGCGGCCATGCAATCCATGCGGTGCAGCGCCAGGTGCTCCGCAAAGTTGTCAAGCCTGAAGAACCGCTTCAGCGTCGAGGCCTTCATCCGCTCGGTATCGGCAAAGCGCATGTGATTCTCAATCAGCGCTAGAATCTGCCGTGTCTCGTCGTTCGAGAAGCGAAAGCGGCGGCAGATCTCGGCGCCCATGGCCACGCCCACCTCAACGTGTCCGTCAAAGCGGATGCGATCGGGCGCGACGCGAAACGTCGGCGGCTTGCCCACGTCGTGCAGCAGCGCGCCCCACGCCAGCGTCATGCTTGCGCCAGCTGCCAACTGCTCCAAAACGAGAAGAACATGCGTCCACACATCGCCTTCGGGATGGTACTGCGCCGGCTGCGCCACTCCCTTCATGCGCGCGATCTCCGGCAGCACCTCGTCGAGCAAAGCAGTCTCATCCAGCAGCTCGAAGGCGCGGCGCGCATGGCCCTCGGTCAGCATCCTGGTCAGTTCGTCGCGTACGCGCTCGCGGCTCACAGCGTGAATGCGCTTGGCGAGCGAGCGGATGGCGCGCAGAGTTTCCGCTTCAACCTCAAAGCCAAACCGCGCTGCAAAGCGCACCGCGCGCAGCATGCGCAGGTGGTCTTCTTCGAATCGCTGCGCAGGCCGGCCGATGGCGCGAATAATGCCGGCCTCGAGATCGGCCACGCCGCCAACGTAATCCAGCAGGCCGTCGGGCGCCGGATTTCCCCCGCCGATTCTCTCATCCAAAACGCCGCCCCCCCGCAGGGGGTCCAGTAGCAGCCCGTTGATGGTAAAGTCCCGGCGCTTCACGTCCTCTTCTGCGCTGGCGGTATAGCGCACCGCATCGGGGTGACGCCCGTCAGAGTAAGCGCCGTCCGAGCGGAACGTAGCGACCTCAGTCACAAATCGCGCGTCTCCATCTTCCGGCGCTACCAGCACCACGCCGAAGTGCGCGCCTACGGCAAACGTGCGGGGAAACATATCAAGCACAATGTCGGGTGTGGCGCTGGTGGCCACGTCGTAGTCGCCAGGTGTGCGGCCCAGCAGCAAATCGCGCACGCAGCCTCCGGCGAGGTAAGCCTGGTGCCCCGCGTCGCGCAGCGTGCGAACGATCTTGAGCGCAGCTTCGGATTGTGGCGTTGAGGGCAACATGGTGCAGGACTATTGTCCTATTTTTGGGGTGGATAAGTTTTTGGCAGGTATACGCCGGTTCTCGATGGGCGGGAGACCACAAAGGCCGGCCATCGGCAAATCCCGTCTTATTTCTCTTCAGGTCTAAAGCTACGCGCCCTTCACCTTGCCGCGCCCATTGCTCTTCACCGCATACATGCGCGCGTCGGCCGCCCCAATCACGGCGTGCAGCGCAGTGCCGTCGTCGGGCGCGGTGGCCAGGCCTATGCTGGCGCTGACCGTCAGCCTCAGGCCGCGCTTCATCTCAAAGCAGGTCGTCATCAACTGGCCGTGCAAAGCCGCAGCCTGCACCAGTGCTGCCTTCGCATCGGTGGCGGGCATCAGAATCACAAATTCATCGCCGCCATAGCGGAAACACAGGTCGCCCTCGCGGCTCAACTCCTGCAGCCTCAGACCGGTACGCGCCAGCAACTCGCTCCCCACCAGGTGGCCGTGCTCATCGTTCACCAGCTTGAACCGGTCGAGATCGAGAAATGCGATGCTGACCGGCGCCTTTTTCCGCGCCGAGTACTCAAGTTCCTTTTCGAGCACCTGGTAAAGATGGCGCACATTGAATAGGCCCGTTGTGTCGTCCGTTATGGTCAACTGCTGAATGCGCGCCACGTCGCGGGCATTTTCAATTGCGATGGCTGCGTGATCGGCCAGAATGTGCAGAAACGCGATGGTGTAATCGGTCATCTGCTCGGCGCGGGGGTTGAAAATCTCAATTGCCCCCTGCGTTCCGGTACGGCCCCTCAGCGGCAGCGCAATCACCGAGCGCACCTTGCGGGGTTTCGCGGTGCCAGGCTCATTCACGCGCGGATCGCCGGCAGCCTCGGGCACAATCAGCGTCTCGCCGTGCTCCAGCACCCAGCCGGCCACGCCTTCGCCCCGCTTCACGCGCAGGTCGCGCAGCCGCTCCTGCTCGCCGCCTGAGGCCAGTGCGTAGTAGAGCTCCTGCCGCGACTCGTCCAGCATCAGCAGCGTCCAAAGCTCGGCTTCAATCGTCCGCTCCATGTACTCGAGGATCGTTCGCAGGATGGTGTCGAGGTCCAGGCTCGAAGTGAGCGACCGCGCCAGCCGGTGAAACACAAGCAGATCTTCGAGCGGGATGCGTTCTTCCGTCTCGTTGGCCATAGTGGTGCCTTACGGGGAAAAGTGTTACACAAACATTCTGTCACAGTTGGCGATTTCAGCCGCCGATATGCACCATCGACCGCGTCGGCTTCAGGAATCCCGGTTCGCCGATATGGTGGCGCGCCTCCTTGCCCTGGACGGTCGTGTGAATGTAATCGCGGAGCTCGTCGCGGCTCGCTCCGGCCCTGAAGCGTCCATACAGGTCGTGCTCAACCTGCGAGAAAAGGCAGGTCCTGATTTTGCCATCGCTGGTGAGCCGCACCCGGCTGCATGCTCCGCAAAAGGGCTGGCTCACCGGCGCAATAATGCCGATTTCACCCACTCCGTCAGCGAACGTGTAGCGGCGGGCGGTTTCGCTGGCCTCGCGCGGGTCAAGATCCACCAGGGGCATTACGCGGCCAATGCGATCCACGATTTCGCGCAACGTAACCACGATCTCCGGCGACCACAGACGGCCCTCTTCGAGAGGCATGAATTCGATAAACCGGATGATCGCATTCTCTTCGCGCGCAAAGCGGGCAAAGCCCTCAATCTGGTCGTCGTTAAAACCGCGCAGCAGCACGCAGTTCACTTTGAGCGGAGTCAGCCCGGCCTCGCGGGCTGCGCGAACACCGCTGAGGACCTGGGCAAAGCTGCCCGGGACGCGCGTGATGCGCTCAAACACCTGCGGGTCAACCGCGTCCATGCTCACCGTGATGCGGTTCAGGCCCGCAGCCTTAAGCGGCTGGGCGAGGTCTTCGAGCAGGTGGCCGTTGGTCGTCAGCGCCAGGTCAAGCGGTTCGCCTTCGATGGTGCGCAGGCTTGAGAGTTCGCGAATCAAGTCGAGCAGCCCGCGGCGCAGCAACGGCTCGCCGCCGGTGAGCCTCACCTTGGTGATGCCGAGGTCGACGAAGAGTCCAATCAGTTTTAAGTAATCATCGATGCCAAGCTCAGGATATTGCGCTCCTACCTCACCGGTGCGGCAGTAGATGCACTTGTAATTGCAACGGTCGGTGATGGAGACGCGCAGGTCGTGGATCACGCGACCGTGGCTGTCACGCAGGCGCATGCCGCGCCCAACAGCCGAGGCCGTAGAACCAGATGCCGATATGGAGACCTGCGGGGAAGCAGCCACA
>Ga0182016_10004248_pt1 | contig 15956 bp, 26 predicted proteins | sample 712S2MmetaG_FD_120491 | JGI IMG/M metagenome (GOLD analysis project Ga0182016, IMG submission 120491) | Permafrost microbial communities from Stordalen Mire, Sweden - 712S2M metaG | ecosystem: Environmental > Terrestrial > Soil > Wetlands > Permafrost | place: Sweden: Stordalen | collected...
CGAACTGGGCACGAAGCCGCAGCTCGTTACCGTCAACGGCAAAGAGATCCTGGCACAAGTGCCGGCGACCTCGTACATCGACGCAGCAGCGTGGGGCCCCGATGCCGCCGCCGCTTCGACACTCGAAGCCGGACAAGAAGTGACCTTCACGGTTGCTGGTCTCGGTTCCAAGGGCCGCGAGTACAACGGCAAGATCCTCAGCGACGTGACGGCGCGCATCAGCCACGTCATCGCCGGTGCCAAGGCCAAAGTCCGCGAGCTCGCGGCTGCCTAAGCCCTAGCTCACCAGCCCGTTATGCTTTGGCATAACGGGCTTGAGCAATCGCAGAGAACTGCTCCCAAAAGAACCCCCACCGCTACGTGCGATGGGGGTTCTTTTTTAAGAAATCTAACCACGAAACACAAAAGAGCCCCTGCACATGCAAGGGCTCTTTTTCTTAGTAAGACCCTAGTCAGAAAATCGCCGTTAACGTACGCTGATTAAAGATCACAAACCCATAACTTTCATTATCCTGATAACGATACTCAACACCATGCGGCTGACCATCTCCTGGAACCAACACCGTTTCCGAATGAGTAAAAGTCCCGGGAGACAAAACCGTCGATGTCGCGCTTTCAAGATTGCCGTCACGATACAAGCGTACCTTAATTTGTTCCGATGAAGCAGCGCTATAATTCCCAGCAACCGTCACCGTATACAGCCTATCGCTCGTCGAAGGTGACAAGGTGAGACCAAGGCCCGGAATAACCGTATCCGACCCTACGTGACCACCATCAGCAATCGTATTGCCTTGATTTCCACCATTTTGAGCAACAGAACTAGCTACAGATGTGAGCGTACGCGGAGAAAACGTTATTACACCATAATTCCCGATATCTTGATAACGATACTCCACTTCATGCGGCTGGCCATCACCAGGAACTAACACCGTTTCTGTATGACTAAAAGGACCAGATGGCAACACCATTGGCGTCGCACTTTCTTTTACAAGACTTCCATCCAGATACAACTCCACCTGAATTGACGCATTGGAAGGTGTAGAAACATAACTTCCGGCAACCGTTACCGTATATAGCGTGGGACTAGTAGAAGGCGACAAAGTAAGACCAAGACCAGGAATAACCGTGTCGACACTTACGTGCCCACCATCCGCAACAGTATTGCCTTGATTTCCACCATCTTGAATAACCGGACTCGCTACCGCTGTTAACGTGCGAGGATTAAATACGACCACATCATAATTGCCAACATCTTGATAACGATATTCTACTTCATGCGGCTGACCATCCCCGCGCACAAGCACGGCTTCTACCTGATTTAACAGGCCTCCCTGCAACACCGTTGGCGTCGCGCTTTCGCTTACAAGTGCGCCATCCAAATATAAATTCACTTCGATTTGTTGATTAGAACCCGGAGTGTAACTACCAGCAAGAGTTACCGTATACAATGTATCTCTTGTAGCGGGCGTCAACGTAAGACCAAGACCAGGAATAACCGTGTCAGCACCTACGTTCCCAGCATCGGCCAAAGTATTTCCTTGATTGCCGCCATTTTGAATAACTGAACTCGATACTGCAGTTAGGGTACCCGAACCAAATACAACCACATTATCATTCCAAGCGTCTTGATAGCGATATTCAACTTCGTGTGGCTGACCATCTCCACGTACAATCACGGTTTCTACTTGATTCAGAGTACCTGCCGGCAAAACCGTTGGCGTCACGCTTTCCCTTACAAGTGCGCCGTCGAGATACAAATTCACTTTAATTTGCTGTCCAGAACCAGGGGTATAAGCCCCAGCAAGAGTTACCGTATACAGCGTATCTCTACTCGAAGACGGTAAAGCAAGACCAAGCCCAGGAATAACTGTATCGGATTTTATATAACCAGCGTCGGAAACAGTGTTGCTTTGCGAAACACTATAGCTACTCCCCATAGACGAGCTATTCACCGGAATCAATACAGAAGCAGACACCGCACCTGAAGCGTCGGCAGCAACAGAAATTGTTGATGTTGAAATCGGCGTACCATTGTATGAAAAATTCACCGTACCAGGAGCACTTACCGAAGACGCAAAGGTGATACCATTGCTTGCGGTAAGAGTGATCGGATTGGCAAAAGTACCAATGATCGGGACACCCGCCGCATCTGCGCCATTAGCGGTGACCGTACCAGTCGATGAAGTCCCTGAAGTAATACCCGTCGGAGCACTCAATGTGATCGTAGCAACAACGCCATCTAGCGTCAAAGGAACACTCGCAGTCACACCGGCATTAATCATCGCCGATGCAGATCCGGTCGAAAGAACACTCCCGGTTTCGTTCGGAAGGCTATAGGTCGTCGCAATAAAAGTCTGCGTACCGATTGGAATGTTTGAGAGAGTAACTGAAGTTGTCCCAGATGAGACATCAACATTCGTATTGATGCTAGAATTACTAGAAAGCGCAATGTGAACCGACTTAATGCCACTAGAAACGAAAGTCGGCTTCCGTGATGTGCTCGAAACCAAAGAAACCTTGGCGGGAATCTTGATCGTAAATGTTGCGGCCGACTTAATGCTCGATGCCGGAGAACTCGATTTCGCAATCGGAATCGTAGTTCCCGAACCACCAGCGTTGCTGCACGCTGTACTGCTGAGCGCAACCACAGCCGCCAGTATTAAAAGGATAGTCTTCTGCATGATAGCGGACCACTTTCATAAAAAAATCGAGAGATGGCTTTAAGCAAAGCCATCTCAGTACAAAACTCGACCCCTTTCCAACGCAGACAAGGGATGAGGAGAATATTCCCGATCTCTCCCCAAGAACCCTTTACAGCCCCTAAACACTGAAGATTCTCAAGCATGTCCCTACCACGGCGTGCTACGAACTTCTTTTTTAGGGCGAAACAGCCGATATACCAGAAGTACGGCTAAGCGAATTTTTCGAGGCGGCTCTAGCGAGCCTCAAAAATTTCTTTCCTTTTCCTTTTTCAGAAAGAGCGTTTCTTCCCATGACTACCGTCAAAGGCAGCGATAGCAATACCGTTGCAATCGAATGTAAAGACTTCTTCCAACAAATCGAAGTCCGCTTCCCCGGCGGCTACACGGTCAAAGTTGCCGTGCGCGCGCGCTGTGGCGACATTCCCAGCATCTACGGAACACCACCCGCTGGCGAATTCATCCACCTCGTCAGCGTCACCGATCAAGAACTCATCGAATTGAAGGCCCAGCACCACGAGACCATGCCAACCTCGGCCCTCGAAGAGACAATGAGTACGTCGCTGTACGACGGCAGTTACGATCTCCCTGGCCGCTCGAACCGCCACGCGGCATAAGCGCATGACAAACAAAAACGACGACAAGTGCACCGCATGCAACGGCAAGGCAAAATGGCCAATCTCTAATGTCGAGCGCGCTGCACTCAAAAACCTATCCCAGACCATGCCTCTCAACAATAACTGCACCCCCTGCGACGTCACGGGCAAAGAATCTGTCCGACTCCGACGCGAAGCCGATGGCCGTAACGAACGCCGCGCCACCCGCATCGTAAGCTAGTCTCGAATGGACCCAAGCTTCACCGTTCCTCGAATATGCATATTTATCACCTTTTACTGCGTATTCGTTTTAACATACTTCTTGGTCTTTCTGCCAGCAATCGATCTGAAATAAATCACCCAAAAAAGCCGCACACCTTCCAGTGTGCGGCTTTTTTTGCCTGCATTTTTCTCGAACGGAGACATCATATGGAGCGCGGCCATCAATACATCCAGAAAACCGCTGCAGTGTGCGCATGTGGAATAGCCACGCTTTAAGTTATGGCGACTGCTACGATCAACTCAACGCCAAGCAATCATATCCCGATGGTCGGAACTAAACAGAAACAATCGGCGACCCGTGTTTGAACTTCGCTTTCAGAAACGATTACCCAACAACGCTTCCAGTTCGGAATCATGCGATGAACCGAACCGGAAGCGAATCTCATGTTTAAAGTATTATAAACAACAGATATCATCGGCGCTGTCCCCGATTCTAAGACACCACTCATCCACACTTTTGAAAGAAAACATCATGAATGACCTCGCAAAAGGCATTGTCGTATTCTTCTTCATCCTACTCGGCATTTTCGTCCTCAGCTTCGCTTCGCTAGAAGCCTACAAATACTTCAATCCCCGCTATCAGCAAGCTGATACCAACACTTTCTATCAAGGAAAAGCGTACACCGGTGGCATGAAGATGCGTCTGGATACCCTGTACCAGCAATACCACAACGAAGACACCGAAGGCAAGGCCGCGACCAAAGCCGTCGTCGAGCACGAGTTCTCCGACCTTCCAAACGATGCTGAAGCAAAACTGCCGGCATACCTCCAGAAATTCCTCAACGACATGCGAACCCAATAACCATGAACAAGAAGACCGTTCTACAATGCCTCATCGGTGCCATGGCCATCGCGCTCATGGGTGATTCATGCTCCAACACGGCAGACGACATCCAAAAAGATCGGCAAGAGCAAGGCGACATGGAAGCCGTGAAAGCTATCGGTATGCCAAACATCGTCAATCAAACCGAAATGCGCGAATATAAGGACATTCTCGAACTACGAGATAAGGGACTTTCGACCTGGGTGTATGAGTCAGACATGAACGCTCATCTCCACTTTCGCTGCCGCGCGGTGGGTTACGGCTTCCCCTACAGCACGCAATACACAAACCCGATGAAGGTCGTCTACAATGGTAGTGCTGGAGTAGCAATTCCGCAAGCCGATCCAAATCATCTCTTCTCGCCTACATCAGCTGATGCAACATGGGTTCTCTGTCTCGATCCCCACACCGGCAAACCATTGATGAAGGAAGTCACGGACAACGAGGGTCACAGGCATCTCGCAATTGCACCAGTGTTTTTCGAGCCGCGTATGACAATCAGCCCTTTCCCGCTCGACACCAACTAACTTGAACGACGTCAGCGATGCCATTACCGATTTTGGGCCAATAGTCATCCTGTTTGCGGTCGTGCTTACGATCGTGCTCGTCGCTAGCTACATCAAAGCACGACGCGATAGCCGCACTGCCTGGCTCAAAAAAGAAGAAGCCAAGTGGGATGTTGAAACCGAACGTTTTCACTCCTCCGACCAACAGAAACCCAATAAATAAACCAAAAAGAAACCAAAAAGAGCCCGACGCTTCACCGCGTCGGGCTCTTTTGTCTTAGACTTGTTAAGACCACAAAAAAATCGTACTTTTGTACGGGACTATCCTTGATAGCCGACACGTGCCATACTGATGCCTGGAGACCGACTTTTACAAACCCAATCAGAACTGATCACATTTAGTTCGCCCTAAATAGCCAGATCGCTCAATTGCGCTCGGAAAGTTCCCAATGGGGCACCACATGACGATGTTACTCGAACGGCAGCAACGCGAAGACTTCTTGAACTATTCGACCGACTGCCTCCCAAACTTAGAATCCACGAATCGTGAAGAAAAAGAAGACGCCCAATGGTTAAACAATATGCGTGAAGCAAAGGCCAACAAAAAAAGTGATTGGTATCCGGTACTTGACGAAATTGCGGATCAAATCGGATGGTCGGGAATTTTCGACTCAGACACACCCGAACAAATTGCGATCGAACGCTTTCGGCACATCGTCAAAAAGTACTCGCTGGATAAATAATCACTCGCTTTTAGCAATCTAGCGCAAAAGCCTCGAAATTGCATTCGCGCGATTCCGGGGCTTTTTCAAATGGAGAATTACCCCATTTTTTACGAAGACACACCAGAACTCACCTTGCTCACGGTGTAAGCAAATTTCGCTTTTCTTTGACGCTGTATCCATTCGGCATCTCGACGTTCACTAAGATCCGACGAATTTATATCCGGCTCATTTGCACACACCGGACCATCAAAAAAACCGTCTAACCCTTCGGAGTGTGCGACATGGTCGAGTATCGGATGCCACATAATCCTCAGAATATCACAATGCCCTATGCCTTGTCGAGAGGTCGCACTTCAACAAGAAAGACTGCACCTACAAGGTCCCTTGCATTGACGAGCAACACTACTTGCATACGGCTTTCTCCCCGCCCTGAAGGCCCAAAGTCTCCGCCGGCTATTTATCTAAATTGCCGTAAAACTTCGACGTTTAGGCCGGAAATATAAGGCCTTCAGGCCGGGGAGAACGTCAATCGATGAACAGGTACTAGCAGCTGTCGTTTTCGATACAACGTTTTCGAAAAACCTCGTCAATGGTATCGACAAGGTGATCCCTACAAGTCAAAACATCATCCACGAAGTACGCCGCGGCGTTTTTCTGTTGGTTCTGAGTTGCACAGAATGTGCACCATTGATCGTTCGATTCGACAGATCTGACAAATATTTCACTAGCCATCTAAGGGAAGCACTCGCATCTGCAAAGCACCAAGACACTCACCGGACGGGTTCCCCTGGTGAAGTGAGGAAATTGGTAAAAACTCCAAATGAATTTGCTAGACGTGAACTATTTCAAAAATCGGCCTCCTACCTTCACGTAAAATCAACACCAAACCCAACACGAAGATCACTCTCGGTCTGGATCTGGAATTTCAAGCACACCGATCGACTCAACATTAACGATCTCTCCATATTTTTTGGATCGGACATCTTTGAGTTGAGAGACACTCATCGGAATTGATCCATCGAGCATATCGAAAGCCCTATCAATAGCCTTTGCAACGTGTTTGCGACAGACCGTATCCTCTACGACTCGATAGGCGGCTTTGAACGTGCGGTTCCCAATATTCAAACACACCACACATTGAAGCGATCTTTCTAGAAACGAACTATCTTTCGGAAGGAGAGTAACTCGTACAGACTTGCTCAGTCCTAGCCTGGTTGTCACCGACCTCAAACTCCTTGATCTCAAGCAACTGACATTCCATGCTTGATGCATATTTAACGCACAGATTGCATGTAAACGACAACTTGAGACCCCCACCAACGCTCCGTGCTCGATAGGATAGATAATTCAAGAGTAGCTCGATTTCCTTTTTGGCAAATACTTTTCGGCAAGTCTAATATTTTTTGGTATCCAAAATCACTATGGGTAAGCGACGTTTATCGCAACTGTCGCATTTGCTAAGTCGTGGTCACGCTGTCGCGATCGATACCACTACATCGACAAAACAGCAGCCTCGGCCCGACTAGGTGTGACAACCTGACGCATCAGCACACTGATCAAAGCCGACCGACTTGACACACCAAACCGTGGGTAAATATTCTTGGTGAGCATATTTTTGATTGTCTGTTCGTTCACATTTCTAAGTTGTCCGATTTCTTTATTGGTCTTCCCTGAACAGACCAAAACAACAACTTCTCTTTGAGCGCGAGCCAACTCCCCAACAAGTGGGTGATGCGCCAAAGTTTTAATGGAATCATCGAGATTCAATTGAGCTGTAATGTAGTTCTCGGTTCCGGCAAGATTGTCGACAATATACCGGCGAAGATGATCACTAGGTTCGAGCTTAAGTAATGCGTTCGCCGCGATAACCGAGCGCCGGATATATCCCAAACTATCGAATGTTGAAAAAGCTCGGTGATAGCAGCGTATTGCAAATGCAGTGTCTCCACGCGCTTGAGCAACAACACCAGCAACGAAAATCTCGTGAGCTTCTGTACGTGGGTCTCCTGCAGATGCCAGCGTAGATTCTAGTGGTGAAAGTTCTCCGTAACGAACCAACAGCCTCGCCGCCCCCTCAGGTTCAAACCGAGACCAATTTTCCGCAACACTCAAAAGTACAAAACGATCTTCACCGACAAGCGAACTTTCGTCGAGCGTTCCGAGCAAAGTTAGCGCACTTTCGGCATATTGTCTCGTGCTAAAAAACTCTCTTGCATTTCCAGAAATCAGCGCACTGAGCGCATAACCAGAAACCTTTTCTGGTCCGGTCGTGGCGCTATCGCGTGCTTTCATCGCAAAATCATAAGCGGTTTTCGTATCGCCGGCAAATTCATAAAACAATGCTTGGTGTTCGAGAATCACATATCGATACGCAGCAATGCCTGACGACCACTTAATCATATCGGTATGTGCGGCGACAAACCGTGCGAGATCTGCATCAAAAAATTCGGCAGCAAAAATGCCTAAAGAGCTGAGGGCCGTTGCGGTAATAGCGTGATCGCTTGCTCGGCAGTGATCAAGTTTTGTAAGCGTTTTGCGAAACAAAACTGCCGATTCACGATAATTTCTTCGCGCCGTCTGACACCACGCCTGAAGTTCCAATGCCCGAGCGTGAATAATATCCGATCGCGGATCAACCCGTTCGAGCAGTTGCTCGGCTGTTGTAATATCGCGCTTGACCCAATAGGCAAGCGCTGTCGACACGTTGATTTCCGAACGCACAGCAAAATGGGCGTCCTTGGCTTTCGGTTCAAGCGCCAAGAGCATTTCGAGCCCCGCATCAACCGAGTCCTGACGGACGAGCGCGGTCGCTTCGAGCATTTGCGAAGTGACCCAAGCATCAAGACTCCGGTGCGATCCTCGCGAATCGTTGAGAACAGATTCCGCCTCGTTGGGACGACCCGTACGAAGATACGCTCGCGCCTTAAGAAGAGCAACCTCGGAAGAGAAATCTGAACTAGTCAGCCGAATACTTGAACAGATATCAAGACAAGCATAAAAATCACCCTGAAAATATGCCATTTTTGCGTCGGCAAGCGTTATACGAGTCTTCGTCTGTAGTCGGTTACTCGCCATATCCATCCAACCACCTAGCCGCAGTTCAGTGGTATGCTTGGAATGCTTCCCGTTATTCTCCTTTACGCAAAGAAAACCATTACCAATACTTAGCAAACCCCATCATTCTTCACTAAAGCTCAAGAGCGAGCGCCTCGTCTCTGGACATCACCGCAACGAGGGACCGCCCACATGGAAAAGTGCTATGACCCAATCCAGTACTCTTATCATAACCAACACAGCGAGCATGCGAAAACTCCTGCCGTAAAATCGGCAAAGCAACCAGTACGAAAGTAGCGCAGTACCAAGGTACTCTACTTCAAAACGCAGTCACAGCCAACTCCATTTGCATAAGTTTTACGTTGCCGTGCATCGCATTTACAAGTCGGAGGCTCATGCTCTTAAAAAATTCAGCGACCACGCCTGCTAATATCTTCACTCTTCCCGACACTACGCAAGGCTGAGTCGATCTTTTGAAAATCACTACACGAACGTCCATTCGGTCCGAAGTCGACCCAAATAATGTTTCCCGAACATGCCAAAACACTTGGAGATACGGCTTTCTCTCTACGAGCATCGATAAATTCCGCCCGAGGCGAACATAAATCCATGAAATCCGACGGCCCCATCAAACGCATGCCATCCCTCTCGAAATTGCCCAAAACTTGAAATCAGAACGGCGTGGAAACGCAACACACACCTTCGATTCCAAAATTTCCAATTTACCTTAAGTTTACAAACTGCGCGTAACTGTTTGGAGCCCAATTTTCTTCGAGACTCCCTCCCACAAACAATAGCACACCGAAGAAAAATATCCCTCACTAATCTTCAGAACACGGTGCAAAGCTATTTACTTTGTCGAGCCGACAAGCTCGGGCGAGGCGGAGATACTGCGCACCGCCTCTCCCGAAAAGAAAAACACCATGCTTGACGTGAACCACTACAAGATGCGCCAAACTTCCACTGCCATATATTTCTGGGGAGGGCCTGCCTCTCAGTGGTACCTCAAAGCGCCATTCCGTCAACGATTTGAAGTCGCCGGCGCCGTGTTCGCGTTCAACTGCGCGGAACAATACATGATGGCCGCAAAAGCTCGCCTCTTCCACGACACGACTGTCTTCGATCTCATCATGGCCAGTAAGGTCCCCAAGACCCAGAAAGACCTTGGCCGCCAAGTCAAAGGGATGCATGGTCCCAAATGGGACGCACATGACAAAGCAATTTGGGACGCCGCAGCACCCGATGTCCTAGTCCATGCCAACCTCGCAAAGTTCAGCCAAAACCCCGAGATTCTCGAATGGCTCCTCTCAACGGCTGGCAAACAGCTCGTCGAAGGATCCCCCGTCGATCGCATCTATGGCGTAGGCATACGCTACGATGACCCACGTATCGAAGACCCAGCCAACTGGCTAGGGCTCAATTTGCTAGGCAAAACACTCGAAGCGGTCCGCGATCGCCTATCTCAAACGCAATGTCGGCCAAAATAGGTACCAAAGTGCACGGCAACAACACAATCGATCCAAACCCACGCATCAACCGAGAAGCACTTCGGAGCGCCCTCATCGGATTCGGGAATGCGCCCTGGTGCAACCCAGAAGCCATTAACGAAGCAATCGAACTCCTTATCTCCATGACACCGCAGAACGCGCCAATGTGCCGATCGTGCCAAGAAGTTAGCATCTTGCACTGTGCCGGGTGTGAGAATGCCGAATGCCTCGGTGGCGTCAACCTTCCAACAGAACCCGCCGAAGCAGTGCAGCCCTCTGCGGAAGAAATACTCAACGTAAAACTGTGCGGCGAATATCTTCGTGCCGGGAAAAAGATGCCCGAACTTAGGGCCATACATACAATCGAAATTCTCTACACGAACTATCGCGGCGAAACAGCCCGACGTAAAATCATCCCAGCAACATTATATTTTGGAAAAACCGAATTTCACCCAGAATTTCAATGGCTGCTCACGGCGTTTGATGTAGACAAAAGCGCCACACGAACGTTTGCGATGCGAGACATCCACGAGTGGAACCCAACAACATGAACCCTAGTAATCCTGACAAGACTACCAAAATTCCCGACGTTCAACGCTGGGACATTTGGCGTGGATATGACCCAGAAGCAAGTCCGTCACCTGATGGGGAATGGGTTCGCTGGGAAGATGTCGCTAACCTCATTGCCAGCTTGAAATTAGAATCACCGCAACAGCGCCGATTTTCTGCAAAAGAACGCAAAGCACTCGTTAGGGCGACCTATTACCTGCAAGACCCAAGCGATAAATTTCGAAAAGCACGAAAAGCAATTGAGAAAATGCTTCTAGAAATCGGCGTCAGTGTAAACGAAACCGCCTACCTAAAAGGAAAGTAATTTGAAACGATGCCACTGCAATCTCCACGACGTCGTTACGAGTGCCGCCGACTTCAACCGAGACGACACCTACGAAGGCATCCCACAGGACTGCGAACGAGATGCCCGCCTTCTCCAATTACTAAGCGAGCACGAAATGGATAAATACATACCGCGTGAAGCATATGCCGTAGCGATAATGCTGTTCAGCCTCCTCGAAAACGAGCGAAAGAACAACACACAAACTTAGAAATCCTGGATGTTCCAATATCGCAATTATTTGATACAATGAACCGAACACAATCGAAAGGGATACACATGTCAACAACAGACACTTCGGAACCACATCCACGATATACAACCGTAAAATTGATCCCTTCCAAAAACCCGCACGCAAGGCCGATCGAAATTGTTTTGTGTCCGTGCGAATCAAATTGTGGCGAAACAATGGTTCGCTGCTCGACCTGTGGCGTACCAATCTTCGATAGTAGCGAGCCGCATACCAGCCCCTTGCTTTGGTCTGCCAATGAAGACACTCGCATCCACAAGCTCTGGGACACCTGCCCTTGGCCACATCCCCAAGAGCTACGAGACAGCGCCGGCGAACTAATTTCTGAAACCCAGCCGTTATTCTTCACAAACGGCGAGCCTGCGCCAGGACCCGGAATTATTGTATTCAAAAAAGACATCGAATATCCCGACAAACATCCGTATTGGACCTGGGTTCACGATTACCACCAATTGCGAGACGTGTTCCGTTGCCCGGGACCGAAAATCTCCGAGGCGTGTGCCACCTGGATCGGAGATTCTGAAGGCCCGAAGACCCACGCGACATGCGACGAAGAATGCTACTGCCATTGCCACTCCGAATCGTGCATCTGCCCGGACCCTGATCTCGGTGTTGATCCAAAGGCTCTCGCAATCGTTTGCTCGATCCACGGACACGTGTACACCAAAATCACAGCGCAAGGGCTCTAGACCGTGCATGAAACCAAAACCACCAAAGCAACCAACAACATCAGATGTTCTCCAGTTGAGTGCGGATCAACGGCTCCGCCAAGCCGCTGGAGGCGTTGCTATGAGCGATGCATGTGTAGCATTTTCGTATCGAGATATGGCGCCTATTATTGCGCCCACCGCAGGCACTCAACCTTAAAAAACTTACCGAATAAGTAAACGGCGGAAAATATGCAAAATAAAAAGAAGCAGTCAAATGCATTCTTCATGGGCGCAGGATTGGCTTTCAATCTCAGCCCAATATTAAAACGTCGCCCAAAATCGATAGATTTCAGCAGACCATTCACAAGTGTCGGACACGACCTCTGGACGGCATTCTATCAAGTCAGTGGCACTACGTCCGAAAATACTCCAGCAAATGAACCATTTCCATCACCAGAGCTATTGCGTACGCTAGAAAATACACGACCCAGTTCCGCTCAACAAATAATCGAGACGGCAGAACAGATTGCTAAAACGCGTCAGCACATAGAGCATCAACGAGGACGATCAGAAACTGTTGGACTTTATACCGCGTTCATCATCAGCATCTTTGTCCTAATCGCCGGAACCATTATCGCCTTGCACAATGAAGCCGGCATCATCCTCATACTCGCAGACATAGCCGCACTCACAGCTGCAGCCGTCTACCGCAACAACAATATAGTAGAAGCCTAAACATCAACGATCCGTCGAAACTAGGTAGTAACAAGTGAAAGCTCTCAGCATTCGGCAACCGTGGGCGTATGCGATCATGTACCTTGGCAAGCCGATCGAAAACAGAACATGGTACACGAGGTTTCGCGGCGAGTTTTTGATACACGCTGGGCTCACAGTGGACAAAAACGCTATCGAAGATCTGCGAGAGGACATCGAGCGGTTACCGAAACCGCGACCGACTTGTTACTTGGGCGCCCTTGTCGCAAAAGCAGAACTCGTCGATTCCGTGCGCGCGGAAGACCTTAAGTACCCCGAAGGCGACTGGCGTTGGAGTTGGGTCACAGGGCCCTGGTGCTTCGTTCTTGCGAACGTAAAGCCGCTCACCAAACCGATCGCACTAAAAGGACAACTCGGCTTCTTCGAGATCGACAATTTGCTTTTAAATCAGCCTGAACAGGTACGATAGACCCAATTAACACACTAAAAAGACAAAGTCGCGGACGGACGGCTTCGCGAGCCGCCCGCGACTAACTAGGAGTAAGTTTTACATGCAAAGGAACTGTCACTGGTGTCCCACCTCCGTCGAAACGGCTGATAAAACACGCCATTTTTGGTGCGGAAAGTGCAATAAGAAAATAGGCAACTTGGCGGAAGCAGCCGATATCCGACCGAAATGCTGTAATGGCGCCTTCGACAATGTCGGCGAATACCTCCACCTCAAAACCTGTATATCTGACACAAAAATACGCATCTCTGGATCGAACATGATTTTACTATGAGCCGTTCACGAAATTGTCATTGGTGTTCCACATCTGTCGAAACAACCGATAAAACCCGTCATTTTTGGTGCGGAACTTGCAACAAAAGACTAGGCAAATTGACAAATCTTGTTGTCCTAAAACCAACATGTTGTAGCGGCGCGTTTGATAACGCTGGCGAATATCTCCATCTTGGATCATGCCTATCGGGACTCGTTCGGACCATACCAAAAGCTTTAGGGAAAATTTCTGATGTCTAAAACGGCCACCGTCTTACGAATTCCTTCGTCCGATTTCGGCGAACCTAATATCGTCGAAGTCCACATCGATATGAACGACGGATTAATGCCGGCAAGCACGATTCTTAGCTTGATCCGCAAACTCGTTTGGAATGAAACGCTCACCATCAATTCAATCATCCAGATCGATCAGCGCGGGCATCGCAACGATCCCAACCTCTACGGACACATCGTTGGCCAAGCAGCAATGACCGACATCCACTTTGGTTCCGTCGCCACACCAAGCTCGTCGCTTCTCGCTGCCTATTTTACGCAAGGTTCACTCCTCACCACGTACGCGAACGAAAAACACCTCAAACTGATGTCCCGAAGAGACGCAATTACTCTCGGTTTGATCGAAGATCGCGACATCAACGATAAATATTGCGTCTACACGGAAATCGGCCTCGCAAACTTAGCCAAAGCCGAAGCCAATGGCTAAGCGTATAACGATCATCATCGATACACCCTACGACATGCTCGACGACACAACAATCGCCGAACTCGTACGAGACGAAATTATCAACGGCTTCGATTTCCACGCCGATGGCACCATTACAGACAACGAAGACGACGAAACCGTCGGCTCCTGGTCCGTTACAGATACGAGCTAACCGACTCACCAGCCTCTAGGAACCACAACCAAAAACAGCGAAGGCTCCTCGGGAGGAAACATGACACTATGCTTGCAATCCGCGACGCAATTATCGACGACACCGTCAAGCCGGCGATCGAATGGATCAACGGCAAGGCCGTCCAGAAACTAATGCCAACCGATCTCCATGCCATTCTCCAGCTCGCTTTCGCCAAATTTATCGATAACTGGGCAAAAAAAGAAAACAAACGCGACAAAGTCGCATCCGAGTGGCGCTACATAATACCACCCAATTCCTACGAGACGGAATCCGTTGTTCCGGACGTAGCCTATCTTGCGACATATTTCGATTTATCAAAAAATGATCGCACATATCCGACCATCCCTCCAAATATCGCTGTTGAGATTCTCTCTCCAGACGACAAATCAAAAGAAGTTGAAGCAAAACGGAACTTCTATCTTTGGTGGGGTGTTCAGATTGTTCTGATCGTCGATCCATTAAAAAGAACTGTCGAAGCTCACGAAATATCTCAGCCAACAAAGTACTACAGCGAGCATGATATCCTCACATCATGCAACTTGCCTTCGCTTACAATTCCCCTGCATGAACTATTTGCTGAACTCGACGAACCAACTTAACATCCTAAGAACAATACGAATAAACAAACGCCGCCGGATATCTCCGAGCGGCGTTTTTCGTTACAGACAACGGCCGTCAGATATTTTGTTACTTCGTTGCGGTCGGTCCCTGATGTGAACCGACCGCAACGTTTAGAACTGCGGTCAAAAGGACAACTACGCTAACAATGACCATTGACAAAACGCACGTCTGCCCAGCACCACTCAACGGCGGAACCACCTGTCAAGCCTACCGGACCGGCGAATGGGTGGATCTCGCGAGCGGCGCGCAAGTAGCAACCTGCGCTATCGGCCATGTCGTTCACCAAGACGCCTGGTACCCGAATCACACTGTTAGCAACCTTCGTCTCAATCTCAAGACGATCGCCGGCGACGGTGGAATCTACCGCCTCAAATAACGGGATTCGCCCGCCGCTGCGCCGGCGGACCTTTCTCATCGACGACGGAGGGGCGCCCTCGTGGGCGAACGCCCCTCCGCTAGAGAAAGAAAAATCCCCATGATCACCAATACCCGCGAGCTCGTCCTGAACGCCACCGTCAAAACCTACTGGAAAGACGAAGACATGGAAGGCCGTTATTTCACCGGTGGCACGGTTCTCGAAATCCTCGACGACCGAGAATTCGTTGTTGCTATCAACGGCGATCCCACCTCCACCGAAATCATCAACATCTCTGACTTCGACGTAAAGATTATCGCCGAATAAGAAACAGACGAACCCCCGGCACGCAAAAACGTGCCGGGGTTTTGTTGTTGGCCGGACAACTCGTTCCGAGTCCGCCCAACATCCTAGGAGAAGATTTCCATGTACTTACTCAAAAATAAGCCCTATACTGTCAGCGATTTTGTCAAAGACGTCCAAATCGAACTCGACAACCAGGCAAGCGAAGACTATCGCGCTGGCTTCGATGGAGACCGCACTTCAGACGATGTCCACCTCGGCGAAATCATTGGCCAACTCCGCATGAATCTTCCCCTTGAAAAGCAAGATCCCGCCGAACACGCCG
>Ga0182016_10004249_pt1 | contig 15955 bp, 16 predicted proteins | sample 712S2MmetaG_FD_120491 | JGI IMG/M metagenome (GOLD analysis project Ga0182016, IMG submission 120491) | Permafrost microbial communities from Stordalen Mire, Sweden - 712S2M metaG | ecosystem: Environmental > Terrestrial > Soil > Wetlands > Permafrost | place: Sweden: Stordalen | collected...
AATGGATGCGCGAAGGACGCTCGGCTGCGCGTGATGAATTGAGCCCGGCGGCAGGCGTCTTCCGCAGTATGCATGTTTCCAGTTTGCGCTCATGGCTGGTAATTAACGGCAACGGGCGGGCGAAAAAACTGCGGCTTGGGCAGGATTGTGAGAAATGCGGGTTAGAATCAATGCTCTTCACTTAAGAAGCCTGCACGTCGGAAAGTGGCGGCCAATCCCACCCTAGCCGCAAGAACAAAGACGCGGCGAGGGTGGGGCACCCATTTTGAGCTATGCACATGCTTAAGTAAACGGTATTGGGGCTAATTCAACCAGCGCATGCCCCTTAGCCAGTGTTCGTGTCCCACCGGCGGCAACGGCAGCACAATAAATCCCTCGCGCCAATGGCCCTGCTCACGCCGCGGAGCCTTACCCACAAAGCGCACCGAAGCAATATTGCGTTCCGCGATTGACAGGCCCGGCAAACCGGCCACAATCGCCTGCAGTTGGTCGTGATTCGGCGGGCGGTTGCAGGTGACCGGCATCAGGGAATTGAGTGCGGCATAGGCCTCGGCCAGGTTGCTCACGCGCGCTTTCCTCTTGCTGCACAGCGGCTTCAGGCCCAGCGATTTCCACGCCGCGTGCGGGCAACTCTCAATCAGCACTCGGTCTTCCAGCGAGGCGACCTGGCCCTCCGTTGAGAGCCGCCGCCAGCCGCGCCGGCACAAGCCGTCGTATACGTCCATGCAGAACTCGGTAAATGCACGGTAGGTCCTGGGCACCACCACACCCGGCAGCCCCGTCTTCGCCGATGTATTCAATTGCCGCTCGCTCAGCCGCGCGTGATCCAGCCCGTTCGCGCTCGACTTCCACGCCTGCGGCCCGTTCAGCACAATAGCGCGAATGCCGCGCACATTCGCCAGGTGATTCAATTGCCCGGCCAGAACCTCGGCGTCAACGTGGTTCGTGGTTCGGTGAACCAAAGAAAGCGGGCTCAGGCCGTTGTTTAACCCAGACGTCGTAAGCCTGATCATTTCGCAATTCACCGTGCCCGGCTTCACGCTCGCGCCGTAGGGGTCCACCAGGGCGGTTTGAGGCGTAACGCGATCGAGAATCACGATTCCAAGATCGGACCAGCTCCGGTGCGCGAGATCGACTGAAAGAATAGCCACGCCCCAACGTAGCGCCGCTCGCACCCAGACGGAGCATCGAAGCTACTCGAAAAATCTCGCGCTGAACTGAATCGGAACGCGACTCAAATCGGGAAGAGCTGGCTTGCCCATCGTTTCCAGGGATCTATCGTGAAAAAGGTGGGAGAGCAAAACCGCGCAACGTCTTTGTGCTAGACTCCGTGCGTTATGAAAATCAATCGCCTGGCATGCGCTGTTTTGTTGTTTCCCACTTGCTTTGCAACATCAATTCTGTGCGCGCAAGCACCTGCGCCCCACTTTGAAAAGCGCGGCCAGACCACGCAGCTCATCGTCGACGGCGCGCCGTTCCTCATGCTTTCAGGCGAGTTGCACAACTCGTCGTCTTCGAATCTCGATTACATGGAGCCCATCTGGCCAAAGCTTGAGGCGCTGGGTCTGAACACCGTGGTCACGCCGCTGAGCTGGGAGCTGATTGAGCCGGAAGAGGGCCGCTACGACTTTACGCTCGTCGATGGGTTGTTGAAGCAGGCGCGCGCATCGCATCAAAAGATCGTTTTTCTATGGCTCGCTTCGTGGAAGAACGGAACGTCGAGCTATGCCCCGCTGTGGGTCAAGAATGACGCGAAGCGTTTTCCGCGCGTGGTGTCGCACGGCGAAGAAGTTGAGGTTATAAGCCCGCAGTGTGCGGCCGCCGAGCAGGCCGACTCGCGCGCATTCGCTGCGTTAATGCGGCACATCAAGCAGGTCGACGCAAGCGACCACACCGTGCTGATGATGCAGCTTGAAAACGAGGTGGGAGTGCTTGGCGATACGCGCGACCACTCCGATAATGCCAACCAGGCCTTTGCAGGACCGGTGGCCGCCGAGCTAACCGCATATCTCAAGGCGCATCACGACACGCTTTACCCCCGGCTCCGCGAGCTGTGGGATGCGAACGGCGACAAAACCGCGGGCACGTGGGCCGAGGTGTTTGGCGACACTCCACGCGCCGACGAAATCTTTATGGCGTGGCTCTACGCGCGGTATATCCAGGCCGTGGGCGCGCGGGGCAAGGCCGAATACAACATCCCCATGTACGTGAACACATGGCTCGCCAACGATCTCGCCACGCCCGGCGACTATCCGAGCGGCTGCCCTGAGCCATGGGTCGTGGACATCTGGCGCGCGGCCGGCACGGCCATCGATATCTACTCGCCCGATCTTTACGCGCCCAATTTTGTGGAGTGGTGCCGGCGCTATCATCGCGACGGCAACCCTCTCTACATGCCCGAAACGCGTGGCGAAGCAGCGGGCGCGGGCGACGTTTTTTATGCGCTGGGCGAAGAGGCCGGCCTGGGGTTCTCGCCATTCGCCATTGAGAGCGAAGCCATCGAAACAGACCCGCTCAAAGAGAGCTACGCCACCATCGCCAAGCTGGCGCCGATGATTCTCGCTCATCAGCAATCGGGCGACATTCACGGCTTTGTGCTGAGCCGCGACGAGCGCACGGTGGACTTTACCATGGGCGGCTATTTGCTGCACGTTTCGCTCGTTGACGGATACAACGGGGCCGCCGGCACCGGCTACGGCATCATCATGGCGACGGGCAAAGACGAGTTTACCGGCGCTGGCAAGGGTTTTCGCGTCACCTTCACCCCTCAGCCAGAGACCGGCCCCCACGCGGGCATTGCGAGCATTGAAGAGGGAGACGTCAAAGACGGCAAGTGGATCGCCGGCCGACGCCTGAACGGCGATGAAGATGAGGGAGGCGCTGCGTGGCGCTTCAATCCCGATGCGCAGAGCATCTCGAAGATATTGCTGTATCGGTATGAATGAGCTGGGTAATTGCTGGACGGCGACTTAGACCAAGCGGATACTGGAACAAAGGTGGGTTGAACCATGGGATACGTTCTGCCGAGAGGAAGCACAAGGTATAAGGGGCCGGAAACAAATGGTGGCGGCTATTCCGAACGTGGGAAGAAACCGGTTCCAGTCGCGCATCCAAAACTTCCTCCTCCTGTGAAGATTCCACCGCCGCCCACGCAAACGAGCGCACCAAGACAATAAAAGGAGTGAAAGGAGCCGCGAAGGATGCCGGCTACGCTTCTCGCGCTGCAAGTCTTCCTGATTCTTCTGCGTGGCTTTTCGGCAGCCTATATTGTTCAGGCCCTCGCTACGCGCCGTCAGCAATCCGACTTGGAACGAGTGATCGAAGCGATTGTCTTCAGCTTCGTGATCTACCTCTGCTCCATGCTCGGCGGCGGCAGGCTACCTTTTCATATCCTCCACGATTCTTCCGCCAAAATAGATGACGCGGTCATTTGGGAACCTTCGCAGCTTATGTTGCCGGCTGCGGTCACCTTGGTGTTTGCAGTAGCTTCACTAGCATACGTTCGTTTCGACGGGAGCAGGCTCTTCCAGAAGCTTCGGTTGACGGAGCGGACAACACGGAATTCCATCTGGAACGATGTCTTTGAAAGCGAGGCCACTAACGGTCAGCCGCTCCAGGTCGAGTTGGCTGATGGAAGAAGCGTTATCGGCAACCTGGTCTATTACTCCGATGTGGCAGACGACGCGTCGGTCTATTTAACGCAAGCCTCGTGGGTCACGGAAGACCGTGAAACTGTTGCAATTCCAGGCTCGGGGATTCTGTTGACGAAAAGCTCTGGCATTCGGAGCATCAGCCTCCTGGATCCTATCGAAGGCACTGCGGAAGGCATGATCGCTACCGCCGATTCTGAATGAGTCATGTTCCTTGGAATTCTCGCCCACACGTTAAAATTGAACTATGCCCGCTTCCGCAATCGCGCCCGCTGTAATGGCAAAATACGAGCCGGTTATCGGTCTTGAAGTTCACGTGCAGCTGCTCACCGCCACCAAGGCCTTTTGCGGCTGCGCGAACCACTTCGGCTCCGATCCCAACACCAACATCTGCCCGGTGTGCCTCGGCTTACCCGGCGCGCTGCCGGTGCTCAACGCCCGCGCCGTGGAGTTCGCCACACTCGCCTCGCTGGCGCTCAATTGCACCGTCAATCCGCGCTCCATCTTTGCGCGCAAAAACTACTTCTATCCCGACCTGCCCAAGGGCTACCAGATTTCGCAGTTCGACAAGCCGATCGCCGAGCACGGCTTCATTGAGATTCCAACGGCCGATGGCGGCACCAAAAAAACCGGCATCACGCGCCTGCACATGGAAGAAGACGCGGGCAAGAGCCTGCACGACGGGTTTTCCGACTCCTCTACCCGCACCTATCTCGACCTCAATCGCTGCGGCACGCCGCTGGCCGAAATCGTGAGCGAGCCCGACCTTCGCACTCCCGACGAGGCTTTTGAATATCTCACGCGCCTCAAGGAGATCCTGCTCTATACCGGCGTAAGCGACTGCAACATGGAAGAAGGCTCGCTGCGCTGCGACGCCAACGTAAGCGTCCGTCCTCGCGGCCAGGAAAAATTCGGCACCAAGGTCGAAGTCAAAAACGTCAACAGCTTCAGGTTCGTTCGCGATGCGCTTGAATATGAAATCGAGCGCCAGATTGACGTGATCGAAGAAGGAGGCCGCGTGAAGCAGGAGACGCGGCTGTGGAATGCCAACGAGGGCCGCACCTATTCCATGCGCTCGAAAGAGCAGGCGCACGACTACCGTTACTTTCCCGAGCCCGACCTGCCGCCATTAATCGTGTCGCCCGAGTTCTTGTCCGAGACGAGAAAAAAACTCCCGGAGTTGCCCGAGGCGCGCCGGGCACGCATGGTCGCCGAGTACGAGCTCAACCCAAAAGACGCGCACACGCTCACGGCCTCGCGCGAATTTGCCGACCGATTTGAGGGCGCTGCAAAATCCGCGCGCAATCCTCGCCGCGTGGCCAATGTGCTGTTGAGCGAAGTAGGCGGCCGGCTCAACGCCCTGGGCATCGAGCTCGATCAATCGCCCGTTACCATGACCGGCATTGTGCAGGCTTCCGATCTGCTCGACGAAGGCAAGATCAGCTCGAAACAGATGAAGCAGCTCTTCGATATCGCTTTTGAGAAGGGCGAGGATTTCGGCCCCGTTTACGAGCGCGAAAAGCCGCAGCAGATTACCGACACTTCGGCCATCGAAAAACTCATCGATGAAGTGATCGCCGCGAATCCGAAACAGGTGGAGCAGTATCGCGCCGGTAAGACCACCCTCGCCGGATTCTTTGTGGGCCAGGCGATGCGCGCCTCAAAGGGCCAGGCAAATCCGGCGCTGCTCAACGAACTGGTGACGAAGAAGCTGGAAAACAGGGAATGGAGAAGAGAGAACAGAGGACAGAGAACAGAGAAATAGGGAACTGTCTCCGCCGGCTTTGTTTCACCGGCCCCGGCCGGCCAGTCTCCGCTCCGCGTCCCGCCACGGCATTCGCGCCGTGTAAGCCGGCGTAGCGGTCGCGTTCTCTTTGCGCGCCGCCAGCAGCTTGCGCTTCACAAGCCACGCCACCGCCGCCTGCGCCGAGCTCTTTGAAACTCCGATTGCCTCGGCCATTTCGCGGTAGCTCACGCACACCTCGCCGCCGCGCCGCTGCTGCTCTGCGGCAATCCACAGGTAGACGAGGAAACTCACCGGCTTGTGGTCGTGGCCCACCAGGTCGCGAATCAGCGTGTCGAGTACGTAATCGTCGAAGGTCGCCATGCTGTACCGAATATTACTATAGCAACCGATAGCAGATTGCGCCTCGCCCAATGCCGCGTTATGCTCGCCTCAAACTCGAAGGAGGGTTCCAATGATTCGGGGAATTAAATTCATCGGCATCCCGGTGCGCGATCAGGATGCCGCCTTGAAGTTCTACACAGAGGCGCTGGGCTTCAAGGTCATAACCGACCAGCCCTTCAACGACAAGCAACGCTGGATCGAGCTGATGATTCCGGGCGCAGACACCGGTCTCGCGCTCTTTACGCCTCCTGGCCACGAAGCACGCATCGGCGATTTCCAGCCTATTTCGTTCTGGTGCGACGACGTCTTTGCAACGGCAAAGGCTCTCAAGCAAAAAGGAGTGGTGTTTGAGCAGGAGCCGCGCAACGAGCAATGGGGCTCGTCGGCCATCTTCAAGGATTCAGATGACAACAAGTTTGTGCTTGGCAGCAGGGGCAAACCCAGGTAAGCGTCCGGCGCAATATGCGCGGGCCACCTCACTTCAACCGCAGGTCAGAGACAAAATCCGAGCGATCGTCCCATGAGCTGACCGTCTTCACTTCGCTCTTTTTACCGTTCTTCTCGGCCCACAGGTCAAAGTCCTCAGCCTTGTTTACCTGGGCAAAATAAAAGTGCCCGTTGGCCAGGGAGGTAAAGCTGCGGATGGTCTTGGATTTCTGGTTTTTCAGGAAAACTGTTGCGCCCTGCACAGGTTCGGCCGCGGCATCGAGCACCGTGCCTGTAACAGTCCGCTCGCCCAGGTTCTGCGCGTGGGCCACAAAGCCATTGATCGCGCTATACGGAATAACAAAAATGATTCCCAACACCAGCGCCGCCAGCGCCAGCAAACGTGCGCGGCCAAGCTTCACTCTTCCTCCTCTTCGTCTTCCTCGAGAATATCTTCGTCCTCCTCGAGATCACCATCAATGCGGGCCAGCTCCAGTGGCTCAACGCCTACCACTTCGAACTCCGTGCCGCACTCTTCACAGGCGACCACGTCGCCTTCTTCCATCTCGTCTTCTGCAACATCCAGTTCGTTGTCGCATTCAGGGCAGCTGGTCATGGCAGCCTCCTCTCTCTCCATTTCTTGTCGCGCGGTCGCCGGCTTCAAGTAGTCGCCAAAGTTTTAAGTTGACTGCAAATTCTCGATAGCCGCAGTTTCAGTTTGCAAACTTCCGCACTTCCTATTTGAAACCATACAGCTTACATCGTGCCACACTACCTGCCATAAAGACTCTTCAAGAACCGATTCGGGTTACGTCCTGGTTTCATCAAGCCGGCATGTGGAGCGGGTTCCGCTATAGTTTTAAGGGCAAACCCGCTTCAGGTCAAGACATTGCAAGCGGCGGCCATTGTACCTTGTTTGCCTCCGGAATTCGTGCACTACGCCCCCTCCAATTGCTCCCGCTACGCAACTCTTTGAGTATTGTTTGGTCTGAACGGTTGCATCTTGCAACACACTCTGTGCACTTCCGCCTCCCGCAGCCCCTTCGGTGACATCAACCCGCCAAAGAGTTTAACCTGATCTTTGATATGGCCCGAATCGGCTCAAGCCAGCTCTCGTTTCCTGACTTTCGCGGAGCCACGCGCCGCATTGTTCTTGCCAATGTGGTTGCATTCTTCGTGCTCATCTTTCTCAGTCTCATCTTTCGCGACCGGATCCTCGATATCGAGAGCGCCCTCTGCTTCATCCCCAGCTATTTTGTTCATGGCGCACTCTGGCAGCCCCTCACCTACAGCCTGGTGCATGTAGGCATCTTCGGCACCTTTTTCGAGTTGCTCTCGCTCTGGTTCCTGGCCGGTTTTCTTGAGAACATGGGCCAGCCATCCTCATGGGTCATGGGGCTTTTCGTCACCGCGATCCTGGCCACTGCAGCCTCAGCATTGGCCCTCTACGGCATCCTCGCGGCCTTCAACTTTTCTCCCCGCGGGTCTCCACTCGCCGGAACCTTCGGCGCCATCTTCGCCATGCTTGCCGTCATCGGCGTTCGCTACGGCGAAATGCAGTTCATGCTGTTCCCGCTGCCCATTGGAATCAAGGCAAAGTACCTGGCTATCATCTACACGCTCGTCGCTGTTGCCATGCTCTTCACCTCCCAGGGCGTCTACGCCTTTGCGCAGCTTGGCGGCGGCCTGAGCGGGCTGATCTGGCTCAGGCGCGCGCCCGGCCGGGGATTCGGCTTTACCCTCAGCGAACGCTGGTATGGCCTGCGCAACGGCTACTATCGCTGGAAGCGCCGCCGCGCAGCCCGCAAATTCGAGGTCTACATGAAGTCCCAGGGCCGCACCGTGCGCTTCGACGGAAATGGCAACCAGATTGACGACGACCCCAGCGATAAGAAGCGGTGGAACTGAGAAGGACAGGGAACAGGGAACAGAGAACAGGGAACAGACTTCCGTGGCCCATCCATTCCGCAGTCTCATCGCGGAATGGGTGGTATACCACTATTGGCAGGTAAAACCATTACCAATCCGGCCGGCCCCCGCGCGATAAAATAACTCTCGCAATGCAAAACAGAATCGCCTTTCTCTTTCCAGGACAGGGGTCGCAGGCCGTCGGCATGGGCCGCGATCTCGCCGATAAATTTCCCATCGCCGCTCAAACCTTCGCTGAAGCCGATCAGGCCCTCGGATTCCCGCTCTCGAGGCTCTGCTTCGAAGGGCCTGAAGAGGATCTCCGCCTCACGGAAAACACCCAGCCCGCCATCTTGACGGTGAGCGTTGCCGCCGCGCGCGTGCTCAATGAGAAGGGAATCGAGCCTGCGCTAGCGGCCGGCCACTCTCTCGGCGAGTGGTCAGCCCACGTCATTGCCGGCACCTTCAGCTTTGCCGACGCGGTGCGCGCCGTCAAGGCTCGCGGCCACGCCATGCAGCAGGCCGTTCCGGCGGGTGAGGGCGCCATGGCCGCGGTGCTCGCGCTCGACGCCGCGCAGGTTGCCGAGGCATGTGCCCAGGCCGCTCGCGAAACCGGCCTCACCGTGCAGGCCGCCAACCTCAACTCGCCCACGCAGACCGTCATCTCAGGCGCCGTCGCCGCAGTCAACAAGGCTGCGGAGATCTGCAAGGCGAAAGGCGCGCGCCGCGCCGTCATGCTCCCCGTAAGCGCTCCCTTCCACTGCGCGCTCATGCAGCCCGCGCAGGAAGAAGTCGCCCGCGTGCTGGGCGGGCTCGCCATGCACGATCCCCGCATTCCCGTGGCCGCCAACGTGAGCGGCGGCATGGTAACCACGGCCGCTGCAGCACGCGACGCGCTCACTCGGCAGGTTACGGGAACAGTGCGCTGGGTGGAATGCGTGCAGTCGCTCGCCGGCCGGTCGCTGTCGGCGGAGGATCATGTCGCACCGGCGGATGTGTTTGTTGAAGCCGGCCCCGGCAAGGTGCTCTGCGGCCTGCTGAGGCAAATCGACCCAGCACTCAGATCGATGAACGTTGAAGACGCGGCGAGCCTGGAGAATGCGCTGGCGGAGCTGTAGGTCGCTATTGGTTCGACCGCGATAATTCAAGCTCCAGATGCACAGAGGCTCGAACCGGCACAGCCTTTCCGTTCAGCCTCCCGGGCGTGTAGCGGGACTCAAGTAAAGACTGAGCCGCAGGGCCTTCAAGAAAGTCCCTTTCGCAGTGGACAGCCCCCAGATTGGACGGTTTTCCTTTTTTGTCGATCGTTAGGACCGCATCGCAAGCGCCGACTCCTTGAAGTCGAAATGCCGCCTGCTCATATCCCTCATCGACGAAACCTGTCATCACCGGCGGGTCCCTCAACTTGGTCAGCGGGTACACTCCCGCTGAATCACGGCCGGTCGATGCCGTGTTCTCGGGGGTCCCGAGTCCGCAGCGAACCGGCACGTGTGGTATACCGAAGCCTTCCAAATGAAAATCGATGATCACAGTTAACGAGAATGCGACTGGTGCGCCGTCAGGCGTTGTGGCAGGGGCAAATCGAAACTTTGACACTGCCAGCAACCTGTTTTTCGCGAAGACGGGGTCTGTGCAACGGACGAGGTGAACGTCTGCCGGTTTGCCCTCCACATCCACTGTGAGCGCAACCGAGCACATTCCGCTGCCGTTTTGCCGCGCCTCGCAGGGATATTCAGCTTCTATATTGCTCAGCAGGCGAGGCGGACGGACTGCACCCTTAGCGGCTTGGTTTTCACCCGTCGGCGATGTGGCCTGTTGAGCCCATGCAACACTAACGAGAGAGGCCAGCAAAACAAGCGCCAAACCTGTTTTGCGCATCGCGCCTTCTCCTTCACCGCATAAAAGTCGCAGGAAAGCTATCACGATCCACATCTCCCGCTGTGTTAATGCCCCGTGCCCCATCCATCGAGCGCTTTTTGCTCGATGGGTGGGAGACCACAAAAGCCAAGCGCTCATTTCCCATCAACAAACTTCCAATCCGCGACCGTCCCTGAATAGCTCATGTAAACCAGCAGGCTTTTTCTGAATGTGAGCTGCTTGCCGCCCTCGCCCGCGTCGCTGACCTTGTCGGGAAATCCCATCACGTATTCGAGCGCGCCCTCTCGCATGCCGCGATAAATTGACCCGCTCCTGATCGCGGCCAGCTCCCTCTTGGTCAGCTTGGGGGGAATCTCTGCCAGCAACAGGCCAATCACCCGATCCAGGAATGTTTGCTCCTGTAATGTTTGCTCTTGCCCATTCAACGGCGGCAGAAAGAGCTGCGGCATCGAGGTGAGAGCGAGCGCCTTTTCGCCGTTCGGAAGCTCGACCTCGATCACCACGCCCGCCGAGTCGACGTATCGGGCGTCAACGATTGTGAGCGGCACCAGCAACGGAGTATCGGCCGGAGAAATTTTTCTGGCATCGTCCTGATTCACCATCTCGTCGACGGTGCTGTCCGGCTTGTAAAGCTGCGTAAATCCCACGGCGTACACGGTCATGCCAGCAATGCCGGGGAGCTCCCGCTTCATTCGCTCCGCGGCGGCGTTGATCACCGCTACAGGCTCGGCCAGGCTCGCGTTTGCAAGCGTTGCGGGATATTGGGTGGTCATCGCGGTGAAGCCGTCGTCGAACTCCACCACGAGATCGAAACACGGGTTCACGGTGTCGTCCACTGTCACCGGCTCTCCCAACGCGTTATCCGTAGCGCCAGGCGCCAGCGCATGATGCAATTGAACGGCAATGACATAGGCTTTTTTGCCCGAATAGCGCAGAGGCAGCCCGTCCATCGCATGAGGCACAAAGTATCGAGCTTGAGAAGCTTTCTGCGCGCCGGCGGTCGCCGACTGAATGGATGCGGGAGTTTTGGCTGCGATTCGCCACTCAAGCAACTGGCTGCTGGGTCCCAGGTCCTCCACCGTTCCAGTCACAATCACGTCCTGGTGCAGAAACACGAATCTTACCTGGCCAAGAGTTACCTTGCCGGAATTAAAAAGCGTGCGCCAGGGCGCAAATGGGTCATCGTCCGTCGTGGGGTCGGCCAACGCAGGCGCGCTTGCAGCTGTCGGCGCTGTTTGAACCGGAACTCCCGCTGCGGCCTGCGCATGAAGGCCTGCAGCACAGATAAACAGCAGCGCAATTGCCATCGGCAATTTCATAGGCTCAGGCGAACCTCAAGGGGATAATGGCCTCACGTTCAATGTGGCCGGGGAGCACGAATCCAGAGTACCCCGCAATTGACGGCGCTGCAGATTTTTTTAGGGGCGCGTCCATCGCTCGCAATTCCCCGGAGCCGGCAAATTATCCCACCAGCCCCAGTTCCCGCAGCACAAACGCGGAATCGAGAGCAATCTCTTTCAGGTAGTCGTACCGCCCGCTAGCGCCGCCGTGCCCAGCCTTCATATTGGTCACCAGCAGCAGGGGCAGCGAATCACTCTTCAGCGTGCGCAGCCTGGCCACGTACTTGGCCGGCTCCCAATACATCACCTGGCTGTCGTGCAGACTGGTCTTTACCAGCATCGCCGGGTACTCCGCCGCGCGCAGGTTGTCGTAGGGCGAGTAGCTCAGCATGTACCGGAAATATTTCTCTTCGTTCGGATCGCCCCACTCCTCGTACTCGGGCACCGTGAGCGGCAGCGTGGCATCGAGCATGGTATTCATCACGTCGACAAATGGCACATGCGACACCACCACGCGCGCCAACTCGGGAGCCATGTTCACCACGGCGCCCATCAGCAATCCGCCCGCCGATCCGCCCTCAATCGCCACGCGCGCCGGGTCGCCATAGCCCTCGGCCGTCAGATGCTCCACGCAGGTGATGAAATCGGTGAACGTGTTGCGCTTTACCAGCATCTTGCCGGCATCGTGCCACGGTTCACCCAGGTCGCCGCCGCCGCGAATGTGCGCATAAGCCATCACCAGGCCGCGGTCGAGCAGGCACAGCCGGTTGCTGTTGAAGCCGATCGGCAGGGCGTAGCCATACGATCCGTAGCCGTACACATACAGCGGATTCTTCTCCGCCTCATTCTTGGCGAACCTGGCGAATTTATCTTTGCGGTACACAATCGATATCGGAACCTCGACGCCATCCGCGGCCTTGGCGTGAATGCGCTCGCTCGCATAGAGCGTGCGGTCGAAATCTCCCGGAATCTCAAGCTGCTTCAAAAGTATTGATGTCCGCGCCGCAACGTCGTACTCGTACACGCTGCTCGGCGTCACCAGCGACTGGTACCCGTAGCGGAACTTGCCGCTCTCAAACACGCGATTGATGCCCGGATGGGCATCGTACACCGGCTCGGGAAACGCGATTTCTCCCGCCGCCTGCGCCTCAGGCCCTTCGCCCTCGAACCGCCGCATGCGCAGCCGCGGCAATCCATCCTCGCGCTCGCAGGCCACCAAATAATCGCGGAATAGATCTACCGCTTCAAGCATCACGCTGTCGCGATGCGCAATCAGTTCCGTCCAGTTCTCGCGCGCGGGCGCACCCACCGGCGCAGTCACCAGCCGGCAGTTACGTCCCCTGTCGTTGGTGCGGATAAACCACAGCCCATTGCGATGGTCGATAAAGTACTCGTGGTCGTCTTCGCGCTCGGCAATCAGCGTAAATTCGCCGGCCGGCCCGTCGGCTGCCAGAAAGCGGCACTCGCTGGTAATGTGGCTGCCCGCCTCGAACACAATGTATTTACCGTCGCGCGTGCGCCCCACGCCCACGTTGAAGCGCTCATCGTCTTCCTGATAAACCAGCACGGACTCAGGCAGCCGCTGCCCATCGGCCCGGAACAGCTGGTGCTGCCGTTTCTGCTGCTCGTCCTCGACGGTATAAAACAGAGTGCGGTTATCCGCGGCCCACACCACCGATCCCACGCGCTCCACTTCGCCCGGCAGCGTCTCGCCAGTCTCGAGATTCTTCACCCGCAGCGTGTACTGCCTGAATCCGGTCAGGTCGGTGGTATAAGCCAGCCAGCGCCCGTCGTCTGAAATGTCAGTGTCGCCGATCGAAAAGAACGCGTGCCCCTGTCCCAGCACATTGCCGTTCAGCAGCTCTTCTTCAACGGCATCCGCGTTCGGCCCAGCCTCGCCGCCGCGCTTGCGGCAATAGATTCCGTACTGCAAGCCCTCCTCGGTGCGCGAGTAGTACCACCACGCCCCGTCGCGGTAGGGAACTGAAACGTCGGTCTGCTTTACGTGGCTCAACATCTCCTGGTAAAGCTCTTCGCGCAGCCCGTTGAGCGGCGCCATCACCGCATCGGCGTAGGCGTTCTCAGCTTCAAGATAAGCCGTCACGTCTGGATTTTCTTTGTCGCGCAGCCAAGCGTAGTCGTCGCGCAGGCGCACTCCAAACATTTCTTTTTCGGTGGGAACCGTCGGGGCAATGGGCAGTGCGGGGAATTCGGTCATTGTCTTCTAGTTTAGCTGCGTAGATGGTATCATTCCAACTGTACAGTTTGTTGTATCGAAATGGAGAGTCCATGGGCGTCGCCTCAAGCAACAGGAACGTTAATGTCATTCCCGCGCTACGAGCTCGTGCGAACTTCGGGCAGTTGCTCGATCGCGTGTCGGCCGATGGCCGGTCATTGGTAATCGAAAAGCGCGGAACTCCCCGGGCCGTTCTGTTAAGCCTGCGTGACTATGTGAAGCTCGCAGCTCCAGAGCCCGAAATCTTGAGGATTATCGGCGAGGAGTCAATTCGAAACAAGACAGATCTCCTGACTTCGAGGCAAATTGACAAGGAAATCAAGGCGGCGCGGGCCGAGCGCAAGAAAAAGCAATCATGATAGCGTTGCGGCTGGTTCTAGACACCAACGTAGTTATTTCTGCGGCACTCAAACCGGACGGCATGCAGAGAACCGCATTGTTGCTGGCAACAACCAAGCCCGCCCGTATGTACTTTTCCCAATGCATCCTCGACGAATACGCCAGTGTACTTGCCCGTCCGGGGTTCCAGATTCGGAAGGGCCTTCAACTACAAATACTCCAACTGGTTAAGAATCGAGGGTCTTTAATCGCTCCCAGGGTGCGAATTCAGGGGGCAAGCGACCCCGATGACGACATGTTCATTGAATGTGCCGATGCTGCGCGCGCCGACTACCTGGTTACCGGCAATCAGAAGCACTTTCCGCGATTCTGGAAAGCGACCAAGGTCATTACCGCACGCGAATTCATCGAGCTAGCGTCGCCTCACCTCCTACCACTCTGATCCGGCCCCTTGCCGCCCCGCACCGTCAGGGAACCTTTCCCCACCCTTCCACGTACAATAGAGAGCGATGAAAGCCCATCGGCGCCGCCTCAGACTTGCCTTTCTGCCCTTGCTGGCGGCCTTTTTCCTGTTTCTGCCAATTGCGGCCCGCGCCGAGAGCGTCAAGAGCCTTCCCCAGCCTGCCGATTACGTCAGCGATTTCGCCAATGTTCTGTCGCCTCAGGCCGTTGCGCGCATCGACGCTATTTGCACCGCGCTCGACCACTCCGCGGCCCACGCCCAGATCGCGGTCGTTACTGTGCACAATCTTGACGGTGACGATGCTGCCGACTACGCCAACCAGCTTGAAGATCACTGGAAGATGGGCGACAAGGGCCAGAACCGCTACGCCCTTGTCCTGCTGGCCGTCGACGACCATAAGTACCGCATCGAGACCGGTTACGGCGTCGAGGGTGTTCTCAACGATGCCAAGGTAGGCGACATGGGCCGCGCCATGGTTCCCGATCTGCGCTCCAAGGATTACGACGGAGCGGCGCTGTACGCGGTCGGAACCATCGCCCAGGACCTCGCCGCCGACGCCCATATCACGCTCAACGCCGAAATGCCCAACGCGCCGGCTGAAGACGTTCCCGCGCAAAATCAGGGCGGCGGGTGGGCCAAGCTGATTTTGATCATCGTCGTCCTTATCTTCTTTGGCGGCTTCTCGCTGCTCAGAATGTTCCTTGGCTGGGGCCTGTTCTTCGGCGGTTGGGGCCGCGGCGGCGGCGGCGGCGGATTCGGTGGGGGTGGTTTCAGCGGTGGAGGCGGCGGTGGAGGTGGGGGCTTCAGCGGATTCGGGGGGGGCGGCGGCGGCTTTGGCGGCGGCGGCGCCGGCGGAAGCTGGTAAAGGCAGCCAGTAGCCAGTAGCCAAGAGCCAGTAGTTTTTGGTCGCAGCGGTAATTGAGGGCACGTAGGTAACTGAGAACCCGGTAGGTGATTGAGGACCCGTAAATGATGGACGATGAGCGCGCCGTAGGCGCACTGGTAGTTAGCCCCGCGCTTTGGCGTGGGGAAGGATGTTGCCCAAATTCCCACAAAGTCCCGTAGGGACGGCGCAAGGGAATTCTACTTGCAGGACGAACGAAAGGTAAGGGCAAAGAGCTAAAAGCTAGCAGCTAGAAGCCAGGAGCTAGAAGCTGCCTTTACGGAGGAGAAGGAAAGAACATGAGCAAAGGACTTGGAATTACGCTGGCCGTAGTTGGTGTGTTGCTGCTGGTGGTCTTGATGATCTTCGGCAGCTTTAAGACCGCGCAAAACCAGATGGTGGCGCAGGACCAGAATGTGAAAACAGCATGGTCCGAGGTCGAAGTGCAGATGCAGCGCCGCGCCGATCTCATCCCCAACCTGGTTGCGACGGTAAAGGGGTTCACCAAGGAAGAAAGCAGCGTGTTTGGCGAAATTGCGCAGGCCCGCGAAGGCTACATGAACGCGCAGACCCCCGCGGCCAAGATCGCGGCCAACGGCCAGGTCGACGGCGCACTGGCAAAGCTTCTTGTCATCACTGAGAATTATCCGCAACTGCGCTCGAGCGACCAGTTCATGCGCCTGCAGGATGAGCTCGCCGGCACC
>Ga0182016_10004253_pt1 | contig 15944 bp, 14 predicted proteins | sample 712S2MmetaG_FD_120491 | JGI IMG/M metagenome (GOLD analysis project Ga0182016, IMG submission 120491) | Permafrost microbial communities from Stordalen Mire, Sweden - 712S2M metaG | ecosystem: Environmental > Terrestrial > Soil > Wetlands > Permafrost | place: Sweden: Stordalen | collected...
CTCCATTCGGTGTATCCGCCGCCAAAAACGAAGAGCTTGGGGGCTGGAACCCCGGCGTCCCGCAGCAGCAGGGCGGTCGAATCGGCATCCTCACAATCGCCGCCCGTGCAATAAACCACCACTTGCGCGGCCATCTGGCAAAGCGGCAGAACTTGGGACAGTTCCTTTTCCGGATGATAAGGGTTCAGTTCATAGGCGCCTGGAATGTGTCCGTCGCGATAATGGTCCTCCTCCCGCGCATCGACAAAAATGACGGATCCTTGCTCGTAGCGCGGATCGTGGAAGAGCTTTTCAGTTTCGACACGGTCAATAGGCTGCAGACCCTTTTCCTTAAGCCGCTGGGCAATCTCGGCGCCGGCGGCATTCTCATTCGTGGAGGTGGAGGTGGAAGTTACTGGCGACAATTTGGGAGGCGAAACCGAGGCGGTTCCCTGGCCGGTGGGAAAATAATTACGCCCCAGATTCAAGCCGCGCGGGGAAAGCTCATTGGCGGCAAAGGCCAAAGCCGCGCAAAGCAACGCCACCACCACCGCTTCCAGAACTATACCGCCCGCGTGATAGTTTCGATTCGGCACGGGAGGGGTAGCGGAACGCTCAAGGATTCCCTACCGGGGGCGAAGCCGGGTGGCTGGGTTTGCCGGGCAGGCTGGAATAGGCACCACGCTTGAACTGCGTGACCGGCACTTTGATGACAGGAGTGTTCGTGTTATCCGACTTGACAGAGATTTCCACCGTCTGGCCCGGCTCAATCTCATAACTGGGGGGCAGCGCGACCAACAAATTATACATGCTCTGCACGCCAATCGGGTTGAGTTGCACATGAAGCCGGGGGTCACTGCAGGTGGGTTCAGACAACGTCAGCTTGTTTGGACCATTGCCGCGGATAAAAACACCGCGGTTCGTCGTCCACACACTGGGCAAAGTCCCCAAACGCAGTTGCGGCGGGGACACTTGAACTTCGGGTTGGACGGAGGCCACCACGTTGAGTTCGAAATTCGTCGCGGTGAGCAGGGTGGTTCGGAGGTTGACCATGGTGGAGGGGTTGGCACCGATGGCAAATGGCGGCAAGGCGGTCACGACCAATTTATACTCCTTGCCCGGGGTCACGGTTTGCAACTCGGCGGTAAAACTCGAGTTGGCGCAAACCGGGTTGGACAATTCGATCGGCTGCGCGCTTGAGCAAGTCAGCCGGACGGTAGTGGAGACGTTGCTGGTTGTGCCCGCGACAATGTTGATGATGGGGGTGGGTGGAGTGGCTTCGATTGATCGCCGCGAGATGCCCCGGAGGAAAAGGGTTTCGCGCGGGTGGTTTTTGGCATTGGAAGTGACCTCAACCGTCTTGGTCAACATGTTCGGGTTGGAGAACCGGGCGCTGTTAAATTGAATCGGAATCGATCCGGTTTTGCCCGGCTCGATATTGGTCGTCCACGCGCCCGCAGTGGTGCAGCCGCAGGAGGGGTGGACGTTGGAAATGACGAGGTTTTCCGAGCCGGTATTGGAGACAATAAAGACATGTTTGACTACCTCGCCCGATTCGACATGGCCCCAGTTAAAATCCTTCTGGTCGAATTCAATCATCGGTCCAAGCCGGGCTGGTGCGGGCGCGGTGGCCGCTTCGGCGGGCGTGGGGACAGCCGGCGAGGTGGGTGCGGGTGGAGCAGACTGGCCCACGAGGCAGAGAGGGGCCGTGATCAGGCTGCACAAAAGCAAAGAGGCGCAAACTCGCAAACGAGACATAATTCCTGTATTTGTTACCGACACATAAGGAAGACGCAAAAGGCTCCAAAGTCAAGCGATCTCATGGCGCTTTTTGCGGCGATTAGAAGGAGGGACCTCTTGGCCCAAGGAGCGCCGAGCGGGCTTAAACTCATTGCCAAGATGCGGAGATTCTGTTACAAACCGGACACGGCAATCAGTGAGTTCGTCGGAAAATGCTGCTCGGCAGGATTCGGCCCCGGATAGGGCCGTGGAGATATTTCGCGCCCTCAAAGAGACTTCATTGCAGCAAACGGACCGCATGTTTGCCTGGCTCATGGCGTTTGAATGGCTGGCCGCCATGGCGGTCGCCTGGCTGATTTCGCCCAGTGCCTGGCCCAAGGAGCAGCCTTCGCGACTGTTGGGCACGGCGGGGGGTTTGGCTGGGCTGGTTTATCTATTGCCCCTTTTCCTTGCCTTGCGTCAGCCCGGCCGGCCTTTGACGCGCCATGTCATCGCCATTGGTCAGATGCTGACGCCCGCGCTTTTTATGCATCTGACCGGCGGCGGGTTCGAGACGCATTTTTTTGTCTTCGGCGCGCTGGCGGCGCTGGGTGCTTATCGTGATATCCTCCTGCTCATCACCGCCACGCTGGTGGTGGCGGTGGATCATTTCCTGGGCGGCTTGGCGTGGGGCCGGTCCCTCCTGGGCGGCCAACCTCATCCGTGGACATGGGTGGGATTTACGGGGTGGGTGCTGTTGGAGGACCTGCTGCTGGCGTTTTGGATTTGGGAAAGCCAACGGCTTTTGTCTCACCTCGCCCAGCACCAGGCCCGGCAGGAGCTGCTTTCCGAAAACGCTCAAAGCGAGTTGGCGGAGAACCTGGAGACTCTCCGCCAGGAGAATGTCAAGAGCAGGCAGATGCAGGAGTCCCTTCAGGCCAGCGAAGCCAAGTTTCGCTCCTTGGGCGAATCCTCGCCCGACGGCGTTTTCCTGGCCGATGGCACGGGCCTGTGGATTTACACCAATTCGCAAACAACGAAGCTGACGGGGTTGGGCAATCCGCAACTGCTGGGCGCCGGTTGGATTGCCTCGCTTCATCCGGAGGATAAGGAAAAAGTTCTGGCTTGGTGGAAGCAAGCCCTGAGCGAACGCAAGGAGTTTTCCCAGGAATTCCGCCTGGTGGACGCCGCCAGCAAGATTCGATGGGTGCATTGCCGGACAGCCCCCATCCAATTTGAAGCGGGTGGCTCCGGACAAAATGGCGGCTTTGCAGGCAGTCTGAAAGACATCAGCGCCTACAAGGCGGTCGAAGAGGAGTTGCGTCGCGCCAAATCGGATGCCGAGGCCGCCGTGAAAGCCAAAGGTGAGTTTCTGGCCAAGATGAGCCATGAAATCCGCACGCCCATGAACGGCGTGATCGGCATGACCAATTTGCTGATGGATACCGACCTCAGCTCCCAACAACGCGAATTTGCGGAAACCATCCGCCGGAGCGCCGAATCGCTCTTACTGTTGATTAACGACGTGCTCGATTTTTCGAAGGTCGAGGCGCGCAAACTGATTTTCGAAACCATCGACTTCAACCTGCAAGAAACGATCGAAGGCTCACTGGAATTACTCGCCGAGACGGCGCAAAACAAGAACATCGAGTTGGCGGGTTTTGTCCTGGCGGATGTGCCCACCCAATTGCGCGGCGATCCGGGACGTTTGCGGCAGATTTTCGTCAATCTGGTCAGCAACGCCGTTAAGTTTACGGAGTACGGGGAAGTCATTGTCTCGGTGGCCAATTTGTCTGAGACCGCGACCCATGTTGAGCTGCGCTTTGAAGTGCGCGACACGGGTATCGGCATTCCGCAGGAAGTGCAGCCGCGTCTTTTTCAGGTATTCAGCCAGGCGGACAGTTCCACCACGCGCAAATATGGCGGAACGGGGCTGGGTTTGGCCATTTCCAAGCAGCTTATCGAGTTGATGGGCGGCCAGATCGGTTTTACCAGCGTGCCGGGGCAAGGGTCAGTGTTCTGGTTTACCGCGCGTTTTGAAAAGCAACCTCCCGCTCCCAAACCCAACTTAGAATCCGATCAAGTTTCCCTGGCCAATCTCCATGTCCTGATCGTGGATGATAACGACACCAATCGCCGCATTCTCGAAGACCAGATGCAGGCTTGGGGCATCCGCGCCACCAGCGCCGCGGGCGCGCAGGAGGCTTTGGAAAAATTGCAGGACGCCGGCGACGATCGCTTCGATGTGGTGGTCATGGACATGCACATGCCGGGGATGAACGGAGTGACCTTGGCGGAAGTGATCAAAGCCGACCCGCGTTTGTCCCGCGCCCGCCTCATTATCCTGACTTCGCTAGGCCAACTGATGGACGATCAGCAACTCGAGCGCATGGGCATCGATGCCTGCCTGGTCAAGCCGGTCAAACAAGCCCGCCTCTATGAATGTTTGACAGGGCGGAACCCCCTGGCCCACAAACCGGCGGCGGCTCGCGCCCCCGCCAGTCTGCCCGCCGCGGAAACGACCCGGGTCTTGCTCGCCGAAGACAATATCATCAACCAGAAGGTGGCGGTCGCCCAATTGCGCAAACTCGGCTATTCCCCTGACGTTGTTGGGAACGGGCTTGAAGCGGTGGAAGCCGCCAAGCGCACCCCGTACGACGTCATCCTCATGGATTGCCAAATGCCGCAATTGGACGGATACGAGGCTTCCCGCCAAATCCGCGACCGGGAAAAAGCCGAGGGCGGCCACACTTACATCATCGCCATGACCGCCAACGCCATGCAGGGGGACCGGGAAAAATGCCTGGCTGCCTCGATGGACGATTACCTCTCCAAACCGGTAAAAGACTCAGATCTTAAAGCAGCGTTATCGCGAGCCCTTACTCCTCGCGTCACCAAGGCCGAGGCTCCCGCGGCGGAGGCGGAAGCACTGGCGCCGGAGGTTCCGCCGCAAGGGGAGGAGATTGTGGATGTGGGCCGGCTCGAAGCGGCCGCCAATGAAGACCCGAAGATATTGCAAGAGCTGGTTGAACTTTATTTTGCGCAGGCCAAAGACCTGATGAACGGCTTGCGCGCGGCCATTAATTCCGGTTCCCCGAAGGATGTGGACCATTTTGCCCACAAACTTGTCGGCGCCAGCCTGGCCTGCGGCATGTCGGCCATGGTGCCCCCTCTGCGAGAACTGGAGAAACTTGGCAAGCAAGGACAATTGAGCGGGGCGGATGCCTTATTCGAACGAGCCAGCCGCCACCTCGAACTGACACGGGACAAAGTGGGTACTTATGTTCGTCAATACCAAAAACAGTGAATGCTTCCCATCCCAATGAACCTGCCGCCAGACCGTTGGTGGATTTTGACCAACTGAGCGCCGCTTGTGACGGCAATGCCGACTTGATGCGGGAACTACTCGATATGTATTTTCAGCAAGCAGGGGAAATCATGCCCTCATTGCAAAAGGCCATTGCGGAAAAGTCCACCAAGCAAGTGGATCATTTCGCGCACAAATTGGCGGGATCGAGCCTGGCTTGCGGGTTTTCGCCCATCGTCCCACCACTTCGCCAACTCGAGCATAACGCCAAGGCGGGCCATTTGGAAGGCGCGCCGGAGTTTTTCGCCCAAGCCGCCGCTCAATTGGAGGACATCCGCCGCCAAGTCCGCGATTTTCTGGCCAAAACGCCCGCGCCTTAAATGAAAAAAATCCTGATTATCGAAGACGATCTGATTGTCCGGACCATTTACCGCCGTAAGTTTGAGATGGCCGGGTACAAGGTCGAGACGGCCGAGGAAGGCGCTGCCGGATTGAAAATGGTGCCGGTCTTTCAGCCGGACATCATCCAAGTAGATATCATGCTGCCAGGCATCGATGGCGTGGAGGTCATTCGTCAAATCCGCTCCTGGCCCGAGTATCGCGGCGTGCCCATCCTGGTGCTCTCCAGCTTTTACCGCCCGGATCTTGCCCAAGCCGCGTGGAAGGCCGGAGCGACGAAATGCGTCTCGAAAATGGATTGCACTCCCACTTTGGCGCTCGATCTGATCGAACAACTCCTCAGCGGCGAAACGACCCCTTTCGTCCCGAAATACGGCGCCATTCCGATGCCCAAGGGCCCCGTTGAATTGCGGGGACCTTCGCCGGAACCAGCCCCGGCGAAGCCCCCTTCCTTAACCGCAGCCGCTCTCGGCCACAATCCGTCTCCGGTTCAGGAAGCGCTTCCCTCCAATCCCGCTCCCATGGCCAAGACCGGCGCGAGTGAGGGAGCTTTGCCAGCGGCACCCCCGGCCTCGCTGCCAGTGGATGCTCCCAAACTTAAACTCAACCTTGATTTGCCACCGACCAAGGGTCTTGCTCCCACCCGGCCGCTTTTTGGCAAAGAACCGGCTGCGGGTTTGGCCCAAGAATCGACTCCCAAGATTCCCGCCCGCGTTGAGATTCCGGGCTTGAAAACCCCGACCCGCCCCACATTTGCCACGAGTAAACCGCCCGCGCCCGCTCTTGCGGCAGGCGACGCGAAATCAGACACGAAACCGGATACGAAAGCGGATGCGAAGGAGACTCCCACCGGTTCGGATTTCCGCCTGGAGATTCGCCAGGAATTCCTGCGCCGCGCCCCGCAAATTCAAGGGGAACTGCGTGAGCGCATAGGCGCTCTGATGAAAAGCAAGAGCACGACGGACCAATTTGGTCTCTTGCATGATTTGGACGCCTCGGTGCATTCCCTGGCCAGCTTGGCGGGCATCACGGGTTTTAGCCGAATCGCGCATCTTTCGGGCGCCATGTCCACGCTCATTCGCGAGCTGCATAAGAAACCGAGCCAGATGACCAGCTCCGTCCTGCGGACGATTGCGCATGCGGCGGATTGCCTGAACCAAATGTTCCGCGACCTGAACCAGATTTCCCTCGAACTGCCTCAATCGCTGCTCATCCTGGTGGTGGATGACGAGCCGATTTCGCGGCGCACTATCGCGCTCGCCCTGGGCAAAGCCAACCTGCGCTGTGTTTGCATCGAAGATTCGCTGGTGGCTTTGAATTTGCTAAAGGAAAATGCCTTTGACTTGGTGTTTCTTGATGCGGAGATGCCCGGCATGTCCGGGTTCGATCTCTGTGCCGAGTTGCGCAAATTGCCGACCAATAAATCGACTCCGGTCATCTTCGTGACCAGCCTGACGAAGTTCGAGGTGCGCGCCCAATCCTCGCTGTCTGGTGGAAACGACCTGATTGCCAAGCCATTCCTGATGATGGAACTGGCCGTCAAGGCTTTGACCTACTTGCTCAAGCCGCCGCCCACAATTGAAGCCGCCCCGAAGGTGGCGCAGGCGTAACCACGCCTGGCACCTCCGTCCTCCATAGATTTAGCGACGATAATGATAGTAGCCGCGATGCCCCCAACCGTAGTAACCGCGAGGGCCATAGCCGTACCAGCCACGTCCCCACCCGTAGGCATAAGGATAAGGGGCGTAATACCGCGGATAATAAGCCGGCGCTCCCACGACGACGGCAGGGGCTGGCGCGTAGGCATAAGGCGCGTAGCCATAGGCAGGAGGATAAACCGGGGCCGCATACGCGTAAGTCGGTGCGGAGGCGGCCGCGACCGTAGCGCCAATGGCTACCCCGGTGGCTACTCCGCCAACGACCGCTCCCGGAATCCACCATCCTCCGCCCCAGGCTCGAGCTTGGGGGGCGCCAAGGGTCGTCAGCGCCAGGGCCAGACCAACACTCAAGGTCATTTTCGAAATTGCATTCATATATATTCCTTCTCTTTCGCTTAGACGTTCTTTCGCCTTTTTCTATTTAAATTCGGAACCACCTCCTTGACCGGTTCGGCCTCCAGCAGTTCCATCACCAACCTCTACGGCGGGGCAATTCTGATCTTGCGTGGAGTTGGAATTCGGAGTCCAGCGTTCCGGATGGTGGCTTTTGCGTTGTTTTGTCGGGGCAATTTTGACATTCTTGGCTTGTGACCTTATCCCGGGTTAACGAGACCAGCCCCACTGACAGATTTCTGCTCAGGGCGTTGATTATTTCGTTGCTGTTCCATTTTCTTTGCTTCGGGCTCTGGAAAGTGGGCCGGGCACAGCATTGGTGGAACGACTTCACGATTCCGCGCTGGATGCAGGCCGTCTCCAAAGCCCTCCTGCCACCTCCACCCAAGATGCTTTTCCCCCTCCGACCGTCCACTCCCCCAACGGTCTATGTCGATATAGATCCCGAAACCGTTTCCCCCACACCGCCCAAAGATGCGAAGTTTTACGGCGCCAAAGATACTCTGGCCGCCAACAAGGAGATTAAAAAGCCTTCCGACGTCCCGAATATCGAAGGACAACAAACGAAAGTCATTAAGACCACGGAGAATGCGCCTCCCAAAGCCGTGCCGTTGCAACCGACCCCGGCGCCCCAACCCAAAGAGGTGGTTGAGCAAGCTCCCCCAAAGAAGGCCGAAGTTCCGGGCGATCTGGCGATGGCTAAGTCCGTCCCCAAAGTCCAGGAAAAGGACGTAAAAAACGAGGCCGTAACGGCGGTGGTGCAGCCCAAACCGCCACCCGCCTACCAGCGGCCCCGCACCCTGGCGGAGGCGGCGGAGAGACACGGCACGCGCGGCGAGCCGATGCGCCAGGTTGGGGGTGTGGGACGCCTGCAGAACACATCCTCCTTGGACGTGCGCGGCAGTGTCATCGGCGACTATGACGCGCAGTTTGTCGCGGCGGTCAGAGAGCGGTGGGATCAATTGCTCATGAATCGAACCGCCAACAGTCCCGGCAAAGTCGTGGTCGAATTCCAAATGCATCCCGACGGTCGTATTACGGGCATCAAGGTGCTGCAGAGCGAGGTAACCGAGTTATTATCCACGTTGTGCGTGCAAGCCATTCTCGATCCGGCGCCTTATCGACCCTGGCCCAAGGAGATGCAACTGCAGATTGCAACCGATTCCCGCGACGTGCAATTTACTTTCTATTACGAATGGTAATGAGTTAACCTGAATTTTCCAAAGAGGCATTCAAGCATGCATATCATCATAATTATAATTCTCTTGTTGGCGTCCATCGTTGGACTGACATTTATCATTGAGCGCGGCCTGGCCCTGCGCGTAGCCAAGGTCATCCCGTCGGAGGTGGTGGGCGCGCTGGAAGCCTGCCGCGGCGCCGATGACTTGCCGATGCTGCGCAACATTTGCCAGCAACACCCCTCCCCCTTAAGCCGCCTTCTCCTGCTGGCGGATAAGAACCGCCAGTGGTCCAGGGAAGACAATGCCAGCGCCGTGGAGACAAGCGCGCGGCAGGAAATCTCCCGCCTGGAACGTGGTTTGGTAGTGTTGGAAATTATCGTGGGTGCCGCGCCGTTGCTCGGCTTGGTGGGGACGATTTACGGCATCATGGCGGTCTTTTCGGCTTTGGGCCTGTCCGGTTCCAGCGACAATGCCGCCTTGCAGAACGGCATCGCCACCGCCCTGCAAGCGACTTTTCTCGGGTTGGTGGCGGCCATTCCGTCACTCATCGGCTGGAATTACTTCAATCGGAAAGTCGAGAATCTGGCGGTTGAAATGGCGGCGGTCTGCGACGTTTTTGTCCACCAACTCTATCGGGAAGAAGAAGAGGCGCCGCCCTCCCCCAAGTTGAAGGCCACCTCCTCGCGCCGGTGAATCATGCGATTTACTTCCCACAAGCACCGGCAGGCCCCTTCGGTTATTATCGTCTCGTTGATCGACGTTCTCTTGGTGGTCCTCATTTACTTAGTGGTGACAACGACCACCAAACAGCAACCGGCCCTAAAACTCGCTCTGCCGCAATCTTCGCAGCAGAAAGCCGGCACCTCCGACAGCGCGCTCATTGTCACCATTCCAAAGCAGGGTCCTCTCTATCTCAAAGCGGATCCTGTGACTTTGGACATCTTGAAAAAACGGCTGATCGAGGCCGTGCAAGCCAACCCCAAAGCCACCCTTTCCATCCGGGCCGATAAAGACGCATCGGTGGGCCAGGTGGTCAGTGTGATGACTGCGGCCAAAGACACCGGAATCACGATCGCCAACCTCTGGACCGCCCACCAGGAACCATAAGAACGCCCCGGCCCCTCTCCTTTCTGATTCCAACCACCACCACGATAGCCCTCGAAAGCCGGCACCGATGAAATGGTTTCCCTTCGATTCTTCGCGCGAAGGGAATTGAGACCAGCCGCGCGGAAGTGCTAGTGGGCAGATGGCGCCAGGGCTTATTCGGAAGTCCTCGTTGACCGGGGGAGACCTTTAGGCTTCAATCCTTTTGTTCGACCTGAATCTCATGCTCACGCAAAAAGACATTTCAGACGCCCTCAGGGCAGTGCGGTATCCCGGATTTTCGCGGGATATCATTTCCTTCGGCTTAGTCAAGAATATCGCGATCAACGGTGGCGCCGTGACGGTTTCTTTGCAATTAAGCGGCGGTAATGCCGAGGTCGCCCGCCAAATTCAAACGGAAACAGAGACGGTTCTGCGCGCGGTCAAGGGAGTTGAGAAATTACAGGTTGAAATGATGATTCCCGCCGTCGCGCCCGCCTCAATGCCGGCGGCTGGTGGCGCGGGTCAAAAAAACAGTGTGCCAGGCATCCGCCGTTTAGTGGCGGTCGCCAGCGGCAAGGGTGGAGTCGGCAAGTCCACCGTTTCGGTCAACCTGGCTTGTGCCTTGCGGCACTTGGGGGCGGAGGTTGGCCTGCTGGATTGCGATATTTACGGTCCCAGCATCCCTCTCATGATGGGGGCGCGCGAAAAACCGACGGTCAATGCCGCGGAAAAACTGGTTCCCCCTGCCAGTCATGGGGTCAAACTCATGAGCATGGGTTTCTTGATTGAGGACAATGCGCCTGTCATTTGGCGTGGGCCGATGATCATGAAGGCCATTCAGCAATTCATTGGCGATGTGGATTGGGGCGTTTTGGACTATTTGCTGATGGACTTGCCGCCTGGCACCGGGGATGCCCAGCTTTCGCTTTGTCAAACAGTTCCGCTGGATGGCGGGGTCATCGTCACGACTCCGCAGGAAGCTTCTCTGGGAGTCGTGCGCAAGGGCATCGCCATGTTCGAGAAACTCAACGTGCCGATCCTCGGTCTGGTCGAGAATATGAGTTATTTTACCGCGCCGAATGGGCAGCGGGTGGAGATTTTTGGTCACGGCGGAGGGCGCAAGGAGGCCGAAAGCCGGAACGTGCCTTTCCTGGGGGAAGTGCCTATTTTTGTGGAAATCCGCGAGGGTGGTGACGCCGGTCTGCCGGTGGTGGTGGCGGATGCGCAATCTGCTCCAGCGCAAGCCTTTATAAATATCGCAAGAGGCTTGCGAAATGCTCTTGGATAGAGTATTCTTATTACAGATGGATTCTGGAACGAACCATAAACCGGAGCAGGGCGGGCCAAGTGAAGAGAATGGTCCGCTGGAGGATTTGATCTGGGCCGAATTGAGACAGTGTTTTGATCCGGAGATTCCCCTGAACATAGTCGATCTGGGGTTAGTTTACGGCGTTACCGTTAACGGCGCCCAAGCTTACGTAAAAATGACCCTAACTTCACCAGGCTGCCACTTAGGCGGCCAGATTGCCGGCAATGTGCAAGAACGGATTCTGGCTCTGGATTCCATCGAGGAGGCCAATGTGGAATTGGTCTGGGATCCGCCTTGGCATCAGAGCATGATTAGCGCGCAAGGCAGGAAAACCCTAGGCTTAGATGGGTGAATATTTTATTTGCATTTCAAGTGGTGTAACCCTATCGTCGCCAGCATGTAACAATTGATCAGCGAAACACCTATGGCCGAAACAGCACAAACCACCACGGGCAGCGATTTGGTAAAAAAATCCTCCTTTTACCGCGAATTTCAAGCGGAACGGGATGAAATCTTGAGGCATAAGTGGATCGAATCGGAAAAGGCCGGGCATGATATTGGATTTGAACATGCTTTGACCGATTGGATCATCAAGCACCGCACCAAATGGCGTAAAGCCCGTCAGACTCCTTCCCCATCAAGCAGTGTATAACTGTTAGTTTGCCTTCGGAGGCGATCCCGCGAGGTCGCAAAGGCAATGAAACCTAGAGCTTTGAACAGCGGACCGGCCCGGTTTAGCGGGAAGTGTCCTTTTTTTTATGCCGCAGAGTAGCGTGGTTCTTAATGAAGCGGCCATGCGGCGGGCGCTCACGCGCATCGCCCACGAGATTGCCGAGCGCAATGAGAATGGCACGGAGGTCGCGCTGGTGGGCATCCAGCGCGGCGGAGTTTTCCTGGCGCGTCGTCTGGCCGCCACTTTGGAGACCATCTGGAACCATCCCGTCCTGGTTGGCACTTTGGATGTGGGGATGCATCGCGACGACCTGAACCAAACCGCCGCGCCCAACATGCTGCCCACGGTCATTCCTTTCGACATTGCCGGGAAGACGGTCATTTTGGTGGATGACGTTCTCTTTAGCGGGCGCACCACCCGCGCCGCTTTGGACGCGCTGAACGATTTTGGCCGGGCGGAACGGATTCAATTGGCGGTGCTGGTGGATCGGGGACATCGCCAACTTCCGATCAAGGCGGATTTTGTCGGCAAGAACATCCCGACTTCGCCCAAAGAGCGCATCGAGGTCCGATTTCAAGAAGAGGGCGGCCCGGATGGAGTGACGCTGCAAAGGGTGTGATCATGGCCTGGAACCGCAAACATTTGCTGGATATCGAGTCGCTGGGCGTGGATGAGATTCTCACGGTGCTGGATACCGCCCGGGCCTTTAAAGCGGTCGGGGAACGGGCGATTAAGAAGGTGCCTGCCTTGCGCGGCAAGACGGTGGTTAATCTTTTTGTCGAGCCCTCCACCCGCACGCGGATCAGCTTTGAACTGGCCGCGCAACGCCTGACCGCCGACGTGGTCAATTTTTCCGCCGAAGCCTCGTCCCTGAAAAAAGGCGAAACGCTGCGCGATACGGCGCGCAACCTGGAGGCCCTCAATGCCGATTTCATTGTGATCCGGCACAGCGCGAGCGGCGCGCCGCATTTTCTTTCGCGGTTTTTGCGGGCCAGCGTCATCAATGCGGGCGATGGCGCCCATGAACACCCCACGCAGGCCCTGCTCGACGCCTTTACGATTCGTGAGAGGCGAGGCAAAATCGAAGGGCTCAATGTCACGATTTTAGGCGACATTCTATACAGCCGCGTGGCCCGCTCGAATATCTGGGCGCTGACCAAATTGGGCGCGCGGGTCACGCTGTGCGGGCCATCGACTCTCGTGCCGCGGGTTTTTGAGAAAATGGGCTGCAATGTCACATATAATGTGGAGGAGGCGATTGCCGGCGCGGACATTATTAATCTATTGCGCATCCAGCATGAACGCCAGCGCAAGACGATGTTTCCCAGCCTGGGCGAATACACCAGTCTCTTTGGCCTGACCAAAGCGCGCCTGGCCCGTGCCAAACCGGATGCGTTGATCATGCATCCCGGCCCGATCAACCGCGGGGTGGAAATTGACAGTGAAATTGCGGATTGCAGCCGGTCCCTCATCCTGGACCAGGTCACCAACGGGCTGGCCGTCCGCATGGCGGTGCTCTTCCTCATCAACGGCGGCCAAGGCCCGCAAGGCGTCACGCCGTAGTTTTCAGGCCATGCGCCAATTGACAGGGGGAGGAAGGGTTCGTACGTTGAGCGGCCATGTTTGAATTGTCCGCCCCGTACCAGCCGGCTGGCGATCAGCCGCAAGCGATCGCCAAGCTCACCGAAGGCGTGCTGGCAGGCGCTCCTCAGCAGACCTTGGTGGGCGTGACCGGTTCCGGCAAGACCTTTACCATCGCCAACGTCATCCAGAGCGTGAACCGTCCGACTCTGGTCATTTCCCATAATAAAACCCTCGCCGCCCAGCTTTACGCGGAGTTTAAGAGCTTTTTTCCGCGCAACGCCGTCGAGTATTTCGTCAGCTATTTCGATTATTACCAGCCGGAAGCCTACATCCCGCGCACGGACACTTTCATTGAGAAGGATTCCAGCATCAATGAAGAGATCGAACGGTTGCGCCTTTCCACGATGAGTTCGCTCCTGACGCGGCGGGACGTGATTGTCGTGGCCAGCGTCTCGTGCATTTACGGCATTGGGAGCAAGGAGAATTATGAGGCGCTGATTGAACAGGTGCGCGTCGGCATGGATTTGTCGCGTGATCAATTGCTCAGCCGTTTGGTGGATTTGCAATACAGCCGCAACGACGTGGCCTTTGAACGCGGCCAGTTCCGCGTGCGCGGCGACGTGGTGGAACTGCGGCCCTCCTGGACGGAGGACGGCCTGCGCCTGGAATTCTTCGGCGACCAACTGGAACGGTTGTCGCGCTTCGATCCCTTGACCGGAGCCAAGAGCGAAAGCCTTGATTCGGTCGTGATCTTTCCCGCCAAACAATTTGTCACGCCACAGTCAAAAATAAAAACGGCCATTCTGGCCATCCGGGAAGAACTCGGGGAGCGCATCGCCTGGTTCGAGGCGCGCGGCAAATTGCTGGAGGCGCAACGGATCAAGATGCGCACGGAATACGATTTGGAAATGATGGAGGAAATGGGTTTCTGTTCCGGGATCGAGAATTATTCGCGCCATTTGGCGGGGCGTCCGCCCGGGTCGCGGCCCGGCACGCTCCTGGATTTTTTTCCGAAGGACTACCTGCTGGTGGTGGATGAATCGCACGCCACCATTCCGCAGATCGGCGGGATGTTCGCGGGGGATCGTTCGCGCAAAACCGTGCTGGTGGACCATGGTTTCCGGCTGCCGTGCGCGCTGGATAACCGGCCGCTGAATTTTGGGGAATTTCAATCCTTGCAGAACCAGACTATTTACGTCAGCGCGACGCCGACGGCGCAGGAGTTGGCCTGGTCCCAGTCAAAGGTGGTCGAACAAATCGTCCGCCCCACGGGGTTGATTGATCCCAAGGTCACGGTCAAACCGCTGGCCGGACAGATTGATGACCTGCTGGAAGAAGTGCGCCGGCGCGCGGAAAAAAAAGAGCGGGCCCTGGTGACGACTTTGACCAAGCGGTCAGCCGAAGAGTTGACGGATTATCTGCGAGGCTTAGGCATCAACGTGCGCTATTTGCATAGCGAAATCGACGCCATTGAACGCGTCGAAGTGTTGCGCGCTCTGCGCAAAGGAGAGTTCGATGTGCTGGTGGGGATCAATTTATTACGCGAGGGATTGGATTTGCCGGAAGTTTCCCTGGTGGCGATCCTGGATGCCGACAAGGAGGGTTACTTGCGGAGCGCGACGAGCCTGATTCAAACGGCGGGCCGGGCCGCGCGGCATATCAATGGCGAAGTGATCCTTTACGCCAGTGTTATGACGGGCAGCATTCAAAAATTTCTGGCGGTGTCCGAATATCGGCGGCAAAGGCAATTGGCTTACAATGAGGAGCACCAGATCACGCCGCGGAGCGTCAGCCGGGCGGTGGAGGAGAGCCTGGCGGTTTACCAGAACACCAAGCAACGGGCTGCGATGTTGTTGCGCGAAGTGGACGGCAATTTCGACGTGACAGAGACGTTGCGGGGCTTGCAGGAAGAAATGGTGGAGGCCTCCAACAATCTCGAATTTGAAAAGGCCGCCCTGCTGCGCGACCAAATCCGCGAACTAAAACGCACCTTCGGCGGCGATGGAAAGACGGAGGGCGCGCCCGCCAAGCCGATCACTTATCAACCGGCGAAAAAAGCCAAAAAGCGCCGCTCCGGGACGCTGCGGAGCTAACGGCGTTGTTAACCGATTGGACATTTTTCACGCAAAAGAGGTTCGGAACAAAAGGAAACAAAGGAAACGAAGAGAGAAAGAGAACTGTAAGAATTCTCTCCGTGAAGGACTGTTTTTCCATTGAACGGAATTCGTCGCATGGATCAAGAAGCGAACAGGAGGAAACCGAGGAAACAGAGGGTAGGGCTCCTGAATAACACCTCCGGATCCTTCGTGTGCTCCTGTAAACCTTTCCCGCGTCAGGCGGGGAGGATAACGGCGGGTCGCCGGGTCGTCCATCGGCGCCTTTAGGACAACTGAGCGCCATTCGGATCCTATCCTGAGGAGGCTTCTCGTCCGGCTCATATAAATTGATGTAATCGCGCGGAGGCGCGGAGACCGCGGAGAAAGCCCTGTTTCTTTTTCCTTACGCCGCGACCTCTGCGATTCTCCGCGCGAGAACTAACCTAACTTCCCGATGTGAAATCGCAAGTCCTTGAACTGCAACAATGTGAGGTTGGTTCACTTGCTACATTGGTGCTTTCTCAATGATATTCAATGACTTACACGAAATGAAATTTATC
>Ga0182016_10004254_pt1 | contig 15941 bp, 13 predicted proteins | sample 712S2MmetaG_FD_120491 | JGI IMG/M metagenome (GOLD analysis project Ga0182016, IMG submission 120491) | Permafrost microbial communities from Stordalen Mire, Sweden - 712S2M metaG | ecosystem: Environmental > Terrestrial > Soil > Wetlands > Permafrost | place: Sweden: Stordalen | collected...
GCGTGCATTCGCAAAGGTCCGCTCACTCCTCGCGCAGACCAACGGCAACGGCCACGCGGCCGAGCCGGCGCAATACGTGACGGTCGCGCAGGCAAAAGCCCTCACTGCCGAATTGCATGATCTACTTGCCTGGGTGCTGGGCGCGATGGGCGCGGAGTTTGCTTTATCCAGCCCCAGCCAATCGCACCTGTTAGATCTGCTCGGTCGAAGTGCCAGCGGCAGCCCTGCGCGGGAAAAGTTGCTCCGCAAGATTGCCGCGTTTAAGGCTCCGGACGTGCCGCCGCGAACGCAAGCCGAATGGCTGCGGTATCAAACGACCGGCAAATGGAGATGACAGTCAATCAGCGCTGCGCACCTTCTGGCAGCGGGCGGGTAAGTCGCGAGTGCCGCCCCACACAAAAACCACGACACCGCGCAGCCGACCATCCCAGTGCGCAGAGGATCTGACGGACCTGCGGCGACTGGGCTCCATCGGCGTGGCGCGGCGCGAAGGCTCCGGCGAGATGGGGCAAGGGCTGCGCGGCGGTCGTGACCAGTGCGCCGGTGCGAGGCTCGGGCGCGGCGTCACGGGTCTCCTCCCCCGTGACGCTCGACGCTTCGTCGGCAGGTAGATGACGCGTAAAACGGCACCCCGGGTGGCTGCCGCGGCGGGGTGAACGGCCTTGGCGGTGCCGTCAGATTGTCAAATCAAGGGCAACTGACTAATTTGGGTTATAGTTCAAAAAGTGACGAACCTGCCAGAGCTTGCGCACCCGCCCATTGCCGAAGTCGTTTACGGCATGGGATTCAAACCGCTTCCGCTCTTGAAGAGCGCCCACCTTGGATTGTTTTGGTCACGTTACCGTGACCGTTACGTTACGGCTGAGGACATGCTCCCAGTCGTGGAGCCGCCCGTGGCCGGGGCTCCGGTTGCCGTCATCGCGATGGGTATGCCGAGGGTCTGGTTCGTCGATGCCACCAAGACCCGGCTGCTGCAGCTTCAGGCTGACCGCCTGTTCATGAACTGGCGCCAGACGAAGCCCGACGACGAGTATCCGCGCTTCCCTGCCCTGTACAAGGACTTCGGCGACTTCACTCACGACTTTGCCCAATTTCTCAAGGAGCAGAATGTCGGGGAACTGTCGCCCACAACTCTTGAATTGGGCTATATAAACCAAATCTACGAGAGGGACGGCCTCAAATTGCCAGCCGATGTGGGGCGGGTGTTCAAGCCGCTCGCGTGGAACCGTGACGCCTACCAACGATTATCTGACCCATCGGAACTAGCCTGGAGGGCGAGCTTTGTTCGGAGTTCTGGCATCAAAGTGAACGCACAAGCGGCCATGGGCATCAGGCAGTCAGACAGCGCCCCAGTGCTGCAATTAGATATCCGCGCGGTATCCCAGTTCACGGGAGGTGCGCTGGAAAGCGCGCTGACATTCTATCCGTTGGCGCACGAGGAAGTGGTCTTGGGATTTTTTGATCTAACTCCAGAAGAAGCGCAGAAGACTTTTTGGAGTTGAGATGAACGTCCCACAAGCTGTGGTCGATGCCGCACGTCACCGATATTTCGAACCAGCCGAATCGGACACTGCAAGGGCTGCGCCGTCTGCGGCGAGGCGCAACTACTACCAGCTGGATGCGATAGCCGGTGCCAGGTATTCCCCGGATCAAACAACCGGCTCTACCTCGTACTTAAATCGGCTATTAAAACCGGCAGCCGTTAGCAGTGGAACTGCCGGGGACCTCGGCATTACCACCCAGAACATCACTATCACTCCGGTGACCGGCGCCCTTGGCCTCGCGGGTGGACAGCCAGTAGTCCTTGCGAATGGCACCGCCCAGGTCATGAACGTCATCACCGGCGCCCTGAGCCTCGTGGGACAGCCGGTGACCGTGACTACTCTGGACGTAGCGACTAACCTATTTCGTGTTCCCGCACAGTTCATGCCTATCGGCTCAGGCAATGTGCTGACAGCATTTGTAGCTCCCGACTCGACGATTCTCTTTGCGGCTCTTGAGAATAGGGAAAGAGAAAACGCAGCGCTACTGATCGACGACATTGACTGCGAGGCAGCACGCACCCCCCGGTGGGGCTCGCTGAGCCGCAGACTCACAGCGATTGTTGACGCAGCGGAAAGTGAGGCCGACTACGCCCCAGTCAGCCTTGGCTCGCTGAATTCGTTGCTGGAACTCATTCGTAAGGCCCCCAATCTAACTCGGCCGGCGATTGCCTTGACCCGCGGCGGAAATTTGTGGCTCGAATGGGTCTTGGCGCCTCGTGAGCGCATATCGCTGGAACTTCTTCCAGGGTCTCTTGTGCGCTATGCGTGGGTGCGCCCGGACGTGGACCATCCTCATCAATTCGCCCGGCGACATGGAACATTTTCCATTAATGAATTTGCGTTGGTGGAGTTGGGCTCTCTGCCGTTTGGTATTTAGTGAGGGAACCGCAGTTGGGCACTGCACTGTCGCCTGAGTTCGAAGTGGTCCGTCATTGCAATCTGCTTGATGTGGACGACGAGGTAAATCCGCTCCATCCCACGCCCAACGCCTCGGCATTCCGGCTGCGGCCAAATGAGCCTTATCTCTCCGTCAACTGCCCGGACATCTTTGCAGACTTACCAGATAAGGTGTCGCGGCTTCAACAGATTTTGAATGACCTCAGGACAAAGCCCGGCGGTCGTAAAGTAAAGAGCAGTCACTGGTTCGCACCGCTCAGCGTGGGGGAGATTCTCAAACTCGTCTGCGAATCGAACAGTGAGCACTTCCGGGTCGAACTGGAAGCTGAGGCAGGGGACGAAAGCCACAGCGGTATTTACGGTCAGAGCGGTGCCACTGATGACGACGAGCGTAACTCACTGCAGACCGCAATCGCAGCATGCGCCAGCGGCCCTGCCATACGGGTGAGCGATCTAGAGTAGGCAGGCGCTCGCCGCTGTCGATGGGCTGGGGCATTCCGATGTTCCGTCTGCGGCGGGACTGCGTTTCGCGCCGTCACCGTGCCGCGCCCGAACGGCACAAATCAGGTGACCGCGCTGTACGAGTATAGCGGGTGCTCCGTTGTGTTTTGCGCCGCGGACGCGTTCAATGCCAACGAGCCCGGGCCACCAAGCAGTCCCGGACCGATGTTGCCGGCGGCGACGTATGAGCCGGAGATGCAGACGTATGGGAAGAGGCCGATCGGCAAGCACTAATACTATTGAGCGGCAGCTTGCGCGTTGGACCTTGCCATCACTGCGTTGGCCATCCGCTCACAATAGGTGGTCGCCAGTTCCTCTTGCGACAGCTTTTCCAGCTGCTCTAGATCGGGCAAGCGAGCGTTGGCACAAGCCCTCAGCAATTGTTCTTTTGATTGCTTACCGTGAATCTCGAAGAAGAAATTGAACCAATCCAGCGGCCCCTTCGGATTCCGTTGCGGTTTGACGACTCCGAAGAACGTATCCGGATGCTCTGCATAGGCTTGAAGCTCCGCGTCAGTCATCGGCGCCTGCACAATGAAGCGCTTGCCGTCATCACTCCTGAATATCCCAGTGACGCTCTGCTGCGTCGGCATCGCGACAGCATCTTCCAATACGGCTTCTACGGTGGCTCCATCGTCGCCCGGCACTGCCATGCGTTCGCCAATCAGAAACCGCTGCGGATGCTCACCGAATGCTAGATAAGGGTTGCTCCCGTCGAATGTGGTTGGGATCTCGCGATGCTTCTGAATGGATTCCCACAGTGCGAGGAAATCGGCATTGCGACGTTGGAACTCCACCGCCTCCCGTAACGTGCCAACCTTCTTGCCCTTAAATTCGCTTGCCCCCGTACCGGTGAGCACGAATCCGACGCCTATGTGTTCGGTGTCGAGCTGAAGGTGCTGCGAATGATTGCTAACGACCACGATTGCTGAAGGCGGTTCGATGCCCGGTTGGGCGAGTGTGCGATCCGCGGCAGCAACGCCAGCCTCGGCAGAAGCCATCCACCAAGCCCCCGCGTCCACTGGGCCTCGATGAGGCATGGCAAGCTCCACAAAGACGATGCGGTCGTGATCGGCCTGCTTGCCGAGCGCGTTGCGGGCCAGTCGCGCGACATGTCTGCGCACGAGGGCTCGTCCACTGTTGTCCTCCTCGGGAAACGCCACCCAGTGACGCGTTTTGACCTCCACGGAAAACTGACGGCCGGTCTCCTGGCGAGTGACGGTGTACTCGCAGTGGGTACGGCCACCGTCATCTTCATCCTCGAACTCAATTTTATAGCCAGCCCGAACGAACATGCCGGCAACTCTGATCTCCGAGAGCGCGCCGAGAAATTGGTCCGGATGTTTCAACCGGTCGATCAATCGGTCACGCAACTCGGCATTGTGTTCCAATAGGTAAAGGTTGTAGCCCAGGTCGAGCAGGGCGCGACTCGCGCCGATTGACGGCGCTGAGTAAACCTCGCCCGGGGTACCGGCGTAGTTCTGGCGGTGCAGGACTGTCTTGCGGTACCAGACTGCAACTGGGTGCATGTCCGCTTCACTCTTCGCCAACTCGGCATTGCCCCACTCGCGGTCGATCACCGTGCCGAGATACTCGACTAGAAAATCGGCAAACGTTTTGGCGGTGCGGCTGAAAAACATTCTGTTTCCAACCGCAACCAGGCGGTGCTCTTTGAACTCGGTCGAGATGACCGGTCGGCCGAGGCCCTGTTGCTGGATGCGTTGGCGCTCTTGTGCCTGAATCCTTGGAATCTGGGCTTGCGCCGCGGCCACTCCTCTCTCGATGCGTTCCAGATGTTCTGGGCTCCCGTGGCAGCGTTTGTACTTCTTTCCGCTGCCGCACGGGCAGGGCCCATTCCTGCCGATCTTCGGGCCTATGGCGCGGAGAATCACATTGCGCCCGCAGAAGCGGAACTCTTCAGGCCCCCAACGACGACAGCAACCGCCGCAGAAGGTCCTCAACGTAGGCGCGCCCTTCTTCCAGTTTCATTGGGTTTGGTGGCGGAGCCTCGGACTCGACGCCATGGCGCGCTTTATCGCCGGCGGCTCCTACGGAACATGCAGTGCGCTTGAAGCGCGTTCGCCCATTGTTCGAAGTCCAGCCCGCGGCAACGGTCGATCCCCCTCCACCCGCGGCATTCTCAATCACCTCCCAGATTCTGTAGAGTCCATCCCAGTCGGCGGAATCGGCCCACCACAACCGCAATGCTTTCGCCACCATAGGACTCGTGAGCGCCAGATCCACCATCTTCACCGCAGGGCTCGGAGGCTGGAGTCGCACGACCGGCTTGCCATCAGGACCTGTGACCGTCGCGACGGCAGCGACGACACCGCACTCGGCGTGGAGTGCCCCAGTTTCGGCTTCTAGGAAGTAATCGGTCCGGCCGTCGTCATGCTTCCTGCAAATTGCGCCCATGCGCAGATCGGGGGCGGTTCCCAGTGTCAACGCCAAGGCCCCAGATAGCGTGGGCAGAAACTCGCGAGTCTGCACCGTGACTTCCCTGTCAGTGCTGCAGCGCTCGAAGGAATCCATCTGAAGAATGTGTTTGCTCTGCGTCGCGTCCGCGGACACCCGTACCTTACCCGCGGTAAAGTCTCGCGCGAGGGCCTGCAAGGCGTTGGCCGGGCCCTGCAGATCAACTTCCCAGTGAAAACTACCCATCAGATCCCCCTTGCTACGACTCTGGCGATCGAGCGCCACCTCTAGTTGCGGATGGGCCGCGAGCAAATCAAGGGGAGACAGCGATCCCGGCTGCCCCCCCCCTGCGTGAGCATCCATCATTCCGGCTGCGTACCCCGGGGCGCAGCCCCGACGTGGCGCTGGGGCGCTACCATGCGCCTGCCATGAAGAAGCTCACCCCGCGCCTCACGGCACGACAGAGGAGCGCCGTGAGGCGCGAGGCGACAGGGACTTCCGGCGCGCGATGCAGATGGTGCTCGAGGACGGCGACGCCACAGCAAGCGCTTGAGAGCGTCCAATCGGCCGAGCAATACGTTCAATACCTCACCGATGTAGTCGCACGAACGCCGGCGACCTGAACAGGCCGCTCGCCAGTTTATTCAAGGATTGGCTCGCCTGATTCATAGTGGCAGCGCGGGTACAATCCGTCTCGCGGCAACAACAATAAAGGGGGTCTCATGGCCGGGATGCTGCAAATTCTGACGTACCTACTGTCATTCTACCTTGTAATCAAGGGAGTTGAGATCCTGCAGATTGCTCTTGCTTCCGGCCGTCCAAAAAGAACGGGAATCATTATTCTCGGCGCGCTTGCTCTCGCCGCTTGCCTCGTGGCTGCAATTGGTTTCTCGTACATGCAGGATAGGCAGGCGATGCCAACAGCGGAAGCGCCGTTACGATCCTCGGACGATTCAGGATATGTGATGTTCACCTGCATCCCCAGGGACGGACCGTGCTTCGATTGGATCAAGCGGACCGGTGAAACTACAGGCGCGGCGCCGCAAGTACCAACGTCATTAGAAGAATGCACATCGTCACTGACTCGCAAATTCGGTCGGCCGGATGAAAACGGCCACTTTCATCTGCGCGATCAGGCAGATGATGGCAGCACGTATTTCGAATGCGACAAGCAATAGCCGCGTAACTCTAAGAAAGTACCTGCGTCAATCCAGGCTCGCAGCTTCAACCGCTGTGCAGGGTCAGGCGGAGCGCCATACGGGTAATGCGTGCGCGTGACCGCGGAGTGCGGCCACCGGCTGCCTTGCCCGCGCGGCGCGGTGTGGCCTTGGGCGGCCAGGGCGCCGGGGTTCGCTTGTGCCCCCGGCCTGCGCGCCCAGCGCCGCGCCTAGCGCACCAGCGGCGGTGCTCGCGGATGTTAGCGGGCACTGGCGCGCCGCCTACGCCGAGCGGGCCGGCTGCGCGCGCGGGCTTGGCCGCTTTGTTTTTCCGTACTGTTTCCGTACAGGGCCTGCCGAGCGCTCAAGTAACAGCTAAGTGCTTGACTTAATGGCGTCCCCAAGGGGATTCGAACCCCTGTTACCGCCGTGAAAGGGCGATGTCCTAGGCCTCTAGACGATGGGGACAGTCGAAGCGACGGGCGCGATGTTGGTGGAGCTACGCGGGATCGAACCGCGGACCTCTTCCATGCCATGGAAGCGCTCTCCCAGCTGAGCTATAGCCCCACTGAAGGGTCGCGACGGTACGCAAGGGCATGAATCCTGTCAACCATTTGCCGGGGCGAAGCAATGTGCAGGCTAAGCCGACGCCGCCCGGCGCTGGGCCACCTCGATGCGATGCAAGGCTTTGTTCTTCCCAAGCAGCGCCACGGTTATGTCGATCGGGGGCGACACGGCGCCACCGGATACGGCTACCCGCAGCGGCTGCGCGACTTTGCCAAGGGCCAGGCCGTAGCGCAGCGCGACCGCACTGATCACCTCGTGAATCGCCCCGGCATTCCACTCGCTCAAGCCCTCCAAGCCCTCCTCCAGCGCCTGCAGCACCGGCGCGGACTCGGCCGTGAGGTTCTTGGCGGCAGCCTTTTCATCGTAGGCTTTGAAATCGCCGAAGAAGAATAGGCTGTTCTGCGCCATCTCCCTGAGCGTCCTGGCGCGCTCACGCTGCGCATTCGCGACCCCTTCAAGCAGCCTGTCGTCCTCGACCGTCACCCCGAGTATCGCGAGTTGCGAGCGCAGCCCCGCCGCAAGTACGGCAGCCGGAGCGCGCATCATGTGCTGCTGATTGAGCCAGAGCAGTTTCTCCGGGTTGAAGGCCGCGGCGGCCTGGTTGACGTCCTTGATGTCGAAGGCAGCGACCATCTGCTCGCGCGTGAAAACCTCCTGATCCCCGTGTGACCAGCCCAGGCGCACCAGATAGTTGAGCAGCGCGTCGGGCAGGTAACCCTCTTCCTGGTACTGCAGCACACTGACCGCGCCATGGCGTTTGGAAAGCTTGGCCCCATCGGGGCCGAGGATCATTGGCACGTGCGCATACACCGGCAATGACGCCCCCAGTGCATGCAGCATGTTGATCTGCCGTGGGGTATTGTTCAGGTGGTCATCGCCGCGGATCACGTGCGTAACGCCCATGTCCATATCGTCCACCACAACACAGAAATTGTAGGTCGGATTGCCGTCGGAACGCTCGATGATCAGGTCATCGAGCTCGGAGTTGCGGAATATGACCCGTCCGTGCACCTGGTCGTCGACGATTACATCGCCGTCAAGCGGATTCTTGAATCGAATCGCGGGCGACACACCCGCTGGCGCGTCGTGACGTTCCCGGCATCGACCATCGTAGCGCGGCTTTTCCTTTCGCAAAAGCTGCTGCTGGCGCATCGATTCCAGCTCAGCCCTGGTGCAGTAGCATCGGTAAGCGGCGCCGCGCTCGAGCAACTGTGCGATCAGCAGGCGATAGCGCGGGTAGCGCTGAGTTTGAAAATACGGGCCTTCATCGATGTCGAGATCAAGCCAGCGCATGCCATCCAGTATCACGCCAACCGCTTGTTCGGTGGAACGCTCGCGGTCAGTGTCCTCGATGCGCAGGATGAACTTGCCTCCTCGATGGCGCGCATATAACCAGGAAAAAAGCGCCGTGCGAACCCCGCCGATATGAAGCAGGCCGGTAGGGCTTGGGGCGAAGCGGGTAACGACGTTCATGGCATGGTCTCGCGGCGACGACCGATTTCCCTTAGCGGCTGGGCGGCGCATAGTAGCGGCGCGGGCATGGATCCGCCACCGCGTTTATAGTCAGAACTGGAAGTAGAGGTAGACATTCGGTGCCCTGAAGGCAATCAGGGCAAGGGCGAATATCAGCATGCAATATATCGCCAGAGCGCGTGTCTGTGCGTCATAGATTGCCCGAAGCCCGATCGTAATCACTCCGTGCCTCATCAGAAAATCGGCCCTATGGCTGAAATGCTGCACGTTACCGCGGGACGGTCAGCGCTAGCCCGCTGCCATGCAGGCCGACCGTCCCCGGCCATCCGAGCCAATGCGTCGCCGACGTTGTCGGACGCACAGGTACACTGGACTCTACGAACTCAACCCCGGCACTAAGACTGGGGCAGGTTGGAGAATCGCTGGATGTCTGGGTGGCTATAGGCTCCGCGCGCGTTGGCTTCGGCGGCCACCCACTATTCGATCGCGATGCCAGTGGGGCTGGTACCACCGTAGATGCGCGGGGATCCGGGCACTGCGGTCAGCGCTCCGGTATTCGGATTGACGGTGTACATTGAGACGGTGCCGTCAAAATTGTTGCCCACATAAAGGAATTGACCCGAGGGATCGATGGCGAGGGGGAACGCGCCACCGCCGGCGCCGAACGGAGTGCCGGCGATGGAGCCCAGGGCGCCGGTCGCCTGATTTATCGTGAAGGCGACAATCTGGCTATTCACCCAGTCGGTCACGTAGAGGAACTGGCCGGTGGGGTCAATCGCTGTCACCCCGGCGTTGGCGCCAGCGGTAAAGCCGGCGGCAAATGGCGAGCCCGCTATCGCCGTCAGCGCACCGGTCCCGGAATCGACCGTCCAGCCTGACACGTTGCCATCGGTCTCATTCGCAACATAGACGAACCTGCCGCTTGGATCGATGCTGGCCCCTTCGGGATTGTTACCCGCGGCAAATGGCGAGCTGGCGAGCGGAGTCAGGTCGCCGCTGGTCGCATTGAATGTAAAGCCCACGACCGCCGGTGCAAACTGGTCGGTCAGATACGAGAAGCGATCAAGAGGATCGACCACCACGCTGCTGGGATGGCCGGCCGGGGAATAAGGCGTGCCAAACGGTGAGCCAGGGACCTGCGTCAGGGCTCCGCTAACCGGATTGATCTGGAATACCAACAATGTGCCGCCGGCGCTGTCCGTCACAAGGACGAAGTTGCCTGAAGGATCCACGGCGATGGCGCTCGGCACACTGCCTGCCCCGGTCGCTGCAGTACCCGCGGCGCTCAGCGCACCCGTTGCCGCATTCACCGCGAATATTGACACATCGGCGGCGCCTGAATTGGCCGTATATACAAATTCTCCGTTGGGAGTGACCGCGATTGCGTTCGGATTCTGATCGGATGGCGTTGTATTGACCAGAGCGAGCGAGCCGGTCAGGAAATCGATGGTGAAGGCTGCAACGGTGCTCGAGTTGAAGTCGGATACAAATGCATAACGGCCATCGGTCCGACAAGTGACGGTGACATTGGTGATGTTTGCTGTAGCCATCGTACCGGTGCCATTTGTCACGCTGCAGTACTGCGCCGGCCCCGACGGCTGCGTCTTCACGGTGACAGCATAAGCCGCGCCGTTGGGCAGGCGGGTCGCGAAGGTGAAGGCGCCGCTGGCCGATACCGGCAGATTGTCGCCGCCGTTATCCTGCAACACGAGGCCGGACCCGGTTAGATTGCTCACAGTCCCGCCCACCGTATTGCCGCCCCCGGTACACGATACGGCGAGCGAGGCAGTGTTGGCATTGGTGACAGTACCTGTGCCATTGGTCACCACGCAGGTTTGCGCGGGATTTGCAGGCTGGCTCAGGACCGTGACGTTGTAGGCCGTGCCGCTCGGCAGGGTGGCAAAGACATAAGATCCTGATGCTGCCACCGGGAAGTTGTTGGCGCCGTTGGTCTGCAGCACCAGACCGTTACCGCTCAGACCGGTCACGCTGCCGCCAATTGTGAAATTGTTGTTGCTACAACTGACAGCGATACCAGTGACGTTGGCGTTGGTGAGCATGCCGGTGTCGTTTGCAATGGTGCAGGTCTGCGACGGGCTGGTGGGCTGCGTCATGACCGTGATGGTGTAGTTGCTGCCACTCTCCAATGTGGCCAGCGTGTAGTTGCCGCCGCTGGTGACCGCGACGTTGTTGCTGCCATTGGTCTGCAGTACCAGTCCGGAGCCACTCAGACCACTGACGGTCACGCCGACCGTGTAGAAATTTGTCGTGCAGGAGACAGTGACACTGTTCACGTTCACCGTGGACACCGTGCCCGCGCCATCCATGACGGTGCAGATCTGCGAAGGATTGCTAGGCTGGCTCTTGATGGTTACCGCGTAGGCCGCGCCGCTAGCAACGCTATTCGAGAACGTGAAACCGCCGTTGCCCGTGATCGCCAGATCGTCGCCCGAATTATTCGCGAGAATCAGACCGGAGCCAGAAACACCGCTGATACTTCCGCCGACCGTATACGACACCGAGGATCCGCCGCTGCTGCCGCCGTTGATGCTGCCGTTGCCGCCGCCGCTGCTGCTGGTAATGGTGTCGCCTGCCCCATCAAGACCAGCCGGCCCGCAGGCCGCCACTGTAGCGCCGACGCACACGGCCAAGGCCATGGCACGTAGCGTGGCGAATCGCGAATCACTCAGATGCATAGAAAATCGCTCCAATGGTGCTGTACCGGCGCGCCTGACCAGCGGAAAATGCGCATAATGGAATCCCCAAGTGCAGTTGCAGGTGGGGATAGAGGCTTCGCCGGCGCTGCCATCTCTACCGGCCGAATTATTCGGCGCAGGGTCCGCAGCGGCGGTGATGGCTGTCTCAGCACGACAATATCTGTCGCCATTAGGTGAAACCGGTCACGTTCCGCGCGATGGCTTTCACGCGTCTGGTATCGAAGGATTGATCCCTTCACCGCCACCATAAAGACAAGCACGTACGAATACCCAAACCCCCGTACGGCTTTCTGTACGGCTACTTGTGCGAGGGAGCGTAAATGGTCGACAGAACGCGATCCCCCGCTGCCATGCGCTATTTTCTTGGCAACAAATAGCGCTTCAACGACCTGCGAGCGGGCAACTCGACGTAAGCGTCCACCCACCACGCGACCACAACAATGAATGCTATCTCCACGACGCCGAACATGGGTCCCCAGTGCATGCCCTTCTCATGGAAGAGTAGCTGCGGCACAGCCGCCACAAATAACATCAGCGGCGTCTGCAGGATGTACACCGGATACGACGTGTTGCCGGCGAGACGGCATATTTGCGCCATTCGTGGCCCCGGCACCGTATTGCTGACGTTCAGCAACAGCAGCGGAAATGTCGCCAGAATGGCCACGCATTCTCCCACCACTCTCGAACCGAAGACATCGGAAAACCGAAAAGTTGCGATTAGGACCAGAACCGCGACAACGTTACCGATATTCCCAAGACGTATTCGAAAGTAGTCATGCGCGTAGCGGCGCAGCGCCAGGCCGGCGAAGAATGAGAATATAACCCGCGGCGCGGCCAGCAATTCCTCGCCGGCTCGCATGCCAATATCAACGCTACCGACATGCACGGCAATCACGACCAATGCGACGGCGGACGAGACCAGTATAGCGATCAAATTGAACGCGTTGAGAAGCCTATAGAGCAACCAATAGGCGATGTTTACGACGAGCTCGTACATCAGCGACCAGCTGGCACCGTTGAACGGAAACAAGGTCCATTCGCCGTACAGAGGCGCTAACGACGGCAGCATGATCAGGTTGCACAGGGCGGCGATAGTAAGTCCTAAGCCGTCGGCATAACCCTGATCGCGTATCAAGCGCGCGCTCCCCAGTGTCACTCCGATGGCCAATGCGAGCCAATAACATGGAAATAGCCGGATCCCCCGGTGAAGCATGAATTCCTTGAGCGTCATGCCGGAGCCGATCTTGGGGTCGTAATTGTGCGCAATGACGAAGCCGCTGAGCATGAAAAATAAGTCCACGGCGAGATATGCGTTTGGCAGCAGCTGTATCCCCAGGAAGTTATCGCTGTGATAGATGAGCACTGCCAGCGCCGCGATGCCGCGCAACAGATCAAGCATCTCGAAGCGGTCTGCCGTCTTGGCGGCAGGGACGGTTTGAACGTTGGCGTTCATAGGGAGACCAAAAATGCGCTACGCAAGGCCGCGCGCTTGTTGCAATTGGAGTATCACACACCTCCAGCGGAGTAATATGAGGACTTGCGAAGCTACGGCAATACCGTTCTAAATCGATTCCAGAATTGGAACCCAGATCACACCGGCCTGCCGATTGATTCGTCGCGGGTCGCCGCTTAAACTCTCGGCCCCGTAAGCGACAAGGGCGGTTAGCTCAGCGGTAGAGCACTGCTTTCACACGGCAGGGGTCACTGGTTCAATCCCAGTACCGCCCACCATGATTATCAATTAATGGTTCAACGTTAGTCGGATAGGCGGCAGCCGGACATTTGGTCCCGCCGGCACGTTACTGGTCGGTGCAGCAGGACCGGGCGTCAGGGGGAATACGCTATTTGGGTCAGCTGCGACCCAAAATGTTAACTTCCCCGAAGCTATGGCGGACCTTGCGCCGGCATTTTCTGGGAGTCGAAGGCCTTGTCATCAGCCAGACAACGCACGCGGTCGCGAATCCTGTGGACCCTGTTAGTACTGTGCGCTCTGCTTTTCGCCGCCGGATGGACATTTCGCGCCTACGGGCGATTCAGCAGCCAGCTGTCCGTACTCGGCGGCATGTCGCTGGGCGATTCGCGCGGCGAGGCCCGCTACAAGCTCGGGGTTCCCCCTGCGGTCTACGACAAGGATCAGCCCGGAGAGGCCGCCAGCCACGTCTATTACACCGATCTGCAGAAGGACCCGCAGAAAGATCCCGCCAATGTCGTTCCGCCCGGCACCGACATCATTGCCTTTCGCACCTGGTCATACGACCAGGGCCCCGCCCTGGGTCCACATCTTGATCTGACGTTCGACGCCCGGTCCGGCCGTGTCTCCAGGATCGCCTGTATCGACCAATCGGATCCGCCGACGTCATATTGCGGCAGGCTGGTAGGGATTGGAGTGGACGATTCGGAATCCCGAATCGTCTCGCAACTGGGCAGCCCGACCCGGCAGGCAATCGACGATCGGACCGGCGTGAAGACCATGGACTACGACGACATCGGCGTTACTTTCCTGCTCACCCAGCAGCGCGTGTTCGGCATGTCAGTAGTCGGCACCGGGGGTCGCAAACGGGCACCGTTGCTGCGCTTTCTGATCTGGTATTCGGGCGAAGTGAAAGCCCTGTTGTGGCCCTGAAACACCCACGTTATCGGACTCCTCGGCATCGATATGTATTCTCAGGCCACGTTTTGCTGCGGCCGCCGCCAGTTCCGCGAACAGCTCGGTCGAGTAACCGAGGCCCGGAATCTTCGCCGATATGTAGTCGGTGCCGGCGGCGACGCCAATGCACGCCAGATATTGATCCAGCACTGCACGCGGAGTATCGCCGTCGGTGTGACAGTAGCCGAAGGTCGGTGAAGCCGCGGTCGCGAAAGCGCAGCGCGGCCGCACTGGCGTAATGCCCGCTTCCGGGTCAGCTTCGCAGCAGCTCCGCCAACTGCGTCACGGGAACATTTGCTAGCTCCTTCGGCTCGAGCTTGTACAGGCCACCGCCATAGACGCGGCCGCAGGCCCTGAACACGTCCGACCCGATGCCACTCAGCAGCTCCCACACCAATCGGGCGCGCCCGGCATCGCCGCTGATGAAGCGCTCGAGCGTCTCGCGCGGATACAGCATCAGGTAACTGTTGGTGGCGATCGCTTGCGAGCGATTGAAAATGAAACGCTGCAGGCGTCCATCGCGCCGGCCGCGAGCGATGTAGGTGCACAGGAAAAATGTCGGCGCCCGAATCTCCTGTGCATACCACGGCGCGCGCCTGCTGCACAGGTAGCCGCCGGCAACCTGTGCTCTGCCAGCCGCAAGGTAACGCCACAGGGCCGGGTGGAGCTCGCGGATTTCCTGCTCGGACAGGCGGCAATCGAGCATCCACAGCGGCCGCGCCAATTGCGGATTTCCTGCCGCATCCGCCGGCACCTCATCCAGTTGCAGCTGCCGCGGCCCGGGCAGAATCGCGCGCAGCCACTGGCGCGGAATTCCACGTTCCAGCGCCTGCTCGCCGCTCATGATGAAGAACTCATTGGCACCGGTGGCGACGCCGCGCTGCACACGGAAATATTCCCCGAGCGTGGCGGCGGCCGCTGCACGTGTCGCCGGAACAGACGCTGCAAATCCGGTCCACTTCGCGGCGCCCTCGAGGCGCGAGGCGGCAACCATGGCGCGCGTCTTCGGGTTAGTCAGTGTGCCGCCATAGCTGAATTCCACCTGATGAGCGCCCTCCGGTGGCTGGTTGCGCAGCCACACGATCGCCGAGGACACCAGCGCGTCGCCGAATTGCAGCTCGCTCGGGTCGAATCGGTGTATGCGCAGCAGCGTTACCGCGCGCAGCAGATAGCGCTTGAGCGCGTGGCCGTAGTTGACGTCCATGAATTCGCCTGGAATCAGCCAGCCGGCGAGTGCGCCGGCGCTCATCCAGCCATGCGCCAGCATGATGAAGTACGCATACAGGCCGGCCCGGCCGCTCAACTGCAGTCCCGTGGCCAGCATCGAGCGCAACTGCAGACGCACTTTGGCCGCGCTCTGCAGATGGTGGTGGCGCACGTACGGCGGGTTGCAGATCAGCAGGTTGTAGCGTCCGGCCTCGGCGCTCGGCGGCACGGCCGCGGTGAAATCCTCGAGCCGCAGCTGCAGCGGGGTATCGCCCCATAACGCCCCGCATGGCTCGCCGTAGTGCGGATCGACCTCAAAGCCGGTGGCGCCCGAAATCTGCGCGTGCGGCCATTCCCGCAGCAGCGCCGCATAGAACGATCCGGTGCCAATTGCCGGATCCAGGAAGCGCACCGTACTGCCGGGTAGCAGCGTCCGCGCGTAGCGCAACAGCTCGCCAGCGAGCTCGCCCGGCGTCGCGTACTGCCCCATGCGGTTGCGCTGCTGCGCCGACCGCAGCCGATCGCAACTGCGTTGCAACGCCAGTCGGCGCTGCTCGATGCCATCGATCGCCGACATTAGCTCACGCACCGCGGTTGCGGTCACGCTACTGCATCGCCTCGATCTTGACCGCGGTGCCGTAGGCCAGAACTTCGGTGACCCCTGGCCCCACTTCCGTGGCGTCGTAGCGCACGCCAATGACGGCGTTCGCGCCCAGCTCCCGTGCATGCCGGAGCATCAATTCATAGGCATCATCGCGCGCGCGTTCACACAACTGTGTGTAAAGCGTGATGTTGCCGCCAAACAGGGTCTGCAGCC
>Ga0182016_10004256_pt1 | contig 15941 bp, 15 predicted proteins | sample 712S2MmetaG_FD_120491 | JGI IMG/M metagenome (GOLD analysis project Ga0182016, IMG submission 120491) | Permafrost microbial communities from Stordalen Mire, Sweden - 712S2M metaG | ecosystem: Environmental > Terrestrial > Soil > Wetlands > Permafrost | place: Sweden: Stordalen | collected...
AGGGGCTTGATGCCGAAGGGATCGCGCACCAGCCAAACCCGCCCCTCCGGACCGATCAGGCAGAAGGCGTACATCCCGCGCAGGCGGTCGAACGCCTTTTCGCCCTCACGAGCGTAGATGTGCAGCAGGGGCTCGAAGTCCGATCCGGTCTGCAGCACGTCCTTCAGGCCGAACTGATCGATCAGCTCCAGGTAGTTGTAGATCTCGCCGTTGCCGACCACGGTGCAGCCGGCGGCGTGCAGGGGCTGCCAGCCGCCTTCCAGGTCTATGATCGACAGCCGCGCATGGGCCAGGGCCGCCATCGGCCGCATCTGACCCTGCCGGGTGATGCTTTCGCCGCGGATGCCGTCGGGGCCCCGATGCGCCAAGGTGCGGATCATGGCCTGGGCCTCGCCCTCCGCCACCTCGCCCACCACGCCCGCTATGCCGCACATTCAGTCCACTCCAAACCGGACAAGCAGGTTACGCCACTCGGCGAGCACCCGCGCCCTGGAAAACGCCTGAGTCACCCGCTCGGCGCCGGCCTGCGCCAACCGCGCGCCCAGACCCGGCTCTTGGATCAGGCGCCGCGCGGCGCGGGCCAGGGCTTCATCGTCGTCGACGGCCACAAGAAGGCCGTCCGCCTGGTCGGCGATCAGGTCGGCAGGGCCCTGGCTCGCCGCCGCCACGATAGGCAGACCGTGCGCCCAGGCCTGGATCACCACATTGCCCAAGGGCTCGAAACGCGAGGGGAACAGGCAGGCGTCGGCCGCCCGGTAAAGCGCCGAGGCGTCGTCGCGCCATCCCAGAAAGCGCACGCGTCCGGCCACGCCGAGCTGCTGCGCCAGGGCCTTCAGCTCGCCCTCCAGCGGCCCAGAGCCGGCGATCCACAGATAGGCTTCGGGCAGGCGCGCCAGGGCCTTGAGCGAAACGTCGTGCGCCTTGCTCGGGTGCAGACGGCCCAGCGCCAGGAACAGGGGCGCATCGGCCGGCGTATCCAGCAATGCGCGCGAGGCGGCGGGCTCGGCCCCCGGCTCGGCGAAGTTAGGGATGTACAGCGCCCGCTCGGCCGGCCAGCCCTGCGCGATCATCCAGGCCTGGATGTGGCGGGTATTGGCCACCAGGGCGTCGAAGCCGCGATAGTATTTCAGGTCGTAATAGCCGCCGAGCCGCCCGATGCGGCCCCAAGGCCCCGCTGGGGAAAAGCGCGCCGCCCGGCTCATCCAGGCGATGAGGGCGCGCGCCTCCTGGGCCTTGGCGAAGGCGGCGACCCGGCCGCGGGTGGAAAAGTCGATCGGGCCGCCGAAGGGCGGGGCGATAACGGGAATGTTCAGGGCCTCAAGGCGCGCCTGGCGCGCCGCGTGGGGGCGAATGGCGCATGCCTGCTCAAGCCCGTCGTCGGCCATCGCCTCGACCAGGGACAGGAAGTAGGTCTCGGCCCCGCCGTCCCCGGCCGATCCCAAGAGTTGCAGCACGCTCATCGCCATAAACCTAGCCGCTTCGCGCCCGCTTCCCAACCGGCTTGAACAGAAAGGGCGGCGACCTTATAAACCCCGCTCCTCGCGGCGCGGGGCTGGGTAGCTCAGATGGTTAGAGCGGTGGATTCATAACCCACAGGTCGGCGGTTCGATCCCGCCCCCAGCTACCAGTGCGGGACCGCCGCGGTAGGTTCGAATATCCGCACTCCCATAAACTGCAACCACCCACTCACGCTCAAATGAGTGAGCATCCCTTATCGTCCTTCGAAATATTATTTCCAGATCGCGCTGAGGCGACGCAGCAGCAGGCGTCGTTCTTCGATAGACAGCTCAGGCAGGATGCGCGCGTCGTGGGCGCTCATGCGAGCACGAGCCTGTTCAGCCAGGGCGCGGCCCGCCGACGTCGCACGCAACCCCTGCGCCCGGCCATTCGTCTGGCCAAGTTCGACCAGGCCGCGCTGAATGAGTCCCGCGGCCAAGGGCGCCATATTGGCCGGCTTGATGCCCAGCATCCGGCTCAGAACGCTTTGGGTGATGTCCGGTTGTTGGTCGATCAGATGCAGGATCGTGGCGTCGGTAACACGCAGGTCTAGTTCGACCAGGGATTGGGCCAGTTCGCGCAGCAGCACCGTCGTGGCTCGACGCAGCTGATAGCCCAGCTGACGCTCCAAGAAATTGTCTTGGTCAAAATCGGGTTTGCCCTTCGCCCTGCTCGTCATGATCCTCGAACGGCGCTGGCCGACGCCTCAACGGTGATCAAGGCGTCGAGCGCGACCGCGCCCCGCTCCTTGGGATGCACAACCACGGGATTCAGATCCACTTCCCTTATGGACGGCGTCGCTGTCAGAGCGGCGCCGAGCGCGACAATGATATCGATCACGGCTTCGATATCGAGCTGCGGCGAACCGCGAAACCCGTCCAGCAACGCCCCGCACTTAAGGCCCCGTAGTTCGGCGGCGATGGCGTCGCGGGTCAGATCCGTCGTCAGCAGCCGCACGTCGTGCAGCATCTCGGCCAGCACCCCGCCGAAGCCGACCAGGATCACCGGGCCCCAGTCCGGATCATGACGGCCGCCGATAATCAGCTCGACTCCGCCCTCGCCCATGCTCTCGACCAGGACGCCGTCCAGCGCCAGGCCGGGCCGGGCATTGGCGATGTTCTGAGCCAGGCGTCCCCAGCCCTGGACCAGGGCCGACCAATCCTTCAGCGACAGGATCACCCCGCCCGCATCGCTCTTGTGCGAGAGGTCCGCCGATTGCGCCTTGAGCGCCACAGGATAGCCCAGGTCCTCGGCAGCCGCTTGCGCCTCGGAAAGGCTGCGGACGAACCGACCGGGGGGGAACCGGACGCCCAGCGGCGCCAGGGCGGCCTTGGCTCGATATTCGGGAATGACGCCTTCGGACAGGCCGGCAACCGCCGCCCGCGTCTGCGGCGGAGCCACGGGGCGCCGGTCCACGGCGCACAATCGTTTGATCGCTCGAAGCGCCCGTTCGGCGGTAGGAAAATAAGGAACATGGGCTGCGCGCAGGGCGGCGACGATGTCCGCCGGCACTTGCGCGCCCTCGTCCAGGCCCGCGAACACCACAGGCTTAGTGTGGCGGCCGTTGGCTATCGCCGCCAGGATCGGCGGGGCCTTGACGCCTATGGTTCTGGGATCGCCTTGGATGATGCCGACGACGATCACGCCGAAACGCATGTCGCTCAGGAGGGCGGTCAGCACGCGCTCGTACAGGGCCGGATCGACCAGGCCCTGGGCGGTCAGATCGAGCGGATTGCTGACGCCGACGAACTCCGGCATCGCCGCGCGCAGCTGCGGCGAATCGGCGTCGGCCAGCGGCGGGAGGCTCAACTCCAGGTCTTCGCACAGGTCGAGGGTCAGGGCCTTGAAGGCGCCGGACTCGCCCACCACCGCGACGCCGCCCTCGGGCAAGCGTTCGCAGCGCATGGCGATCTCGCTGATGTCGCCCAGTTCTTCCAGGGTTTCGGCGAAGACGACACCGGCCCGGCGGACGAACAGTCGCATGGTCTCGTAATCGCCGGCCAAGGCTCCCGTGTGGGTCGCCGCGGAGGCGCGCGCGCCGCCGCTCTTGCCGGGATGCAGCAGCACAATGGTTTTGCCCTTTTCCCGTGCGCGGCGCGCGGCGCGCAAGAAGCGCTGCGGCTGGCGGAACTGCTCGACGATCATGGCGATGACGCGGGTCGAGGCATGCTCGACCAAGTACTCGACATAGTCCTCTACGCCCGACGCCGCCTCATTGCCGGTGGAAACGGAGAAAGACAGCTCCAGCCCCCGGCTGGCCAAGGTCACCATCAGCACCGAGGCCATGGCGCCGCTCTGCGAAACGATACCGATCTTTTCGTCGCCGGTTTGGCGCGGTGTACGGGTTTCCACGAAGGTGAGCGGAATTCCTTCGGCGAAATTGACCATGCCTAAGCAATTTGGGCCCTCCACGACCATGCCCGCCGCCTTGGCCACGGCGGCGATCGCACGCTGCTCGGCCATGCCGGCCTCCCCTCCCTCGGCGAAGCCAGAGGAGAAGATGACCACAGACCCGACCTTGCGCCGAGCCAGAGCCTTGACAACTTCCAGCACGGCCGGCTGGGGGATCGCCAGCACGGCGGCGTCCACGCCTTCGGGCAGATCATCCACTGACTTGAGGCAGGCCCGGCCGCTGATTTCGGCCCGGTTCGGGTTGATCAGGTGGATATCGCCGGCGAAACCGCTGCGCTCCAGGTTGGTCAGGAGCGAAGCCCCCAGCGCGCCGGGCGTCGCCGACGCGCCGACGATGGCGACCGAACGCGGCCGCAAAAGGCGGTCGAGATTAAGGACGGCGGCTTGGTCGTCGGCCATGATGCGATCCCCGGCCACTGTCTATCGCGCGGGTTTGGTCGGTTGGCTCTTGGACCTGTCGTAGGCGCCGAGGCCCGGCTTGTAGGCCTTGTCGTCGATGAACTGCTTGATGCCGTCCTTGCGGCCTTCGTTATCGTAGCTGTTGGCCGCCTCCTGGGCCCGGATCAGATAGTCCTGGGCGTTGTCGTAGGTCATTTCGCGCACGCGGCGGATAGCGTCCTTGGTCGCCTTGAGCGCCACGGGATTCTTCTGCAAAAGGATCTGCGCGACTTGCGAAACCCGCGCCTTCAGCCGCGCGAGCGGCACGGCCTCATTGACCAGCCCCCATTCCGCCGCGGTCTTGCCGTCGACGCTCTCGCCGGTCAGGGCGTGGTACATGGCCCGGCGGAAGGATGTCAGCTCGACCGCCACCTTGGCGGCGCCGCCGCCTGGCAGGATGCCCCAATTGATCTCGCTCAGGCCGAAATTGGCTTCCTCGGCGGCGAAGGCGAGATCGCAGGCGAACAGCGGTCCATAGCCGCCGCCAAAGCACCAGCCGTTGACCATGGCGATGGTCGGCTTCTGGAACCAGCGCAGACGCGCCCACCAACCGTAGGATTCGCGTTGGGCCCCGCGCGTGCCCTTTAGACCTTGAGCCTCGGTCTCGCGGAAGTATTCCTGCAGGTCCATCCCCGCAGTCCAGGCCGAGCCCTCCCCGGTCAGCACCAGGACCCCAATATCGTCGCGGAATTCCAGATCGTCGAGCACGCGCATCATCTGGCGATTGAGCCTGGGGCTCATGCTGTTGCGCTTGTCCGGGCGATTGAACTTCACCCAGGCCACCCCGTCCTCGACGGTGAAGGCGACGGTTTCTGTTTCGGACGGATCAATGGCCATTGGGAAATCTCCGGAGCCTCGTCGGTGAGAGGCGCAATTGCGGCGCGAATAGAATGGAACCGCGGCTGACTAAGGGCCTGTCGCCGCACTGACGTCAGAGGGGGAAGTTACCGGACCAGGCATCGCTTCCTTTCAATGATATGTTATATATCATTCCAATTGGTCCTGACAACCGCTCCGCAGGCGCGTTGCGATCGATGGCTCTGTTGCAAAATGGCAGGAGCGGGCGAGGACGGCGTTTGGCCGGCTCAAGCCGCGGCCATGAACGACTTCAAGCGGCGAGGTGACGCCCTGCGCAGGGCCAGGCCGCGCTCTGTCGATATGGCGGCGGCATCATGGGACAGGTGCGTCCGCAAACACAAACACCCGTCTCGGACGCAGCTTCAACTGCGCGCCGACGCCCAGGCCCGTGGGGCGCGACACCCGCGGCAGGTCGACCTCGAACGTCGATCCATCGGCGGCGCTGAGGTCCACGCGCACCAGGCCGCCCTGGTTGTGCACGCCGGTCACGGTGACACCCAGCCCCGGACCCTCGCCCGATAGCTCGGTCTCGTGCGGCCGGAACCACGCTGTCGTGTTGCCCGAAGCGCCCGGCGCGACCACGGCAGGGGCGGAAAAACCGTCGAAGGCGGCCAGGTCGCCCGACAGATGGCAGGGCAGACGGTTGGATTCGCCGAGGAAATCGAACACGAAGGCCGACGCCGGATGCTCGTGCAGGGCCTCGGGCGCGCCCACCTGCTCAATGCGGCCTTCCTTCAGCACCGCCACGCGGTCGGCCAGGTCCATGGCCTCTTCCTGGTCGTGGGTGACGAAGATGGTGGTGACGCCCGTCTCGTCGTGAATACGGCGCAGCCAATAGCGCAGCTCCTTGCGCACCTTGGCGTCCAGGGCGCCGAAGGGCTCGTCCAGCAGCAGCACGCGCGGCTCGATGGCCAGGGCGCGGGCCAGGGCCACGCGCTGCTGCTGGCCGCCCGATAGCTGGCGCGGATAGCGGCCACCCAGGTCCTCCAGCTGGATCAAGGCCAGGAGCTGCTTCACCCGCGCCTTGATCTCGGCCTTGCGCGGCCGCTGGGCGCGGGGCAGCACCTCCAGGCCGAAGGCGATGTTCTTGGCCACGGTCATGTGGCGAAACAGGGCGTAGGACTGGAACACCATGCCCACCCGCCGCTCGCGCGGGGTCTGGGCCAGGAAATCCTCGCTCTGCAGGAATACGGTCCCCGCGTCGGGCGTCTCCAGGCCGGCGATGATGCGCAGCAGGGTGGTCTTGCCCGATCCGGAAGGACCCAGCAGGGCCAGGAACTCGCCCGGCTCGGCGCTGATCGACACGCCCTTGAGCGCGGGAAAACGCCCGAAGCGCTTGGCCACATCCTTGACCGCCAGGCCTTGGGCCCGGCCGCCGTCCTCAGCGGCGCGCGCCGGATGCGAGCTCGCTTGAGAAACGCCACTCAAGGAGGGTCTTGACCGCGAGCGTGACGAGGGCGAGCCCTGCCAGGAGAGAGGCGACGGCGAAGGCTGCGACGAAATTGTAGTCATTGTAGAGGGCTTCCACGTGAAGGGGCATGGTGTCGGTCAGGCCGCGGATGTGACCGGACACCACCGAAACCGCGCCGAACTCGCCCATGGCGCGGGCGTTGCAGAGCAGCACGCCATAGACCAAGGCCCAGGCGATGTTGGGCAGGGTGACGCGCCAGACGATGTCGCGCCCGCCGGCGCCGAGGGTGACCGCGGCGGTCTCCTCGTCGGTCCCCTGCGCCTGCATCAGGGGGATCAGCTCGCGGGCGACGAAGGGGAAGGTGACCAGAATCGTGGCCAGGAGGATGCCGGTGTAGGTGAAGATGATGCGGACGCCGAGCTGATCGAGCAGGGGCCCGAACCAGCCATTGGCCCCGAACACCAGCACCCACACCAGGCCCGAAATGACCGGCGAGAGGGAGAACGGCAGGTCGATCAGGGTCAGCAGCAGGCCCTTGCCGGCGAACTCGAACTTGGCGATCAGCCAGGCGGCGGCCAGGCCGAACAGGGCGTTGAGCGGCACGGCGACCAGGGCCACCTGCAAGGTTAGCTTGATGGCGGCCTGGGCGTCGGGGTCCTGGAACGAGGCGAAATAGGCCGCAGCGCCCTGGCGGAAGGCTTCCACGAACACCGAGACCAGGGGCAGGAGGATGGCCAGGCCCATCCACAGGGCCGCGGCGCCCACCACCAGCCAGGCAAAGCCCTTGGGCTTTTCGGGGACCATTGTCCTCATCGGCCGCGCCTCAACAGCAAAGCCTGGCCGATATTGATGACCAGCAGGGCGGCGAAGGACAGGACCAGCATGGCCAGGCCGACGGCCGCAGCGCCGGCGTAGTCGAACTGGGACAGTTTGATCACGATCAGCAGGGGGGCGATCTCGGACCGGAGCGGCATGTTGCCGGCGATGAAGATCACCGAGCCGTACTCGCCCACCGCTCGGGCGAAGGCCAGGGAGAAGCCTGTGACCAGGGCCGGCGCGACGGCCGGGAGCACCACCGTGCGGATGCGACGCCAGCGGCCGGCGCCCAGGGTCAGCGCCGCCTCCTCAATCTCGGCGTCCAGGTCCTGCAGCACCGGCTGGACCGAACGGACGATGAAGGGCAGGCCTACCGCGATCAGGGCGACCAGCACGCCCAGCGGCGTATAGGCGACCTTCACGCCCAGCGGCGCCAAAAGGGCGCCGATCCAGCCGTTGGGGGCGTAGAGGGTGGCCAGGGCGATGCCCGCCACGGCGGTGGGCAGGGCGAAGGGCACGTCGACCATGGCGTCCAGCAGCCGCCGGCCGGGGAAGTCGTAGCGCACCAGCGCCCAGGCGGTGATCAGACCCATCACCAGGTTGACGAGCGAAGCGATGAAGGCCGCGCCGAAGCTGAGACGCAGGGCGGCCAGCACCCGCGAATCGGTCACCGTGCGCCAGAAGTCGGCCAAGCCATGCTCCCACGGACGGGCGATCAGCGCCGCCAGCGGGATCAGGACGATCAGGCTGAGATAGGCGACGGTGAAGCCGAGCGCCGGCCAGAAGCCCGGCAGGACGCTCGGCTCACGCAGCCTGGGAAGGCTTAGCGTCAGCGCCATCAGCTCGGCTTGTAGATCTGGTCGAACAGGCCGCCGTCGGCGAAGAAAGTCGCCTGGGCCTTACGCCAGCCGCCGAAGTCGGCATCGACCGAGGTCAACTGCAACTTGGGGAAATTGGCTTCGTACTTGGCGATGGTCTGGCCGTTGCGCGCCCGATAGTGGTTCTGGGCGATGATGTCCTGGGCCAGGGGGCTGTACAGGAAGTTCAGATAGGCTTCGGACACCGCGCGCGTGCCGTGCTTGTCCACGTTCTTGTCCACCACCGCCACCGGCGGCTCGGCCAGGACGGAGATAGACGGGAACACGATATCGAACTTGCCCGGAAATTCCGCCTGGGACAGGTAGGCTTCGTTCTCCCAGGCGAGCAGCACATCGCCGATGCCGCGTTCGGCGAAGGTCGTGGTGGAGCCGCGCGAGCCGGAATCCAGCACCGGCACGTGCTTGTACAGGTTGGCGATATAGGCCTTGGCCGTGTTGGCGTTCCCGCCTGGCTGCTTCAACGCCCAGGAGTAGGCGGCCAGCAGATTCCAACGCGCTCCGCCGGAGGTCTTGGGGTTGGCGGTGATCACCTGGACGCCCGGCTTGATCAGATCGCCCCAGTCGCGAATGTGCTGGGGATTGCCCTTCCTGACCAGGAACACGATGGTCGAGGTGTAGGGGGTTGAGTTGTCGGGCAGGCGAGACTGCCAATTGGGCGTGATCAGGCCACGGTCGGCGATGGCGTCGATGTCGTAAGCCAGGGCCAGCGTCACGACGTCGGCCTCCAGCCCATCGATCACCGAGCGCGCCTGGGCGCCGGAGCCGCCGTGGCTCTGGTTGATCACCAGATCCTGCCCGGTGCGCGACTTCCAGTACCGGATGAAGGCGGCGTTGATCGCCTTGTACAGCTCGCGCGTGGGATCGTAGCTGACGTTGAGCAAGGTGATGGGGCCGGCCGCCGCCTGGGCCGCGCCCCTCAACACCGCCGGCGCCGCCAGGGCCGCCGCGCCGCCCGCCGCCGCAGCGATCAGGCCACGACGGTTGAAGTTCAGTTTGGTCTCGGTCACGGCGAAAATCCCTTCCAGTCAGCCCATCCGTGACAACATTAAATATAGTCTATCGGAATAATAGGACTACAAGGATTTCTAATACGCCCAAGAGGCCTGCTGAAACGGCTCACGTCCGGAACGGGCTATGTCTTGACGAGGCCGGCCCGAGCCTTGCAAACCAGGGGCCCATCCAGCCGAAGTCGACGCCATGACCGACATCCCCGCCGACATCTATGCCGAAGAGGAGGACGTCGACGTCCACGCCCTGGCCAATCTGGGACCCCTGGCGCCGTTGGCGGGCGTCTGGGAAGGGATCAAGGGCCTGGACGTCAATCCCTATTACGAGGGCGAGCGGCGCCAACCCTATGTGGAAACCATCACCCTGGAGCCGATCGACCCCCAGTCCAACGGGCCGCAGCTCCTCTACGGGCTGCGCTACCACCTGCATATCGTCAAGCCGGGTGAGGTGGAGACCTATCACGACCAGGTGGGCTACTGGCTGTGGGAGCCCGCCACGGGGACCCTCTTCCACTCCCTGACCATTCCGCGCGCGCAGATCGTGCTGGCCATGGGCCACGCCGAGGCGGACGCCAAGAGCTTCGAGGTGCGTGCAGAACGGGGCTCGACCACCAACGGCATCTGCTCCGGACCGTTCCTGGACGAGGCCTTCCGGACCGACAGTTTCATGATCAGGGTCACCGTCAACGCGGACGGGACCTGGTCCTATTTCGAGGACACGGTGATGACCGTGAAAGGCCGCGCCGAGCCCTTCCACCATACCGACCGCAACACCCTGCGTCGGGTGGCGCCGCCCACGCCCAACCCGCTGGCGGAGGCGGATCAGTAGTAGCGCGGAATAGGCCCCAGCTGCGGTGTCTGGTCGGGCAGGTCGACGAACAACTCGTCCACATAGCACCAGCCCCAGCCCTCGGGCGGATCGTACCCCTCGATGATCGGATGGCCCGCAGCGTGGAAATGCTTAGTCGCGTGCCGGTTGGGCGAGTCATCGCAGCAACCCACATGGCCGCAGGCGCGGCACAGGCGAAGGTGCAGCCAGGGTGAGCCGATCTTGAGGCAGTCCTCGCAGCCACGCGCGCTGGGCGTCACCGTGTGAATGCTCTTATGATGACCGCAGCCGTCCTCGCTCATGTCGCTGCCTCCTGGGCCACCTCTTGGGCCGCCAACACCTGATGGATGCTCGCCACGACCTGCGCCCCCTCGCCCACCGCCGCGGCCACGCGCTTGGTCGAGCCCCAGCGCACATCGCCGACGGCAAAGACGCCCGGCACGCTCGTCTCCAGAGGGAAAGGTGCGCGGCCGAAGGCGGCCCAGGGCGGCGCCGTTTGGGGTCTTCCGGTGCAGACGAAGCCCTTGTCGTCCAGAGCCACCGGGCAGGTGCTCAGCCAGTCGGTATTGGGATCAGCCCCGATGAACAGGAACAGATGGCGGAGCGGCGTGGTCCAGGTCTCACCGGTGTCCCTGTGATGAAACACGGCCCCCGACAGGGCGCCGGACGCATCCCCTTCCAAACCCTTGACCTCGGTGCGGCGGTGCAATTCCACATTGGGCAAGGCGTTGATCCGATCGATCAGATAGCGAGACATGGTGGCCTCAAGACCCGGGCCGCGCACCACCAGATGCAGGCGGCTCACCTTCGGCGCCAGATAGACCACCGCCTGGCCCGCCGAATTGCCGCCGCCGATAAGGGCGATCTCCTGGTTCTCGCATAGCTGCATCTCTATCGGCGAGGCCCAGTACGACACCTGCCCTTCGAAGCGGTCGAGGTTCTCGATCTCGGCCGACCGGTAGCGGGCGCCCGACGCGATCACCACCGCGCGGGCGCGGACCCTGGCCTCGCCGCCGAGGGACAGGGTGAACAGATCGCCGGGCTTGCGCCCTTCGCCGCCGCAATCAAGTTGCTCGACCGTGACCGGAATGGCGATCTCGGCCCCGAACTTCTGGGCCTGGGTGAAGGCGCGGGCGGTGAGCGCAAGACCGGAAATGCCTGTGGGAAAGCCCAGATAGTTCTCGATCCTGGCCGAGGCTCCGGCCTGGCCGCCGAAGGCGCGGGAATCCAGCACCAGCACCGACAGGCCTTCGGAGGCCGCGTAGACCGCCGTGGCCAGGCCGGCCGGACCGGCGCCCACCACCGCCACGTCGAACACCTTGTCCGGATCCAGTTCCGGCGTGATGCCGAGGCAGGCGCCGATCTCCGCGTCGGAGGGGTGCTTGAGCACCGCACCGTTGGGGCACAGCACGATGGGCATGTCTTCCTCGTGCAGCCCCAGTTGCCGGACGGCGGCCTCGCCGTCCGCCCCGTCCCGGGCGTCAAGCACCGCATAGGGATGGCCATTGCGGCGCAGGAAGCCCTCAATGCGCACCAGGGCCGCCTCGCCCGTGCGACCCACCAGCACCGAACCGGCGCCGCCGTCAGTGATCAGCGCCATGCGACGCAGGATCAAGGCGCGCATGACGATCTCGCCCACCTCGGCCGAGCCGACGATGAGGGCGCGCAGATGCGGCGCATCGAAGGTCAGAACCTCCACGCCGTCCGCCCCCGCGCGCCCCTCGGCCAAGGACGACCGCCCGGCCAACTGGCTCGTCTCGCCGCTGATCTGACCCGGCCCGTGGACGGTCACAGGCGTTTCGCGTCCGACGCCGTCCCGCCGCAGCACGTCGATCTGGCCGCTGAGCACCAGATAGGCGGGGGCGTTACGCTGGCCCACGGCGTAGAGCACTTCGCCGGGCGCGAAACGGCTGGGTTCGCCCACCGCAAAGCGGCGGGCGGCGGCGATCTGGACGGCGTTCAGAACCGGAAAAACCTGGTCGCGGCGGGTGTCGATGACGCTCAAGGCTTAGCCTGTGTGGCGCTATGCGGGGCCCCATATCCGGATGCCTTGCCGGCGTTTGCAACTGGAATCGTCACCCGCGAGGTCTCGCGCGGGGCGCATGCCCACAGCGACGTTCAAACCGGTCTATCGCCGGGGCCAGCTCGCCTGCCTTTGGCCATTGAACCTTGGTCGTCGCCGCGCGTTTGGTCTAGCGCCAAGCCAGCCAAATGGCCTATGTCGAAATCGCGGCTTGCCGCGTGGAGGAATTGACCGTGAAGCTTCGCTTGCTTGGCTTGGTATCCGCCTTGGTGCTTGCCGGCTGCGAAACCACCGCTCCACCGCCTCCCCCGCCTCCCCCGCCGCCGCCGCGGGCCGAAATGGTCATCCAAGCGCCCTATCGCGCTGAAGATTTTGCCTGGGCCACCGCCATTGGCTCAGGCCGGATTCATGGAACCACCGCGCCCGGCCGTAGCTGCGCCGGAAATTCGGTCGGCCTGACGCCGGACACGCCCTATTCGCGCGAACGGATTCGCGCCCTGTACGGCTCGATTGAAGCGGCCAGCGAACCGGTCGAGCGCGTGCGCAGTCGGGTGATCGCCAACGACAACCCCGATATGCGCCGCTTCGTGCGGGCCGCCCGCTGCGACGCCAGCGGCGCCTTCGCCTTCGAGGGCCTGCCGGCCGGCCGCTTCTTCGTGATCGCCGAGGTCGCCGACCCGGGCGGCCCGCGCGTGGTGATGCGCCACGTGGCCACTCATGCGGGCCTGCTCGTAATCCTGCCCCTGACGACGCCCAAGCCAGAACAACCCATCCGGCCCTAGCCCCTCGAAGCCTTCAAAGCCGTTGGACTTCAGTCCAAAATTCAGCTGATCGCAGCTCGCTCAAGCGTCTCCACGCTCGCCAGCAGGCGCTCCATGGCGCCGTCGCGCACCCCGTCCTCGCGCAGATGACCGATCAGGTCGCGCAGATAATCGACGTTACGGCCCGAAAGACCCGAAGAGTGGGCGATCAGCCGCGCCTGAGCCTCCGGGTCAAGCCGGCCCGCCCATTGCGGATGGGTTCTGTCCGATAGAAAGGCCAGGGCCTTGACACGCCGCCCGTCGATCAGACGCACATGGAGCCATGACTCCACATAGGTTTCAGTCGGCTGCTCACGCTCCAGCAGATAGGCGTAGGTCGCCGCCCAATCGGCCTGCCCCACGCGGTAGGCGACACCGCGCGTCGAGCCGCCCGGCGCCAGGCCCAGCACCAAGCCCGGCTGGGCGGGCGTGCCGCGATGATGCACCGAATAGATGCAGAAGGCCCGCCGTCGCCCATGGAGCGTCGCCCCGGCTCGTTCTACATAGGCGAAGCCCGGCCGCCACATCAGCGACCCATAGCCGAACACCCACCGGCCTTCCTCGCCGTCACCCGTCACGCCTTCGCCCCTTCAATGGCCCAGACCATGCCCGATCCCGACGCCTCTCGTAAACCGGTCCATAGTCCAGGCCATAGTTCAGCTAGGCCTCGGCCGCGACGCCTATGGCTATTTCTGCCCTATATCGCCGTGGCGGTCCTGGCGGCAGCCGGCGCATTCGGCTGGCTCAAGGCGAAGGTCGAGCTGCAGGCTGGGCTGGACCGTCGGGCGCAGGCGCTGCGGGCCGAGGGCTACGTCCTGTCCTGGACCGCCGAACGTATCGACGGCTTTCCGTTCCGACTGGACCTGACGCTGGATCAGCCGCGATTTGCCGATCGCACCGGCTGGGCCCTGGCCGCACCCCAAATCAAGGGCGAAGCCTACGCCTATGCGCCCGACCGCTGGATTTTCGTTGCGCCCCAAGGTTTTGCCCTGACGCGGCCGGGCAAGGGAACGCTGCAGGCCACAGGGCAGGCTATCCGGGCCAGCGTCTCGGGCCTGGGTTCGGCCACACCGCGCCTGTCCTTCCAGGGAATCAAGTTGACCTTCACCCCCAGCCCGAGCTCGGCCCCGCCGCTGGTGGCCTCGGCCGATCTGCTGGAGATGCATCTTCAACCGGGCCCGGACGACCAGGCGGCGCTTCTGGTGAAGCTGGATGGCGGCCGCTCGCTTACCGGCGCCAACAATGCCCTGCAGATCCTGTGGCATTCACGCCTGAGCCGGCTGAGCCAGATTTCCGGGCCGGACTGGCCCTCGGCGGTGCGCCATTGGATTTCCGCCGGCGGCGTGCTGAGCGTGGACCAAGCCGAGCTGGACCTGGGCGGTCTCAAGCTCAACGCCATGCCCACGCCCCTGACCGTCGGCATGGATGGACATCTTCAAGGTGCTCTGGCGGTTAGCGTCGCCCCAGGCAAACGAACGGCGATGCTCAATTTCCAGAACGGGCTGACCACCCTCGGTCCAGTGGTTCTGGGCCCCGCGCCCCGTGTCTTTTGACCGTGAGGTTGCACGCCCAGCGCCAAGGGTTATGGTCCGCCGCTTCTTTCGGGGAAGACCATGGACGAGCCTGAGCCGCTGTCGCTGGAGGTTGTACGCAGCCGGATCGACGAGATCGACGCGGCCCTGCTGGCCCTGATCGACGAGCGCGCCGACCTGGCGCGCACCGTGGTCGCGGCCAAGAGGGCCGCCGGCGAGGGACACGCCTTTGCCTTGCGGCCTGCGCGCGAGGCGCAGATCCTGCGCCGGTTGCTCAGCCTGCGCACCGCCGCCTCGCCCCAGCTTCTGGTGTGCCTTTGGCGTCAGATCATGGCGGAGAACCTGTCGAGGCAGGGCCCCTACCATCTGTCGGTCTGGGGCGGGCGCGAGAACCCACGCCTGACCGAGCTGACCCGCCTGCGCTTCGGCGGCGCACCGTCATTGAAGCTCGCGGCAGACCCGGCCGAAGCGCTCGCGGCCGCCAAGACTCCGGGCGGAGTCGGCGTGCTGGCCCTGACGCCGGGCGCCGCCTGGTGGGGCCGACTGCTGGCCGAGCCGGACCTCAAGGTGTTCGCCGCCCTGCCCGATCTGCTGCGCCAAGGGCCGCGCACGGCCCTGGCGGTCGCGGCGGTCGAGGTCGAACCGTCCGGAGGCGACGAGACCTACTGGGTCACCGATTGCGCCCTGCCCGCGGCCAAGATCGTGGAAACTCTGGGCCGCGACGGTTTGGCGGCGGAGCTCATGACTCACGGCAGCGGACTGAAGCTGTTCAGCCTGGCCGGCTTCGTGCAGGACCAGGACGCCCGCCTGGCCCGCGCGCCCGGCGATCTGAAGGGCGTGATTGGGGCTGCAACCACGCCCTTCGACGTGTAAGCGGATACCATGACCGCCCACACGCCGACCCCGAAAGCGCCGATCAAGGACAAACCCCAGCCGAAGCCCGGCATCCTGGACATCGCCGCCTATGTCCCGGGCAAGTCCAGGGTGGAGCGGCCCGACGTCGTTCCGGTCAAGCTGTCGTCCAACGAAAACATTCTGGGCTGCAGCCCCGCAGCCAAGGCGGCCTATCTAGCCGCCGCCGAGCGCCTGGCGCTTTATCCGGATTCCACCGCCCGTATCCTGCGCGAGGCCATCGCCGAGCATTTCCGACTGGAGCCGGAACGCCTGGTGTTCGGCTGCGGGTCGGACGAGATTTTCGCCCTGCTCAACCAGACCTACCTGGAGCCCGGCGACAACATCGTCATGGGCCAGTACGGCTTCGCCGCCTACGCCATCGGCGCCCGGGCGTGTCAGGCGAAGGTGCGCTACGCCGACGAGCCGGGCCTGACGACCCACGTCGACAATATGCTGGCCCAGGTGGATGAGCGCACCAAGCTGGTGTTCCTAGCCAACCCGTCCAACCCCACCGGCGCCTTCATCGGCGAGGCGGAGATCTCCCGC
>Ga0182016_10004257_pt1 | contig 15941 bp, 13 predicted proteins | sample 712S2MmetaG_FD_120491 | JGI IMG/M metagenome (GOLD analysis project Ga0182016, IMG submission 120491) | Permafrost microbial communities from Stordalen Mire, Sweden - 712S2M metaG | ecosystem: Environmental > Terrestrial > Soil > Wetlands > Permafrost | place: Sweden: Stordalen | collected...
CCCCGCTATGCACAACGCCCCATCCACGAGCGTGCCCATGAGCGCCGCCCACCCCGCCAGGACCGATACCCCGCAGGACACGGTCACGCCCGACCAGGCCCAGCGCGATGCGAGTGACCGCGTCTGGGGCACGGGAGGCCTGCTTCGCCGCTACGGCGGCCGCAAGCTGCGGCCGGCCGAGACGGTGCTGTTTGACAGACATCGCGAAGCGCTGTCGGGGACGGTGCTCGAACTCGGCTGCGGCGGCGGGAGGCTCACATCGCATCTGGTCGGCCTCTCAGATTCCGTCACGGGCGTCGACCTCGCCTCAGCGATGGTCGCGCATTGCCGTCGCGCATATCCGCAGGCGAGCTTTCGCCAGGGTGACCTGCGCGACCTCTCGGCGTTCGAGAGCGAAAGCTGGGACGCGATCGTGGCCGGCTTCGCGGTGATCGACGTGCTGAGCGATGAGGAGCGACAGACGTTCTTCGATGAGGCGCATCGTCTGGTGCGGCCGTCGGGACTGCTGATCTTCTCCTCGCACAACTTCTCCTGCGCGCCGCTGCTGCGAGGGCCGCTGCGCAGCATCAACGCGACCAACCCGGTGAGCTTCGCGAGCCAGGTTCTGCGCCTGCCGCGCAGCATGCGCAACCGCCGGCGCCTCTTGCCGTTCCAGCAGGTCTGCGCCGATCACGCCATCCTCAACGATCCCGCGCACGATTTCTCGCTGCTGCACTACTACATCACGCGCGACGAGCAGGACCGCCAACTTGCCCGCCACGGGTTCGAGCTGCGCGAATGCCTCAGGCTGGACGGCGAGCCGGTCGGCCCGGGGGATCCGGCTGAAGGCTGGGACGAGCTCCACTACGCCGCAACTCGCTCGCAACCTGCCGGCGCGGGGAAATGATCGCGCTTGCTCGGACATCGCGCTGCGGCCTGGTCGCACCCGCGGGCGCACTCCGGGTCGGCATCGACCTGATGTCCGTCGAGGCGGTGGAGGAGTCAATCCGCGTCCACGCCGGGCGCTATCTTAGGCGCGTGTACACAAGCCGCGAGCTGCGCGACTGCGCCAACTCGGCCGGAGCGCCAGATGCCCGGCGGCTCGCTGCCCGTTTCGCTGCGAAGGAGGCTGCGCTGAAGGTGCTTCGCGCCGGCGACGAGGCCGTCCCGTGGCAGTCCATCGGCGTGCGCGCCGATCGTTTCGGCAGGCCAACGCTTGAGCTCACGGGGCCTGCCGGAGAGCTGGCGGCGCGACGTGGTCTGGAGGCGCTCGACGTGAGCCTCACCCACGAAGGCCAACTTGCCGCCGCAGTCGTGGTGGCGCGGGTGCGTGGCGAGCGTTGAACGCAGACACCCGCACCGTGATCCGCAACGTGCTGCGCGAGCACGCTCGTCTGCCGGTCGACGTCGACACCCTCGGCGACGACGCGGACCTGTTCGCTGCCGGCATGACCTCTCACGCCAGCGTCAACCTGATGCTGGCGCTCGAGGATGCCTTCGATGTCGAGTTCCCCGACCGCATGCTCACACGCGGGGTGTTCGACAGCGTTTCATCGATCGCCGCCGCGATCGACGAGCTGTCCGGCGACGGCGAGCCGTCGGCCGCGGGCGGTGGCGCATGATCTGTGGCGAGCGCCGATGAGCGTCCCGGTGGACTCCGAACGAGCCCTGCTGGAGGCCGTGCGCCGCATCGCCGACGAGGTGGCCGGGCCCGCCGCCGACGACGTCGACCGCAACGCGCGCTTCCCGTCTGAGGCGCTCGAGGCGCTGCGTGGAGCCGGCGCGCTGTCCGCCGCGGTGCCTGAGGGGCTGGGCGGCGAGGGCGCGTCGCTGGACACGGTGGCGCGGTGCTGTTTCGAGCTCGGACGCCGATGCTCAGCGACAGCGATGGTCTTTGCGATGCACCAGATTCAGGTGCTGACGATCGCTCGCCACCTCGACGGTGCGCCGTGGTTCGAGGCGTACCTGCGCGAGCTCCATCAGGAGCAGCGACTGATCGCATCGGTGACCTCGGAGGTCGGCACCGGCGGCGACATGAGCCGCTCCATCGCGGCAGCGACGCCCGAGGGGGATGGCGAGCTGAGCTTTGAGAAGCAGGCCCCCACGGTCAGCTACGGCCTCCACGCCGACGACCTGCTGACAACGCTCCGGCGGACACCCGACGCCGAGGCCGGCGACCAGGTGCTGGCATTGACGAAGTCCGGCCAGGCCGAGCTCGAGCCGGCCGGAGTCTGGGACACGCTCGGGATGCGCGGGACATGTTCGCCCGGCTTCGTCGTCCGCGCCCGCTTCGCCTCCGAACAGGTGCTGGCGGCGCCGTTCGCCGAGGTCATGAACCAGTCGATGGTGCCGCTGTCTCACATCCTCTGGTCGCACGTGTGGCTGGGGATCGCAAGCGACGCGTTCGAGCGCGCCCGGGCGTTTCTGCGCGCCAGCGCCCGCCGGCGCCCGGGCGAGCCGCTGCCCGCCGCTGCCCGTCTCTCGCACGTGATGGCCGAGCTGACGCTGCTGCGCGGCGAGGTCTCGCAGGCGCTGCACGATTTCCAAACCGACGACGCCGACGACCGCTCGCGCCTGATGACGATGGCGAGCGTGCTTCGGTTCAACAACCTCAAGCTCGCGGCCTCCGAGCACGCCCCGAGCGTGTGCGCCGGGGCGCTCGAGGTGGTGGGAATCGTCGGCTACCGCAACGACACGCCCCACAGCGTCGGGCGTCACCTGCGCGACGCGCTGTCGGCTCGCCTGATGGTCGCGAATGAGCGCCTTCACGCCACCGACGCGGCGCTGCTGCTGATCGCCAAGGAGCCCTGATGCCCGAGGTTCGTCAGGCCAGCGCCGACCAGGCGGCCTTCCGCGACGAGCTGATCGAGCACGGGCTGTTCATCGCCAGCGGTGTCCCTGGCCTCTACGGCCGGGGCGCGACGTTCGAGGACATCCGCAACCGCGTCGACGCCAGGATCACCGCCGCAGCGCAGGTGGATGCACCTGAGCTCATGCGGTTCCCGCCGCTTTTGCCACGCCGCCAGATCGAGACGATCGGCTACCTGCATTCATTCCCGCACCTCGCGGGCTCGGTCTTCGCGTTCGAGGGCGGGGAGGAGGAGGCCCAGGCTCAGGGGGAGCGGGCTGACCGCCACGAGGACTGGAGTGAGTTCCAGCAGATGACGGCGCTCGCGCTCGTGCCGGCGGCGTGCTACCCGGTCTATCCGGCGGTCGCCGCGCGGGGGCCGCTACCGGCGGGCGGCGCGGTCGTCGACGCCGGCGGTGCCTGGGTCTTCCGGCACGAGCCGTCTGAGGATCCGGCACGCCTGCAGATGTTTCACCAGCGCGAGATCGTCCGCCTGGGCGCGCCGGAGGAGGTTCGCGAGTGGCGCGACGGCTGGAGCGAACGGGGACTCGCGTTGCTTCGCTCGCTCGGGCTGGATGCGAACCGCGACCGCGCGACCGACCCGTTCTTCGGGCGCGGCGGGCGCATGCTCGCGGCCAACCAGCGAAGCCAGGAGCTCAAGCTCGAGTTGCTCGTGACGATCGCCGGAGAGGAACCGACCGCCGTCGCTTCGTTCAACTACCACCAGGATCACTTCGCATCGATCTACGAGCTCACGCTCGCTGACGGCGCCGGCGCCCACACCGCTTGCCTGGGCTTCGGGCAGGAGCGGATCGTGCTTGCGCTGCTGCGCACGCACGGCCTCGACCCGACCTCGTGGCCTGCGGAGGTGCGGCGGGAGCTGTGGGAAGCATGAGCGCGACCCGCACCGGTACATATCGCAGCCTCTTCGGTCTCGACGCCGCCGGCTACCGGCCGCACGCCGTGCATGACAGCGGCCGGACCTACATGGAGACCAACTGCTACACGGACATCATCATCGAGCTTCTCCACGGCCGCGGCGACGAGCCGCTGGCGGCGCTGGGCTGCCTGGTCCGAACCGACTTCGAGGGTGACCAGTGGACCTTCTTCAAGCCGCCGCCGGAGGATCTCGAATCGCTGTTCGGCATCGACGTCCACGAGATGCAGCCCTACCGCCCGCTGCCGCTGCAGATCGCCCAGCAGATCGACAACGGCCGCACGATCATCGTCGAGCTCGACTCGTGGTACCTGCCGGACACCGCGGCGACCAGCTACCGCACCGAGCACGTCAAGAGCTCGGTCGTGGCCGAGGCGATCGACCTCGAACGCGGCTGGCTGCGCTACTTCCACGGCGCCGGCCTCTACGAGCTCGACGGCGAGGACTATGCGGGCATCTTCCGGCTGGCGGGCGAACCGTCACCGGAGATCCTCCCGCCCTACACCGAGCTGGTGCGCTTCGACGCTGGACCGCGGCTGCGGGGAAGCGAGCTGCGTGAGGCTGGGCGCACCTCGCTGCGACGCCACCTCGCCCACCGCCCGTCCAGCGATCCCTTCGAACGCTTCGGTCAAGCGCTCGCGCTTGACCTGCCGGTCCTCCTCGAAGCGGGCCCAGAGGCCTACCACGCCTACGCGTTTGCCACCGTACGGATGGTCGGTGCAGCGTTCGAGCTGGCCGCCACGCAGGCGGACTGGCTGCTCGGCACCGGCGCGGCGGCCGCCACCGCACCGATGCTCACGATCGTCGAGGGCTGCAAGGTGCTCGGCTTCCGCCTGGCTCGCCGGCGCGAGTTCGACCCCGCGCCGATCGTCGCCTCGCTCAGCGACGCGTGGAAGCAGGCGATCGCGGCGCTCGAGGAGGTCGTCGGATAACCGCCGAGCACGCCGGAGCAGCAAGCGTGGCATACACATCTCGAGGTGCCGTGCAGGGGCATGTGCGCGAGGAGTTGCGTGACGGCTGGGAGGCGACGGACACCGAGCCGGGGGCTTGCGCGGACGCCGCCCCGCACGGCCTTGATCGGCTCGACTGGCGCCCGGCTCTCGTTCCCGGCGGCGCCGCCGACGTTCTCGCGGCGGCCGGCATGCCGGCCGCGGAGATCGCAGCCTCGGCGCTCGACGGGCGCGACTGGTGGTTTCGCTGCGCCATCGTCGTTGCGCCGCCGGAGCCGGGCGAGCGGCTCGTGCTTTTGCTCGAAGGACTCGCAACCGTCGCCGAGGTCTATCTGAACGGCGCCAAGATCCACAGCAGCGACTCGATGTTCGCGCGGTCCGCCGTGGATGTGACGTCGCTGCTCGCGGCGCGCAACGAACTGGCGATCTGCTGCCGGGCGCTCAGTCCGCTGCTAGCGCTCAGTCGCCGGCCGCGGGCGCGCTGGCGCACGAGACTCGTCAGTGAGGGCGGCCTGCGCTTCTTCCGCACGATGCTGCTCGGACGCGCACCGGGCTTTGCGCCCGGCCCTGCGGTCGTCGGCCCGTGGCGGCCGGTTGCGCTCGAGCGACGTCGGCGCCTCGAGCTGACGGCGCTCGCGCTTCGGCCTCGCATCGCCGGCAACGACGGCGTGCTCGGCTTGGCGGTCCGCCTACGCGCGCTCGGGGAGCCCGCGCCCGAGCGCGTGGTCGCCGAACTCGAGGGTCCCGCCGGGAGCCATCGCGCGGAGTTCGAGCTGGAGGCGGACGGAGACGAGCTGGCTGGGGGCGGTGAGCTCGCCGTCCCGGCGGTCGCGCGGTGGTGGCCGCACACGCACGGCGAGCCCAGCCTGTACCGGCTCGCGCTTCTGGTGGTGGGTGGCGGCGAGACGCTGCGGATCGACTGTGGGCACGTCGGCTTTCGCGAGCTCGGCGGGTGCGAGCAGCTCGACGCGGACGGGCTCGCGTTGACGATCAACGGCGTCGCCACCTTCGCCCGCGGCGCGGTGTGGACGCCGCTTGAGGCGAGCGGCCCGCCCCCGTCGAGGGGACAGCTGCGCTCGTTGCTCGAGACGATGCGCGACGCCGGGATGAACCTGGTGCGGATACCGGGAACCGCGGCTTATGAGTCGCTCGCCTTCCACGAGTTGTGTGACGAGCTGGGCATCCTGGTCTGGCAGGACTTCATGTTCGCGAACCTCGACTACCCGGAGTCCGACCCGGACTTCATGGCCGCCGTCGCGCGCGAGGGCCGCCAGGTGCTCGGCGACCTTGGCGGGCGCCCGAGTCTCGCCGTGATCTGCGGGTCAAGCGAGGTCGCACAGCAGGTTGCGATGCTCGGGCTGGACCCGGCGCTCGTCGACGGGCCGCTGTACGGAGAGCTGCTTCCGGGCCTCGTGCGGGACTCCGGGGTGGACGCCGTCTGGGTGCCCTCCGCGCCGTGGGGAGGAGCGCTTCCCTTCCGCCCCGATCGGGGCGTCGCCAACTACTACGGCGTCGGCGGCTACCGCCGGGGATTCGATGACGTGCGCCGTTCGCAGGTTCGCTTCGCGGCGGAATGCCTGGCGCTCGCCAACGTGCCCGACCAGCCCACGCTCGACGAGCTCGCCGCGGGAGCGCCGGGTCCCGTCGCGGTGCACGACCCGCGCTGGAAGGCCGGTGTCCCGCGCGACGTCGGCGTCGGCTGGGACTTCGACGACGTGCGCGACCACTATCTCGCGCTGCTGTTCGACGTCGATCCTTCCGAGCTGCGGCGCAGCGACCACGAGCGCTACCTCGAGCTCTCGCGCGCGGTCAGCGGCGAGGTGATGTCCGAGGTGTTCGGCGAATGGCGCCGCGCCGCCTCCCCCTGCGCGGGCGGGCTCGTCCTGTGGCTGCGCGACCTGCGCCCGGGTGCGGGTTGGGGCGTGCTCGATCATCGTGGCGAGCCGAAGGTCGCCTACCACCACCTGCGTCGCCTGCTCGCGCCGCTTGCCGTGTGGAGCACCGACGAGGGTCTGCGCGGAATCGCAGTTCACGTGGCCAACGACACGGCGCAGACGGTGCGCGCCCGGCTGCGGGTGTCGCTCTACAGCGACTTCGAGGTGGCGGCCGGAGAGGTCACGCGCGAGCTCGAGCTTGCGCCGCACAGTGGCGTGGCGCACGATATCGAGGAGCTGCTGGGCCGCTTCGTGGACGTGTCGTGGGCCTACCGCTTCGGTCCCGTGGCCCAGGATGTCGTCGTCTGCAGCCTCGAACGCGACGGCGAGGCCGGCGTCGAGTTGCTCTCGCAATGCTTCCGGCTGCCTGGCGGGCGCGTCTGTGGGCGCGACACGGCGTCGCGACTGGGGCTGCGGGCGACGCTGCGCCGCCGCGGTGAGCGCGCGGAGTTGACCGTCGGCGCACAGCGCTTCGTCTACGGTGTGCGGGTGCGCCTTCCCGGCTTCAAGGCCGCCGATGACGCGTTCTCGATCGAGCCAGGCGGCGAGCGCCACATAGCGCTGACGGCGCTCTCCGGTGAGCACCGGGGCGGTGAAGGGGTGATAACAGCGCTCAACCTCGCCGGGCGCGTGCCGATCATAGTGAGTGAGGACTGATGACCGAAGTGCTTCCAGACGCCCTGCACGCATGGCCGCTCGCCGCTCGGGGGCGTCCCTTCTATCTCGCGACGGCGCCGGACGCCGTCTTCGCAATGCTGCACGCACCGCTGGAGGCGACGCGCTCGGACACCGGCGTCATCCTCTGCTCGCCGTTCGGCTGGGACGAGCTCAGCGCCCATCGCAGCCTGCGCTGCTGGGCGGGGGCGCTCGCGGAGGCGGGCCACACCGCGCTGCGGTTCGATCTGCCGGGGAGCGGCGACAGCGCCGGCTCGCCGCGGGAGCCGGGGCGGCTCGAAGCCTGGACCGCTTCCGTGGATGCAGCGGTGGCGTCGATGCGGGCCACCGAAGGATGCGAGCGGATTGTCGCGATCGGCATCGGGCTGGGCGGCCTCGTCGCCGCCAACGCACTCGCGCTCGGCGCGCCGATCGACGACCTGGTGCTCTGGGGGGTGCAGTCGCGTGGAGCGGTCTTCATGCGCGAACTGCAGGCGTTCGCGCGGATTCTCTACGCCGAGGGCATTCACCTCAGCGCCGCGAAAGAGACACCGCCTGAGCCGGCGGACAGTGACGTCCTCGACGAGGGGGCGGTGAACGCCTCCGGCTTCCTCCTGACGGCCGAGACCGTTGCCGCCCTCGCCGCGCTCGACCTGAGCAAGCTTGCGGTGCCCGACGCGCCGTCACGGAGGATCCTGCTGCTGCGGCGCGATTCGAGCGAAGTCGACAAGCGGTTGCGGGAGCACTACGAGCAAAGCGGCGCCGAGGTGACGGTCGCCGACGGTCCCGGCTACGGAACGCTGATGGTCGATCCGCAGTTCTCAAAGACGCCCTGGGACACGTTCGCCTACACGGCAGAGTGGATCGCCCACGGCGCCGCCGGAGCGCCGCCGGCGCCGGCCGCTGCGCTGGCGCCGCCGCGGCGCACCGCCGAGGTCGAGCTGACGATCGGCGACGCCGCGATTCGCGAGACGCCGTTCGAGGTCGACTTCGGCGGCGAGCTGCTCAGCGGCGTGCTGACGGAGCCGCTCGGCTCGGCCGAAGGCGTGCTCTGCGCGATCCTGCTCAACGCCGGCGCGGTGCGGCGGATCGGCCATCACCGCATGTGGGTGGAGGTCGCCCGTCGCTGGGCGGCTCGAGGCGTACCGACGCTGCGGCTCGACGTGGTGGGCGTCGGCGACTCCGACGGCGTCGAGGGACAGTACTCCCCGCGCACCTCGTTTCAGCGGCACGAGTTTGCCACGCAGGTGATTGCAGCATGTGACGAGCTCGAGCGGCGCGGGCTGCCGCCCCGGTTCATTGTCGGTGGCCTGTGTTCGGGCGGCTATTGGGGGCTGCACGCCGCGCTGGCCGACGACCGCATTCGCGGACTGCTGCTCGTGAACCTGCTCGCGTTCTTCTGGAGCGACGACTGGGGCGCGATGCGCGACGCGCGGCGCACCCGCGCGCTGCTGCACGAACGCGATATCGGCACGATCGCCCGCATCGTCGCAACCGATCGCTGGCGGATGGCGAGGATGGCGCGCGTGCTGGTGGCGCGCGCGCGTGCCGGTCGCGCCGGCGGCGAGGGCGACGGGCCGGAGGCCGGCATCGTCGCGGCCCTCGATCAGCTCGCGGAGCATGACATCGAGACGCTGCTTCTGCTCTCACTGGGCGAGCCGCTTTACGACGACTTTGTCGCCTACGGACTGCTTGAGCGCCTCGATGAATGGCCGAACCTGCACCTCGAGCGCATACCGAGCGCTGAGCACGTGTTCCGCTCCGCCTGGTCGCAGATCTACATCCACAACGCGCTGGACGACGCGTTGTCGCGCACTCTGGGTGAGAAAAGCCGCCGATCGGCCCTCGACTGACACTCGGCGGCAGCCGGTTCGGCTCCACCAACCCAGCGGGTACTGTGTCGATCATGTCCGAGTCGAGCTTGGAAACAGACGCGATCTCAGTGATTGTCTGCACCCACACGCTCGAGCGTTGGGAGTATCTGCGCGCCGCGCTGCACTCGGTGCGCGCGCAGACGCTGGCGCCGGCGGAGACGATCGTCGTGGTCGACGGGGACGCGGAGCTCGAATGCCGCGCGCGCGGGGAATTCGACGGCGTCCAGGTCCTGCGAAACGTCCACGACCCCGGCCTCTCGGGCGGGCGCCAAAGCGGTGCCGAGCGCGCCCGAGGATCGATCCTTGCCTTTCTCGACGACGACGCGGTGGCCGACACCGACTGGCTCGAGCGGCTCGCCGAGGTGTATGCGGATCCGCTGGTACTGGGCGTTGGTGGTGCGATCGATCCCGCCTGGGAGCAGCCGCCTCCGCGGTGGTTCCCAGCGGAGTTCAACTGGGTGATCGGCTGCAGCTACGAGGGCATGCCCGCAAGCGCGCAGCGGGTTCGCAACGTCATCGGGGCGAACATGTCGATGCGCGCAACGGTGCTCGCGCAGGCGGGTGCGTTCGACTCGCGGCTGGGTCGCGCGAAGGGGGCAAAGGCGCTCTCCGGCAGCGCCGAGGAGACCGAGTTGTGCATCCGTGCGGCGCGCGCGCATCCGGGCCATTACTGGATCTATGAGCCGCGGGCGCGGGTCGTGCACTCGGTGCCGCCACAGCGCGGCACGTGGCGCTACTTCGTCCGCCGCTGTGTGGTTGAGGGGACCGCGAAGGCGGTGCTTTCGGGCATCGCCGGCACGCAGGATGGCCTGAGCTCCGAGCGCAGTTACGTTCGCTCGGTTCTCCCTCGCGCAGTTGTTCGCGATCTCGCGAGCGCGGCGCGCGGCCGTCCGGACGGTCTCGCACGCGCGTCGGCGATCACGGCGGGGCTGGCGATCACCGCTGCCGCCTACGGCCGCGGCCGCTGGGCGCTGTCCAGTCGCTCGCGGCGACCGGCCGGGGACCCGGGGGCGCCGGAGCAGGGCCCGCCGGCGGCCGGTGGCGATCACGGACACACGCCGGCGCCGGCTGCGGCGCCGGCTTCAGAGCCGCTCACGCCATGACGGCGGCGCCGGCGCAGGACTGGGCGCCGCGACCAGCGGGCGAGCGCCCGTTGAAGGTGTTGATGGTGACGCCTCGATACCTGCCGGAGATCGGCGGGGTGGAGCGCCACGTCCACGAGGTGGCCACGCGGATAGCCGACAGCGGGGAGGCGGAGGTGAGCGTGCTCACGACGGTCCGCGACGCAAGCGTGGGAGTCGAGCGCGACGGTGAGGTGGAGGTCCGGCGCGTCCGCGCGTATCCGCGCGGACGCGACTGGATGTTCGCGCCACAGCTTGCGCCCCAGATCGCGCGCGGTGACTGGGACGTGGTCCACGTGCAGTCCTACCACACGCTGGTTGCCCCGCTTGCGATGGCCACTGCCGCACGTTGCCGTATTCCGTATGTCGTGACGTTCCACGGTGGCGGGCACTCGCAACCGGTGCGCAACCAGGCCCGTCGTGGGCAGCGTGCGCTGCTGCGCCCGCTGCTGGCCAGAGCGGTTGCGCTGGTCGCGCTCGCGCCGTTTGAGATCGAGGAGTACTCGGCGGAGCTTGAGATCGCGCCGGAGCGCTTCGCGCTGATCCCCAACGGCGTTGACCTTCCCGCACCCGGCCCGGCGGCGCAGCCGAGCGGCGCGCCTGCGCTCGGGCACCCACTGATCGCCTCGGTCGGGCGGCTCGAGCGCTACAAGGGCCACCACCGCGTGATTGCGGCGTTCCCGCATGTGCTCGATGCGGAGCCGGGGGCACGACTGTGGATTGGCGGCTCGGGACCCTACGAAGCCGAGCTGCGGCGTCTCGCCACAGATCTCGGGATCGCCGACTCGGTCGAGATCAGCGCCGTCCCCGCGGATGACCGGGCAGAGATGGCGCGGCGACTTTCGCAGGTCGATGTGGTCGTCCTGTTGAGCGATTTCGAGACGCATCCGATTGCGGCGCTTGAGACCATCTCGTTGGGAAGGCCGCTGCTCGTCGCCTCCGGATCGGGGCTGGGGGAGCTCGCCGAGCGCGGCCTGGCGCGCGCGATCGACCCCGAGCTTGCGCCGCGCGCGGTCGCGGCGGCGATCCTTCGCGAGTTGCGAGACCCGCTCGAGCGCCCGCCGGTGGCGCTTCCGACATGGGACGAGTGTGCGGCGGCGCTGCTCGCGCTGTACCGTCGCGCGGCAGGCAGATCCAGATGAGAGTCCTGATGCTCGCCCAGTTCTACGCCCCGATCGTCGGCGGCGAGGAACGCATGACCCAGTCGCTCGCGGGAGAGCTCGCGCAGCGCGGGCACGACGTGGCGGTCGCGACGCTGCGCCAGCCGGGGCTGGCTGCTTATGAGGAGATCGACGGCATCGGCGTGCACCGGCTTCCAGGCCTGGCGCAGCGAATGGGAGGACTGTTCACCGACGAGGGACGCCGTCACGCGCCGCCGGCTCCCGACCCGGAAACGGTGCTTGCGCTGCGGCGAGTGATCGCGAGCGAGCGCCCCGACGTCGTCCATGCCCACAACTGGCTTGCACACGCCTACCTTCCCTTGCGCCGAAACGCTCGCGCGGCTTATGTCCTCAGCCTGCACGACTACAGCCTGCTGTGCGCGATCAAGCGCATGATGCGCCGGGGCGTTCCGTGCAGCGGACCCGGCCTGGCCAAGTGCGTCGTCTGCGCGAGCGGCCACTACGGCCGCGCCGTCGGCCCTCCCGTTGCCCTGCTGACGAAGCTCTCGGGCGCGGCAGAGCGGCGCGCGGCCGATCTGTTCCTGCCCGTCAGCAACGAGGTTGCCCGCCGCTGCGCTCTGGCGGCCGGCGGCGTCCCGTTTGAGGTCGTACCGAACTTCCGCGCACAGAGCAGCGCCGGCGCACCGTTTGATCCGGCTCTGCTCGAGCGGCTTCCGAACGAGCCGTTCATCCTCTTCGCCGGCGACATCACGACCGACAAGGGGGTCGGAGTCCTGGTCGAGGCCCACTCGCGCATGTCCACGTCGGTACCGCTGGTGATCGCCGGGCGGCCGGTCGAGCCGGACCTGCTGCCGGCGCGCGAGGGCGTCATCAACCTCGGGCTGCTTCCGCACGGTGCGCTGCTCGCCGCCTGGGGGCGCTGCGCGGTGGGCGTGGTGCCGTCGATCTGGCCCGATCCCTTTCCAACGGTCGCGCTCGAAGCCATGGCCGCCGGCGCCGCCGTGGTCGTCTCGCGCATCGGAGGGCTGCCCGAGGCGGTCATCGACGGCGAGAGTGGAGTGCTCGTCGCGCCCGGCGACGCCGGCGCGCTTGCCGGCGCGCTCGAGCGGCTGATCGCCGATCCAGCGCTGCGCGAGCGGCTCGGGGCGGGCGCGCGAGCACGCGTGGAGGCCTTCAGCGCGCCGGCCGTCGTGCCGCGCTACGAAGCGGCTTACGAGCGGGCGCGCGAAACCCGCAGAGCGGGACTCGCATCGGCGGCGGCTCCGCGGCCATGACCCTCACCGTTGCCAAGCCGGCGCCGGCGCCGTCGCAGCCATCGGCTGAGCAGCCCTCGCCGCTCGGTTGGCTGCCGTGGACCTTTCTCGCCGTAGCCGCCGGCGTGATGGTCGTCAGTTGGGCTGACGCGCTGTCGCGCACGGGACATCGAGCTTCGCTGCTCTTCTGGCTGGCGATGGTGCTGCTGATCTTCCCGGCCGCGCTGCGGCTTTGCAGCGCGCGCGTGCGTTCGAGCGAGCGCCTCGCGACGGTTGTGCTCGTCGGCCTGGGCCTCTACGCCGTCAAGGTGCTTCGCGACCCGTTCGCCTTCACCTACGGCGACGAGTTCCCGCACCTCTACAACCTGCAGACGATCCTGAGCAGCGGGCGCCTTTTCGGCAGCAACTCGATCCTTCCGATCACCCCGCGCTATCCCGGCCTCGAGACGCTCGCGGCGCTGATCGCACGCGCCGGCGGCATGTCGCCGTTCGCGGCCGGGCTCACCGCTGTCGCGGCCGGGCGCCTGATGATGATGCTCGGGCTCTACCTCCTGTACGCCCGCCTCGGTGGCTCGGAGCGAGCGGCCGGGCTCGGGGCGCTGCTCTACGCCGCCACGCCCAACTTCCTCTTCTGGTCGGTGCAGTTCGCGTACGAATCCCTGGCGCTGCCACTGGCGACGATTGCGTTGTTCATCACGATTCGGTGGGCGCAGGAACGCGACCCCGCGCTTCGGCGGCCGTGGGAGTTCTGTTTCGGCCTGGTCGCAGTCGCCGTGGTCGTGACCCATCACGTTTCCTCCTATGTCCTGCTCGCGTACCTGCTCGCCGTGTGCGTGATCCACTGGCGGCTGCACGGGCGAGCGGGCGCGCCGTGGCGGCTGGCCGCGGGCATCGGTGTGGCAACGGTCGTCTGGCTGGTGCTGGCCGGCGGAGGCACCGTCGGCTACCTGAGCCCGGTACTGACGAGCGCGCTGAAACAGGTGGTCCAGACGCTCGCCCGCGAAACGCCCGCGCGCGGGCTGTTCGCGAGCCAGGGCGGAACGGTCGTCACGCCGCCGGCGGAGATCGTCATCGCCCTGAGCGGGATCATGCTGCTCGGCCTGGGGGTTCTTGTGGGCGTGCGTCTCGTCTGGCAGCAGCGCTGGCGCAACCCGCTCATGGTGCTGCTCGTGTTCTGCGCGTTCATCTACCTCGGCACGCTGCCGCTGCGCTTCGTGCCCGCCGCATGGGAGACGGTCAGCCGCGCCGGGGATTTCCTGTTCATAGGCGTCGGCCTGACCGTGGCGCTCGGTCTGGTGTGGATGCTGGAGCGCGGCAAACGGCACTCGCTGCGAGTCCGGCTACTGATCGCGGCCGCCGCCACAGTCGTGTTCGCCTCCGGGGTGATCGCCGGCTGGCCCGCGAACGAGCGGCTCGCGCAGCCCCGTGTGATAGCCGTCCCCGGCGGAAGCCTTGACCCGCCGGCCGTCGTCGCCGCGGAGTGGAGCGGGCGGGCGCTCGGGCCCGCTCAGCGCGTGTTCGCGCAGGATGCCGACGCCCGCTTCTTCCTCACGAACGGGCTGCAGACGTCGCTCACCGGAAACTTCGCGCCGGATGTGGACGACATGCTCGACGCGACGAAGCTCACGCCGGCGATGCGCACCCTGCTGCGCGGCTATCGCACAACGCTGGTGGTGAGCGATCGCCGCGAGATCAGCGGCGACAACCTGTTCGGCTTCTACTTCGACAGCGGGCCGCCCGCACTATCCAAGGCGGCGACGGATTCGAAGTTCGACGTGGCCGGCTCGAACCGCCTCTACGACAGCGGCGATCTGGTCATCTACGGGGTGCGCGGCCTATGGTGAAGCCACGCCGTGATCTGGCGCTCGTGGTGGTGGCGGCGCTCGCCGCCTGTCTGTTCGCGGCGCTGCTGCCCTCGAGCCTGGCGGGGCTGCGTGCTCCGCTGTGCCTGCCGCTGGTCCTCCTGCTGCCCGGCTACGCGGTGGTCAGCGCGATCTTCAGACCCGGCGAGCTGCGCACAGCGGAGCTCATCACGCTCTCGATCGCCGTCAGCATCGCGGCGACGCTGATCGTCGCGCTGGCGCTCGACGCGCTCGGCGTGAAGCTCACGGCTGCACCTTGGATGGGGGTGCTCACCGTGCTCACGCTCGCGGCGGCGGCGCGGGGAACGGCGCGCGGACATTCCCGCTCGCTGATCCTCCGGCCGATCCCGGTCGGTCGCGCCCAGGTCGGTGCCATCGCCGCCGGCCTGGCGCTGCTCGCAGGCGCCGCCACGCTCGGCTTCACGCCGTTGGGCGCTCCGAACGGGACCCGCGGAACCAGCGCGCTGTGGCTTCTGCCGGCTCCCGGAGGGCTACAGGCGGTCTGTGTCGGGGTGATCAACGAACAACTGCACACGACGACCTACAACGTCACGGTTCGTGGCGGCGGCGGGCCGGTACGCAGGCTTGGGCCGATCGTCCTCGAGCCGGGCAAGAGCTGGAGCCGCGAACTCGCCGTGGCCTCGTCGGCCGCTCCCGTGATGCACGCCTTTCTGCGCAGGGCGGCCGAGCCATCAGTGGTCTATCGCAGCGTCGTCCTGCGGGACTGGAACATCGCCGCGACCGGCTGCTGAGCGAGCCGCTGAGCAGCCCCGGAAGGCGCGGCGGCACCGCGCGAAGGGCGTCGCGTCGCCGGGAGCGGCGACGCTCTCGCGTTGGCGGCTCCAGGCTGGATGGGAACGTCATCCTCCTGCGCGCCTACGACAAACGTCCAGAAAACGTCGCCACCTGCGCACCCTCGTCGAGCGCACTGTTGGCCGTGGCCGGCCCTGCCGATACGTGGCTATGCCATTTACGCTGGTTGATGCGCCGACGTACCTTCTGCGCCAGGAGCTGCTCGGCAGCGAGGCAATCTATGAGGTCGTAGAGGAGGGTGACGAGATCGTCACCGCGAAGGTTGTCTCGGTACCCGGTCTCCCGCGCGGCATGCGCGTGGATCTGCTCGCCCGGGCAGCGCGCCAGATGGAGCGCTGCGAGTTGACGGGCCAGCCGGGCGAGTTGCGGCCCGACGCTCCGGCCGACGCAGAAGCGCCGCCGCCGCGCCGCTTCGCTACGCGCTGAGCGGCCCGCCGCCGGCCGACGCCGCAAGCGTCCCGCCGGGACACGGGCACGCGTTCGCCGAGCGCGACGCGCAGGAGGCCCCGCCGGGACACGGGCACGCGTTCGCTGAGCGCGACGCGCAGGAGGCCCCGCCGGGACACGGGCACGCGTTCGCCGAGCGCGACTCGCA
>Ga0182016_10004260_pt1 | contig 15929 bp, 18 predicted proteins | sample 712S2MmetaG_FD_120491 | JGI IMG/M metagenome (GOLD analysis project Ga0182016, IMG submission 120491) | Permafrost microbial communities from Stordalen Mire, Sweden - 712S2M metaG | ecosystem: Environmental > Terrestrial > Soil > Wetlands > Permafrost | place: Sweden: Stordalen | collected...
AAGCTTGGACGCAACATAAGGCTGGTTACGCGCAACAAGGTTGTGGGCAGCCCTGGACCGGACGGGCGTTTGAAATTCCTATCCGCCCTGGACCGGACGGGCGTTTGAAATTCCTATCCGCCGCTACGGTAGCCGACCACGCCCGCTTTCGTACGGCGATGGCTGCTGAACGGGCGGCAATTCTAGCAGTTTTGCCCGCAGCCGCGACGCCGCCCTTTCGAGCGTCAGCCAAATCCTACGTCAGTAGCCGGCGCTTCAACGGTTGCATCGAGCGGCACACGAGTGTAAGGCACCTGCATGAAGCGATGCCGACTCGCGGAACCAGGGGAGAAAGATCATGCGCTCGAGTCAAAGGATGGTCGCAACGGCAGTGGGGGTATCGTGCATATGCATCGCAATGAGCGCAAACGCGCAATACACCGATACGGTCGACCTCGGATCGCTACCGTCGAACACCGTCAGTCTTCAGCTGTTCAACAGCTACGAGACTTCGCCAACCGCCTACGCGCAATATAGCGATTCACCTCAGCAGTGGGTCATCCGGTATTCCAACCTATATCTATGAATTCTCAACGACCGGCAATTTCAAAATCTCGGGCGACGTCGACGGTCCGGCGGCAAACTTTCAGAACGTTCTTTTATATTCGGGAACGCCGACCGGAACCTCCACACTGGTGTCGACGGGCCAGGTTGTTTGCGAATGCGGTCCCGGACTGGGCGGGTATTCGTATACCAACCTGAGCGGTTCGGGCGGCTGACCCGAGCCCCTGAAATCGACGCTACGGGCGCCGCCGGCGCGCTCGCTTTGCTGCTCTCGAGCTTGGCACTTATTGGCGGCCGGCGTACTGGAAGACCGCGAGCTGTTGCCGCGCTCGCTACAACCACGGGCCCGGACCCGCGAGTTCCGTCCAGTTCGTCCGCGGGTTGACTCGCTGCGACCCGGCCGCACAAAGAGGACATTCGGCCGGGTCCCAAACGTTGATGTCGACATGAACCAGCCACACGATCGGAACGCCGTCAAGATACCGAAGATTCGACTGATGCAGCAAGGTTGCGATGACTGGCGCAAAGGTTACTGGTGATCGGTTGCCTTTCCGGACGCCCTCTCGAACTGCCATCGCCGCTCGACCTTGGATAATGACCTCCTCAGCCTGAAGCACCGTCTCGCCAGGCTTTATCTCAAGGCGTTCCCATACTTGCTTCTTTTTGTCGGCAGCCTTCTCGGTGAAATCATGTTGCGCGCCGAAGGAAATTGCCACGCTGTGGGATAACGCGGCACTGCCATGGTCTGATCCCACGACCCAGTCGATACTTCCGTCGAAGCCCGATGACCGAAGACGTTTCATCACCGCTATTTTCATTTGTTCGCCAAACAAGGCGCAGATTCCTGAGCGCCGAATCGCCTGCAGGACGTCGATAAAACCGTCTCCGCATAGGCCGGACGACAATATGGCGTGCGGATCTTCCGGACGTCCGGAATGTTGCCACAGCGCCCGGTGCTTCTTCAGTATGGCTATGAGCTCTGCCTCCGGCAAAAGCCGACCATCGAGGGAGTCCCGCGTGTCCATCGCAGCGCGATCAGGGGTCATACGTTCCTCCGTTGCCGTCTATCAAGTGACCGCTGCGCCTATGAGACCGGGCATGTTCGCGCGCCGGAACAAGGTCCCGAGAGGAACCAGTATGTCGGCGACGACTTCCACAGCACCGACCTGAATATTGTGTTGGGCGCCTTCGACAGCGATAACCGCCGTTGGCGCGGGAATAAGCGCGGCCGCGGCTTGGATCTGGGCAACGCTGCCATAGCGATCTCTCGTTCCGTGTAGGAACAGGGTGGGTACGTGAATGTCTGTCAGGTGATCGATGCGCACGACTCCTGGCAGACTGGGTGGGCGCAGCGGGTACGCCAGCAAGAGCAGCGCGTCAACACAATCAGCGACGGATGCGGCCAGGAGGCTGGATTGGCGTGCACCGTAGGATTGACCACCCACGATGACCTGGCCCAATGACAGGGTTCGCATCCAATCCGCGGCCTCAGCCAGGATCGCGCGGTCATCCGCCTCACCTTCCAGGTCATCGGTGTAGCCCGGGTCCTGAGTCCTTGGCAGGTCACAGCACAGAACCACCAGTCCTCTGGACGCACAGACTTTGGCAATGCCTTGCAGCAGGGGCGCCCGGCTATTGGAGGTCGTGCCGTGGGTCAGTATGAGCGCTGGACCTGTGGTTACCTCCGGCCGATGCAAAATTCCGAGAATTCGACCATTCCGTATCTCAGTGACGTTGAATCTCATTCCGACGTACCGTGATCGTGGTTGCCCGGCACACCGGTGACTTGTGGCTCGGGTCGCCGATCAGCGAAATCGGCCGGCATTCTGTCGAGCGCCCACCGGTACACGATAGAATCAAGACAGGTCAGCTCCTCGAGTAGCTCCTCATCGCTTGGGGTCAGTTGAAATTCCTGCACGGGCTCAAAGGCAGGATCGGATGCAGTGATGTCAGAAAGTCGATGGCGAACGGTGTATGAAGCCGGAGCGATCAGATCGAATGCAGCGAAGATGTTCCGGAGCGAGTAATCGAAATGCTCAGTGATGCCGATAAAGGACATCCTATCCAGGTAAAACAGCGCGTCGGATAGAAGAGTATCGCGCCTCTCGCCAAGATTATCGACCCGATGAATTTCGCTCGGCTCGGCGCGTTGCTCCCAGCGGCGGCGCGGAAGGTGCCAGCCAAAGCAACGGACATAGGTATTGTCGACGGTCGATGGATTGACCGCCAGTGCGGCTCGCATGAAATCCCCGAAACAGCAGCTCTTGGCGAGCTTCGCCAGCTCCAGATCGTCGTTTGCGATGGTGTCGGAAGTATGGGCTCGGAGATACTTATAGACGGAGATAATGCGCGCCCGGGGTTCTCTGAGCATGGTGACCGATCGAATGTTCCTTCCTGGAATGAGATCCAGAGACCGACGATCGTAATGCCCGGAAAAGAGCCTGGTGTTGGCAATCTGAGCGGCATATAGGCTCTCGAGTCGGTTGTGACGTTCGGGACATACCTCACTACGATCAATCGCGGCGGACAGAACCGAATGAAGAGTCGTACCCCCGGTTCTGGGAACGTGAACGAATACCAGCCGCGCAGCCCCTGCGCGCTCCGTTCGACGAGGAAAGTCACCGATGACCGCCTCAGCCAAAACATGATGCGCAATCTTCCGGGAAAACTCCGGAGACATCATGATCCGCATCCGAAGCTCTCGCCAATTCTTCGATGCGCGCAGGTGAGCCTCGATGACTTCGGGAGTCTCCGGGTTGCGCCCCAGAAGCCATCGGTATGCCATGACCACGTCGCTATCGCTGATGGAGCCATCCGAGGTCGGCGTAATGGTTTTGTCCTCCGATTCGGCTGGCATGACACCCTATTCGACCGCCCCATCCAGGCGCAATTTCAAGCTCTCTCGCGCCGTGCGCGATTTCATCTCATAAAACTCCCAATGTGGATACTTGAGTGCTTCCCTGCCTCCTCGCGGCTGAAAGTCCGCTGCTACCTCCCCTAGCGCACGCAAAGTCATCTGTTCCAGGGGCGAGCGCCCCCCTGCACCCGCTCCAAGCCGAAGCGGTTCCCGCAACGTCAGTGCGGGGCGCGTAATGATCCGCGGACGCGGCCCAAGATTCGGCGATGCCGTGTGCACCAGATGTCGCGAGACGAACGTGACGTCTCCCGCAGCCATCTCCAGTTCCTTGTAGTCCGGATTGTCCCCAAGCAGCGCTTGGATGGGCCATCCAGTGACGCCTTCCGGATGCTCATAGAGATACCTTGCTACGCGTTTTGCTGAGGACGGACTGACGACGGTGGCCCCCTCATGGCGACCGATATCCGACCAGCCCACGATGCACAGAATTGCCCATTCAGGCGAGTCCAGAAAGCAGCGATACCAGTGAGTGTCGAGGTGCCAGCTCTCTGAGGCAGGAGGTGGAACAGTCCAAGGTTGGTCGCTCTCCGGGTTTGAATTCACAAGAAATCCATCCGTCCACAGCCACTTGCCCGCCAGCATCTCCGGGCCGCCCACCAAATCACAAGCCGCGGAGTATGCCCGTGGCGCCAGGAGAGCGGAATCAACGCTGAGCACCGGCGGGAGTTCCTCTTGTCCCCGCAGTATCGATTGGGCGGCGGCCTCCGTGGTTCCCAGTCGGTTGAAACACCACTCGCGCCAGTCCACGATCACCTCAGCCGAAACACAGTCCCGAATCGTGACAAATCCCTGCTCCACGAACTGCTCTACCTCAGATGCGTTGAGTACTTTCATGCCTCCCCCAGTACTGAGGCACTCACCGATCCCGACTCCCCGGTGCTCGCGCAGTCATCTACGGCGATACGCTGAACCACACGGACATCGGACAATCGACGAGTGCACGCTTCGTCCCACACCACCCATTCGTCATAGACTCGTCTCAGCGATTCACGATCCTTGCTGCGCACGCATCGTTCGGCAGCGATCAGGACGGCGGGCGGACGCCATTTGTCTCCGAATATGGAAGAGCTGTCGAATTCCCCAAGCGATTCATGTTTTTCTTGAAATTGTTCATACGAGCTGTAGGGAAAATGCAGTATGGTCGGCTGCGTCAAATGACACATGCCGGTCTCCCCGCCAAGATTGCGAAAATCATGCACCCCCGAACAATGCACTTCGCTCGATATTCTGGTCGCGCTTTTCCCGTTGCTGTAGGAGAGGAAATAGGGAAGCTCGCCCCGTATCTCGCCTACCGCACGTCGTTGAAGCTCCGACAGCGCCGTGGGGTTGATCTTGAACAGACGCTCCTGACCGAAGATTGTAGCCGGCTCCCTAGGCAAGACGATCGACTCCATATTCAGATACCGGACGCGCGTAATTTGCAGGCTACATAAAGCATCAAAATGCTCGCTGACGGTAACGTCAGGACAATGAAATAGCTCGTCGCCATCGATGTGAAGAAGCCAACCCACACCGTCCCGGATCGAACTCGAGATGGCAGACTCGACATTGAGCGCTTGCCGCAGCATGACGCTCTGCGGGGAGCCCCATGAAGGCGTGCCATATTGATTCCTGGGGTCGAGCAGATGGTAAAGAGGGTATTCCGCGAATTGCCGCCAATATGCCCGGTCGCAGACGATAACGCGCGCCGCCGGTGTGCTGTTCTGGGTAGTCGCCGCAGAGTCACAAAACACGTAGATTGGATCGAAGCCGAGCGCTTCGTGATACATCGCCCAGCGTAACGCAGAGTCATCCCAGACCTTGATCGTACTGACGATCGCGTATTTTCGTGCCAAGCGCCGCCGTCCTTATTCGAGAGAATGTTCAGTGCTCGCATCGACATAATGCAGAAGCACGGACGTTGAAAAAGAGCCTTCACTCATGGTCGGGCGTGAATGCGGAATAAGCGGTCCCCGATAAATCGCGATGTCGCCGGGATACTGCTGGATGCGAAAGTCCGGCTGGCCATCCGGATGCAGTATCAAAGGCCATCGAGATCGGCCCGAGAGGTCCGAGTCGCAATCAATGAGCATCGATACCGTGTATTGACACTGTTCACGATCGATGTGGCGAGGCAATGTCGCGCCAGGCAAATAGTGTATTAGGTAGGTATATGACGGCCTGATTGCGCGGCCGACGATCTGCTGAATAAGCGGACGATACCGCGCCTGCAGTACTCTGCTGATCGCGTCGTTGTGCGACCAGAATCGATGGCTTTGCGCATCTCCTAGATGTAGCCAACCCTGATCCACGAGACAGCTGTAATACTGGCTCAAGGATAAAAGCTGCCGCGTTCCCAGCGTCGTAGGCAGCGTCGCGAAGCCACATGCGCGAAACCGTCCATTGGCATGACGAATGGCAGCTTCAAATGGCTCACCGTCGACGACCTCGTGTCGATAAGGTGCCGACGAGTCGGCATCGTCCGCGCGGATAACATGCCATGGATTCACTACACCGGAACGTCCGTCATGGGCCCATCGCAGCGTATCTGTCCGCGAAATGGCACGACAAAATCTCCGCCAATCCAGCGGGTTGGTGTTGAGGGCTGGCCACTGATCCGACACGCAAGTCAATTCTTGAAACTCGGAATGGGAAATGGCCGGAACGACGAATTTCGGCAGCGACGAGACTTCGGTAGGCTCCAGCAGCACCTTGAGGCGCCTGAGCAACGCCTCCTCAGCGGTTGACACGCTGTCGCCGATGGGTTCATTGAGGAGTTTCGAGAGAATGGCAAAGGACCGCGGATCGCCCCGGCGAGTAAATCGCTGACTTTGCAGCGCCTGGTGCCGGACCGGGGCCCACAGGCAAATCGTCGTCTCGCCGGAGTCGTCGTACGACCGTAGCCGGAAATGCGGATTCACAACGGCACTCACTTTCGGGTTCACGCGCAAATTCGTCGGGATAGCAGTGGCCGGAAGAACGGCGTGTTCTCCAGGACGTCATAAATGTCCGCCGCTGTTTGAGCGGGAATCCTCGATCCTTTTGCCGAGGTGGCTACGAGCGCCTCCTGGCGCGACCGTCCGTCGAGCAGATACCGGATAATTTCGACCTCCCCATCATCCGTCGCTTTTAGGTGCGGACCAGTAACCGCCTCGATCAGCTCCAGGGCGTGCGTGGAGATAAATTGAATCGGATCTGTGATAGAAAACTTCTTGAGACTCAGAACAAGAGCATCCAACTCATTGCAATTCAACAAGAGCGCGATGAGTAGCCGGCCCGTGTCGCTGAGAACCTTTCGGCGCAAACTGGCCGATAAGCGATCGTTCAGCAGCCGATCCACTGCGGGCTCTACGTAGCCGGACAGACCGGGGCACATTTCGCTGGCGAGCGATGCGAGCTGACGACAGGCCCGGGACGCGGTGCCGTTGCCGATCAGACGAACGAGAAGATAGATCCATTCATCCGGCGTCAGACCGCTTCCCGCCAGGCTGATCGCACTGCTTATGGAGTCCCCGGACACATTCCGGAGTACCTCAAATACAGAAGCTCGCTTTTCAAAGTCCTCGTTGTGGCCCCTGGGGCTGTATGAAACACCGGGTGGTAGATACAGAAATGGCGGTTCAGAGGCGCCGCGATCACCGGAATTGGCGCGAACCACCAGGGTCACAGTCGGGTAGCTTAGGTGAAATACCGAGTGGATAAGCCGTTGGCCGGGATAAATCGGCCTCACTGCCCCTGCCCTCAGCAGTTCCAGATTCGTCTTATCCAGATTGCCGAGACGGACCTGTTGGGAGACTTGGGTGACGGTGTCGAAGGACCACGTGGCCTGGATACTCTGTCCTGACAGCACGCAGAACGCACCGGCAAAGGAGTGTTGGTGGATGGCGGTGGTCGAATGTCGCCAGAAATTAATCTCGATGGAGAATTCCGGGCACCGAAACACGGTGACTGATGGATCTGCAAACTCCACCTGATAGCGGGTTTGCGGCGGCATCCGACCGCGCAATATAAATTCGGCAAGCTTCCGCGGTGCAAAGTCTGGTCCGATCGGGTGGTCTTCGAGCGCTTTGTACGCCGCTTCGGCAAATCCCTCCAAGGTGCGATCGCCTCGCCAATACGCGGTTATGCGACGTGCCGTCTCGTCCAAGTATCCCGCAATGGCGTCATCGATGCATGTGTTCACAGTCGCCAACCCCGGCGGATACCGGCCTCCCCCGACCCTACTGAGACTATGAGCCCCCGAGCCGTTCGCGGATCGCGAGACGTTCCAACCGGAGAGACCTGTCGTACTCCACGCTTCGATTGGGTACCGAATAGCGGGGTTCCGTCGTTCTCACGAAATTGATGGTTTCACAATCCAGGTTCCGCAATATGGTGCGCTCCACGACGGATAACGCTCTTCGACCGTCCAACGATAGCGGTTCACGGCATGAGAACACGCAACTTGATACTACCCTCGTTGAATCCGACATGTTCATGGATGAACAATGCAGAACATGCGGATGAAGCAGCAGGACGTCCCCGGCTTTCATCTCAATCTGCGTAAACTCGAACTCCGGCGGAAGTAAGCACCCAAAATTGAAGCGGTCGATACCTTCCGGATGCTGCGCGAGATATCGGGACACCAATGCGTGAGATCCTTGGGCCACCAACGTGGTGCCCGCGCCGGGATGCGAGTCGGTCCATGAGATGAGCGCCACCAATGCCCACTCCGCCGAATCCAGGTAGTGCCGAAACCAGTCTCCGTCGATATGCCATTCCCTCGATTCACGTGTCGGCGCATGCCACTGCGCTCGTGTGTCTGACGGGCCCTGCCCGTTGCTACCGACCGGCGTATTGACGATGAAGCAATCGGTAATTGGAGTGGGATCTGCAATGCGGTCCCACCCACCCAGAAGCTCGCCGGCCGCAGCCCAAAGTTTCGGCACCACATCACGCACGTCAAAATCGATGATAGGAGCAAGTCTGACGATCTTCGGCAAAGATCGCCCGTGTGCCAATTCCCAGCACTCTATGCGGTTTTGATACCAGGCGGCCCACTCCGCCACGACCGGCGGCGGCACTGCGCCCGGAAGTACCATATACCCTTGTTCGACAAACCGTTCGAATGTCGAAATTGGCTTGCTAGTCATAGGCTGCAGAACGCACCCACAGCAGCTCGCCAAATCGATCGGCGAGGCGCGTTACTACTCGACGGTAGCGACCTGGCCGCCGTTCGAGCTACTCGCCGGGGTGGCTTCCTTGAGCACGAATCATGAAGTCCGCCGGCAGATCCTCGTCCTCGGTCATGATTCTTCGCAGCGCCTCTTTGCGCAGGGAAACCTTTTCGTCTGCAGAGATCTCTTTGGCTTGCTGTTCCTGGCCGATATCTTCACTCATTTTCATTTTTTCCCTGTTTATTGGATTTATTCAGGCACCGCCGTCAGCCTTTTTTATATATCACGATCTCCATGGCGGCCGCAACTGCTCTACGTCGCAACATATCGGCCATGCGTTTGATACGCTCGCCTTTCCTGTAAAGGATGAATGTGCAAATCAAACGCATCGTATTGGTGCACCAGCCCACCCTTGGTCTGCGTCATGACGCCAAGGTTTTGGCCAAAGCATTGACACCAGTCTTCGCAGACGCTGAGTTCTACTCGCTCGAAATACCGTATACCGAGTCCAGGGACCGAGATCGCTCTTTCGAGGTGCCTGATTGGCTGCGTGAGAAGATGCCTTATACGTTTGCGTTTTTTTTCGAACATCTGGCGCCCGTCAAACTGCTATCGGATCCCCAATTCTCTGAGCGCCGAATTTTTATTCCTAATGTCGAGTGGCTTTTGCGCCGTGACGAGAGGGAAATGGTTCGATGTCATCTCGACGCAATTCTGTACAAAAATGCCCAATCTGCCGCCATCATCGAGGAACTCCCGTGTACTCGGGCGATACCCGTTCGAACCGTCAGCGGGTGGACTTCCCTCGATATCGCGGACCCCTGTGGAACCGAGCGGCCGAGTGAGGAATTCGAGAGATTCATCCACGTTCGTGGAGTTTCGGTCCAAAAGCAGACCGATATTGTCATCGAAACCTGGCTACAGAATCCCGACTTCCCCTCTCTGACTGTGCTCGCCAACACGCGCGACGAATTCTCAGTTTCGGTTCCATTGCGGGCTGCGCCGAATCTCGAGATCATTTTGCAGCGACTGGATACCTCTCGCTTCCGGAATCTCCAGCGCCACCATGGCGTCCACATAGCGCCCAGTTCAGCCGAGGGCTTTGGGCATTCATTGAATGAGGCGCGTGCCTGTGGCGCGCTGCTGATCACAACCGATGGACCGCCCATGGCGGATTTCGTCTCGGTGGGAACATCCGGCTTCCTAGTTCCGGTCCGTCCCGAGGACATACGTCCCCATAGACGGTCCCATGCCTATCCCGTTCGCCCAGCCGAACTCGCTGCAACCGTCCGTAAGGTATTGGCGATGCCGCTGGAGGAGCGACGTAGAATGGGCGCTTCCGCCCGCGAGCTTTATTGTCGCGACAGACGAGCCTTTGAACGGACGATCTCGACCCTGTTTGGCCCTGGAGGTGTACTCGCTTGAGGCAAGTGCCGGCCACAGTAGCTCAGCCACCTGCTGGCAACCGGAATGAACCTGGATCAGGTCCACTTCCAGGACGCGTCTATCGACTGTTGAGAATTCTTCTCGAGGGAAAAGCCGGCGCCTTGTATCTGCTGGTGATGGTATGCGCCGGCACCTGTCAGGCCTTTGACGCACTGACTCCCTGGGCGATGAAGCATCTGGTCGATAAGGCGACCGAGTATGCGGGAGCACACGCCGTATCGAACCTGTGGCCACAGTTCACCGTTCTGATTCTTGTGTTCTCGGGCGCCGTCATCGCTTCGCGCGGATACAATTTTGTAGACGGCATGGCCGCGCCCGCCATGAGGCGGCGCGTCCAGAATCTGCTGGTGTCGCACACGCTGCAAGCGTCACCTTTCTGGTTGGACAGCCTGCCTTCCGGGCAGCTGGCTCAATATATCCAGGCACTTCCGGGAATCATCGCGACATTCCTGGATATTGTCTGTGTCGACATCGCCAAGTTCTTCGCACTGATTATCACTTCCACTCTGGTGATCCGCGGACTCAGTCCGATGCTCGCGCTCGCGCTCGTCGTTTGGTCCCTTGCGTATGTTGGATGTTCGATCGCCGCATCAATAAGGGTCCGCCGCATTGCGCGTCAGTCGGCAGAGGCATCGGCCCGGGCGGCCGGCGAAATGATGGACGTGTTGTCCAATCTCCCTACCGTGGCCGCGTTTTCCGGTCAGGACTTCGAGGCTGCCCGTCTGCAGTCTCACCTGTCGTTTGAGCAAAGCTCCGTGAACTATTTACGCCGATGTGCAGCAACGGTGAAGCTCATTCAGTCTTTGCTTGCTCTTGGCTGCATTGCCGTCATGACGGGCCTGGCGGCCTATTGGTTCACACGAGGGCGAATATCGACAGGCGACGTCACGATGATGTTTGGAACATCCACATTTCTGTGCATGGGGCTGTGGAACACCTCGTCGCGTTTTTCCGAGTTGGCCGAGCAGTTCGGCCGGGCCCGAGAGATTCTCGGTCGGTTGCAGTACAGCCGTCGGGCGGATGTCTCTGAGATGACCAGCCGCATCGCTGCGAGGCCAAAGCAGGCCGCCCATCAGATCGAAGTAATTGACATGTCTTTCCGCTATCAACACGGCCCTGCGATCTTTCAGAATGCAAGTCTTTCAATCCGAGCAGGCGAGAAGATCGGACTTATCGGCGCATCCGGTGCCGGCAAATCAACATTGGTGCGGCTGATTCAAGGGTATCTGTTCGCGGATACAGGCTCGATACGGATCGATGGTGTCGATGTCACCGAGAAGACTCGTGACGCGTTTCGATCCTACATTACCGAGGTCGGGCAAACACCACGCCTGTTCAATCGCTCTGTCCTGGAAAACGTCTCCTACGGACGACGTAGTGCCACCGTTGAGGAGATCAAGAACGCATGCCAACGGGCTCATTGCCACGAGTTCATTTTACGCCATCCACAGGCATACCAAACACCGATGGGCGAAGCCGGGTGTCGATTTTCTCCCGGCGAGCGTCAGAGAATCGTCATTGCCCGAGCGTTGCTGCGAGACGCACCGATTGTCATACTTGATGAACCAACGAGCGCCTTGGATCCGGAGTCAGAGTTCGTTGTAAATGAAGCGCTAAAATCGCTGATCAAGCGAAGAACGGTGATCTTCATCGCGCACCGCCCGGAGTCTCTGTCCTCGATGGATCGGCTTATCCGGGTATGTGCGGGTCGGATCTCCGACGTGCATTCCCTCAGCCTCCCAGACCGGGAAGAGCTTCACCTCGAGGATCGATCGTTTGCGGACGAATGAAAATGGCCCACTCTTCAGAATGGTGAGTCATCCTTGCGGACTACCTGCAACCGACCACCCGGCCCCTGAACAATCTTGACGTCGTCGTCCGGGTAGGTCACCAGGTCGCCGCCGGTGCGGTCGCCTACCTCCAGGTACACGACCGTGGTATCACTGTTATTGCGCAGATGGTGGGCATCGCCGCTTCCCGCCTTGAAGCCGGCGCACATGCCCGGACGCAGCGGGGTCTCACCGGCATTCGTCACCAAGACGGGGGTACCTTCAAGGATGTAAAGAAATTCATCCTGATGTGAATGGAAATGACGGGGCGCCGAGATGCTCCCTGGTGGAAGGTATGTCAGGTTCACGCCAAAGTTCGTCAGACCAAATTGGTTTCCGAGAGGATGCCTGCTCCGACCCTTCATGAGTGAAGCGAGGGGCTCGGGAAATGCAAACATAGGTACCCGTGCGGGAGCGGATATTGCCTCGATGGCCGCAACTGAGAAATCTCCAGGCATCGTTACTCCCGTGGTAGCCACACGTGAACGGCCGATTTTCGGGGGCTTGAAGCGTGGCATCGCTTTTCAAGTAGCAGGAGGTTGATCGGTTCCCCTGCTACATGAATAAACGAGCCCAAAGGATTACCTGTGGTGGGCTTCGTTGTACTGGTCGCCTTCCACAATTTCTTCTTGCGCGTGCCTCAGCAGATCGATGGCCTTTTCGGCATGGCCGCCGAATTCGATCCCTTTGTTGCCTTTTTGGGCATTTTCGATGTGAATAATTGCATTGTCCATATCATGATTTGCGTCGCGGAGATTAGGATGGTGGATCTCATATGCGAGGGCGATCGTCGTGACGAGGGTTGCAGAAAGCGAGGCAATGACAATTCTCTTCATGATAATCCTCCTTTGATTTGATATGTCTACTCTACGTGAGTTTCCGTGGCTCCGCGACCCCGGATATGCTCACTACCGTCGCGTGATCGATTGCGCCGCGCGCGATGTGGCTGACCTTGCAAGTGGTCGCCCTGCCCTGCTCCTCCTCACACCATAGGCCATCACAAAAGCATCACAATTAAAGGTGAACGAACGGGTGCTCTGTGCGTAAAGTAGCGCATGTCAGAATGATACTGCCCGGAGATAACGATGGATGAGAGCCCGCCGCCGCTCAAGGCGCCCGTGCGCGACGCACTTCGCGCCAGATTGCGTGGCAGCACGCTTCTCCCGGGCGATCCCGAATACGACAGCGCTCGCCGTGTCTGGAACGGTGCCATCGACCGTCGGCCCTCGTGCATCGTCCGCTGTGCCGACGCCGAGGATGTATCGCATGCCGTACGCATCGCCGCGGATAGCGGTTTGAAGATGACGATTCGCGGAGGTGGCCACAACGTCGCGGGCCGGTCGGTGGGCGACGGCAAGTTGCTCTTGGATCTCTCCGGATTGCGCCAAGTCACCGTGAACCGCGAGTCGAGGATCACCAATGTGCAAGGTGGTGCACTTTGGCGCGATGTCGATGCCGCATCCGCGGCCGAAGGACTCGCGACCACCGGCGGCTTGATTTCAAGCACCGGCGTGGGCGGCCTTACGTTGGGCGGCGGCGCCGGCTGGCTGATGCGTTAACATGGGCTCGCCTGCGACAACGTCCGCAGCTTTGGTGTGGTGCTCGCGGATGGCCGATTCGTTCGCGCGTCGGCGAGCGAACATGCCAGGCATGCCACGCGGCACCTAAGCTTGGACGCAACATAAGGCTGGTTACGCGCAACAAGGTTGTAGGCTCAACGTATAAATGTCGGGTTTCTCCAACGTAATAATGTCGTGTTTCGCGGCATGGGGAGTTTACCGACATGACCACCAGGACGGTCACGATGAGTCATTCAGAGCTCGATCGGTTCGGCGTTATTACCAGAGTCCGCGAACGCCGCCTCACGCAAGTCGAGGCCGCCAGGATCTTGGATCTCGGCGTGCGTCAGGTTCAACGACTGTGTGCGGCGGTAGCCACCGAAGGCGCCGACGGCTTGATCTCGCGCAAGCGTGGCCGGCCAAGCAGCCGACGGTTCTCCGCGATGAGTTCCGTCGAGCCGTGCTGACCCTGATCACGGCGCATTACTCAGATTTTGGGCCAACCCTGGCCTCCTCGAGCACGAAGAGCGCGTGCGCCGCGATCCGAACTTGCGGGCCGAGCGATTGGTCAAGGAGTGGAATGGGCTCGAGGCACAGCGCAAGGAGCTCACGGGTTGGAAGAACGAAGGCGCGCGAGAAAAGGTGAAGGGTCAGATGCGCGAGCTCGCGCACGAATTTAAGCTGGAACCGCAACTTGAACTCGCGGTTAAGCGACGCGCCGCCCAAGAACTCGGTATCGAATCGAACGCGGCTCGCGGCTTGGGCAGGTGCTCCGGGAGAAGAATCTTGACCGCGCGCTATCGATCGCCGAGCGTGATTTGGGGCGCGGTTATGGTCTATCTCTGTAGGGAATAAAGCAGGGAGCCAGAGATGAACGACAGGGACGAGGATGATGGACAAACTGCGGCGGAGCGGGCATTCGAAGCGCTCCGGGCCGAGGTCGCCGCGATGCACCAGGCTCTGCGATCAGTTCCCGAGCTGATCCTAAAAAACCAGCCGGCCGATTACACCGACACCTTGGGCGCGATCGCCAAGAACCTCGAGATCGTGGCCAAATTCATGGCGGCGATCGAGCAGCACCCCGCCATCCGCACGACGCCGGCGCACTACCACCAAGCGATCGTCGCCGCCGGCGACGGGCTCATCACCAAGTCCGTGCGAGAGCTCGACGTTGCTAAGGCCGCGGCGGTGGCAGAGCGACGCGAGCTCGCCGCGATGATCGGAACGATGCGCGGACGGTGGAAGCAATGGGAGTGGCTGGGCTGGACGGGCATGGGGGCATTCTTTTTTGGGTTACTGATCTCGCCCATGTTCGCGCGCGTGTTGCCCTTTGGGTGGGATGGTCACGTTGCTGCGTTCATCATGAACAGTGATCGTTGGGGCGCTGGATCCGCGTTGATGCAGGCACAAAATATGGAAGCCTGGAATGTGCTCATGGCGGCCGGCAAGCTGACGGCGGACAACGCGGCGACACTCGGGGCCTGTCGCGACACGGCGGCGAAAACGAAGAAAGAACAGCATTGCGGCATCGTTGTGCCGGCGCCATGAATAATCGTTGGTCACAGGGGAGTCATCATTCACTTTTCCAAGCCGTCAGCTTGTGACGGATCGCGCATGTGTTTGAACAGATCCCCATTCGCCGGTTTCTTCCCGATTGCGCACCCGATAAACGGGAGCGGAAATAAAATAAGCTCACAATTATCGTTGAGATTTACGGCCAACCCGCCTCCTGGGATGGATTCAATCCGGTGGGTTGCCGCGTAGTCCCACCCAAACTGAGGAGGCTTGTCGACGGGAGCCGAGGACGGATGTGGAAACCCAAAGTCTCGCGGTTTCTGCGCTAAGGAATCTCTGATTTACCCGCCGTGATTGATGCAAAATCGTTCAACGGAGGGTTGCGATGAAGCAGCAGACACTGACGGGATTTGAGCGATATGCGAAGACGACGCGACGAGCGCAGTTTCTCGCGGATATGCATGTGATCGTGCCGTGGGCGGAGCTGACGGCGGTGGTCGAGCCGTTTTATCCGAAGATCAGCGAAGCGGGAGGTCGGCCGCCCCTGCCGCTGGAACGGATGTTGCGGGTGTATTTTCTGCAGCTGTGGTTCAACCTGTCGGATCCGGGGGTCGAGGAAGCGTTGTACGAGTCGACCTCGATGCGCAACTTCGCCGGCATCGATCTGGGTATGGAGGCGGCGCCCGACGAGACGACGATATGCAAGTTTCGCCATCTGCTCGAGAAGAACAAGCTTGGGAAGAAGCTCCTTGGGGCGGTCAACGAGCACCTCAGGCGCAGCGGCATCAAGATTACGACCGGGACGATTGTCGATGCGACGATCATTGGAGCGCCGAGCTCGACGAAGAACAAAGACGGTAAACGCGACCCCGAGATGCATCAGACCGCGAAAGGTAAACAATGGTATTTCGGTATGAAGGCGCACATCGGAGTCGATAGCCGCACGAAGCTGGTGCACACGGTGCTGGCCTCGGCGGCGAATGTG
>Ga0182016_10004261_pt1 | contig 15928 bp, 14 predicted proteins | sample 712S2MmetaG_FD_120491 | JGI IMG/M metagenome (GOLD analysis project Ga0182016, IMG submission 120491) | Permafrost microbial communities from Stordalen Mire, Sweden - 712S2M metaG | ecosystem: Environmental > Terrestrial > Soil > Wetlands > Permafrost | place: Sweden: Stordalen | collected...
AGGGACAGCCGGAATGCGGCCATCTCCTGGCCGTTGCGAACCAGCAGGATGTCGCCGGCCAGCACCGGGTGGTTCCAGGTCTTGCCGTCGATCGCCGGGAACCGCGCGAGTTCCTTGAACTGATCGGGGGTCGCCCCCACCAGCGCCAGCTCACCCTCTTCCGACAGCACCAGGAGCAAGTCCTGATCGGACAGCAGGACGAGTTGGCCGTTGCCGTAGCGTCCGCCTTTCCATTTGCGCTTGCCGTCGGCGAGGTCGATGCACGCCAGGATGCTGCCGTCGAAGCCGAAGGCATAGCCATTGTGAACCACGAAGTCGTTGAAGTAGGGCTTCAGCCCGATCGAAGTCCAGCGCTCCGCGACGGTCCATCCGGCGGGCGAATACGCGACCGCTAGGCGGCGCGTGCCGCTGCTGTCGGTGACGCTGATCAGGATGTCGCCCTCCGCGGTCAGGGCCGGCTGCACGATGGGATAGCCTGGCCATGGGTGCTTCCAGAGCAGCGCGCCGTCGGCAAGCGCAACGCTGGTCAAGCCGGCTTCGCTCAACAGCAGAACTTGCCGGACTCCGTCGATGGTCGATAGCTGCGGCGAACTGTAGCTGACGCCGTGGGCCGGGCCGACCCAGCGCCGGGTTCCGGTGGCGCGGTCGTAAGCGGCGAGTTGGCCAGCGGTGGCCACGATGACCGCATCGTCGACCACCAGCGGCGAGCTCGCGAAGCCCCATTGCGGGGTCTTCATGCCGGTGTCGGACGCCGCATTGCGCGACCACACGACGGCGCCGTCACCGGCGTTGAGCGCGTTCAGGACTCCGGTCGCGCCAAATGTGTACACCCGGCCATTGGCGAGGGTCGGCGTCGCGCGCGGGCCGGGACCGCCATTCGACTCCCAGAACCGGGTCGGATCGCGGTGTGCCCACACCGGCTGGCCGGTGGTCAGGTTGTAGCAGGCGACGATCTCGTCGGGGCCGCGCTGCTCTTGGGTATAGATGAGACCGCCGCGAACCGCGAAAGACGACCAACCCGGTCCGACCGGCCGGCGCCACATCTGGACCGGCGGCGACGCCGTCCAGTCGGTCTTGATGCGCACGCCGGGAATGACATCGTCGCGATGGGGTCCGCGAAAGCCGGGCCAGTAGGGTCCCGTTTCCGTTCCTGCTGGAGCCGACGGGAGCGCGGCCGGCACGTTGCCGGCTCGGGCCACCAGCGGTTTCTCAGCAGCCGGCGTGGCTGCCAGAACCGGGGGGTGCGCCGAGGGGTGCGCCGCCGGCTCGTTGCCAGGTTGAGCCACCGGCAGTTTCTCCGGAGCCGCCGCGGCTGCCGGAACCGCCGGAACCGGCGGAAGCGCCGCCGGCCCGTTGCGGGATTGCTCCACGAGACGCTCCTCGGGAGTCTTCGCCCACCGCCAATGCAAGTCGCTATGGAAGCTGCTGGCGGTGAAGCCACCGGTCCGGACCAGCGTCCACCCTCCACACGCAAGCAGGATGGTCGCGACCATGGACACGCGCCGGAGGCGGTCCGGGAGACGATTGGTAACTACCGCCCACACGACGAAGACGGGGCCCAGAAACGGGATCGCCAAGATGGGGAACAACATCCCTTGCGCCCCAGTCGCAATCGACACGTCGACCAGGCGCCTAGTCACCAATAGCGCGACGATCATCAGGCCGACGGCGCCCAAGCGCTCGGACCAAGGCGCCCGGCTAAGGAACAACCACCATAGGATGACAGCCAACCCGGCAACGAGTCCCCCTAGCAGCCCGACTAACAGGGCATCGGGCATGAAAATGGGGAGGGCAAACCGAAGCAGCAACTGCAGGATCACGATCACCACGCCGGGCCACAGCCGGAGCGGCTTCCTATCTGGCATAGGCAATCATACGCAAGAGGACGGCGGGTCGTTCCACGCAAAACGCCATGCGCGTCAGAGTTGGCTACGTTTTTAGCAGCGCCGCCAGGTCTACAACGCCAACCCTCAGCCCCACGTAGAAAGTCCCAAACAACGCGTAGGCGGCGCTGACTTCGTCGAAGCGCATCTCGTAGATCAGCTTCTTGAAAACCAGCGGATCGTCGGCGAACAGATCCACGCCCCACTCCCAATCGTCGAAGCCGATGGAGCCGGTGATGATCTGCTTCACGTCGTCGGCGTAGCGGCGGCCCACCATGCCGTGTTCGTGCATCAGGCGCTGGCGCTCGGCCATGGGCACCTGATACCAGTTCACGCTTTCGCCGCGGCGGCGGTCCATGGGATAGAAGCAGACGTATTTGCGGTCCGGAATGGCTGGCCATAAGCGCTGCGCCATAGCCTGCCGCTGGCGCGCGAGCTGCGTTTCGATCTCCTGGTTCCACTCCGCGGAATGCGGCTCGATACCGCGCTCGGCGAGGCTCCCATACAGTTTGAGCGTGGACTCGTACAAACCCAACTCGACCATCGAAAGGTACGACGTGGTGGGCTCCAGGAATTCGGAAAGACGCAGGCGGGCCATCGTGATCTCGGCCTGGTTCAATTCCTCGAAGGTCTTGCGGAAATGGAGGAACATCAGATCGCCCTTGTGCCCGATGAGCGAATAGACAACGGTTTGCTGCATGGCGCGCAGGATAGCGGCCGCTTCTTCGAGAGCCGCATCCTGCTGGGCCGGGGTGAGGGCTCTCCAGGCTGTCCAGCGGAATCGCATCATTTGGTGCAAAACGCTGGCCCCTTCAAGGGTCAGTGGAACGGCAGGCAGAGAAGTCATCGCCCCTCTATTTTGGCACAGGTGCGAACGGCAACCGGCGTGCTAAATCGAGCAGTGCAGACACAACAGGTTCCCGGCTGGACAGGCTGTAACCATTGGGGTACCTGAACATAGCAGATCTGAGGGGAAATGCAATGCTGAACCATTCGACCATCCTGAGCGAAAGCCCCCATTTTCACCCACCGGCGAGCGCCGCGGCACCCATAATGCTCGAAGGCGTCGTCCGGAAGCTCGCCGATAGGGCTGCATCGGCTCCGCAGCGGCGCGTTCCCCCGAAGCGGCTTTGCTGCAAGACCTGTCAGGGTAAATGTTGTATCGGCCGTTGCCGCTTCTGATCGCCGTGGTGCAACCGCAGGCCCTCCGGCGGGCGCTCCGATTCCCCCCACTCGAACAGGGCAGCCGCCCAGGTAAGCCCCGCGCCAAAACCGGCCAAAAGTACGTTGTTGCCGGCCGCGGTCACGTTGCGATCCAGCAAGTCTCCCAGCGCCAGCAGCACCGAAGCCGAGCAGGTGTTGCCGATCCCCATCATATTCACGATCCACTTTTCCGGCGCGATCCCGGTGCGCTCCTGCAGTTGTTCGACGATGCGAATGTTGGCCTGGTGGACTAGTACCCAGTCCAGATCGTCCGGCCGGATTCCGGCCTTGGCGCAGGTTTCCAGCAGCATATCGGTGCCGCGCTGGGATGCAAAGCGGAACAGGGACCGTCCTTGCATGGAGACCGTGGCCCCCCGCGGATCGCCATTGCCCGGCGCTTGCCAGGGCGCCGCCGAGCCGCCGTGCGGCACATGAAAGAGCTTGGCGCCGGCACCATCGGATCCCATCACCCAGGAGCGCAACGCAATGCCCTCGGCACAAGCCTCGATCAGGAAAGCGGCCGCGCCATCGCCAAAAAGGATGCGGGTGTGGGCGTCATCGTCGGCCAGGTGATGCGTCACCGTATCGCTGGCGACGAGCAACACCCGCTCCGCGGTCCCGGCAGCGATGAAGCTCAGCGCCGTGATAAGGCCCAGAACGCCGCCCGAGCAGGCCGCGTTGAGGTCAAAGGCGGGTATGGGCCCCAACTCTAGGGCATGCGCGATAGCGGGGCCGCATGGGCACAGGGGATAATCCGGGGTAAAGGTGGCGCAGACCAGGCAGTCCGGCCGGAACGACGGGGCATTGCGAAGGGCTTGGCGGGCGGCGCGCACCCCCAGAGTTGTGGTGGTTTCGTCCGGACCGGAGATATACCGCGAGGTTACTCCACAGCGGGCGCGGATCCATTCCGGATCGACCCCCAACTGCTGAGCCAACTCCTTATTGTTCAATATTATGGAAGGAAATGCCTGCGCGTAGCCAGAGACCCGGAATCGGGCTCGTTGCAACGGAAGGGGTCCTTGTTGCTTCATGATCGCAGCCGAGTGCCCCTTCTCAAAGGTAACTCAATTTCAGGCTTCGTAACGAAGTTTAACGCGGGTTTGGGTACTAACCAGTACCCCTTGGCACGCGCCTTGCGCGCCATGGTAGATCGCGGGCCGGGGCTACGAAGTCCGGTGCCGGCGCACCTTGTACCCGATCAGTCCGATACCTGCCAGAACCAGAACCAAAGATGCGGGCTCGGGAGTGGAAGGGCCGGTAGCGGGAGTATAGTTGATTCCGGTAACCAATCCAGTGGAGTTTGCTCCATTCCCGGTGCCGAAGTATGCGCTGCTGGTCACGGGGGTCGTGCCCGTTTCGTCCATGAAGAGATAAGGTGTGGAGTCCGTGCCGCCGGTTACCGACACGGTCAGCAACAGGTTCCCATCGGCCGGATTGTACGCGAAGGGAGTACCGGAAAAGGTCAATATGTTTTCGGTGGCATACGGGGTGAAAGCGGGTAGCGTGCCGGTGAAGAACTGTTCCTCGGTTCCCGGCTCGATATTGGCGCTGGGCCCGTTGCTGACGTCGAGACCGCCCAAGGGCGACGCGGTTGTGTAGGAGAGGCTCAACGCGAACGTTCCGCCCGCGAGCTGGCCGCCATTGCCGAGTACCTCCGATTGGTAGAACCCAATATCGTCGATAGTCATAGCGCCGGGAAAAGCGTTGCCCAAATACACTTGCTGATAGGTTCCCAAACCGAAAAACGTCGGACACCCGATCGGATCGCAATTGGCGGAAACCGCCGGTATCCCGAGAACAATGGTGTCAGCCTGCAAACTCGCGCCGGCCAAGCCCAAATACAGTAATCCATGCCATACGGCTCTCTTTGTCATAATAAATGTCTCTTGCAGCCTCAATTAGGAGCATAGAGCGATTTGCGAAGTATTGCAAGCGGTATTCGTTTACCTAGTTTGCTTTAGTGTGCCTAAACCGCCTGTATATTTCAAGTAATATCATGATCTGTGCGTTCCGGCACGAGTCGCTCTGGAGGGCGGCCAATCTTGGCCGCAGCCGCCCTTTTTAGGCGGCCAGAGCCGGCTGAAAACCGTCCCCAGAGGGGACTGCGGGAAGATTTGCCCGCCCTTCAATTGCAAACTGACCCACTACCCAGTCTTTAGACTCTGGCAGCGACCGATTGGCGCGCGTCGTGCGCCTCCTGGGAGAACCACATGTCGAGAAACTGGGCGAGCGTGGCGCGGTCGGTGAGGGTATCCTCGGGTCCGCCGAACTCGCGCAGCGAGCGCTTGATCTGGCGATAGGCCGCGGGTGGTTTCGCGGCCAGGAACCGGGCGCAGGCGATGGCCCGGTCGCGAACCTGTGCGGCGGGCGCCAGTTCCCGCGCCAGGCCGATTTCGAGCGCGCGCGCCGGCCTGAGCGGCTCGCCCAGCAGCATTACTTCCCGCGCGTGGACCGGTCCGACCGCATTCACCAGCATACGGCGCATGGTGGGCGCAAGAGACAGCCCCAGGTTGATTTCGTTGAGCGCGAAGCCGAAATCGCCCTCCGCCATGATGCGGAAATCGCAGGCGATGGCCAGGATGGCTCCGCCAGCGAAGGTGTGCCCGCTCAGCGCCGCCACCACCGGCTTTGGGAAGTGGTACAGGCTCTCGTAGAGATCGATGAAGCGGCCGAAGAAGGCGGTCATGCCGTCGCGATCGTAGGCGAAAACCTCGCGGATATCGAAGCCGCTCGAGAAGAATCGCGGCCGGTCGCTGGCCAACACCAGCCCGCGCACGGAGTCGTCGTCCGCCGCCGCGGCCACCGCGCCGCACAATTCCTCGACTGACGCATAGTTCAGCGCATTGGCCTTTCCCCGTGACAGGGTTACGATTGACAGGTTGCCGTCGCGCTCGGATTGAATATGTTCCATTTTTCGCTACTTTAGCACGGCGGGGCGGGGCTGAAGCCGGGCTGAAGCCCTAACGCGTTAACAATTGATTTCATCCATGCGCTCCTTACCGCCATCGGTTGTATCGTTTTCTATTGAGAGAAAGGAGCTCGTCAACCATTGCCCCGTAGAGCGCCGGAACCAAGAAGCCCGGTCCGGTGTCCTAATCCATATGCACGACCTCGCTCTCGCCATCCGTCTCTTGCGGAAATCGCCAGCGTTCACTCTCCTGGCGCTCCTCTGCCTGGCGCTCGGCATCGGGGTGAACGCCTCCATCTTCAGCCTTCTAGACTCGGTCTATCTCCGGCCGCTGCCGGTGGGCAACGCCGATCGCGTGGTGGTGCTCAGCCGCGCAGCCAGCCCCCGTTTCCCCTATCCCGAATATCGCGCCCTTCGGGACCGCAATCAGTCGCTCGACGGCCTGGCGGTCTCGGAGCCGGAAGAGTCCGACCTCAGCTTCGAGGGCAAGGCCATGCTGATCGGCGCCGAGCCGGTGTCGGCCAATTACGCCGCCGTGCTCGGGGCGCGCACCTGCTTGGGCCGTTGGTTCACTCGCGAGGATGAGCCGGCGGCGGTCATCAGCTACCACGCCTGGCAGCAGCTCTTTCATGGCGACCGCGGTGTGCTCGGAAAAACCATCCGCTCGGAATCGCACGCGTATACCGTGGTTGGGGTCGCGCCGCCGGAGTTTGCCGGCATCTACGCGCCGCTGCGCATCGATCTTTGGGTGCCGTTCCGCTACTGGGCTGGCAATGATGCGGATCGCCGCCTTGCCATGGTGTTCGGCTGCCTGAAGCACGGCGTCGGGGTGTCGCAGGCCACCGCCGAGCTGAACGCCGTCGCCACCCTGAGCCATCGCGAGAATCCGAATCTGGCGAAAGATGCCCATGCACCCCTCGCGCTCGAACTCGTACGCGGCATCCCCAACCCGGTGGGCCGGCGCCAGGCGATGCCGGTGGTCATGCTGCTGATGACCGTCGTCGCACTGGTGCTGCTGATCGCCTGCATGAACGTTGGGAATCTGCTGGTGGCGCGCGGCTTGGGCCGCCAGCGCGAGATCGCGGTCCGACTCGCGCTGGGCGCTGGACGGGCGCGCGTGCTGCGCCAACTGATGACCGAGAATCTGGCCCTGGGCCTCCTCGGCGGCGCGGCGGGAGTGCTGGTGGGCTACGCCACCAACCGCCTGCTGGTGGCGGCGCTTCCCATGCTGCCGTTCGGCGAGGTATTCCGCCTCGACCTGCCGCTCGATTATCGCGTGCTGCTCTACACCGGCTCCGTCGCACTGCTGACCGCGCTACTGTTCGGGCTCTTGCCGGCCTTGCAATCGAGCCGCGGCGACCTGCCGGCGGTGCTTAGAGGCGCGAACGTCGCCGGCGGCCGGCTGCGGCTGCGCCTCGCGATGCTCACCGGCCAAATCGCTCTGTCGCTCGTGCTGCTGCTGACCGCCGGGCTGTTCGCGCGCCTGGTCGTAGGCTTCCACTATCTCGATCCCGGTTTCGCCAGCGCGAATCGGCTTTACGCTCCCGCCTTCGTGCCGGCGCCGCAGTTCACGCCCGCGTCGGGACGCGTGTTTTACGATCGCACGCTCGCCCGCCTGCGCGCGCTCTCCGGCGTCCGCGGCGCCTCGCTCACCACGCGGCTGCCGATGTACGCGGCGGGAATTGCCGGCACGTGCGTCGCGCGCGAGGGGGACCATCCCATGCCGGCCACCAGCACGACCATCGATCGCGACTTTCTCAATACGCTGCGAATCCCCCTGCTCGAAGGCCGCGGCTTCTCGAGCGCCGACGAAGTGGATCGTCCGCCGGTCGCCATCGTCAACCAGACACTGGCGCGCCGGTTGTGGCCCAACCAGCCCGCCGCCGGCCGCACCTTTCAGGCGGGCTGCGACCATCCGCGGACCCTGCAGGTAGTGGGCGTGGCGCGCGATTCGAAGATCCGCTCCATGAACGAGGTCACGCTGCCGCACTTTTACTTGCCGTTCTCGCAGGCGTACGAGGGCGGCATCGTGTTCCTCGTGGTGGAAACGGCCGGCGACGCCGGCCCTCTGATGGAGCGCGTGCGCCAAACGCTGGTCTCCGCCGACCCCGATTTCCGCACCTACGGCGTCCGCCGTCTCAGCGATTCGCTGGACGCCTCCTTGTGGCAGGCGCGCTTCGAACTCTGGATCCTGGGGATTCTCGGGGCGCTGGCGCTGGTGCTCGCCGCGGTCGGGATGTACGGCGTGTTGGCGTTCCACGTCACGGCGCGCACGCGCGAAATCGGCATCCGCGTGGCCCTCGGCGCGCGCCCGCCCGACGTGGTCCGGCTGGTGATCGCCCAAGGCTTGCGGGTGACCGCTGCCGGTGTCGCCATCGGCTTGCTGATTTCTGCCCTGGCCTCCCGGCTGCTTGCCTCGCTGCTTCAAGGCGTGAGCCCCACGGACGCGGTCACCTGGTCGGCGGCGGTAGCCGTGTGGATCGCGGTGGCCCTCGTGGCGTGCTGGCTGCCGGCACGTCGCGCCGCCCGCGTCCAGCCTCTCGTCGCGCTCAGGCACGAATGAGGCGGCGCAGGGCGCAGCCCAATACCGCCTGGTACATCGTACAGACTGCCTTTTATAGAATACTGGCAGTTCGGTTGCACCGTGGGGCGGCCAATCTTGGCCGCAGCCGCCTTTTTAGGCGGCCAGGGCAGGCTAAAAGCCGGCTGCGGGCAGAATGCCCGCCCTCTACTTTGTTTTGAAAAGTACTTGCGCAACGCGGGCGTTCGTTCTATAATCGGTTCGTGGCCGTTGTCCGCCCTATCCGCCAGCCTCGCCCCGAACCCGTCGCGATGCACGAGCACGCCCTCGATAACCTGCAGTACATCCGGTCCGCCATGGAGCGGGCCGGGGCTTTCACGGCCGTGCCGGGCGTCGGCGGGATCGCGCTGGGGTCGACCGCCCTGGTGGTGGCGGCGGTGGCGCGGCGCATGTGGAATGGAGATTCCTGGCTGGCGGCCTGGCTCGGCGAGGCCGTGGTGGCGTGTCTGATCGGGGTGCTGGCCGCCGCACACAAGTCCCACAAAGCCGGCATGCCGCTGCTGTCCGGACCTGGCCGTAAATTCCTGCTGGGCTTCGCTCCGCCGTTGTTGGCGGGCGCCCTGCTTACCGTGGTGTTGTTTCGCGTCGGCTTTGTGGCGGCCCTGCCGGGCGTCTGGCTGCTGCTTTACGGGACGGGCGTGCTGTGCGGCGGCGCGGCTTCGGTGAAGGTGGTGCCGATGATGGGCATTTGCTTCATGGCCCTCGGCGCGGCGGCCCTGTTTGCGCCGGCTGCCTGGGGCAACGTTTTTCTGGCCGCTGGCTTTGGCGGCCTGCACATCTTATTTGGCATTTTGATTACGGTGAAATACGGTGGCTAAAGAGAACGCGCTACGGCGCGAACGCGACAGGAAAATGCGGCCCACTGAACTTGTGGGCGGCGCGCCCAAACTGGACCGGCTGATTCACGAGCGCCTGCGTCTCGGCATTCTGAGCGCGCTGGCGGTCAACGAGTCGCTGACCTTCAACGAGCTGAAGAAGCTGCTGGAGACCACCGACGGCAACCTCAGCGTCCACGCGCGCAAGCTCGAAGACGCGCAGTATGTAGCCTGCAGCAAATCGTTCGAGAACCGGCTGCCCAAGACGGAATATCGCCTGACGGCCGTCGGACGGCGCGCGCTGGAGCGTTACCTGGATCACATGGAGGCCCTCATCGGCACGATGCGGGAGCGGTAAGCCCCTTTTTTGGTACGATACTTTATGATACAAAGTACTCATGGAAAATCGAGCCGCTTGCACGCGGCCATCATTATGGACGGCAACGGCCGCTGGGCGCTGGCGCGCGGCTTGCCCCGCCTGGCGGGACACCGGGCCGGCGCCGAAGCGTTGCGCCGAACCGTGGAAGCCGCGCCGGACGCAGGCATCGGGGTGCTCACGTTGTTCGCCTTCTCGTCGGACAATTGGCGGCGTCCGCCTGAGGAAGTCGCCGGCTTGATGCAATTGCTGGCCGAGCATCTCCGCTCGGAAACCAGCCGGTGCCTGGAGAACGGCGTGCGCATCGAAGTCATTGGGCGGCGCGACCGCCTGGGCGGCGAACTGCCCGCCGCCATTGCGACGGCCGAATCGGCCACCGCCGCTGGAGAGAAACTGCAGCTTCGCATCGCGGTGGACTACTCCGGGCGCGATGCCATTGCCGAAGCGGTGCGCCAGGCCGCGCACGCCGGACTGGTTTGCCGGGAGTGCCTGGAGGAGCAGTTGGGTCCGCCGGTGGACTTGCTGATCCGCACCGGCGGCGAGCAGCGCCTCAGCGACTTCCTGTTGTGGGAGTGCGCCTATGCCGAGCTGATCTTCTCGCGGCGGATGTGGCCGGATTTCGATGCGTCCGATCTGGACGCCGCGGTCCGCCAGTTCCATGCGAGGCAAAGGCGCTTCGGCGCCCTCCCGCCCCTGCCAGCGGTCACCCCAACTGGAGCCCAAGCCTGGCTAGACTGAATGGAGGGCGGGCTTTAGCCCGCGCGGGGATTTATCCCCGCTCTTCGCAGCCGTGCAATTCTCCGCCACAAACGAACACACCGGCAAGCGCTTGGACCAGTCGCTGCACGAGCGCTTTCCCGAATTCAGCCGCGCGCGCCTGCAGGACTGGATCAAGCGCGGACGCGTGCTGGTGAACGGCGCGCCCGCGCGCTCCTCCCGCGTGCTGCGCGAGGGCGACCGCGTCGATGTAGAACCCGCCGAACTGCCTCCGCTGCGCGCTGCACCCGAAGCCATCCCGCTGCGCGTGCTCTACGAAGACCAGGACATCGTCGCCATCGACAAGCCCGCGGGCATGGTGGTGCACGCCGGCGCCGGCGTCAATACCGGCACGCTGGTCAACGCGCTGCTCGGCCGTTTCCAGTCGCTCTCGGCGCTAGGCGGCGACCTGCGGCCCGGCATCGTGCATCGCCTGGACCGCTTCACCAGCGGCGTGATTCTGGTGGCCAAGAACGACGCCGCGCATCGCGCGCTGGCCGCGCTGTTCGCCGGCCGCCAGGTGGAGAAGACTTACCTGGCGCTGGTCCATGGCAACGTGAAGGAGGATCGCGGCCGCATCGAAAAGCCCATCGCGCGCGATCCGCGCCACCGCACGCGCATGACCGCCCGCCTGGGCCGCGGCCGCGCAGCCTGGACCGAATACCACGTCTTGCAGCGCTTGGCGGGCTTCACCTTCATGGAGGTGCGCATCGGCACCGGCCGCACGCACCAGATCCGCGTGCACCTCTCCAGCATGGGCCATCCAGTGGCCGGCGACCGCCTCTATGGCGCGCCCGCCAACCACGCGATTCACCCGCCGCGCGAGCGCTTTTTCCTGCACGCCCACCGCATCCGCTTTCAACATCCGGTCAACGGCCAACCGGTCGAAATCGAGTCCCCCTTGCCCGAGGACTTGAGGCGCTGGATGGAACAGCTATAATTGATCCAAATGAGAGCCTTCTTTTTCCTGACGGCCATGGCCTTGTGCTGCGCCGCCCTTCACGCGCAACAGGTGGTTGCGCCGGCCGCGCAGAAGCCCGAGGTCGTCGAAGATCCCGGTACCCGCATCATTCTGGACGTCACCCGCGTCAACATGCTCTTCACCGTCACCGACAGGAAGGGCCGCTTCGTCACCGACCTGACGAAGGACGACTTCCAGGTATTCGAAAACAAGACCCCGCAGACCATCGCGGAGTTCACGGCTGAAACCGACCTTCCCCTGCGCCTCGGCATCCTGATAGACACCAGCAACAGCATCCGGGAGCGCTTCAAGTTCGAGCAGGAAGCCGCCATTTCGTTCATCAACAGCGTGGTCCGCTTCGGACACGACAAAGCCATGGTGGTGAGCTTCGATACTTCGGCCGAGTTGGTGGCGGACCTCATCGACGATACCGAGAAGCTGCAGGCGGCCATCCGCAGCCTGCGCCCCGGCGGTGGCACGGCGCTCTACGACGCCATCTACTTCGCCTGCCGCGACAAGCTTGCCAAGGACCAGCCGCGGCACAAGTTTCGGCGCGCCATCGTGCTGGTCAGCGACGGCGACGACAACCAGAGCCAGGTTTCGCGCGACCAGGCGCTCGAAATGGCGCAGAAGGCCGATGTGGTGATCTACGCGATTTCGACCAACGTGATCCGCGGCGAAACCGATGGCGACAAAATTCTGAAATACCTGACGACGGAAACCGGCGGCCAGGCGTTCTTCCCATTTAAGGTGGAAGACCTGGAACAGTCTTTCGAGAATATCGCCAACGAGCTGCGGCATCAGTATAACGTCTTCTACCGGCCGGAGCCGTTGAAGACCGATGGCCTGTATCACACCGTGGATTTGAAGGTGAAGGGCCGCAAAGACCTGGTGGTGCGCTGCCGCAAGGGGTATTACGCGCCGAAGCTGTAGGCGAAGCAGGCCTACAGATCTTCGGGCCGTAAAGGACACTCCCGCCACCCGGGACGCATTATCCAACCATTCGTTTTTCGAATGGGCTTTGCACGGGCGGCCTTGCCGCGCGTCTGCATTTGAAGGAAACCGCCATGTTGCGCCGCTCAGTCACCCTTGGGTTTGCCATCGCCGCTGCGCTTTGCGCGCAGGCTGACCGGCAATTCACAGATGTCCCCGATGTCCCCACGCCGCCGAACGTCGTGGATGCGATGCTCGATCTGGCCGACATCAAACCAGCGGACCTGCTGATCGATCTGGGCTCCGGCGATGGCCGCATCGTTATTGCCGCCTGCAAGCGATTCGGCATTCGTGCCACAGGCGTCGAGATCGACCCCAGTCTTGTGCGGCAGTCGGAAACGCTGGCCCGCCAGGAGGGCCTCGCCGCGATTGCCACGTTCGTCCAGGCCGACCTGTTCGGATACGACCTGCGTCCGGCGTCTGTCGTGACCATGTTTCTCACGCCCGGCGTCAACCTGCGTCTGCGTTCCAAGCTTCTCCGTGAGCTGCGGCCGGGAACGCGCATCGTCTCTCACCGGTTCGACATGGGAAGCTGGACGCCCGCCAGGACTGTCCAACTCGCGGACGACCGGATATACCTTTGGGTGGTTCCAGCGAATGGACTGGGAGTCTCCGGCGCCGCAAGTGCGCACCGAGAGCCGGCCGCGGAAAATCCGGTATCGATGTTTTCGTACGATTCGGCCGCGCCGCTCAATGCCCGCAGCGAAGAGCCCGAGCAGGCCGACGGATCGTATGTGACGGCGCTCTCGTATTCCGGCGCCCTGGGACCGGTTTCGGCGGCTCTCGTGGCTCCAGCCCGGAACGGGAAGCACCCGGCAGCCATCTTCGCGGCCGACTACGGGAGGCGCGACGAGTTCCTCCCCGAGGCGCTGCTGCTGGCACGCGCGTCGCCGCCAATTGTGTCGTTGCTTATCGATGCGCCGCCCGAGAGACCGGTGGGTTGGCGGCGCAGTTTCAATTCGCTGAGCGACAACGACAACGACCGGGACATCCATATTCAGGCGGTGATCGATATCCGGCGGGGCATCGATCTGCTGGCCGCGCGGAGCGATGTCGACGCCCGCCGCATCGCCTATGTGGGTCACGGTTATGGGGCGAACTGGGGCGCCATTCTGTCGGGCATCGAGCCGCGGCTGCGCGCGTTCGTTCTGGTGGCGGGTTTTCCAAGCCTCGCGGAATTGATGGAAAGCGACGATCCCGACATGGCGAACATGCGGTTCTCCATGGGTAGCGGGCGTTTTGCCCGCTACCTCGCATCCGTATCGGCGGTGGACCCGGAGCGTTTCACGCGTCTTTGGCTGGGAGCCCCGATTCTGTTCCAGTTCGGGCGCTTCGATCGGTTCGTGCCGCGCGCCGCGGCGGAACGTCTGACGCGCTTGATCCCACGTCCACAGAAAGTGATCTTCTACGATGCCGGCCACTCGGTCAACGATCCGCGCGCGATGGCCGATCGCGCCGAGTTCCTGGCCCGCTGCCTGCGCCGCGACGCGCCGTAGTGGCGAGCCGCTCCTAGAGGGTGATTTGCTCCTCCGTCGCGACATCGGGCAAGAGCTTGGGAAGAGTGCGGTCCCTGGAAGTCCTTAAAGGTGGATGCTGGTCACGACGTTTCCGAGGCGATCGTCTTCGAGAATATCGCCAATGGGCTGTGGCATCAGTCAACGTCTTCTACCGGCCGGAGCCGTTGAAGACCGATGGGCTGTATCACACCGTGGATTTGAAGGCGAAGGGCCGTAACGACCCGGTGGTGCGGTGCCGCAAGGGGTACTACGCGCCGAAGCTGTAGGCGGGCCTGACGGGCCTGTCGCGCCCAGATGCGCCTTGACAAGCTACCACACGAACATGCGGACGCCGTCGCCCGATTGGCGCACCCGTCCGGTTTGGGTGGTATCGTGTAGGGGAGGCGTGTTCGCATCGCGCGAAAGAGGCAGGTTCCCGCCGGCCGCCGTGCCAATACCCGGTTCGCGGCCGATGAGTTCTTCAACCGCTATCGCGCAGTGCCGGTTCATGATCCCGGCCGCGTTGTCCACTTCTTCGCTTGATCCTGTCGCGAAAACGAGGACTCCTCCAAGCCGCACTTGTTGGACGTAAGCATTGGCCTCCCATTCGCTTGCCCCGATGGCCTTGAGTTCGCGGCCCAAACCCACCTCGAAGTCGGTGTGCGGGATACTCGTGACTCCGGTAACCGCCATGTCCAGCGGCTCTCTTAGAATGCGGATCTTCGTCCGAGGAAAATCGCCGGCGCCGAGATCGTGGGCGACCAGGTCCGCCACGCCCTGATTCTCAAACAAACCAACTGCAGTTTTCGACATATCGCTCCTCCACTAAGTTTGCGTACAAGTAAGATCGTGTAGACTCTTCGTCTTAGTGGCAAGCACGAGAAGGGCCGAACGGCTGCCAGCAAAAGAATCACGGTTTGTCGCTCACGGCGTCATCGGAGTAGCCGGGCGCGAGCGATAGGTTATTGTTCACACGGACAACCTGCTGGACTTTGCCGGCAATTTCACCCGCCTTGGCCTTGGCCCGCTTACTTCCCACTTCTCCGGTGAGGGTGACCACTCCATCGATCGAACTCACGGAGATATAGGTTATTGTCTGCCCATTGGCGCCCCGGTCGAATTGACGAACTTGCCTGTCTTCAATTGGCCCAAACGCCGCAGCCAACGCGGCTTTCACGCCCTTCGCGATGGCCGCATCGTCGATCGATCTCTGCGGAGCCCGGCAGCCTTGGCACCCGCTGGAGAGTGCCAGCGCGCAGATCGCGATGGAAGAAACAATATGCCGGCCCTGGCCGCCGAATCCTTTGTCCGTGGTCACAGTACGATCCCTCTGCCAGTATTATATTCACTGCGATTCAAGGCTCGTATGCGCAGCGGCCAAAGCATTGTGCGAACGCGCACGAATTGTACGGTACCGAAGGGCCCCAGCCAAGCTGCGGTCGCGACCTCCCGCACCCGGCTGAACGGCCATGCGCGTGCCAGTTCCAAATAGCCGAGGGTCCGTTTCGGCTGGCAGTTGGGAGCGGTTATTAGCCAGGATAAAGCGGAATCCCGGCTCAAGACGAAAGACGAAGGGATGATTTTAATGAGAATGAACTTAGAACGTTGCGTTCGGGTGCTGGCGGTAGCGGCCGGTGTTGGTATCAGTGGATGCATGGCACAAGCTGCGGGCGCTCCATTTTTCCAGGACCACGACCAGAAACAAGACCAAAGCCAGGACAAGGATTATTCAAAAAACAAGACATACCAGCAAGGTATGCGCGAGGGTCAGGACGACCATGCGCACAACCGGGACCACAGCAAGAAGAGGCACTTCAAGAAAGACGAAGACCAGAAGGCGTATGAGGCCGGCTACCAGAAGGGTCACGGCAACTGACGCAATCGGACCGCCAACGAAGGCGGCCAGCGCTCATTTCGGCGAGGCGCCCTTCGTTGGCGGAGTCCGGCCGCCGTGCA